>Ga0179591_1390018_pt1 | contig 16683 bp, 18 predicted proteins | sample CZOMad2_1_08_16f_FD_182891 | JGI IMG/M metagenome (GOLD analysis project Ga0179591, IMG submission 182891) | Vadose zone soil fungal communities from Angelo Coast Range Reserve, California, USA - CZOMad2_1_08_16fungal (PacBio error correction) | ecosystem: Environmental > Terrestrial > Soil >...
ACGCACACACAAAAGTCAATTCTGTCGGGTAGTGGAACACCAAAAAAGGGAAAGTCGGTCCTTCCGAAAGAGAGGGGAGGCCGTATACTTATATAGGAACGGGGATAACGAAAAATGTGGATAACCGGATAGCCCCATTTACCACCAGTGTGGAAAAGAACGGAAACCAAGGGGGAGACTGAATGCAAAAACCCAAACGTTGGCGAAGGCAACCCTCCGCCAAGAAAGGTGGCCTTCTGCCAGAGTTGTACTCAGCAGGACACGCGTGGTATTAGAGACTGGAATCCGACCGAAGGATACTTTGGGGAACAAGGAGAGCGCACGAGGAAGTCGCATTTAGAGGATGAAAAGGTACAAGGAAAGCGGTGACGAAAAAAGTTGGCCAGAAGAGGGCCTGTCGTCCAGGGGGTCCAACGTGAGGAAGAACCTGGAGGCTCGATATCATATTACGTAGGGGGGCCTTTGAGAGGAAGAGCCATAGAAACCGAGCCGGGGACATCTTTGAGTACGGGAGAACAGAAAGTGTCGTCTCTTAGAAACTGGCTCTGTATTAGAACCTAGCGGTACCATCTCTTCTACTAGCATTAGGACAATCCTGGGGTATGAACGCAATCTAACTATGAAAATGAGGGCGTAAAAAAAGGGGCGAGTAACTTACGGGGGGGCGTATCGGAGAAAAGAAAAACCAAAAGGCTTGCGAGAAAGGGACTAAATAGAATGATGAGAAACCCGCAGGGAATTACTTACTGCAGGGTACAGAAGGGTTAGAGACTAAGGCAGGGACACTAGGGGAAATGGTTCGGAAAACCTAATAAAGGTAATTATTGTAAAGCTCCGCCGGGGCGAAATGGGGAGTCAACTTCAAGACCGGATCAGGGGGGGGCCTTGACCGGAGTGGCTTAAAGACAGCAAGTTCGAATACACATACAGGGGACGTTGGGGGGGGGGTTTCGCAATCGTCCTTGAGGGAAATTAGTGAAGGGAAGAATCAGGCAACAAGGACATTTCAGAAACCGATTACTCCTTTTCCAGGGTAGTTTCGAAAAAACATTTCTACTAAGAACGGTTGGTTTGACACAATGACCGGCGAAGGGAGTTCTTTTCAGGAGTAGCTTACAGAGGGGGATTTGCGAAGGGAAAAAAGGGTGATCTTTCGGGTATTAAAGGTCTTAATCCCTCTAAAAGCGAGAAAGGGTTCGCCACTGAAAAAGATTCATTATAAAAAGGGAGTCAGGAGGCCCCAAAGGGAAAAAGGATGGGGGTTTCCCGTTCTCGATAATTCGTGGGGAATCTTGGAGCAGAAGGAGTTCTCCGGCGTCAAAGTCTTTGGTCGAAGCCGTGTCGGAAGGGCTTGCAGAAGAGTGTGTGCGGGAAGGCATTGGAAGGGCCCTCGATCACAGAGGCCCCTTTAGGAAAGGAAAATAAACTTTTTATGGGAGAAGTCGAAGAAAGAAAATTTAAGTTCGCTAGTAACACAGACGAGACCGTGAGTAAAATAGTGGAAAGACATGGGAAGGCTCTGCCTGAAGCTTTCATAGAAGCAAGGAATTGCAGAGGATGGACTTTCAGTGAGATGGCAAATTTGGAAGATGCAAAACCCTTGGTCTAACTAAGAAACGGAGGATGAGGAAGAGCGCCCCGGGGGAATCGCAACGGAGGACCTGACTAAGACAGGGCCCCCTGTTAGCCGGCTGAGGAATTCATGGGGTGCCATGTCCATGAAAAGGTGAACCCGCAAGGGGAGGGGGTGTTTCTAGAGGGGGAGCTTATAGGAAGAGGAGAAGTTAGTTAGGGGGAAAGGAGGACATTGGCAAAGAAATGAGAGTGGGCCATTGTTAATTAAATATCACCAAAGAATTCAATCCTTACGAAAAAGGACTGAGAAAGAAAAAAATACTACTTAAGAGAGGTAGAAAGTTGGACAGATGGACACTCCGTCCTAAGGTTATAACTTTAAAAATTTTTAACGAAAGGTTCATCCTATTTGGGAAGGGCAAAAAAGTTCAGGGAAAGAATACGATTTGGATATATCCGGGAAAAGATTAGAAATCCGGAAAAAGGTTGCGCTGTAAGCTAGGGGGAAGACGGGATAAGCAAAGGTATGAGACCAAGAGTATAGGAGAAAAATCGGGTTAGAAACTACCCGGCACGTAGTCAGGAGGTCTGGGGTGAGAGGAGACTTCCTAAGGGGAGTGCGAACACAGAAAGGACCCTGTTATGTGTCAGGAACTCGTGGCGGGAGGTCAGAGTGACGCTACAATGAAAGGATACCAGATGAAGGACCGGCAGTGTGGGGAAGAAAAAAAAAAGGACTTGCGCCAATATTACCGGCTGAGGAGAGAGCCCGATCAAGAAGTAGACTCAGTGGGTAAACAGCCAGGAAGTGTGTACAGAACTGAGGTATGCCCGTCGTAACTCGTATGTTCATAGGGGGGGTCCTCGAATTAAGAAAAAGTGTCCAGACTCCGGCCGCGAAAAAGGGGGGAAGTTAAGAAAAAAGGTGCCTCACCGAGTATGATGCCGTTCGAGGGCTGCACCCAAGACGTTTCGGGGGGGAAAAACGCGGAAAAAGCTATTGAAGCTAGCAGTATAATAGATAGGGGGAAAAGACTCGACCACGAAAAACTGTGCTGCAGAAAACACAAAAGACCCTGCGCAAGAGAGGGGATCTCGAGCTGTCTAAGCGGGAAAGGCCAAAAGTTAGACGAGCTCCCTTAAAGAAGACGTGGGAACAGTATGGGAGAAAACCAGCTATTACCGGCTGTGAAGGGGCCCGCAGGGGTCGCCGCCCATGAGAGTGGCCTCTAATGCGGCCCCAACTTTAGGAGGGGCCGGATTAGAAAAGAAAGGGTCTACACCAGACGGGGCCCGGAAAGAAGAGTACCTTGCACGAAGGAAACGTTCGTGGAGGGGGGGAAGCGACCGGTCTCAAGGGTTGGTGTCTTTGCTAGCGAAATTTTTAAGGCGTCCTGTTCTCAGAGGTCCATGGGGGGGGAAGTTCTCCCAAGCGTAGCGGGGGGGAGTTTATCATGTACGTAAAAGCGCAAACGTCCTCGGGAATCGAGGGGTACCTGTGGGTTTTTAAAAAAAAGACTTGTGTGGTGGGAGGAAAACACAAACGGAGGAGGAAAAGAGATAATCGCTATAACAAGAACATAGGGTGCGGAAAGACCGCGATTGAAAGAGGCAAATACACTCCCTTTGCCGTAGAGGAGTTGAGGCCATAGCTCTTAAAGCGTGGGAGAAGGAAGACACAGCCCCACTTTAACGAAGTATCAAAAAAGTCCTGGTAGGAGAGAACTCAGGAATGCCCAGGGAAAGTGCTACCGTAGCGGGAAACCCCCTCAGACAGGAGAGGGGTGTTAAGGGGGACTCAGGGACTCAGTTCGTCCAAGGAGGGGTATTGTCTTTTAATCGAAGAAGGTGCCGTCTAACGTTGTGAAGAAGGCGAGAGGGGAGTCCAGGAGAGGGGGGAGGCCACACATTTTACTAGAAGAAGGAAAGCCTTTTCTGGTGACTGCTCGGAAGCCGTGAGGGGTGCCCACAACGCTTGATATAAGGCGATGGACCACGAGACTAGAGAGAATCTGAAAAATTTTGGTGAGAGTCAAACTTTTGTATCGTTTTGCTGGGAGGGCAAAAGATTCCCGGCTGTATCCGGAAAGGAGGTAAAACCTGGGAGAAAGGGGCTCTTCCCTGCGGGGAATGAAGGTCTAAGATGATAGAAACGGTCTGGGCTTGGGGCTTATACTCATCGGAACGAACAAGACTAGGGGAGTCGGAAGTAAAAGGAAAGAGCGTTCCGGATCGCGATACAACCCCAAAATAAGGAGAACATAAGATCATAGGAAACGAGTAAAGCCTTAAGTAAGAAAAGGGAGGGGTACACAAGGCTGGAAGAGAAACTGAGTAAAAATATTGCGTATTGTCAACTAATCAGGAAGGTGAAAGCCACAAAAAGCGACTAGGCAAACTTACATTGAGTGGAGGGGAGATAGGAGGACCCTCAAGGGGGAGTACGAAAAGTTTCGAACGACACATAACATAAAGGGGCCAGAATCGCCTGAAGGGTGAAATTCTCCAGCAGGTCACAGACAGGTTAAAAGAAAGACGTGCCGTCGGCGTGTGTGAGGAACCTCAGATAGACTCCGGGGTGAAATGAAAGAGACTTTGGCGTCTGGAAGGGTCAAGAGAACAGCGAAGAGAGAAAATTTTGTCTGTTTTCAAGGTATCACGAGAAAAGACGGTATCTCTTTCGCCATGGGAAGTCAAAAAAAGGAAAATCTATTAAATAAAGGGCCAAATTTCGTAGAAGGTTGGTGGGGGTTAGGAACTGAGAGATATGTCACTATAGGGACGGGTATATTTTAAAGGATGAGGGACGCCTTCCTTGGGGAAAAGCTTAGTCCCAATGTGTCGCTTTCAGGAAGTGGGAAAAATATGTCAGCGGACTAGGAAACTGTAAAATCCTTGAAGAAACCAATCTTAGAAATCACTGGGGCCGAGCCCCCAACAAAAAATTCCCTCCCGGAAAAGAGTGAACACAGAGGGAAAAATAAATGAGGCACTGTGAGTTAATAATGAAGGGGTTCAGGCGGGAAGATTGAAAAAGACGTTGAAATGAGAAAGACACGGGTCCTCAGAAAGAGAGGGAGGAACCTCAAGAGACAGAAGGTCACTCAACGGGGAACTTAAGTCCAGGCACACAGGCGTATGAAAATGGACACGCGGAAAAAAGTCAAGGGAAATTCCATTAATTGTTCAGGGGGAGACACGGATTAAGGTTCTATAGAAGGGGGGGGGAAAAACGATAATTCTGCGGGGACTTGAGGATAAGGGGGAGAGACGATTTACTGGCCCTCTTAGAGAGGGGGAAAACTTAGTAAAGTAAGCTCACACACTAGGATGCAAACAGGTAAAAGATCACGTAAAAGAATTCGAACAAAGGCAATATAAGGGAGAGTCATAGGCTCTAGTTTAAAAAACTAAGGTAGAAAAGAAGATAACCTTTCAAACACGGGGGGGAAATAATTTTGGGGGAGGTGCATATAATGCCAGACGGGGTTTTCATGGAAAATGAAAGGTCTAGTGGGAGATTGAAATATCTAATATCAAAAAGTTCTCTTTGGAAGGATATATGACTTAAAAAGATGGACTCCAAAGGTTGGATTAGTGTAGACGGTCTCGGGTTCGAAGAGAAAGGAAAGGAGTCAAGGGGAAGAATTTTGTGTTGAAGAAGGAAATAAGTGGGGTTGAGGAATGCGCACAAAAGAAGGCCGTAGCAGGGTATTTTTCTTGAGGAGAGAATAGGTTTGCCGGCCGGACAAGGCGTTTAGATAACATGATAAGGGGCCAATTAAGGGGAAGAACATAGGGGACAAAGACCTCGTAGCTTGGAAAGGAGGCGTTACGGGAACCGTGACTCATTTTCCGCCAAAGTCTCACTCCCCGTGGGGTAACTGGTAAGTAAGGGGGGGGGGAGGGGGCCCTCGTTATTGAGGAATCTTAAACCGGACACGAATTGGGGGTGTAGTTAAACGGCACGAGACAAAAAGGGGACTCGACCAGTTGGGACGAGGGGCGGGGGAGGGATGCGTAAGCCAAAAAGGGTGGCGTACAGAGGGACGGTAATAGGAGGAGGGGGGGGAAATCTAAGTGAGAACAGAAGACAGGGACTAGCCCCGTCTGTCAAATAAGGGGGACGCTGGGATACAGCCGGGTCACCGTCGGCCGCCCTGCAGAATCCATAAGAGTCTTAAGGGAGAACTTGCTCCGACGATGTCGAGGAAGCCGTGGGCAAATGCACGCTGTGGTTACTCCTTGGAGCCGAGGACTACCTTTAAAGAACCAAAGCGATCTCAGACGGTACCTGTGCAGGGGGACAATAAAAGCGCCGGCCATCTACTGAAGAAGAACCCGCAACGGGACGGATAAAGAAGGATTCAAAATAAGGAGCAGGAGAGACCGTCAAGGGAAAGACTGGAGGAAGGGGGGCACTAAGTACACCCCGTTCGGGGGAAGAAAGCGAGGGAAAGTTTTTTTCTGTGAATTCATGAGAGAGTTACTCGCTGTTGGGGAGGGCGGGTCCTGGGGGGTCCATGGGCAGGAAGGGAGCCCACCGTAGCGCCGTCTTTAGAAGAGGGAAAACTGCAAAGGGGGGGGGAGCTTTTACGGGGTGGGGGAAAGAGGGAAAAAGCCATGTTAATTTGTGGGGTGAGAGCGGAACTCTCTCCACCTATTAGGGGAACGCTCGCCACCATAAAAAAAAAAAAAAAGAAAGAAAAAAAGTACACAAGGGCGGGTATCTCGACCAGCAAACGGGAAGCGATTGCCAGGAGAAAACTTTTCTCGGATACAGTGAGAGACATTCTACCGAAGCGAGTGGGATTAAAAACCATGTCGCAACATTGAGCAACGAACTCTCCGTAAAAAACGGAGGAAGACCCCCCAAGAGAGAAAAGGCTCTTAGAGAAACCCTCCAGAACGGGTGGGTGCGTGCACTTTTACTAAAAACAGAAGCCTGTTAGTCTCACTTCTTTGAAGAGGAGAAAGTCAGTAGAGCCCGATAGCGCAACGAGATTTCCGGCAGGGGAAGTATCAAATCACAGGGAAAAGGGGACTAAAATGCCCTGGGGGAAAAGGTCTGTCGTCCAGGAAAACACGGATCCGGGATTAACCCACTGAGAAAAAAAAAGTACGAGAGGAAAAGGTCTAGTCATAGACTGGGGGGTCTGTATCGCAGAAAATGGCTCGGTCCCTTCTGGAAAAAAACGGGTCCCCCCTGCGTGGAGCGGGGAATGGTCTCGTCCCGTCTTTGGTTAGCCGAAAATGAACGAAATATGCTTACAGAAAAAAAAAAAAATCTCTTGGGTGCTTACGGAAAAAGGAAGAAGAACATACAGAGGGGTCTCGTAACGGGAGAAATGCGGAAATCGGGTCTCAGGGGGAATGAAAAAGGAGAAAAAAACCAGAGAGGCGACATACGGTTTCTAGACAGTCAGAGGGAAATCGATTGAACGAACAAGGTCCTGACTTAAAAGTTATGGTAAAAAAGGAAAACTCCCTTGAGAAAAAGCACGGATCCTGATCGGGGGAAACTAAGAAAAGGTGTTCGCAGCGTCCGCGGTAGGAAAAGGTGAGTCAAACTCGGAAGGGTGGCCGTATCATATGGGGGGGACGCACAAGGCAAGGGGGCGTACATCTCGAACGGGGAAACGACACATAGAAAGAAGGTCCCGTTTGTGCGCATCGACGCCACTTAGTGAGATAAAGACGGAGTCATACCAAGGAAAAAAGGTGTAGTTTCGACCAGGGAAAAGGGAGTAACTAACTGGGGGTCCATTCAAATTTATTTGGGAAGGCGAGTACATCGAAAAGAGAAAGGGGAAAAAGGGGAAAGAGTGGAATATTCTATCACGATATAGAGATCGCTGGCAGAATACAGTAAAATAATTAAAAAATTATTCCAAAAAGGGGGGGGGAGAAGGGGCACTTAGTGGGATGTAAGATGGGATAAAAAAGTCTGTATTTGGGAGGTTATTTGGCAGGCCTTGGGGGAAAAATGTCTTTAATAGTATTGTGAGTAATTATTAATTTTATGCCAAGCTAGAGAGTCTAAGGAAGGGGGACCTAAACTTGGAAAAGTCAAGAGGGGCCCATTCAGAGATAAAACATCAAATTACTACCGGGTGAGGGGGGGGAACAAAAAAAAAATGGATATTCCTGGATGAAAGCAGAGGGGTGTGGCAGGGATTTTATAAGTAATGGAAAAGGGTCAAGGTAGAAAAGTCTCTAAAAAAAAAGGGAGTGAGGGGAAAGACCCGTGTGAGAAGAGCAACGTATCCGCTAAAGCTTAGATCGAAAGGAACGGCACCCCTTTAGAGGAGGCAGGACACATGCGAAATTTCTTTTTTTCCTGTCGTAATAAAGATTTGGATAGGGGGCTTGGGGGTTATAGAGGAAGGGGGAATTACACTTATAAGTACGGGGGCCTAAGGATGTACGAAGGGGGGAAGGAGAACATTGGCATAGAAAGGAGTGACCTTATTACCAAGGGAAAAACACAAGAAAAATTTTGACTGATAACCCACTTAATCACAAGGAAGGAGGAAATCTAAAGTAATAGGAAAAATCGTTCCCTCTCGTACAAGGGTCCTCACCCTAGATAAAAAAATTTTAAAGAAATGTGAAATCCTTTTTATTGAATAACTAAAGGGGATCCACTTATTTCCAGTGGAGAAACAAGAGAAGACGGGAAGTGCTACGAACTTCCGGAAGATCGAATATTAAAATTAGAACAGGGGAGGACGCTGTAAAGCTAAGCTTATAACGTATACGCAACGTATTGGTTCAAAACCCAAGGAACATGTAATCAGGGAAAACTACAGCCTCGCACTTAGGGGGAGGAAACTTGTCTGGGGAGGGGGGGTGTATACGTCAAACGGACAGTCAGGCGATGCGACCAAGGACTCAATCCAGAAGGGGAGTTCGAAATAGGAAGGGGAGATTTAGCCCATTGCCGGCTGGGGGAAGAAAGGAGCTACCAAGAAGGAATTTTACTAAAAATGAACGAACGCCAGGAGGGAGGGGGAACCTGGGTGACCAAGCACTATCGCGAGAGGTTTCCGACAGGGAGTGGCTCACAGCCAACGTGCCATAACGGGGGGAGTGTAGAATCGTATTTCTAGAGAGGCAAAGCCACCTTACGATTGGGGGTGTCAGGGGAAAGCCGAAGGCCAGAGCGAGAGGTTACTCGACCATGGGAAGGGAAGCCCTAAGGGGGAGTCGGTCGGATCCGTGAGAAAAAGGGTCGGACGGTGCGGAAATCCTCTTCTCCCCAGAAGCTCTGGGAAGGCCGAGAAAGCTAGCTCCGACCAGGGGGTTACAAGAAAGACAGTCTTTCCCCAAACCCCCGGAAGGTGCCGGTCGATCCAGAGAACGGGCTCCAAATCGGGCGACCTTGGGTCTCTCCGACGTCTCCTGTTGGCAAGGAGTCACGAGGAACCTGGCGCCCAGAAAAGATTGGGCCCCCACATTTCTTTAAGAGGCTAGGTAAACGGGAGGAAGCGAACTGCCGCCGGGGAGGGAGGATATCGACGCAAAGTCTCTGGCAGGATTCAAAGGGAGACTACTACAAAGAAGCAAAAGAAAATGCAGGGAACCTGGCATGAAAGGGAACACAGTCGTTTCTTTTGTTTCCTCAGGAAAACAACGTTGGACATTCAGGAGAAGCGAGCGTCTTTTTTTCCAGTAGGAAGGTTCGGGGTCCATGGGAAAAGGACGTTTCTCCCCCACGCGCAGGAAGTGGAATTTGCGCGAAAAAGGGGGAAAGAAGGCAAATGGGTAGTGGGAGCCGGAGAGGGGAAATCTCTGGACCAGTTGGGGCTCCCCGCACCAGAAAGGGGGGGGAGGAGAGAGCTTCTCCTCGGGGCAAAACAACTTATTATATTAAATGAGGAGAGAACACGCAAATAGACAGGGGTCTCCCAACCCAGTAAAACCGAAAAAAAAGTTCCCTCGTTGGGTTCAAGTAAAGATGGGAACAGAATCTTCCATGAGAACGCCCTTTTCTCTGACTCGTGGGAGAGATATCCACATAACCTTGAAAAGATAACCGGGCCCGGGTCCCTTAAAGAGGGGAAATATTCGAGGGGTGGTAACCCCAACGTTGCGAGGTAGGCGTATGCAACTAGACGCACTAACGTGGTTGTGAACATGAAAAGACAAAGCTATTTATTATCTAAGGGGAAGGAACTCAGGGAGAGGACGAGATCGCCACAGGAGGAAGAAAGTAAATCGCTTGCCAGCAGTTTGAAAAGTAAAGATAAGGGGGGAAGGCTGCCCTGTCGTCCCAGGAGAGAGGGGAAGCCGTCATTGGCCAGGGGACAGAGATACTCGAGGAGGAGAAGACAATCTTTTGGAGCTGGGATGAGAAGACAGAACCGGAAGGGACAGGCTGTGTCATTAGAAGAAGTAAAAAAAAAAAAAGGAGAACTACGGGACGTCCTGGGGATAAAGCGAAGGTTTCTACTATGTTTACAAGGCCGCCAAAAAGGCGTGGGATAGTAACGAAAAACGACCATCCATAGGGAAAATGGGTCGATTACGAACGGAGGGGATCTGGAAGGGCTAAAACTACACACCCAATGGGCGTAGTGAGGGGTCGATAATAAAGGGAACGAGGACCTTCCCAAAGGGGCTTACTTAAACACCGGGATGTTGAAAATTTCGTAAACTTTAGGAACGGTCAGGTGAGGAATGGAAAGAAAATGATTTTTTCTCCAGAAGGGGGGGTCGGGGGGAAATGTGATTCAGGATTGGACGTACATCTGGTTAGGAGTCTTCCGCCAACGGTGGCGTAGGGGAAGAAAGACACAGTTCCTAACTACACATATGGATAAAAAGTTATGAGGGTTCGCAATACGCCAGCAAAAGTATTTAAGTGGCGACGTCAAAAACACGAGAGACAAGGGAAGGAGCTGAGTGTAAGTTGGGGAAAAAAAAAACCCTATATTACATTCTACAAGCTATGGGTTTCCAAGGGAGTTAATTTTGAGAAGTGGGAGAGCATAAAATAGAAAGTTATATGTTATCGGGGGGGGTCAAATAAAATCGTAGTAAGCGGGGTCGCCCCTGTAAATAAACAGGGGAAGGAATTATGACCATATGAAAAAGAAAGTCCACATTGGCGTAACTGGGGTTAAAGGTTATATAATTTTAGAAAAATGCGGGGGGAAAGGTCTCAGGTGAGGGGGAAGATTCTATTTTCCGTGAGGGTGGAGGTTGGTGATCTTTAAAATTCTTGATAGGGGATTGGGGTGGGAGAGGGGAAAAATATGGAAGGGAAGAATGCCATGTCTAAATACGCTAACGTGGAATAACCGTCTAGAATCAAGGAGAATTAATGGAAAAAAACACCACCTCAAAGTGGAGAAGGACTTATGAACCCTTCAATGGACAGAAGAAAGGAATAGAGGAGGCGTGTATAGCAAAGAAGGCATACGTGGAGAGGAAAGTTGGGAACGCTAAGGACCTAGACACGTAAAGAAAAAAAAACGAAGAGACCCGTGGCAGGGGATAAACTTAGTCGGGTACAGGAACTTATCGAATCCATGCAAAGAATTATGCTTTGGTAAAAAAGGCATAGCGGGGCCATGTCCATTAGGGTTGCAATAAGGGGAAAAAGCGGGGTTGTGGGAGAGAAAGAAGGGAAACTTATAAGTCTGCGGGGCCAGGAAAGTTTGAGAGACATTGGCAGAGGGAGTGACATTATTAAAAGGAAGTAAGAAACACCAATTTTCCCGAAAGGGCGACAAACATAATCCGAAGACGTAGAAGTAATATACATATAGTACACGAGGGGGAGATAACTTGACTGAAAGGGGTGGGAGAATCTTTTCATATAAGTTATTTCATGAAAAAAAAAAAAAGAGAGGAATAAGAGGGCCCCAACAGGAAAAAACTATAAGGGAAAAGAAAGTTCTAAACGCCTCGGGGCTGTCCCCTATATTACTTAAAACTAGAAAAAAAGTCATGTGGGAAAAAAATGTAATCGAGGGTGGGAAAAAAACTACACGAAACGCAAGCTAAAATGGTACGAGGGGTTTGCAGACTTCACTATGTGCCGAAGAGATGCGCAAAAAAAAAAAAAAGGGTATCATTGAGTGTCGTTCGAAGAAGGAAAGGCAAGGATTAAAAAAGCCGGATGGGAAAAAAAAGTTGAATCTACTAACGGGCCACGTGCCTTCACATGTCGCGGGCTGGAGAACAATAATTACCGGATGTTAGTTAAAGACTCAAGAAAAAAAGAAATTACTCAGTGGGAAAAACAGGGATTTCTCACAGCCCCGGGTGAGGGAAGGGAAGGGAAGGAACGTCTGGGGACTCGTATTGAAGAGAAATAGGAGTAAAGGAACCGGTTTTGAGGGGAGTCCTACTGGGACACGATAAGCCGAGACGACCAGTTGCGGGAAACCAGAGTATGGTTAGGGTATACGGGGGTAATCAACCCAGGGGTTGGCGACGTTAGGATAAGAGTAAGAAAAAGCATTGCATAAAAAGCAGAACATCGTCCCTAAGCGGAGCATGGGGAGGGCGAGAGACCGTCTTCGCAATGGGGAAGAGACAGCCCCGCGAAAAGGGATAATCGACCTGGAGTACTCTGCGACGAGAGGAGTCATTTGAATGCAAAAAAGAAACTGAGAGGGGAATCCCGGGGGGCAAGGGGGCCTCCGTGGCCAGGAAAGGCCTGGAAAACATTCCAGGTCTTTCGCTCACTGGGATCCTTCATTATCTGTGAAGAGGACAGAAAAAGGCTTCTGCTGGCCGGATTGAGGACTACTGAGCATCATGAACCAGAGGAGGCCTGATTACCGAAAGGACACCCAGGGAAAAGGTCCGCCGCGCCGGAAAAACGGTGTGTCTTTGAGGCGACTAGGGGGTGTAAAGGGACTTTTCTCACACATGTGGAGGGGGCATTTGGGATCCGGTGACTAAAACGAGAGGAAGGCGTTAGCATGGCTAAAAGATACCCTGAAGGAAAAAAGTTCCGGTGGGGGGAAGAGGGGGGCGCACCAAGGGGGTCGATCTGCTTCTCTCATCGCAAACGGGATTATTTGAACCATAGGATATCTCTCACACCCCACGAAAATGGACCCCGGAACAGGCGATGACGGACTCCACTCCCTTACTTCGGAGGATTTAGAAAGGAAGGGTCTCTAAAAAGTGGGAGAAAATCCACATTCCCATTGAAGGTGTGAGGAACAAAACCAGCAGCGGTAAACGTCAGTTCCTTATGGGAAACCGAAACAAAAGGGACATTCGCGGATGCGAGAAAGAGAACGGGTTGAAAAAAACTTTACTCAGGCCCCCGGTCCAGGAAGAAAGGGACTTTTCTTCCGGACAGCGAAGGGCTACGTTGTGGGACACAAAACGCAAAAAGGGGCGTGCAGTAGCGGGGGCCAAAAAAGGGTACATAGCTTCTATCGACGAAGGGGGGAGTGGGGGAGAAAGCCAGCGCAAAATGCCCCCCAGCTTTATCCCAGAAAAAAGGACAGCGAGATAGAAAGAGAAAAGCAATTTCTATTCATCGGGATTCTTTTGCGTGGATCGGAAAAGTTGAGAGGCCTTTGAAGGGTAAGGCTAAAAGTAGATCTTATATACGTAAAACTGCGGGGGGACCGATAGATATACTATTATTAACCGAGAAGAATCTCTTGAAAGAAAATCTAACGTAATTAAAACATACTAAGCCTCAACTGTTCTGGAATTAGGCGGATCGTGAGACAAAAACATCGTGCTATAAGTGAAAGATTAGCAATAGAAGAAAAGAACAATGTCACTGGTATGCGTTTTATGGTACACACGGGGGTGGGGACGGAGTCACTGAAGCGTGGGTACCATAAGTAATTATTTCATCCGCGTGGAAACTTACGAATGGGGAAGTAATCTGGTAGATAACGTCCTGAAAAAGAAGGCAGGACGACACGAGTTTCGAAAACACAGACGAAGGATTGAAGAATGTGCGCAAGAAAGGGAAAGAAAACGTCACAACAGCCCCAGACAAAGCAAGATGAAAGAGGGGGTTCGAACCCGAAAAAGTGGAGAGAGAATCAGGGGGTGGGTAAAGAGCAATAGAAAAATTTTTAGGAAGATTTACCTCGAAACTCATAGGGAAGGAAGTTTAGCTTTATAGAGATATCACTATGAAGAGGGGAATTTCTCTTTTTCCGCAGGGAAAGCATAGTTATTGGATAAAATTAAGGGGGGAGGAGGGAACTTTGTTTTAAAGGAAAGGTAGGAACTTCGGGGAAAGATGGATCATAGTAATTAAAAAGACGTCCTTATAGGGAAGAGATTTTTGGGAAGTGGTTCTCGAGGGATGCTTGACTCGTCTTGGGAAGGAAGTCCTTTGAAGGGGGAAGATAATAAATGCAAAAGTAAATCCTAGCCCAACTAGAAGGTCAAAAAAGTCCTCAGGGGGAAGGTATAACCCCCAAAAGAAGACCGTGTAGGGGGAATGTCCATGCAAAAAATAACTGAGCCTGGGGTGAAAAACAGCGGGTAAAGATCCAGGGGCAGGCTTCCTTTGAGGGGCAAAGCGACTTGGAAAAAGCCCTGTTCTCGACAAACACCCCAAAAGGGGAAAAGAGAAAGCATCCCACGGGAACATATAACTTAGCTAAGAAAAAACCGGGCTTCATATTCGGAAAAGGACCAGGCATATCAGTATTTTTTGCCATTTCCCCCGAAGGGCATATTTAGGGAAAAGGGGATTTGGTGGGGGGGATAGGGAATTAAACTTATAAGGGGAACTGGGAAAGGTATGTACTAACGGGGGAAGACCTGGGCAGATGACTTTGAAGGTTAAAAAATGGGAAAAAATACTTCAGGAAAGACAAAGGGGATACTCTCCCCACAGGCAAAAAAAAAAAAAGAATCCTTAAAAAGACTATGATCCAAATAGGGGGTACACTAAGTTCAGATAATAGAACGGAGAACAGGGGGGAACTAAGGGTTTCAGGGGGAAAAGAAGTAAATAAAGTCAGTGGCGCAAGAGATAAAAAGGGATAGTGATAGCTTCCTTGGGAGAAAGAGAAGTTTCGCGGAAAAAAGGAGGAAAAAATACCTTATACGCCCAGGGAGGGAACCCACGAGTAGAGAATCGGGTTCGAACAAAAGCGCACGTATCATGAAAGTGAAGGGTCTTGAGGAAGGGGATTGCGACGGCAAGGAATTCGATGCTCAAACAAGACCGGAAGCATGTAAAACTCTGTGAGGGTTCGAGAGAACACATTGCCGGCTGGTCCAAAAGTATCTTAAGATACGGTCAGGGGAAGGGAAAAGGTCGCGAAAAAAAGGCGGAGCTGGAGAACAAGACAAGGATGGGGGGATCGCACTAGGGTCGAATATTTCCAAGGTTCTAAAGTGTGGACATAACTGGTAAGTAAGAGGGGGGTAAAGACTCGTAGTTACAAGTAGTCCTCGGGAAGAGGTAACGGGTTTCTTGGTAGCAACGAGGGGAAGAAATCAAAAAAAAAAAAAATTTCGGGGAAGACAATTTCTTAATATGAAAATGGCGTAAGGGGAGGAGACCTCTACGGGGAAAGTATTTAGAACGAGGAAGGAGGGGTCTAAGCTAAAAAGGTACAGAAGACGAAAAAACTTCGGCCGAAGAGGGGGATGATCCAGCCCCCTAGAAAAGGATGAAGGAAGAAAAACGCTTACTCATGGATAAAGAAATTCTCCGTTTGCAATGCAAGAAAAAGGTGGAAACAGGGAACGGACGTGGCACCATGCCTTTTTTAAGAGGAAGACTAGCCAGAAGAGAGCCGCCATTAGAAGAAGGGGAGCACTAGGAAAAGAACGTCGTAGCTAAGGATGAAGGTGAAGGAACGTTAAAAACAGAAGGGCGGGAAGTAACCGGCACTATACAACGGAGGGAGGGGTGCAAGAAGGGGAACGCACCGTTGGGGGGGACATTCAGGACGACAAAAAAAGAAAATGGGCTAGAAATGTTCTCACACAGGTGCGGGGAAATGTGGATCCGGTGTATCGACCGCAGTGAAAGGAGAGAAAAAGTTACTCCTTACTAGTTTAAAAAGGAAAAGGCAGAAAGACAGGGTTTTGGGGAGAGAAAGACGTTATTGTTTTTCGATAGAAGAAAAGAGACGAAAAAAACAACAACGGGGGTCGCACAAGAAACAGGGGCTGTTGCGGTGATCTCCCGAGAACACGTGAAAAAGAGTTGAAAGGCCTACACCACTGGGAAAGAGGAATTTTATCGTCCATGCTAGGAAGAAGCAATGAAAACATTCCCCATGACGCGCACGGTGTTGAGCACAGGGCTCAAAAACGTGAAAAAGAAGCGTCGCATGAATCCGCCCCCCAACTTTGGAGGAAGGAGGAAACCCCGGACCTTCGTGACAACGGGAAGGGGCACAGGGCGGAAAAATGGTAGTAGCAAAAAGTGAATCGCGCCCTAAGAGGGGAAGAAGGGGGGAGCTCACCTCTAGGGGAAGTCAGGAATAGGGGGGGCCAGCACGGAGAAAGCGGACAACTTCTGCTAGGAAAAGGGAGTGACCACGCGGGGGCAGGCATTACCAGGGAGGAAAACAGAAAGAGGCTCAAGGGGGATCCTTTGAAGGAAAAAGGGGAGACCAGGTGGTACGGGACAGGCTGTCGGCTGGAGAACGGTAATCCGGGAGGCTTAGACGACTGTGCGAAGAGAAATAGCGTTAAAGTCTAAGAGGAAAATAACTTCCGCCAAAATCGAAACTTGGGGGAAAGGTCCGAATACTAAAAGAGAAGAGGTAAGTACCTTGAAAAATGCGTGAGAGTCTTCTAACAGAACACCCCAATTCGGAAGAATAAGACCAGAGGAGAGTATGCCTCCTAACACTGGGGGAAGAAGAGGCGTTAGGGGAAGAAAAACGGTTAGAACTCCATGGCGGAGAAAGGAGCAGTATAGTTGTTTGGGGATAATACATAAAGGAGAGAGACATCTCCCGAGGGGGGGGGAACTATTTTGTCAAAAGGGACAGTATCAGTACCGTCAAGGAGAAAACCTTCATTTGCTGTCTCGGAACGGGGAAAAAAAAAGGAACTACACTAAAGAAGGCGCTTGCGGATACCGGGGGGCATCTCCTGACGAAAAGGTGAAGTCTCCATCTGCAAAAAAGAGAA
>Ga0179591_1208044_pt1 | contig 16682 bp, 9 predicted proteins | sample CZOMad2_1_08_16f_FD_182891 | JGI IMG/M metagenome (GOLD analysis project Ga0179591, IMG submission 182891) | Vadose zone soil fungal communities from Angelo Coast Range Reserve, California, USA - CZOMad2_1_08_16fungal (PacBio error correction) | ecosystem: Environmental > Terrestrial > Soil >...
TGGGGGGACGTCCTGTCATACTTGTGGGCTGGGCTGCACTTATCTCGCTGAGGGTGCACAGTCGAGTAGGGGAAAGCTGGCGCAGGTGCGAGGACAGAGTAGGGATATTGTAGGGGGTGTCATACTTGAGAAGCCACATCTTTAATACAGAAGGCGCGAAGAAAAAGTGGGGAAGAACGCTCGAGGCACTCTAAGACCAAAGAGGACAGTATCGAAACTGCATCACGAAAAATCGGTTTCAGAAGCCTTACGAAAAAAGAACTAGATGGGAAAATAGGGGAAACCTATCTCCGGTGTGGGAGTGGGCAATTGGTAGCTCATAACCAGAGGAGGCGCTTTTCAGGACGGGGTCATATCTCTCAAGAGGAGGCGGTAAAAACCATCAAGCAGTACTTCAGCAAGTTAACAAAGTTCTAGTATGGGAACTGATTCGAAGGGGTTGGGAGATAACAGTCCTCCTTCGTCACCCCAATCGCTGAAAGTATAAAACATGCAAAAAGACATCGTCGTCTGGTTATCTCACCATGGACGGCATTGTAAAAAAGAGCGCGTGACCCTTAAAAGAGAAGGAGTTTTTGCACCCGGCTACAGACCATTCGCGAGCATGATGAAGGGACGGCTTGGTCTAACACATATAAGGCCATCCATCAGGGATAAAGTTTTCGCGGAAAACAGAAGCACACCTACAAAGCAAACATCCTAGAGAAGCCCTTTATAGTGGGGGTTAATGGAAAGGATTGCCGGAAAGGAGGCGACGACGTACGAAACGTAGGAGCAAGCCAATAGGAACAGAACCTGAGGCTCAATAAGACCACCGACACTACTGCTGGATGGAAAGAAGAGGTTCAGAAGAGAGAATGTCCAAATGAAGAACTCTCTCGGCTGGCAGATAATGCTCCGGTTCCAAAGGTATCCGTGCCTTGACCACAACGGAACCTACAAAGGCCTGATTGGGGGATGTAGCCTCACTATCTCTAAAGAATCCCCGTCAGAGAATAAGTTTGTGAGTCAGGAGTCTTAGGAAACGGAAGCCGAAAATTACGTATTACGGAGCATTATCTGAAGTTTGTCCGAGTAGACTCAGAAGAAAAATGGCCTTAGAACCTTAAATCGAGCATCCAGCAGGAAATTGCCGCACAATCATGTTCAAAAAAAGCGACCTTTGAGACGGAAACATCACGTGGCAACAAAGCGGGCAAGACGAGGGACGTTAAAAAAAAAGCTTAATGGCAGTGAAAAACAACAGTCGCATTCGGCGAGATACAGCGGCAATTGAACGGGTACCGCCGAGGAGGAGACAAATCCGAACAGTAACCTTCGAGATCTCGGAGGATAAAGGATAGGGCTGCACAGATAGTCACTTCGGTCTGCGCGCCACTTCTGTACATAAGAACGTGCGCAACACGCGCACATCAGGGAAGGATCTAAAGGGAGTTGCTGCTCGAATCGCCTGAAAAAACCGAAAAAGCACAGCGTTGAGCGGCGCAAGCAAAAAAAGCGCGTTCTGAATGTTCAGAAGTATGCAAAGAGGGACCAGGTCCGGATAAAAGGTAGTGAAGAAATCAGGGGAAAGTGAAAAAGATAAAGGGACGCCGCAGCAGGCCACGCGATACGCGCGCCTGCTCGGTACTCTTACATAAAAAGTCCTAGGAACGCCAAGGTGAGTGGCGATACCGAAACGGATCTTATGAACTACTTATAATGACCACGAGGAAGACGCCCGATGCGCTCACTGGTTCGGGTACTTGACTCACAGAAGGAAAAAAGAAAGAGGATCGCCCTGGAAAGTTATCGTCAAACGCCGTTTCAACGAGGAAAGGCTTGGACTGCAAATAAATCTTAAACATCGTATTTTGTGCAGGACCTGAAACACGAAAAAAAAAAGCATGCACCTCAGTAAATTTTCACGGTCAGCCGCAAAGCCAATGGGGAAAAGAAAAGGGCACACAATTCACATCTAAACTCGGACCTAACCACAAGATGTGTACTGGTTCGAGGTAGGATTAAGAAATAGACGATGAACTTCTAAGCCAGCCAATAAAGCGTTTCATCGGGAGCAGAAGTTTAAGGGCTGAATATGTTAGGAGGGAAACGGGTTGAGCGTATTCCGAGAAGGGTAACGAAAAAACTGCAGGTCTTAAAGGAAAGCCGTAAAGACGACAATCAGGGTAGTAAAATCACTAATCCTTTCACAAAAAAAGCAAACCACAAAATCCGAAAGGACGTATTAGGGGAGGGGAAGACCAATTCCGTCCCCCAGAAGCCACACACTCTCCCCAGAACTAATCAGATCATCAGCTGAGATTCCACCACACGAAGGGAGAAACAACAACAACTGAGGTACAAGAAGAGGTTCAGGAATAATCTGATAGAAAGGGAGGTTAGCATAGGGGTTTGGGCTGAGTGAGGATAGAAGGACATATGTCAAAGAAAGGTCTAGCGTTATTCGGCGACCTAAGAAAGGACTGAAAGAGGAGGAAATGGGGACAGACAAGGATCTCTGATATTACGAAGAGAACGTACATCACACTTGCACATGCAGTGGGCCATTCAGTATCACGATCAACCACACATCTGACTGGTCGAGCCCCTCTGTTGAATCGCATCGGAGAAACACCGTGGGGTGGAAGTTAGTAAAGTATGATAAGAATGATGTCACTACAGAAGGCCACCCGCTCAGGAGGGGTTCGGGTCCGCCGAGATTACATGTAACGAAAAAGGGTGTCAGCTTAAGGGAAAAGAACTTTCATAAGGTCACGCACAAATGTAAGTACTGAGTCCAGGCAAATCGACTGGAACATTTCATAAAGAGGAATCCCTTGTGAGATGCACCGGCGAGGACTGGGCTAGGGCGAGGATCGGGAGCAGAAAAAATATAAAACATGGGCAGACAACGGGCTTCTCAATGATAAAGCGTACGAATCGAACACCAGGGTGGAAACATAACGTAGGTTTGCGACCATCGAAAAAACTTAAAACAATCAGGGGAGGACGGTGAACGACAAAAAGCCTCAAAAAGAAGGGGAGAGCTGGAAGTCAAAAACGGAGGGCAAGAATGTAAAGGGGTCGCATGCTCCCAAAAACATTCCGGCAGGACATGCTCGCCGCGTCACTCGGGGGATCAGTCGGCGAAAGGCACTGAAGATCTCCTATGGGCCACGTGCATGACCGGCAGAAAAAAATTCTGAATTAGGCGTGATGAAAAGACCAGGCTCCAGGGCTCTCTTTGCCACTCGTAGGTAACCATATCGACCTCTCCAATTCGGTCATTTTCGCAAACGCCTACCGTAGTACTAAGTGCGCGACATGGCCCTTGGACACATATACGAGCAATCGACCGAAGTGCTCTGGTTTGCTTGACCTCTACCCAGATCACATGGGCCGAGAGGAGGTTAACTCACCGACTCTGAAAAACCGAACATGGTTAAATTCTTTGCAGCTGTGGAATGCATTTGAACACTAAGCGCATAAGGTAGGAGGAACTGTGAACACACAACCGTTGCTCTCAATTATCGAGCTGGAATCATATACTCGATCAAGTTAACACTAAAACGCATAAGGTAAGGCTAGCAAATAACATACATTCAAATGGGTTAGTTATTAACACCAATTCGGAATTGAAACACCGTCAAACGAACGGAAGTCGCATCGTCGCGAAACTATCTGACGCGGGACCCGCCTGAAAGCTAGGCGAGCAATGCGCGCCCCCTCGGAGTTTATAAAACGGCTGCCGTTACTTGGGCAAATGTCGCATCCCCCCTCGGGTGGCTGACCCAGTGCCCTGTGATAATCGGTCGTCTAAGAGTCAAAGTTTTACCCACAACATAATGTATATGAAGACCCTAGCGCTGCGAGAAAAGATCGGTCAAAATGTCACCCATCAGCAAACCTCCGACAAAAGGTTGGCTTCTTTCTAGTAGGGTGGGAGCAATCCAGGCATTCCGTGACCAAGGTCCCACGTCGGGGGGTGCCTCTCCACCTTTCATAGTATTGTAGCTTAGGCAGCCATAAAAACGGAAGGTAACCTAAAGAAGGGGGTGCTTTGCATGGACTGGTGTGACAGACAAGAAGGGCAAAGTAGAGGTAGTTGGTTTGTTAAAGTCTACATTAGACCGAATTCTTTCTAGACGCCACTTCCTGACAACAGCCACACATTAACGCTCAAAGGGAGGGAACAGCTCGAGATCCGAACAAAGGCCAACAGGCAAAGGTTCTCAACCAGAAATGAAAGATTTAAAGTCTCAAAACAGCCGCTATGCGGAAAAAGCGGCCCGTTTGAAGCGGGGGGACCAAAGAAACGCCGGCAAAATGACAACACCTGAAGAACGGCTCCGCATACGGGGAGGGGGGGGGGACGTGGCTTGCCTTCAGAGGGTCACTCGAGAATTTGACAGGAAAGCTCGGCCAGGCAAAGGACGTCTTTTGTGAGAAAAAACAGAAAGCCAGAAAGGGAAGGAACGATAGGGCAGGTGGTCAACATAAAGGAGACTGGCAACTCGGGCAAGACACGATAGGAGTCACAATGGTCGACGCGGCAACAGCGGATTCGATTGGCGGACAGAAATAGGCTTTTCAAAATATGAGTCGTTCCTAGGGTAAAAAGGGAACAAAAGCCAAATCAACAAAGTAGGGCAAACGGCCTTCCAGGAAAAAAACTATCAGGCGTGGAGTGACGGGTGAAGCAGTTGCGTAAAACAAAAAAAAGGCTCGATAACAAAATGGTCAATGGGGGAGGGATCAAATTGAAGCACAGCACCACCGACAAAAGAGGGCGGGACTTTTAAGACTCCGATCAACGGGGGGGAGACTTGAAGAAACAAGAAAAAAGGAAGTCACGTCCTTGGGGTTCAGAAGAGGGCATTTTGTTTCAGGAAAAAGAAGCAAGCTTTGGTAACCAGAACAAGGATCAGCAGAAAACTCGCGAAAAGCGACAAAGGGATGAATGACGTCTTGGAGTTGCAAGGGGGGCGGGGGACGAAGAAGGGCCCATAACAGCCGGAAGCCTATGAAATTTTCGGCCAGGAGGAAAGGGTAAAAAGGACCGCAGATACAGCGGTCACGTACAAAACCAAAACGGACAAAATCGTACATAAAAAAAATTATTTATCCCACAAAAAAACAAACTCGCGGAGGCGTGTATCTAAAAAAGATAAACAGGACATTTTTATTCAAGGCCTTCTTAATGGTGGCGGAACATCGGGGGCCAGAAATAGGCCAAGCACAAGCTTGGCCTCATGGGGCACTGCGCTTTCCGGGTCGACTAAAACCGACGACAGGGTCCGACAGGTAAGCCATCACTGCTGGCACGTGTGGGAGGCACACCACTTCTCTATGAGTGCGCAAGACAACAGGCCGGAGCCACTTGGCGAATCGCAAACCCGCGATGGGAAATTGCCCAGGGGAGGCTGCGTGGGTCGGGGTACGCAGCACGTCCATACGGTAATTCGGGGCGTTGCGCCGAGGTGGTCGCTCTGTCCTTGCCGGTCCTCAAGTAGATGGCCTGCCAGCATAACACTGTCAAACTCTAGGGCTATCGATCCAACGGCCGCACAGATTATTCCGCTCCAACCCTGAAACAACTGCATTGTCGCTCAAAAAACAAAAGGGAGGAACAAAAAGCATCGAGAAGTCCAGCCGTGGTTTCAGACTAGGACGCGTAACCTCGGCGTCGATATCAAACATCGCCGTTGCCCTTATGTTGCCCGACCACCTCCTGGCAAACTCATCTTCTTACCCCCGCCAGACAAAAAAAAACAACGCCACGGCTGGCTTCCGGCTCGAAACAAACACTTGAACAAAAAAAAACTTCAGGATCATGGGAGCAAACGTAAAAAAGGGCCTCAAAGGTCTGTCCCAAGCTTAAATCCAATGAGATAAACTCACGCGCACAAGAAGTTCAAATGGCGACTGAACCGTCGCTTGAGAACGAAGAGTCACTCAAAATTGCGAGTGTAGGTCTTCGCAGCTCGCTGGCTCACCACAAAGCTCCTCCTTATGCCGAGGCGACAGGCTAAGGGGGTCAGGACCATCAACTCAAGCCGCCGTCTCCTATTGGCATGACAAAAAAAAAGAAGCTCTAGGGAAAACATACACAAGACACCAGAAAAAGGACTATCCTCCGGGGGGGGCGGCGCCCGTTCCAATCATTGCCGTCAAGAGGAGAAAAGGTCGTTCTACTCCTTTTTCAAAGACGAGTTCCGCGTCAGTTAAAAAAAGCACGCACGCTGACAGGGAATAGTTGGCGAGGAGCTTCGGTGACGAAGAACATTAGGCTCTAACCATAACGAGGCCTCTAACAGAAAAATTCCCGGAGGGAAGTCGACCCACGAAATATGAAGCAAGGGCAGTCGCATTTATTCCAGGGGATGACTAGAAAAGCGGATTGTCGAGGGGCTGGTCTCCATTTACAAGGGGGAAGCAAAAAACCTTTTGTAGAAGCGGAAAAAAAACGTGAGACACAAATACCGGGGATAACTCAAGCAAAATAGAAAAACCTTAAGCGGGGCGAGGGGGGGGCCGAGGGGGGGAAAACAGCCGAAGGTTTATTGAGGGGATCGTGCCGCAACCCCTACTTGAACGGGAGGGAAGAAAGGGATGAAAATACTCTCTGCTTTAAACGAGAAATACTCAACAGGTGAGTCCTCCCCGCCATCCACTGGAGTACTACGAAAAAATCTATTCTATGAATAAAAAGAGGTTCACCTTCGGTCAATGGTAATTAAAGGGGAAACTCTCCAACCATCTTCGAGGCATTGCGGGTCGGGGAAATAGAAAGCTTCAGAAAAAGAAAATGAAACTGGGAGGGGCCCATGCAACGGGGCAGCACAAAGGAACGCGAATGTGGGACAAAAAAAGGGGGGTTGTCGTGAAAAGCGACAGTCGGCAAACCGAGGGCACAGGACAGGCCATCTTCAGAAGCCACGAGTGTTGATCGAAACGGAAATAGGAAATTGGGGGGAGGGATGAAAACATGGAAAGATAAAACACCAGGGTACTTATCAGACGGCGGACCAGCGCTTCAAGCAGCACGGGCGGAAGAGGAACAAGGCCTCTTGAATAAAGCAGTGGCAGAGACAGAAGTTGCGGCGAAGCTAAAAAACACAAAGGGAAACAACAACCATCACCAGTCTACACAACAAAAGTTTATGTTCACAACTTTAGGAGTCTTAAATTCGTAGTCCCCTCTCCAAGAAATAATATCCGCCGGATGAGGCTCGGAGCAGCAAAAGCATGTCAACAGACTAATCTCTCAAGAAACCACCCAAAATCAAGCAGTACCAGAGCAGATCCTCGGGTGCCCTGTCTGAAACAGGGACTCGTATGAAAGACGTTCGGAAACCAAACACAACGCTCCAGGAAAACAACGACTAAATGTAAGACTCCGGGTCCCCGAAACTTGAACCCCAAAGTCCCTAACCTTTCGAGCAGCGGGGGGAAACGAAGAGAAGCATCAAAATTCTATCCTGTTTGGCCAAATTATCAGGCTTTTCGAAGCAAAAGAAGAATATCTAAACCCGCTTTAGACAATTCCTCGTATGTTAAAGGAATGCGTATACCAAAGAGCAAAGTAATCCCCATTCCGGAAAGGCAAATTTTCACAAGCAAGGTACGACATCACCACGGTGACAAGAGGCAACGAATGTGGACAGCCGCGAGAAAAAGAAAACTCATAGACGAGGGGGAGACGCAAGCGCATGCGCGGGGGAGAGGGGCGACCCGAGGGGGAGTCTTACGTATGGCAGAGATCAAGACAGATTAGGTACTGGAGATGAATCTAGTAGTAGGGGAAGCGTGACCAGGAAAGAATTGTCTTTCGCTGTCTTACTCTACCTCAAGTTAATAACCCTACATTGGGGGAAACAGAAAACGCAAACCATCAAATCATAGCCTCCTTCCTTGATAGGAAAGAAAAAAAAAAAAAAAAACAAAAAAAAAAAGAAAAAAAATGGTGGGATTCATGAAAGGAACCAGGCGGCAAAACGAGAGAGTGATACTGACGTCCTCGGGTGGTTACAAACTTCTCCCTCGCCGTCAGATATAGGACATAATGCAGGGCAGAGCCAGGCCTACGCACCCGTCACAGGTGGCGTGGCTGTAGGGGTCCAAAATAGCATCTGACGGGACTTTTCTTTGTCGATACGATCCAGAAGAAGCCCAGGCGACCGTGCCATCACTCAATCGCAACAAGCACATGGATGGCCTGGCAGGGGGGGATGCGTCCCCGCAGAAAACTTTACTGAGACCACCTCCTGCGGAAAAAAAAGCGAAGAGAACCCCAGAAATTGGGGGGAGCAACGTTGCGGCGGGCGGGGGACCATCTCAAGGGGAGTGTCAAGCACGAAACACGAACAACTGTGACTCTAGCGCATCCTTACATCGAAAAGAGCTTTTGGAAAAATTCTATTCGGGCTCATCTGTCATGGGGCATTCTCCGATGATTCGGCCAAAGGATTGTCTAGACACAGGGGACCCGGTCATCCGGTATCACAACGTCCTCGTCATCGAGGGGAAACATCTGCGTGGGTACAAAGAAAGGTCTCCGTCTACGGAAGGGGCACACAAAGCGCCGCCCACCGAGAAAGCCGATCCGATGGTGCTGTTAGGTTGAGCTACTAGTACTTAAGTTATGCCCATTCAAAACTGCACTTCTGTGCAACTTCCTCCATCACCGCCTTCATCCGCTGCTAAGAAACTGACTTGAAGGGGGGGGGGTAGCGAGGGGAACAGCAACTATCAAGGCGGAGTTTAGATGAGTATAGTTTGTGATCTTATAAAAAAAAATTAAATAAGGGTCAAGGGGGGGGGGACCAACCTGCAAGAAAAGGGCCAGCGAAATGTTCCTCGCACGAAGTCTTCATACAACAAAGGCCAATACTTTCCAAGAGTCGGCCGAAAAAAAACAAGAAAGAATATCGGGAGAAAGAGGGAGTTGTTCCTGGGCTACAAAAAAAGACCAAACTCCCCTCGAGGACTGTCATCAGAGTCAAGAGGGATTCCACAGAGAAACCTAACAAACAACTGGAGTCTTCGAAAACAAGAAGAGATTTGAAGCTCCTACTAGAAATCTCGATTAGCGAACGGGGATGTTGGGATGATAAGCGTTTACAAAAACCCTGGGCCCACCGGGAGGTGCTTCAAATGAGTCTGGAAAGAAGGAGTAATCGGGGAGAAACGATGCACGGGAGGCAATGGGGATTTAAGATGCAGAAGGGGGGGGATTCGAAGCGGCGAGGGCAGCCAAAACCGTACATTGGGGAGGCCATTCCAGGGCAGAAGAGCAGCCAATCACCCCCATCCTTCCCTCTAACTCAAGTCGCGAGAATTGGTGTTAGAGAGCGATAAACCCGAGAGACTCTTATAATTAATAGTAGAGGCGTTTAGGTTGAAATACTAGGGTCCAAAGCGAAAGGTCTTAACGGGTCACGTTATGGACGTCCGTGGAAAAAATTAAAAACGCAAACTTTGGCTGAAAGGACAAGGGGGCCGGGAAAACTGTACAGCACCGTCCGACACTCTCACAAGCCAAATTAACCTGACGCAGAATAAACCAAGGTCTTAAAAAGAAGCCGGGTACGGTCGAAAGTGCGCGAATCCCAGGGTGTAAAGAAAGATTAACGGGCTCTCTACCCGACGAGAAATAGATATAAAAAGGCCTAACACTTTAAGCCTCCACTGTCGGCAAAACTGCTCGTTCAAGAGCCGGGTAGTGAAAGCAAAGGGTGTTGCGAATAGAACCGCATGTGGCGCCCGACGGCGGAAAAGACCAGGGGAGCGAGAAACGAAACGATCGGTCATCAGAAAAAAAGATTTCCTAATATGGAGACGAAAGCGGTAGCGTCTCCCCTCGAAAAGTCAAGCACGGACGGAGAGCCGTGACAGTCAAATGTTCTTTTATCCTGCGTAGAGGAAGAAAGCCAACTCCAGATAAATGAAAACAACATACGTCATCTGGTACGAGCAGAGCCGGTTCATCCGCGGACTAGAGGCGATGTCCGGAAGATGGGGAAAGGAGCGCGCGTCTTGGTCTAGCCAGGGGACGGCTCAGCGATAGAGCCTCGCACGACCAGGAAAATGTTGTGGAGCTGAGGAAGCGGCTGGGAAAAAAAATCACGGTGCCACTCATTGGGCAACTGATTGGTCGAAAAGGTCGGGCAAAGTTAAGAAACAAACCTGCCATAACAGGGTCGCTGGAACAACTCCTGATAAAGCAATCGAACTCTTACAAAAGGGGAAGGGGCATTTTGTGATGACAGACTGGCCAACATAAAAGTCCGGGAAAGTCATCGAAAGAACTGGCTACCTAGAAACAAAAAAAAAAAAAAAAAAAAACCCAGGCGGTGCAAAGGTAGAAATATCAGCGCAGATCGGGAATACGAGAGGGCGGGTGGCCAAACTCAACCGGCGTCAAGGTCGAAAGGGAACTAAACAACCGATCTGAAAGGGTGCGAGGACCGAGGTGAAGTACCCGGCAAGGCTTCTACTCCTACCACGAGGAAAGAGGCGCGCTCCTTGGACCAAGACGGAATCAACCCCTATAAAAATCCAGCAATGCTTTCGTAAGCAAAAATGGGGGTCTTGTGGACGGTTTTCAGCCGCTAAAAGGGTACCAGAAAACGGCTGGGAGGAGGGAATGGGGGGACTGTCCCTGAAAAACCGCGAATTCTGGAAGAAGAGATGATCACTCGAGTGACACAACTGGGAGTCAAACAATTCCGATTGACATGGTGGAGACTTAAACAGCGCGATGGACGAACCGGGGGGCGATGACATGGCAGAAAGCCGGCTTAACAGTTCAACACAAAGGTCAAAATTCATGCAAGAACCCCAAAACCGTCAAAAATCTGGTGGCAAGCGGGGGTCGGAATACCGTCTCAGATGGGGTAACAAGCAGGACATACATAATCAGTAAGGATCCGACGTCGCAAAAAAAAAATCGAGAAAGTTTGAGAAAGGACAATAGCCTAAGTTTACTTCGAAGTGCCTATAGGGGTCAACACGCGACAGGTTCGGATCTGCGAGCTCATCGGGGAAAATCCGTATCGCGGTGCATCGGAGGGAAGCCGCGATATTCAAAAGGCATGCTAGAGGGGTAACAATTCCTGCTAATCAACGCTGGCAAAACACTCCAAACCAACGGAAACGACAACAAGAAACCGGAAACACTACCGTATTCAAATACCAGAGGACGCCAGCGCCAACTCTAACTTGATTGCTGGTTCCGTTCCATTTAGAAAACCAGCGTCGGACACCGGGGTCAATTAGGACCAAAGTAAAACCCCCCAAAGAAAACGAACGACACCAAACGACTGTTGCTCGGAAAAAAAGTATACTACTTACGAAAAAACTGAGACAACCGCAAAAAGGGGGAAAGTCTTAACCATTCACTGGATGGGGAAGAAAAGGGGCATTTCGTGTGCAGCATGACAGATCGGGGGATACCCCCAAGCGCACAGAAAACGGAAATAGGATGAAAATTCGTTGCGGGTTGGAAAGCACTAGGCCGGGCCGAAACAGCCGTGAAAGCTCGATTGGCAGGGGCGAGCACGGTCAACTCTGCGGTCAAGTCGAGAAAGCACCAGAACTTCGAGTCAGATAAGAAAGATCCTTTTGTGTTTTTACTGACGCGCGCGGTATTTCAAAAAATCGGCAGGAAGGAACTGGTTGCAACAGACTTCTCGGGCGGAGCAGAGGGAATCGATGGAAAAGTCGAGCGAAGTGAGGACGAGAAGGAAACCGGAGGGAGCAAGACTTTTACGTGCTTCAATGGAGATGAAAAGAGCATAAGGAGGAATTCTGAAAAAGGGACAATGACATTACCGGCTGGGCGGGGAAAGGCAGTCGTCGCAACTGGCGAAAACTATAAAAACACAAAAGCGGCCGAATTTCAGCTCCCTAAAAAACCACCGCCCGAAAGATCTCTCAAGGAGGACAGCCTCCCCCACCCCAACTGAGAAGCTAGGAGAGCCCAGCCAGATAAAGACCAACCGCCAAACACCTTCTGAGGCGAAGCAACGACGATCTCGAGACGCCTCCACGAGTATCTTGGTCGAGAATAGGACGAATGGATCGGGAACGCATACGAGGACGGTCTTCCGGTCTTGAAGCGCTCGGCAACATTTGATTCTCTAGGAGCACCAGCCCGGCCAGTTCATAGAGTTAAAGAAGCAAGCGGCCTAATAAAGCGGAAAAACGCCCAACAAAATGCTCCCAGAATGACAGCAGAGCCTAGTTCCAACACATCTCCGTGCACGGCCGAGTGCAGCTGGGACGGCCGACCTGACCGGCAAGCTACAGAGCTCGAAAGAGAATCGACTCACGCAACGAGGGGAAGATGTCCATCTATTAGATTAGCCGCCCCTATAATGGACTGGGTCAAGCCGGCGCCGCTGGGGAACGATACACAAATGGAGCTCATACGAAGGGAGAAGGAGGCCTCTAGCCACCTCGCCAAGGTTGGTGGCCGCGAAGCGGGTTAACCGGAGGGCCTTAGACGGTAGAGGTCTATCTCTCCCCGATGGTGTGGGGGATCTTCCGAGGGGCCAGGGCAACATCAAAAGGACAGAGGGACCACTCTTGTGGGAGTCGGTTTCGGCGGAAAGGAGAAAACGATATCACTGAAACAAGGGAATTCCCAGGCGTGCTTAGAACCCTCAACGGGGAGAAGTTTAACCAGGCAGGTGGGGGCGTTCGCCCACGCACGAGAGCCAGAACTTCGGGGGGGGGGTCCTGTCGGCGTGGCGTCCTTTATCACTGGAAACCTGGTGGGTACTCGGGGAGATTTCAGTGACTCCTCGGACCTTCTGAAAAGCTAGCGGTTAACCCCAATTATCTCTTCGTGGTTCGAGGTAGTTCACGGGATTTCATGGGCCTGCATTTTTTTCTTGGTATAGGCTCGCCCATCTGAAAGGACTCCCTTGAGTCACTCCCTTTGGGAGAACTCCGAGCGTTGTATATCGATCAAGCGGGCACAGAGGTATACCGTGCGAGCCATCGAAGGATCGAAAACGAAAGGAGGGGGAGTTTTAACCTGAGAGGCCTTACGCAGCAAATTGGCGGAATTATCTATCACAAACCATCCGTCAAGGGGATGCAACGGATTCCCGAGCTATCATCCAAGGATGGGTACGAATCTCCGTAAGGGCAGCAAAATCACATGCTAATGTTCAAGACCGTTTGCCGTTTCTTCCGAAAACACTGGGGCCTCCGTAAAAAAACACCGAAAAACGGATAAAATGAACATGACCCTATCTCAAGGCAGACCAGGGCCTTTGGATAGCAGGATAGTGGATTGCAATACGTGACAAGTCGTCGTCGGGGACCAATCCTTGTTATCTCCCAACATCACCGGAGTGGGTTGATGGGTCGCTTTATCTACATTGCACTGTCTTCGTAGCACCCTACACTGGGCATCTCACAACTGCAGTTTCTGCATATTAGCGACGTACTGCCTTACGGCACCATCTCGTCGCTACACAAGTGACACACCCGTACGGGCTGTGTCCGCTCACCTCATAGAGATGGCGGCGGAAGGGGATGGCCGGGGCGCTGTTCTGAACCCCCTTGCCCCTGCGAATCTGCGGTGCCGAGATTCATCCGAGGGGGTCAATTTTCTGGTGGTTTCTACTGTCCTCTTCACGTTATCGCTTCTCGGCTTGATGGGGTTGGGTTGGTGCGGGAGCCGAAATACTCACAGCTCCTCCAGCTGTCATCAGATCTAATCCGAGTTCGTAAAGCAAAGGCTCGTGTCATCACACACTCATATCGGGTTATTTCAAACAGGACGATTCGGGCGACGAACGAGGGTTCGGCAGAAAACGCGAGCAGAGATAATGCCTGACGCCTGGAGTTAGGCTTTACAACTTCAACAGGCAGGACTCGACCAAATCATCACTGCGCAATCACGAGACAAATCCGTTTTCTTTTTGGGGGGGCGGGGGGTCAAGTCTAAACTGACCAAGAAAAGACCGTATACGAAGGACTTCAAGAGGAGATAACTTGCTGAAGACAAAGACCTCGAGCATCAGGGAAACGGGTATACCTTGAAGCCGATAAAAGGGGGACAAAAATCAAAAAAATTTCACAACGAGAACCTTCGGACCACGGCAACAAGGGAGAAAGCATTATTTAAAAAAAAAGGATGGGCCGTGATCACCACCTCCGCCCTGTCGGATCTGAGCGCCTCTAGTGATCCGTCGTCGCGGAACCGAGAACTACGGAGGACATAACAACCAAAGCGGAAAATCCAATCCGTAAAGTATGAAAACGCTCGAGAATGGGATACTCCAAGCAATGAACAATCGAGTTTAAGCGAGTCATTCTCGAACCGCGGAGAAAAAACAAAGGACGAAAAAAAAATGTCATACGAATGTTCAACGGCTGACAGCTAAAAAGTGGTAACAAGAGCAAACATTTGATCAAATGTCACCAAGGGAAACTTCGAGACTACATTCGCCGCCCTGAAGGTGCGCTGGCAAAATGAAAACGAAAGCTTGGAAAAAGCCAAAGAGACAGGTGAAATCGAAAAAGCAACACACCAAACCGGGGTCACCGGAGTAAAACGCAAACGGATCCGAAACGGGGCTTTCACTACGAACTAGGAGCCAATCTCAATTCGGTAGGCTCTGCATCTAACCGAAAAAAAACGAATTCCTTGTCAAAGTCCCCAAGGTAAATGCTAGGGAGCAAAAATAAAAGATGGCTCAGCGGTCAGGGAAGGTGAGGAAAAGCAGTTACTTCAAACGCTAGATGGCAACAGCGCCCGGAGTAAAGGGAGACGAAAAGGGAAAATTGGGGAATGGGAGCACAAAGATCATAGACCTCAAAAAGCAGAAGGTTTGACCAGTCGTTAGGTTACGTAAATAGATCCTTGACGGGACAGGCGATTCTTTTCAGGATTCGGCATGGAGGAAGAAATCAGGCTGAGCTGGGGGAAAGATCGGTTGTTTAGGTGGAGAAAAAAAAAAAAAAGAAAAATGAATTTGAAAGGAACTCCCCTTAAGTATTTGGAACCGAGCGTCCGTCAATTAGAGCTCAGGGTCGGCATAGGAAGTCTAGTGAGAAAAATCGGAAATAAAAAATCCAAGAAGGAAGAGATCTCGAAAGAAAAGGGGGGGTGGTTCACCGGCGAAAACAACCTCATAGACACAGAGGCAAAGGAGGCTAAGACGAGAAGAAGGGGCTGCCGCTTAAAGCATATCTCATACCAAAAATGTAGATGGAGAAGAGGTGAGGAGAAGAAAGACTGGAAAATCTCTTCAGCGGGGGTGTGTCGAGTGGAGGTAAAAACCAAGAAATCAGAAGCTTGGAGCCATCGCATTCTCGACTCTATAGTCGTACCCGATCTTTGCAATGGCGGATTGGGGGCCAAAGACACCTGAGCGGAAGAGATCACGGGCGAAGCCGGAAGAACACTGGATTGTTAGAAAAGTCAGACGAACTCCATCAAAAACGACAATGGCCGCCTCTCAAGAGGCCGCCTTGCTAACCACTCGAGACCCACAGAGATTGGTCTGCGGGGGGTGCATTCATGGGAAGGTGATCTCAGCAGGCGTTGAAGAATCAGATCCTAAACTCGCCTTCTCAACAAAATAGTCGGGGGCGGGCATCAGTGCGGCTCGCGGAGGATATCTCCGCCCCGCGTGTTTCAGGGCCTCCTTTGACCCTTTCGAGGGGGGGGACAAGGGCAATCATTGTCCTAACTTAGTCACGGGAAAGAAGAGAACTTACAAACTGTTAAATCGAGTCAAGTCACTTTTAAGGAGGCAACACTTTTCAAGCCTAGTCCTATGGGGCGGAAACGCTCCACTTTATAAATGGAGAAAAAACTAACTTGTAATGGGAAAAGCGTCAGGACCTCTCTTAGAACATATCCGGTGGAAAATCCCTTTTTGACGGACCACCATGACATTGTCTGGAAACATTCTTTGGGGGAACGCCCCCGCGGGACTGCGGAAAAGAGAGGAGGAAAATCAAACCAGATTTCTCACTCAGGGAGGAGAGGGTCCGCTGGAGACAGAGGAACATGAAAACGCCAGGAAGCATGATGATCAGATTGCAAAAAGGGGTCCCTGCTTAGAGAAAAGGCGCAAACAGAAAACGCATATGACGATCGGGTGGAGCTAACACTATCCGGTGCCTCCGCGCCTCATTGAGTAAATAAACTAGAGAGAAGGCGCGCAGCTTGTAGACCTACAGACGGCTTGAATTCGGTCTACTCGAACAAGAAGATGGCGATTGTGGTGAGGGAACATTAGAAAACAAAGTCAAGGGAGGTTAAGAACTACATAATATGAAAGGACTTATGTGAACCGTGGGAAAGGGGACGAAAGGTCATCTTGGGGCCGAACAGGACTCGAAACCGGAAGGGGCGTAAACCAGGGGGATACGCAGTGCAGAAGCAAGAAGGCCGGAAGCTTAAGACAGGGCTGTGATTACGTCAGTACGGCCAAAAGAAAAAACAGGCGCTTAAGAATCAAACCACGCTCGACCGGCTTCCTGTCGACTTGCCCGGGAACCATATAAGTAGAGCATGAAAACGAGGATACGAGACAGGTGCATCCTCAAAAGAAAGAAGGGATGTATCAAAAGATAGAGTTTTCTTCTAAACCAGAATTTGCTGCCCGAGTCGGCAGCGCAAAAGAAGCGGCGTCGGCCTTTACACGAAGGACTGAAGGAAAAAGAAC
>Ga0179591_1284156_pt1 | contig 16680 bp, 13 predicted proteins | sample CZOMad2_1_08_16f_FD_182891 | JGI IMG/M metagenome (GOLD analysis project Ga0179591, IMG submission 182891) | Vadose zone soil fungal communities from Angelo Coast Range Reserve, California, USA - CZOMad2_1_08_16fungal (PacBio error correction) | ecosystem: Environmental > Terrestrial > Soil >...
AAAAAAAGAAGCCCCCTACTCTCGGGGAAAGTCCGAGTCAGATGAAAAACGCAAGGAGGGTGGTCCTCGCCCAAGGGGAAGGATTGCACCCCTCTTACGAGACTGCGTATCAGCCTCCTATCTCGGAATTGAGACACACTGGGGATGAGACTTTCAAGGGTTTTGGAAGACTCTTTTGAAGGGTCAGAGGGAGTTAAAATAGCCCGCTCCAGGCTGGTAAACAGAGAGAAATTGAGAACAAGAAGAATGAAAAAGAGAGCCACAACGAGAAGGGTCAGACAGATCCGGGCAGATCAGATCCGGAGCCGCAGCGGGGAAGTCAAGGGGAACCAAAAAGCTCGATTCCGTGGACGAAGTGGACCCGACTCGGACTATATAGGAGTGAAGTTTAGCGAGGAAGAGATCTCTGTCCTCTTGATTCTGAAGAGATCTCGGACCGACACGTGGGGATGCTTCAGGGAGTTTCTACTCGGGATAAAAATTCTCGGACGAAAGAAAGAACACCCGCAAGGTTTTTCAACCGTGGAGTGGCTCGTGAAGACTTTTAGCGTCTAGAGTCTAGGCACCGAGTTTCTCTTTTTGGGGAATGAAAACGGGCCCGTAGGACTGCATCTCACAAAAGGGAAAAGCGGGAGGTGAGAAACCGTCGGTGTCTTAATCGCTGGGAGAAGGATGCATAAAAAAAAGGGGACAGAGAAGGATCGCCAAGGGAGGGCATTTCCAAAGATGAATTGACCTCGGGAATTCTGTCGAAAACTTCCATTACGCGTTACTAATCTTACAAGAGGCTCAAGAAAGAGTAGAAATCTACTTCTATAAGGCTCCGAGGAAGCTGCTCGTGGATTCTAGTCCAAGGAGACTGTACTATCAAGGTGCGTTGACCAAGGGAAGATGAAGGGTCTAGGAATTAGAGGTTTCTATAGATGCAAAAGGGAGCCGGAATATCAGGAGAGGGCGTCTGTTAATCACGTAGAGGAAAGCCTAAGTAGAATGTTCCAGGAAGTTTCTACACGAGCAGCGCTTGGGAAACCTAGGAATTGGCCTCAGGAAAAAGGAGCGCGAGTTGGGACTAAGGACCATCGGGAGGACTGACCGCTCATAGCGATTTAGTGAAAAAAGAATATTGAGGGGACGGACATATGAACGGTACGTGGTCCGTTATTCCAGGCTTAGGGACCCAGGGAGATCTGGAAAAGAGTGAACTGGGGGGTAAGAGTCTCTGCCGAAAGGGTGTGTGGGGGAAGGGGAGAGGGCCGAAAAAGGGAAGAGTTTCATGGTAGGTCCCGCCGGTGGTAATGTCTCCTTTGAATCAAAGGAAGCGTGACAAAAAGTCAGAAAAGACTTGAGAGCGCTGTTAAACGACGACCGAGGGGGGAACTGGAAGGCTGAAAACCTGGATGAAAGGAGAAAAAATTTGCCGAAACAGAGGACAACTGGGGGGGGACCGACCTGGAACTCTAAGACGGCCACTTGATATAGAATAACGGTGGGGAAAGGACGTGACGATCAATGCTATTAGACGTTTGAGGAGGGGAGCTGGTCGCCAGAGCGCCTTCCTTTACCCTTCAGATGGATTTTTCAGGAAAGGCGGTGAGGAGAAAACTGCAAGGGGAAGAAATGGGGGGGCTTTACGTTTCGTACGCCCTGTACAAGGGAATAGGTAATGCCTAATGATAGGAGAACAGCAGGAATGGGGGGGGGGGGGCTGGGGGGGAGGACACGGAAAATCCTGCCGAAGCTATTAGGAGAGAAATTGTAGGGAAGTAAAGGAGAAGTTCTAAGAATCGGAGACATGATTAATGCCTACGAGTATACGAAAGTAGATTATCTGGGGAGGTCAGGTGGGGGGGGGGACTTATCGGGTTACTTTTAGAATTGAAAAACGGGAAGAGGCATGTGGGGGTGGGGATTCAAAACGGGATCTTCTTCTGGACCAGGCCTTTTAAAGAATCGAGTAGAGAGGTCAGGGAAAAGGCAGGCGGAACGAGGCCGACCTGGATCTTCGTTAGGGAAGAAAAGGCGCGGGGAAGGGGCTCTGAGGCGGTAACTGTCAGCGTTTTCGGGGGAGGTCCGAGAATCGAAAAAAAGGCAAAGAAAAGAGGGACAAGTATAAGGTCAGGAAAATACTCCCCGTCAAAATCTTTGAATTCTCAAACAAACACCAACTTATGAGGAAATGAGGAAGGGTCAGGACGAGAAAAAAATCCAAGAGAACTTGGGGGCGTGGAACTTTCAGTCTCCTTGCGGCAGATCAACAGGCAGTCAAGCAGAAATCCATACAAAAGAAGGAAATGACAAAGAATAGAATGGACGACGAGGGGTCACCTTGCTTCCGAAAGAAAAGCTCGGGAAACTCTCTTAAAAAACAAGTGCCTTCATTAATCCCAGAGAAAAAAAAGGCCTCTTTAGAGCGAAGTCGAAGCCCTGACTCGTAACACCATGACAAAAAAGGCCGAAGTAAGAACCAAACCTCTTTCTAGAGGGTTCGGCTGCCTCAAGAGGAAGGAAATAAAGGGGGAGTTCCCGAAACGGTTCGAGAGAAATGGGAATAGGAACGGGAAAGCAAGAAAAAAAAGGGGGCCTGCTGTTCTCAGAAGGATTCCTGGAGAAAGACGGGGAGGTAATTCAGGGGGGACCCAAGGACACGCTTCGCAAACGAAACTTTAGCAGCATCAGAACGAAGGGGCGAAAAACAGTCAAAGGGGAATGGCCTGGTAAAGAAAGTCTCTAGTCTATCAATACTCTAGACTCGCGGCTTCTACATCTAATGAAGAGCGTCTCTCAGAAAGCGGCCAATGAAAAATTAGATCTGCAGAAAGTTTGGCCCTAAGTCGACGGACGAGCGCAAGGAAAGCCGGGGATCGCGTGTCGAAGAAAAGTCCTACCGTAAATCATTTGTCCAAAAAAAAAAAAAAAAAAAGAAGGAACTTAACTATCAGGGCTACATTACTAAAAGCCCAAGGCGAAGGACGAAAAAAAGGGGGGCAATGAGGGGGCGAATCGGCTACTAAAGCAAACCGGGGGGGTCTTCACGAGAGGGGAAACTACCGGAAGGTCCCATAAGATAGCCATCGTCCCGGAAAGTCACCTTAGAAAAAAGGAGCCTCAAGAAATCCATAAAAAGAGGGAGAACGACTCGGATCTGGCTTAGACCTACTCGCGAGTGGCCTATGGTATCCAGAGATTTCTTAAAAGGACGACCGGGAAAAGGGACAATTCAATAGTTCCCGGATTGATGGAATGCAAGTCAGAGGGGATTCTCTTCCCAGAAGTGACTCTAAAAAGAAAACTAATGGAGATTAGTGACAAAAAGTGGGCATCTAATATCACTCAGAGGGAAACTATCAAGTCATTGAAAAGCAATTCATACGACTTCCCCTGTCATGACCTGGCAGGATGTAAAGAAGAAAGCGTAAAGAATCCTTCCTCTACTCTTTGGGGACCTAACGAGAGATCTAGTAAGATAGATACGGTGGGCCTTCTAGCACATCCGACGCGGAAGTCTTCGAGGCAGAAAGAGTTTCCTTCTCTCGAGTAATCTGGAGAGGGAGGAATCGTAAACTGAAAAATGCCTCGGGGGGTGTCTTACCGCCAGTAGCCGCCATTACATGTACTCGTTGAGCTCAGGGACCTACGGCACCTGAAGGGGGGTCTTCATCTCTCAAAGAACGGGGCTCTATACTCCTCAAAACAGGGCTTAAGTGACAAGACATCAGACCACGCAGTAGGCTGACCGAGGAGGACATGCAGCAATGAGGGAGAACGACAGAGGCGCTTCGACAAAAGGGGGCGCATCCCAAGTAGAGGCGGAGTTGGAGAGGACTATGTAGTCAAGTGAGAGGAGGCAAGAAGCCACCGTCCACTCCTGCTCGTCTCGCGGGAGGGAGAGAGTCCAGAGCTTGGCGTCAGGAAAAAGTAAGCCTAGCTTCGACCGCCGCGCGGGAGATTCATCTGAAACAAGCCACCAGAGAGGGATTAACAAGGATGGTCACGATCCTATTAAAGCCAAAGCGGGGGGGGTCTCAGGAACTCTTACAGTAACTTCGGGGGACGCTTCTCAGAGGAAAAACACGCCGAAGGGGGGCATAAGAATCAAATGGGGTAGAGAGCGCAGGCGGCTGATCCCTAGAGGGGAACTACTTCCGAGGGGAGGAACATCGAGCAGGGAGAGAGCTTGCAAAGTAATTCATCTCTGAAAAAAGATCGACTGCTACGCCTCGCTTTCTAATTCAGACAACAACAAAGTATGAATAGATCGAGGATCAAGGGGGGCGCTTCTAGAACTCACTTCAGGATGGGGCCGCCTTGAAGGGGATTATTTTGTCCGCCCCATCTATACTTCTTAATAGAGGACTAAGAGGACTCTAGAGTGGCTTTTTAGAAGAAGAAAGAAAAAGCAAGGGACGAGGCTTTGCGAAGAGGAAAGGGAGAGGGTTCTCTGTCCTCGAATTTTGCACGAGAAAAAAAAGAGGCGGTGAGAAAACTCCGTGGGAACATCCCTAAGCCTCACATCATTTCGGGGCGTTTCCGAGGGGAAAAGATCCAGGTGGTCGGAAGAACTGGAAGTAGAACAGAGGGAGAGGGGTCCTTTTCCAGTACTAACACAATCGAGACAGAAGGGTTGAAAAGGGGGAGGAGATAAAAGAGGGTCAACCAGTGGAAGGAGAGTTGAGGATACCTAAGGGAAGGACACTCAAGAAAGGCACTACTGGGGAGCAGGTTGCTTTTTAGGGGAGCTCAGAAAGAAAGTCTGTAAGAGCACAACGGGCTCCTCGTGACGCGCCCTGCGTGGAAGGGACGTAGGCTCGGTGCCAGAGAAAAAATTGATCGTCGATCAACATCCAGGGAATCTGTTGGAGAGAGGGAACGGAAGCATCGGCAGGGCCTCGAACACGCTTTGGATTGGGACTCCTGGAGGAAGCACCTCGCTCTTAGGGGACTAGTATCCGCAAAAGAGGAAGGCAGAAAGCAGGATAGCTCACCAAGAGTTTATTAGGAAGATCTGAGAAGAAAGCGTATAAAGCGGAGGGATCAACAGGCCTATCTATCGGGGGGGGCATCTCGCGAAACGCGCAAGGAAACCCGGGGGGAGAGCGCCCGCGCGCGCCGGGGTGAATCAAGGGAAAATGTTCTCAGGAAAAATGACCGACAACGACCGAAGGGGTGCTAGTGGAGAATGGACAGCGGCTCAGGGAGACGCCTTCAAGGTACTAACGATGGACTCTCAAGTCTGCAGGAAATATAGGGGGAGAAGCTTAGAAAAAGGCTCGTTATCCCCAGTACAGGGGGGACGGGAAGAAGTGACTACGCCAGAGGGTTTGCTAAGGAGGCAAAAAAGTCTGGGGGGAACGCAGCTGTAGGCTTCCCATCAGGCGGGTATGACGTAATTTTTCAGGGGATTAAGACTTGCCCTCTAGGAGAGCAGACTTTCCCTCTTACACGGGGGATCTAGGGGGGATGGGGGTGAAGATTAAACGTAGCCCGATTAAGAGATGGAAAGGGTTAAGAGGTTCAGGGGTAAGGATGAAAAAGGACGCCCTTTACTCGGGGGCAGAGCTGGGGCCCGGAGGAGCAGAGCGGAACACGGCTTTACATGTAGGAAGGTCGTGGAGTGCAAAGGGGGGAGTAAGAGTCGACTTTGCCGCGTAAAGGGAAAAAAGGGGGGTGGAAACTAAATGCGAGTCCCTTTTATCTTTGACGAAAGGAGAGAAGGAGGAAGGGGGGGGGACGAAAGGATGCGAGTATCGTTCAGCTAAGTTGAGAAAGGTCGGCAGCGAGACGCACCGCGAGGGGGAAAGTGGGAGAAAAAAAGGCGGGGAGTCCGGGACACGGACGCGTCGTACTGTGTCAGTTTCGTAAACAGGAAGGGGGGAGCCGGGACGTGTCCTGCTCTTAAAAGACTAAAGGCTGCTGAATGCAATCGGTTCGATGCATGCGAACAGGAAGAGTTAAACTTCAAGAAAATGCATCCCCATGACAGACGCAAAACGCTAGAGGGTACTTAATGCTGGGGGGGGAGGGGAGGGTGGCAGTTGTTCGTATTGCGGACGAAGTCTGCTAAAAAGATCTTCAGGGGACTATGAGGTGGGCGAACTGCAATTCGCGGGGGCATCAAGGGGACACTACGGGGGGGGTCAGGGGGGGAGATCCTATGGGAGAGATAAGAAGGTCTTAGGATGAGAGGGGGGCATCGGGAGGTCGATGTCGGCGCTCTTGGAAGTTAAGGAAGTGGTGGGCTGTCCTCCCGAGGAAACTGCTCAAGGCGAAGTATGGGTAGATGAAGATCTCCCTTGAGAGGGTGCGGTGACACATCTAGCTCACAAAAAAGGAGGGGAGGAGAGAGGGGGAACAGGTAGGAAAAAACTTTAAGGACTCATCTACCGGAAGGGAAGCCTTGAGTTGCACGTCGCGTGGCTTCATCAACAGGTCAGTTCCAAGAAGAGAAAGGAAAGACAGCGATGAAAAGGGAAGAAAAAGAAGTAGGGCTGGGCCTGAAGTGACAATGTCTTCAGAACAATAACTATTGAAGAAGGTCCAAAAAAAAATTGAAAGGAAGACCCGGAATCGGCATCCGTCCGAGTTCTTGAAGAGAGGAAGAGGGGCCGAAGGAGATCAACAAAAAAAAAGGTATATCCAAAAAAACCAACCTCCCTCTGGGGGAAAAGCTGATCATGGTCGCGTCGCAGGGAGGACGGTCGCGATCATCGACTCAAAGTCATGTCTTTCAAGTGAGAGAACAAACAAACCAAGTCGGGGAATGGCGGTTATCTCAGGGGAAGGGAAGGATAACGGGAGGCTACCTTTCCTGGAGGTACGAAAATGGTGAAACAACGGACGGAGTCAGCTGGGGGAGGGTTGCAGAATAGAACTCGTAAAAAACACTACAATAGAAGAGTCCAAGAAAATCGGGAAAGAAAACGAATAAACGCTTAAAAGAGAAACTCTCATTACTAGTCGACAGGTTCAAGGGGGGGAAGAAGACTCGTCGAAAAAAGTCGCCAATGGCTCAGGGCATTTCATGGCTCCGGGCAAGGGGGCCGAGAAGCGGAGAAGAGCATAAAGGGCATAGGGACGAGATAAAAAGTGGGGGGGGACTACGGGTTACCGCGGGGGAAAAAAGAGGACTCTAAAAGGAAAAATCGCAGGGGGAACCGCGATCAGGGAGGCCAGGACTACAATGAACCTTCTGAAAGGTCCTTAACTACAAAGTCGGGAAATAGGAGACGTCAATCTCAAAAGGATTCCATATAATGAGGATAATCAAGAGGAATTACCCATAAGCGGAAAAACGAATCCCTTACAGTAATGGCATATTCCAGATGGAGGAGAGCCCTCGACTTCTCTGGAGGCTAGCTGGCGGGGAAGAATTTCCAAAGGTCGAATTCTACCTTAGAAAGGCGAGTCAGAATCTTCTCTGGTAGAACTGGAAAACTTCTGACTAGGGAGGAAGAGCTGCAAAGACGACGAGAGGATACGCTTCTACTTGGGGGAAAGGGAAACATCAGGAGCAGCTGGGCAATCTGAATCGGAATCTGCAGTGTGCACCGACACGGAAAGAGAAAGTGAAAGGGGGGGGGGGGGGGGGGGGTTTTTGGTGTGGGTATTCAAAAGGTTGGGAAGAAATCGGAACCAACTAGCTTCTTCTGCACTCCTTCTAGAAGAGGGGGGGCCAGTGCTCGTCCGAGAAAGGAAGGACTTTCTTCTATCCCTCCTCGCAGCATCTGAGGGAGCCAAAGACAACGCTTTGGATGACCATCTCACAGATGTACGTCGGGAATCGTTCTCAAAGAAGGGCCCTAATCTTGGGGGAATGAAGAAATGCTTGAAAGCCTATACGAGGGGTCTCTAGGGAATCAATGAGACGGGGTCTAGATCGAAAAAAGAGAGAAGAGGTTCTCTTAGGCGGCTCCGGAGAACTCTTTCTTCGAAAAAAATAGAAGAAGTGAAAAAGCGGGCAAGCGACCGAGGAGTGAGACCTTTCCGAAGTTGTCGTAGGTCTGGGGGGAGACGGAGGGAAAAATAAGGGGCGGGGATCCCAAGTATAGGCTGAAGTTTAAGGGTCTCTCGGTCAAGAAGGAAGGAAACCTCAAGAGAGGCGACGTCCCGAAAAGCCACTCCTTCGATTTCGGACTCTGGGGCGTTTCAGATGAGCCAGTGGTGAAGGGGTCGAGCTGTTAGAACGATCACCTTCAGGTCTCGACGACAAAGATCAGGGGGAAGGAAAAACGACATGAACGCGTGGCGAGAGTTTATTGTCTCCCAAAGGAGTTCGCAACACAAAAAAGAGGCGCAGGCGGAGCGAAACTTCACGCTTACCTAGACTTCTCGGGGGAGTCGAAGAGTAAAAATCCATGATGATAAAAGGCGACGATATAGGGAGATTAAAAGGCCTCGAAGGTAAAGACGCGGGGGAGAAAAAGGCCATCGAGAGGTCGAAAAAAAGCATTGAGTATCTAGGAGGGAAAGTACTTAGAAAAGGAGGGGAGGAGCTCTCGAACAACCAAAACTTATTGAGGGAAGACAGGATGTCCCGGCAGTAATGCGCGGGGGGATGGGGGGACAAAGGGAAGATGTTTAAAGACCTATATCTGGTGGCCAAGGGTATCTTGTGGACTCCCCCAGGAAGGGGAAGACTCTCGGAGAACTCTAAAGCTCATAGGGTCACTAAGCAGACAAGAGCGCAATGATTGTGGCAGACGGAAAAAAAGGTTACTCTTTCCAGTGTTGTAAACACTAGACACAGAGGGTTCGGGAGAGAGTGACGAAAATGTCTGACAACCTCTGAAACCAGAGGGGGGGGGCAAAAGGGATTGATCTGACGGAATCTAGAAGGGAGACCTAGCATGACCTGTTGATCGAATGGAACAGAGGATCAGGGGGATAGACTCCCGAGAAAAAAACCTCTCCCGTGGGACTTGCTCTCCTCTAACAAGCGGAAAAAATCTGGGGAGAAGTACGAGAAATCGCGTCAAAAGAACCTGGAGAAGGGGAATACGCCCGGATCTAAAGAGAAGCACGTCAAAGGGACGAACCATCGGATAGCACATCGACTCAGATTCAGACAAAGGAGTGGGACACCGTGTAGAGGGGAATAACCGAATCACGTTTACGCTTTCGGAGAGATAGAAAAGCACCATCTTTGAGACTTGGGAGATGTTACTATGCACTTGTGGAGTCGACCTAAGAGAAAAAGGTACCAGGGGCAAAAACTCCTGGCTTTCGCACCGTCGGAGGAGGGGGGGAGGTAAAGAAAGAAGGAGGACACTTTACAGAAACTCTCTCATTAGCTAAAAAGGGGAAAGGCAGGAAATGACTTCTCGGAAAACGCTGCTTTATCTGTCCATTCAAAGTAAGAGATAGGACAGTCGCGCCTGAGAGGGGGAGGGAACCCTCTACTGACGGGGGATGATCGCCGCTAAAGGTCTCGTTGGGGAAGTATTGTTATATGGACCAATGGGTAAACGTAAGAATGAATGGGGGAGGGGGGGGGACATTGCAGAATCCAGGTCAAAAAAATCGGGAAGAGATCACGAGGGAAGGGTTCTACTCGGGAGGACTCGACCGGGGGGTTAAAAAACATAGACGATATCAGGGGAGGACTTGGCCTGCTCCTATACCACAGGAAAAAATACAGAGCGACCGACAGGTCAGGGGGTCTACGCATCGTTTTCTATATCCCGAAGAGCGTGAGACAATGTATGGGCGTAAAATCGCGGGACTTCGATTACCCACTTGAAGGGGGTCAGGGTAGACTGTGATCTCCTCTGGCGGACTGGAAATTGAACATGAGTACTTTCCTGCAAAGAGGGGTTTGTAGAGGGCCGTAGAAAAAGGGGAGGAATGACCTATTAAAGGACTTTCCAATACCGGGTATTTTGCGTCCTTAAGCCCAGGGGAAGTTCAGGAAATACGAGACCTTCTTTATAAGATGGTGAAAAAAAAATGCGGAAATAGGAGGGCGGCGGCACCGCCGAGGAAATTAGATCCTGGGCCTCTGGAGGGGATGACTGCAGAAAGGAACTGGACAGACGACTGACGGGAGAAAATGGCGATCTTTGCTACTAGGAGCTAACTTGACACTTCTCCGACTACTAAGGGGACAAGCCGGTCAGAGAATAGAGGTCAAGGCCTGGGGAATCCTTGAATTCAGACCGCGTCGAAGAGGGGGATCTTCTGAAAAAAAGGGGACTCTTACGACGTTAGGGGGGAAAAAGGGCAGGGGGGAAAAACTTGGAAAAGCCAGTCTCCATACAGTAAAATGTAGAATACAGCAGCGGCTCTGAGCAGCATCGACTTTGGGGGGCTTTGAAGCAATGACCTCAGGGGCCGATGATTCGGATCTCTAACGTAACAGGTCGAGGAGAGACCTGCGGGGAATCGTTGCAGAAGGCCATGGAAGGGAAGGATTTTCGTGGAGGCGAACGTGTTCAGTGGTGAAGTCATCGTGTTCGACGGAGAGAAAGGACACACGCAAAAAAAAAAGGAGGCAATCTCTTCTTAGTTGCGTCAAAGCCATTGTTTTGAAAGCTCTTGGAGAGTATTGGAGAGGTCAAGGCCGACCTTTCGAAAACATTTGTCCTCAGGAAAGCGATACGTGAGAGGCCTGGGAAAGTGCGTTTGGGGGGAGGATAGAGAGGAGGGGGCAACTGAAAGGGCGACAAGGGGGAGTGCGAAGGAATATACGCCCGATGATCGGAAAAAGGAAAAATAACAAACAAACAACAAGGTTTAGGAAAATATAAGATTTTCCAAAGATTCCTATCACATGGGGCGATACCGGAGAGCACTCATACTTTTAGAACGTTGAATTTTCAGTTCTCAAGGCAACAAAAACAGGCGTTCCATCACAGGCAGTACATCAGGACAAGAAAAAGGAAAGAGGAGGGCGCAACTCGCACCGTAGGGGAGGAAGCAACGACCTGCTCTTACTACTTTCAAACAAAGGGGGAACTGCAGGAAAAAAAAAGACAAACTAGGGGGAACAGGCCGCTGCTGAGGGATTCAGAACTCCTCCTCCTGCCACACCTGAAACAAGATACCGCATCAGAAAAAAAAAATCGAGGGGGAAAGGCTTCCTCATGGGAGATCCCGAAGAATTTCGAATTCAAAGACTTTAATTGGCTAGAACAAAAAAAATACAATCAAACCTACCGCAATGAGACAAAGCTCGATGTCCTTCTTTGGTCTTCAGATCAGGAGGCCGCGTTCATAAAAGGACGTGAGTACTCCAATGAAAAAAGAGTCACGAGTCGAAATGCAAGAAAAAAAGGTAGACAAAAACATCTCCTGGATCCATCTGACGAGAATTGCCGAGGAGAAAACGGGAAAAAAGGCGGAGGAAATGCAGGACGAGGCTTCGGAAAATGGAAATTGGTCAGGAAAAAAAAACAACCATAGAAAGGGAGCGAAGGGTAAAAGGTCTCCTTCGCCAAGTTGTCAGAGGAGAAACTCGACAGGAAAAGGCAAAGTCAAAGGAGTGTTACTAAAAAATGCATACATAGTCACAAACAACCAAAACCCCCACACCCCCCCCCACCCACAAAAAACCCCGAAGCCCCCGCAGGTGAAAAAGAGGAGAGCAAAAGTAATAGTCGCCATAATGCAGAGGTACACGGAGGGAAAAAGGGGGCCAGGACGCAATGAACTCGTTTCAAGGTGATCATCTGAGCTGCAAGAAGGCTTAAAGAAAAAAGGAAAAGAGGAACACATTACCAATGAGAAACGTGCCAGATCAAGGAAAACCCTGACAACGTGGGGGGATAGAATTGGATAGAACCCTATCTTAAAGCTTATCAAACAGCGAGTCAGTGCCGAGAGGGAAGGCTGTAAAAGGAAGAAGGAAGGCCATAGTCAACACTCGCTAAACGTTAGAAAGGTCTCCTGCAGGAAGCTGTTAGGCCCTATACACCTCTACACGCCCAGGAAAGGGTTCTCAGATAAAGAGTACTGAAAAAGCCGAAATGTCAGGAGTCTCGAGAAGAGACCTCGTCATAGCAGGTACAAAAACGATTAAAGAAAAGAAAGAACCGGAAGGGAGAACAATCGTGAGGACAACGGGATCGCGGGGAACGTCCTCGACTTCGGGGTCCTCCAGCTTTGCAAGAGGGAAGATCGGGAGGCCTGGGAAATTCGTATCACAAATCGAGAGGAAGGACTTCATCAAAGCAGAGGGGGGGAGATCAATAAAAGCTCTGGGGGGACCGCTGGGAGGATCCAGTAAAAAAAAAAGAGGTAGACCGCCCAGAGTCCCATTACCGAGGAAGATGCTCAGGCGCGAAAGTACGGCAGCGGGACTTCATCAGACAGTCTCAACTATTCCCTGAGAAACCTCTTCTACAGTGAAAATGTAAGGAGGCAGCGAGGAGGGACTTTGCAACGCATGTCTCTACCTGAAGGAGTACTGCGCAGGAACGACAGTTTAGGGAGGGCTAAAACCACCTTCTCAATCCAATACGCATTGAGAGGGGGGTCGATAAATAAAACTACGAAAGCTGAGGGTCAGGCACTCTCTTCAAAAGGAACAGTCCAACGAAGGACGTAGGGAGGTCTTGGGAGGGGGGAACGGCCAGAAGATAGCGAGGAGATCAATCCAGGCGCGTCGGAACGCAGGCGCTATCTCCAGTCATTCGGCAAAAAAAGGACCGGGGAATGGGAAAGGGGGGGGAGGGGAAAAAAGACATCTGCCGATGACCAGAGCGATCGTGCACCTAAAAAAAAAAAGAGGAAACTAGACTCGCGAAACGCTTACTATTGTAAAAAAAGTCCTCTGAGGCTGATCAACCGCAGGGCAGGGGCGGCGGCAAGGAAACGAAGGAAGCGTTAAGGGACCAGCTCGCTGTCCACGGATCTCGTTCGGAAAAAGAATTTCTGCCTCGAGAACTTGCAGAGAGGATCGATCAAAAAAAAACGCTGAATTAGTGAAAAGATATATAGAGCACGAAAGGGGGAGGGCCTTGAAGGCTCTAAAAGGAATCCCGGATCTTTGGGGGAAAAACGACCAGAGAGCTACGAAAAGCGGCTGGTGGGGAAGGCCCGAGAAAAAGAACTCACGCAGCAGCAGAAGCTCGCGCTCGACTTTTTAGAGAAGCCACCACGCCTGGAGAAGGGATTTTGAACGTCTCAAGCAGAAAGGGACTATGCCCGAGTTAGTGAGAACACTAGAAGAGAAAGAACTGGGGGAAGCGGAGATGGGAGACACTCCTTGACCATCAAAAGACCCTCGTGGAGGAGTGCCGGAAAAAGGGGGGCGATCGCAAGGGGCTACTCGCAAATCAGGGGGGAGGATCCTCTAAACGGAAAAAAAAATCTGGGGAAGTTGCCAAGATACTCCCTCAAGCGAGAAAACTCACGAAAGGCGGCACGCGCAGCTAAGCTTGCATGCAAAGGGAAAAAAGTCTGAAGACCTCGAGAAAAAAAAAAAGCACCGCTATGCGAGGGGGTCTTGTCCGACGCGTCAGAGAAATCACTTCAAGGAACACCAGAAGAACTCTCGGGAAAGAGGCCCAGAGGGTCACTCGGGGGGTCATGCTCAGGGGGGAAAGATCCTAACACGTGAAGGCGTGAAGAAGTGAAAAGAGTTAGATTTAGGAAATGCACAAGGGGGCGGAGGGACCTGTGCTCCTGAGCCGATTAAGAGGGTAAACAGGGGAATCCCTGGGCGGGTTCATCACGTCGTACTGGATCGTCTGAGAAAGAGAAGACCCCAAAGCGCGCGAGAACCCGCTTTCTAAAGACCTGAAAAAACGATCGCAGGCGTGGGGAAAGTCGAGGTACCGTGACAGGATCGAGCACTCTCGGAGTCGGAAAAAGAGAATCGATTAGGGGGGGCGCCGAGAGAGGGGGGTGGGGGAAAAACGGGTTCTCGTCCGGTAAGGATTTACTCGAAGGAAGTTCACCAAGGGAGCAGAGTTAGGCCTACGATCGAAGAAAAATCTCTTCTAAAGGTCAGACCGGATCTCAAAGAAGGGACGTGGGGGGGAGAAGAGGACGCTCATCATCTTCTAGGGGCGAAAAGTCCTTGAACAAACGCGAACTCTCCTGCTCAGGTAGAATCGACTCAAAGGGGGAACGTATCCCCCCGAGCAACACAGGCTTTTTCAAACCGAGCATAAGGTCAGAGGAGGGATAAAAAGAGGGGGGCCTATGACCCCTGGAATTTGTTCCGTGATGAGGGATCGGGGGGGGGAGATCAGGGGGAATGAAAGTCTAAGTAGGGGGGCTTACTTTTCTCGCCTAGGGGGTATCTTTCCTTAAAGAGTCCGGGGCAAAATTTGAAACGCGGGGTACTGACTAAAGGGGGGTGGGCGTCCCGGGTGCAAAGGATAGCTGGAGGGGACGGTGCGTGTAAGCATGGTTAAACACTGCTGAAACTATGTATTGAATGGTAGGCGAATATTTGGGGAGATTCGAAGTTCAAGAGGATGAGCCTAGGCAAACAACTGGACTACCTTAGACACTTATATCACCATTGGCGATCTTTTCAGAGGTCTAGCTAACTTTCACTGGGGCCAGGGGGTCTGAAAGGAAAAGAAACGGCGAGGTAGCAGGGAACAATTCGTTGACTGTGGACTTCAATAATTAAAAGCCGGCAGGAGATGGGGGTTGTCGACACTAAAATCTTCTGACCCTCGGCAGTTGAAAAGGTGGTGAATTGGGGACGTACAGAAATTACCGGTATCCAACTGTAGCCGGCCGAATCTATGAAAGCAGGAACTACGTTTTGGGGGTTTCTTCTCTAGGGAAAGGGGGAATCGATGATCAGAGGGGGGGGGAAACTCGTTCAAAGGTAAAAAAGGGGGTCTACCTGAAGGAAATCCCGGAGAGCGATACAAATGGATTACTTAAAGGTTCGAGAGTGGTAAGGTTGGGGGGCGTTCGAGGAGAAATCACGCTTACCAAGGTATTCCTATCAGCTGACTTTGAAGGGAATTCCTCATGGTTGGGCAAGGCGTTTACTTCTTGTCGTTGGAAGGGAGGCCGATTCAGAAAAGACACTTAGGGGGGGGGGGGCCAAAAAGAGGAGCGTCTTTCGATGCTGGAACTTCTCGACGGGAATCGGGCTTCTGAAGCACGAGAGAAAGGGGAAAACGGAGAAGAAAAAAGGGTTAAAGACTATGAAAAGAGAGAATTCTATTCGGGGGGCACAGAAATCATAACAACGGAGGGGGAAAAAAAAGATGAAAAAAGGGGCAGTAAGATCCTTTCTCTAGGGACAGCCCCTCATATTGTAGATTGATCGTGGAAGGCCTTCAGAAAAAGGGGATGGGACAAAGAAGAGCCATTACATACAAACTCTTCCGGCCGAAAGACAAGGAAGGTCTCGTACCGAGAGGGGAGTACTCAAAACGCTCTTTCAAACGATCAGGTTTCGCAGACTCCCATAATAGAGGGACATCTTCTCGCTATGAGAGTATAATTCTAGGGACCGACTAAGGAAAAAAAGGACTCACGGCCCATGCCTAAGTGAACAACGTGATCTCGACTTCTTCAAGAATGGAGGGCGACCGGGTCGGGGGAAAAAAGGGAAAAGAAAAATAAAGTTTCGCGTAGATATTCCTCTAACTGGAAGAAGAGAAAATCCCAAGTAGGGCAATGCTTTCGCAAAGAGTAGGGCCGGACCTCGCAGGGGGGAGGAAAGGGGAAAAAAAAACGGTCGCAGCGTCGGCTGACAGAAAGAAAAGGCCTTTAGAAAAAAATTCCAAAAAGGAGAGGACGGACCCTTCGATCGTACAAGTAACGGAGAATAGGAAGACGGAGTCGTGCAAAAGGGGGAGCTGGGCATCGCCCAGATCAAAGGCTCAAATAAATTGAAGGTCGAAGTTAAAGGGGGGGTCTCGGAGCAGGAAAAGAGGAACATGGGCATCTGAAATTACGCCGAACAGGAAGAAAATAAGTCAAAAAAAGGCTCTAGAGGGGGGAGAAAAGGCTCCTGGGGTCCTGACGCGAAGGCAAAATGAAAGAAAATTCCAACGGAAGAAACTAAGGGGTCAAAGTCCGGGCATTCATCAGAGACTGACAAGCTCAACAAAAGTCAGAAGCCCAGGACAAGCAGGCCTTAAAAATAAGTCCAGCGTCCAGGCAAAGTAACCCGAAAAAGTCAAGTTTTCAAAGGACCGCCAAGTCCCCGAGGGAGAGGGGGGGATCATAGTCTGAAAGATCTTCAAAGAGATCTACTTCGACAAGTTATGCACAAGGCGAAATCGAGCAAAGTGGCCCTAATCGAGAACGCCTGGGAGCGTCAGAAGTTCTCTAACCCGAGAAAGGGGGGCGCATATCCTAACTTCATCTGGGGGGGGGGGTGGTGATCCCCGCCCGTGGAGAGAATGGGAATAGGAGAGCCAGGAATATGGGGAGTTCCAACAGCAAGGGATCGGAGGGGGGAACCCCGGGAACATCGTTGAGTTCAAAAGCCTAGGTTCTGGAGAGACGTGAGGGGAAAGCCTCAGTATAGCGTTGAACTAGGAGATAGGCCAAAAGTAGAGCCCGTCCGGGCGCGCATCTGGGGGAAATTCATCTTAGACGGAGTGAGAACGTGGAGAGCTAGCCTCTTAAGGTATCCTCTCCTAATTCCGAAATTGGTTCATGGATTCCAAATCATTAAGATTGCTCTATGCTAAAAGTCGACGTCAAAGAAAAGGCGTCTTCCGGGAGAAACGAGTGCAGATATCGCCCGAAAGTCAA
>Ga0179591_1379819_pt1 | contig 16678 bp, 18 predicted proteins | sample CZOMad2_1_08_16f_FD_182891 | JGI IMG/M metagenome (GOLD analysis project Ga0179591, IMG submission 182891) | Vadose zone soil fungal communities from Angelo Coast Range Reserve, California, USA - CZOMad2_1_08_16fungal (PacBio error correction) | ecosystem: Environmental > Terrestrial > Soil >...
GGGGAAAACTCGACGAGGCGTTTCAGCGCGACGACCCGGAAGAAAAAGCAGGACGGCGCTCTGATCTCGTGGAGGGGAGCATACCTCCATTAAGGGAGCGAGTCGCTTCCGTTCGGAAAGAAGAAGATGCGCATAGCCCCTCCGACTCGCCCGCATGAACGGGAAAAACGTCACCGTGCCTGAAGGGGAAGCGCAAAGTCCGTAAGAAGAGGGGACGTTTTCTCAGAAAAAAGAATTCGTCGTTCTACACGATTTCCTCTGATGGATGGTATCTTCTTGAAAATAAACTCGAGGAAGGAGCATCTTACGCAGGCCCTCTACACTGGAGAAGTTTTGGAGGGGTTTTCAGGGAAGGACGGGAGAACTCTAATCGTAGCAGTCAAGATTAGGGATTCACAAGCCTCTGCCTCGTGCTTGGGGAAGAAGCTGCTGCAATATTCTGAGGGCAGTCGAGGTGGAGAACAACCTTAAAATAATCTCTTTAACAGGAAAAAAACTTGAGGATAGGGAGCTTCTCTCTTTTTAGAGAGGGATAGTCATAAGATATTCTGACTCGACTATATGCAATGGTGGGAGGGATGACGCCTATGGGAAAGTTTGGGGGCACGAAAAAAAAGTCTTCCGTCCAACAATCGTAAGGGGACTTTAAAAAAATCGATTAGAGGCGCTCGAAGGCCCCGCGCCTAGTGTCCCGATGGAGAGAAGAGATCAACGTTCCCCGCTGAAAAAAAATAGAAGGAAAATCGACGGACGCAGGTTCAAGGGTAGGCTCTCAGCAGAAACGGAAAAGCAATATCTACGAGGGGAGCTGTAATTCGGAAAAAGGGGGGAAGCTCAATATCCAATTCGAAAACGGTTCCGGGGAGAGCGGAGAAGGGCTTCTTCTAAATACGAATTCCTAAAAGAAAATTACACGGGGGGGAAAAGGCGGAGGGCGTAGTAGGCCGCCACGCGTCCACTTTCGAAGAAAGGAGGGATGGGAGAAGGAATACGTGCTTTGTGTCAAGGATGATGCCGAGAAGGAGGAACCGTCCCTCGGGGGGAGGAACTGCTCACCTCGAAAAGGGAAATCAAGCCTTCACCATTTATGGATTCGCTGCGCATCCAGCATGAAAGAGCGTTTTTTTTAAAAGGAAGAGCTCAAAGAGTCCAACATGAGATACTTCTTTCCGATCTCCAAGAAAGAAAAGGAAAGGTTCATCCATGAAGAGGACATCTTTCAGTTAGCGTAAAGGAGTCTTTAATCAAGGAAAGTATAAAAAGGGGAGGGGGGGCATTCCATCACGAGGAGGGTCTACGAAAGGCTCTATTCACTTACACGGGACGGGAGAAGGTCCGCGGAAAATGCGAAGATTTTTTGAGAATTCTAAATCCCGCAAAAGGCCACTACTTCAAGGAAATCATTACCGGGAGGATCGAAACCGGCTGAAAAAAATTGAAGAAAAAAAAGAATGTTCCGTGAGAAGGTCTAGACAAGTTAGGATAAAGGAGCTGCGGAGGGGACCCCCGTGCGTGATCCCTGTGAGGAGAAAAGAAGTCTAGAAAAAAAAAAGGGATGATGGGGGCTGAAAAGTTCGGTCCAGTCTCCACCTTTCATGTATGTTGAAGGACACGAACCAGAGAGGGCCGCATATAGAAGAGACAGAGACGAAGCGAAAGGAGTAATCTGGTCGCCAACGCCATCGAAGCCGTGACCGAGAAAAAGTGTCGACTGAAAAGAGGAGGGACAGGGATTCACCCCGTCGCCTCCTTGAGGGGCGAAGAAAGGTTCGAAAAATTTCCTTCCGCATGCCCTGGAGCAAAAAAAGTTGCGTTGCAATCCGAGGGAGGTCCTAGAGAAAAAGCCTCACGAACTCGGAAGCAGGGGGACTGGTTTTCTGGGGCCTTATGGGACCTCAAGCCTCTGTCCTGTGATCAGAGAAAAAAAAAAAACGGGGAGGAGGACGTACTAGGCGGGAACGATCCCAGGAAAAAAAAAAAGGCGGTTCTTGAGTCTGGATGGTGCGAGATGAAAAAAGGCGAGAGCGTCTGCAAAGGAAGGTCGCTGGAAAGGGGGGGGGGGGGGGGGGGGGGGGGGGGGGGGGGGGGGGGGGGGGGGGGGGGGGGGGGGGGGGGGGGGGGGGGGGGGGGGGGGGGGGGTGTGGGGGGGGAGAAGGGAGAGAGGGGAGGGGGGGAAGGGTTTGGGGGAAATCTCCTCTTCTTCTCCCCCTTTTCTTGAGAGAAAGGAGGAAAAGTTTAAGCACAATGAAAAATCCGTCCCGTTTCCGAGGAGGGAAAGAAGCCGGTCGAGGGGCGGGTTGCAGACCAGATACGGGAACCCAGGGGAAAAAGGGGGGCGAGCTGTCCTACAGTCTTCCTGCTATAAAGAAGGATGGCTGCACCTAGAAGGGGAGGGCTATCAGCCCGGGATTGATTGAGAGAAAAGAGCAGGGCTCACGAAAAGGGGGCCGATTTACTCTGCTCATGTTCAGACACCTGGGAAAGCGCGGGAAAAGCACGTACGAGCTCGAAGGAAAAAAAAAGGAGCCGGTGGGCTTCACGGAAGAGAACCTGAAAGGGGGGGGGAAATTTGGAGGTCTAGTATCATAAGTCGACTTTCTCCTTTTTCCGAGGAAGGGTACTACTTGTAAGGGGAGAGGGAAGACTCCTTAGTGAGCGATGAAAGCGTGCGAAAAAGCTTCGCCATCTGGGGAAAAATTGAAGAGGACGTTAGAAAAAGGGGGGGCGAATATTCGTTTTTGGGGAAATGAAAAGATTTACTCTAGTGCGCGATATCATAGAGGGAGGGGCGCGGGAAGGTACTTAATGAGCGGACTGGGAAAAGCCTTGAAATGCGTTGGGGATAAGTGCGTCCGAAGTCCACCCGAAAGGGGGACGGCGACAGGAAGGTTTTCGCGCTGAGAAGGGGGGATACCAAAAAAAAGGACACGCTCGCCACAAAGGCGTGGAGCAACCCGCACTTCTGCCAGGGGAGGCTACCACCTGAAATCTATCACCTTGGAGGGGGGCTCCTAGGGAAAAAAAATCCTGGCTAAGTACTGGGCAGGGAAAAATTAGTCTTTCGCAAAAAGAAGAAGGTCCAAGAGAGGAAATGGTTCATGCGGGAGGGCGATCAAGACGCCGTAATTAATTAGAAAGGAATGCGTCTAGGAGGGTTTCGTCAAATTTTCTCTCCTGAGATGCAACACTGAAAAAGAAAAACAGTCATCGAGCTATTTCAAGGGGTTTATAAGGGAAAACATTTTAGGAAAATCGGAAAGAACTGTCTCTGGGATTTTAGAAACATGGCTATCTTATATCAAGGAGAGATCTAAAAAAAGTCAAAAAGACTTTTTGTGACAAAAAAGGCTAAGTAGGACGTTGAGGACCATAGGAGGCCCTCCACCGAGGGGGGGAGGGGGAAGTCAGAGAAAAGGATCCACTCGCAACCGCAAAAAAAGAGCAGAGCGAATCCTCAGGAGGGGAGATTTTCAGGTTTTTCTAAAGAAAAAGAGGTCCGAGGAGGACACTCCCATTCCGCGGGGAGAATCACTGCCTTGGGAGAAAGGAAGCGAGAGTTACTGCAGGAGAAAAGAGAATTCTTCAAAAAAGGAACCACCTCCGAGATTGTTGCAAACAAGGCTTCCATCCTGGAAGGGAAGAGGGGAGTGGGCCGCAGGAAAATGCGTCTAAACCTTTAAGAGGGAAAAGAATAAAAGAAATGCCTACTCACGTCAGAGACCGAGACGTCATAGAATAGAGGCGCCTGCTCAACTTTGCAGAGATGAAAAAGGGCCTTTAAGAAAAAAAGAGAAATGATAGTCAAATGTTGAACGGAAAGGTGACCGATTACTTTCGTGGGGGGAGACAGAAAAGGACGTAGTCTCATTTAATTTTAAGGAAAGAGAGAGAGTGGAAGAAAATATTCAAGCCTCCTTTACGCTCTCGAGCCCGAAGTCAGGGGGAAGGGAAGACGCGCTTCTTGAAGCTCCTCTGTCGAAGAGGGACTTGGAATTGAAGAAGAGAGAGAAAAAAAACGGAGGCATTATAAATTCTATATCCTAATGGAAAGAATATAAATCGACGAGGAGTAAAAAAAAGGAAAGGCCCTACTATCAGTAGGGCGATCGAAACGTCAAAGCGCTTAATCATCCTAAAAAAAAGGAAGAACTAGTAAGAATCCTTTCTCTTGAAGCGACTTCGGAGATCTCGTCTGTCGCATAAAATCGTCAAAAGGGGGGGGTCACCGGAGAAGGGAAAGGGAGATCTTCGAGTGGGAGGGGAAAAGGACGGCTCCTCAACGACGTTTCGCAGCCAAACCTGATCTGAAATTCCGAGAAGAGAAAGGGGAGAGATCATTTGAGAGGTCCTTCGTGCCGAGAGAAAGGGGGGAGAAACGCAGGCGGAAAGAGAAAGCATCTGACCGCAACGTCCAGAGAAACAAGACTTTTTTGCTACAATAAGAGGAGGAGGCAAGGAAAAGGAGATCTAGGCAGTACATCGGGCGAGGGATTAAAAAGCGACCAGGACGAGCTCAAGTAATGGTGCTTGGAAGAGAGAGGAATATACTGGGAAGGAGGAGAATACCCACCCGCTTAAATAAAGGAAAAAAAAAAAAAGGGTTCTTTTCTCATTTTCTGGTTAAGAAAGGCGGGAGAAGGTCCGTTTTGGCGAGCGTGGCGAGGACCCTCTTTACTGAAAGAGGAGAGGGGTAGTTGCCACTGAAAGATTGCCGACGGGGTTTGAAGGGCCCTACGCAATCTCCGGAGAAAAAAAAAATTTCGTCAAAGGGGAAGGCTTTTCGATATCTAAACGGGGGAAAACTATCCTATCTCCCTGAGAAGACAGCCGAGTTGGCCGTGAATGCCACACTGAAAGGGGGAAAGGCTTGTACGAGCCACCGGGAAGAGAGGGTCCATCGGTTAGTCTACTCTCGGAAGAGTGCCTACGCCACCGAAAGCCATGGGAGGAAAAAGAAGTCCCTTCGCTTGAAGAAAGGAGAAAAAAGTCTGGCCTCTAGGGAGTAAGGGGCGGGATTTCTAAATACTAAGTGAAAAAGGAAGGGACCGTCTTCTGCCCTAGTGAAAAGGAGGAGCAGAGAAAGGTTGGTCTAATCAGAAAGACTACGTGGAGGGGGAAGAAATCCTTCTTTCGGGGGGGACGGGAGAGTAACGAAGAGGAGCCAGCTTCGCAAGAAAAAGAAAACAGGAAAAACCCTGTCGGGTTTCTGAGGGAGAGAAGCATCAATTCGACAATTCCCTATCTCACAAACCACGTTCAAGCTCCAATCGACAGGGGGCTAGCCTCTCAATATCTAGTAAAGGGAACCATGAAGGAATTCGCCATCTTGCCTTTGGAAGAGGGATCACGAGAGAGGAGGGTCGAATATGATACCGACCACGTACATCGAGTTCTACGCCGAGAGAAAGGAAAGTACACGGACAGCATCTCCGATTCGCACAGGGAAGGCATTCCGAAAGAGAAGACACAGGAAAAGGAAAGGGGTGCATTAAAAAGGAAAGTTAAGAGAAAGAAAACCGTCTCGATAGTGACGCGCGGCTTCAGGCGTCCATTTCTTGAAAGGCAGAGAAAATTATGAAATAAAGAGGGGAACGCCCGTCCCAGAGGGAAAGGTATGAGTGATTAAAATCCCTTGCTGAACCACGAGTGTCAGTCTCGACCAAAGGGAAATACACTAACGGGAGGAAGGGCGCCTGCCAAGCCAAAACATCGTAACTAAGCGACCGGAGGGCTGAAAAGAGTAGCTGGTCTCCAACGAACCGAGGGGAAGAGGGCAGCCAGCGTTTTTCGGAAAAGGAGGGATGGCCGGGAAGGGGGAGGAACCGTCGCATCCTTTCGTCGACTGGGAAAAGAAAAAACCGTTTTCTCTCATAGGAGAGAAACCATGGAGAGAAAAAGCGGTTCGTTCAGCCGATAGAAGGGGTACTGAGCGACAAAGGGGGAGAACGAGGAAACATGGGTTTCTGGGGCCTTGGAGCGGGAAAGGTCCTCAGAGAGAAAGACAACACCAACAAGGAACCGGACCGGAGGACGATCTCAAAAAAAAGGCCCCGAAACCCATTGCCAGGAGGGGGAGGGAATGCTGAGAGGAACGGCGGCCACGCACCGCCCGTGGGAGAGGAGAAAAAGGGGAAGAGATTATCGAACAAGGAGAAAGATGCGACGTGAATCCAATGACCGAGGAAGCAAAAAAGACGTGAAGCTGTCAATCCGCCTTTCTCGCAAGGGGGGGAGAAAAAGAAGAGATTTAAAGAAAAGAGCATGCCGACAGGCTGCCGGCGATAAAAAGGGAAAGGGGAAAGGTCGTGTCGAGGTGGATAACATTACCATTCGATCATCCATTGAGGAGGAGAGGGATTAGGGGAAAATCCACTCACTTAAAGGAGTGATCTCGACAGAATAATTCATTTTAGGAATTCTTCTTCACGAAAGATCGAGGAAAGAGATCTCCGTAGAAATAGAGAAGATGCACCCCCTTTGAACGGAGGTACGTGTCGTTTGAAGAAGGAATCAGGAGCGGTTCGAGGGAGGGAGGAAGTGTCCGGGAAAGCCGCCGTCATGCGTCCGGGACAAAATTACCGAGAACAGGAATTCATCTTCGCCATCTAGGACGCAGTCAAAGGGATAAGGGAAGAAGGTCAGGCCGGCCTGGATGACCTGCGATTGACAAAGGCCAGAAGCACGCCTTCTATTTGCGAGAAAGGGGGGGGGGGTTGAGCTCGGAAAAGGGGGCCGCCTTGGGGGAAATGCGCTCTTCGCCCGAAAAGACCCAAAAATGACTGCTACCTGTTCGGGCACGGGGAAGAAGCGTCAGGGAAAGTCGCCGGCACGGCGAGAAGGGAGGGAGAAACCCTCAAGTGAAAGATAAAAACTGCGCCTGCATGCTATAGTACCGGGGAGTTTTCTCGAAGCCTCCCGAGAGTAATTTGATATCTTCGGGGGCCATTCAAAGACTCATCTAAGAACGTCCTTGTTCGAGGCGAACTTCAACTAGACCTGCGCCGAATTCAGGTCGACGCCCTGGCGGAGAGGCTTGGGGAAAATGCTGGAACTGAAAGGAACCAGACTTCTATACAGGGGAAGTAGTAGGGAGAGGTCATCTTCACTTTTCTAAAATTTCTGAAAGTGTCATCTTCATCTTCCAAGGGGGAGGTATAAGGGGCTTATATGAATGAAAAAATAACTCCCATGCCTTACTACTGGGAGACGACTTAGATGAGACGTTCCACCAACTCTAGAGAGGAAGGGTGTCCCTCAAAAAAAGGTCGACTCTCTTCCCGGGGGGGTAATCACGAGACGCCCTACCTCTAGAAAAATGAAAGAAAAGACGTGGGGGGGGGAAAGAAAATTTTTTCCTGTGGAAAAAAAGAAGAGAATCCTCAGAGGAAAAAAAAAAGGACGCCTCTTCGGCCACCCAGGCAGAGAAGAGCACGGCCTTGGCGATGGAAAGAAGAGGAGCCGAGGGCTCGAAAGGAAAGGATGGGAAAAAAAGAAAATCTGATTTGGGACACACCCTGAGATTTCCTGAGGAAGATGCTGGAGAAATCCTCTCCTAAAGAAAAAAAGGGAGCTTTTCCTAAAAAAATCAGAACTTCCTATCTCAAAGGAAAGAAAGAAAGAAGAATAGTCGGCTTCTTCGAGAAAAGGGAGAGTCTGCAAAAAGGGAGAGGTGCCGCCCTCTAAATTCTGTCCACTTTTACGGGGGGGGGAAAGTGCGAGGAAGAAAGAATCTCCGTACGTAGGGGGAAACTTCAAGCGAAAAATTGCGGGATTCTTCAGCGAAGGGGGGAGCTCTCCAAGGAAAGGAGAGTAGGGCCGTGCCTTGATCTGCTGCGGCGGGGAAGGGGAAATCTTGACTGGGAAGAGAAGAGAAAACCCACAACGTGATGAGTGATTAAATATAGAGAAGGGAAAGGAAACAAAGAGAAAAGGTCCATATCTGGGCTCAATGAAAAAAAGATCCATTCGTCTCTCTATGAGAAAGGAGAAGCAGCCCTCCCTGGGGAAATCCTATCTCTTCACATCAATGAGAGAGAGTAGTTCGCACCGAAAAATAAATACTAAAAAACACCGTTCCTTCACCGGACTAGAGGGGGGGAGAAAGTTCTTCCTCTGCCCGACGAGAGAAGACTCTCCTAACCTGACGATGAAGTAATTGTCGTCGTTCCTACTACGGGGAGAGGGGAAAAGTCCTGGAGGGAAAGGGGGAAAAGAGTAACCTCTCTGTTTTCGCTAAAGGAAAAGAGGGGGAGGAACCAAGGGGACCGTCTTTCCTCCTTTTGTGGGTAACAATCTCGGGCCAGTTCTTCAGAAGAGCTAGAAAGGAAAGAATTACATCGGAAAGAGGATTCAACAACCATCAGCGGCGTGGGGGCACAAGATTCCCGAGGGGAAGGAGGCCTCTCTTAAGGAATGAAGATTATGGTAGAGATTACTGTCCCACCAAGGTTCTTTGAGAAAGGGGAAGTAGTCTCTTCTCGGAAGGGGGAGGGGGTTCTCGTGGAGACACCCTCTTACTCGGGGGAAGGAGTGCTCATGGGAAAGAAAAAAGAAGTTCCTCACGAGGGTGTGGGGAACCTTCAAAGAATCTCTGAGGGGTCTTCATTCCTTTTACTTTCTGGAAAATTAGAGGGAACTAACCTGGGGGGCCCTCTCCTATTTGTCAAGAAATCCACCCTCCAGTATCACGGGGAAACTAAAAAAGATCTTGGGGAGAATTGGTCAGGGGGCGATTGTCTTCTCATTTCATTGCCAAAACAAAGGGGGAGGATCTTCCATTTCGAGAGGGGAGGCGAGGCCCGCAAGAGTAAATCTTCAATCCAATGGGGGAAGACGATTTAGAGCAAGGGATTGCTAAATAGAGGATACTAGAAACAGTACTATTCTACTCCGAGGAACTCGAAAGGGAGGGGAATTGCAGTTTTTCTAAAAAGGGAGGGGGGCCTAGATGTTCGTCTAGCTTTCCGGCTCGACAGAAATTACTTCGCTTCTCATTCTCAAAAAAGAAAAAAGGTCTCCGGAGTCTCTTGGTCTTAAGAGATCAGCGAAAGAAATTCTTTCTTGGTACCAAGGCCTAGCTTTCAAAAGGGCATTTAAAAGGGAAGACTCCCCAAGAGAAAGAGACTCGAAAGAGAGGAAATCCCTTACATTTCCAGAAAGGAAGTCTCTGAGAAAGAGGGGTATCCGACTTCTGTCAATGTCGAAACGGAACATCTTTCGAATGATGAAGGCCGGACAGCTTTAGGGACGCCTACTTAGGAGAGGGGAAAAACTTAACACGAGGCAGCGGCACCGTCGAATCAATAAGGATTCCGGAACGCGCAACCAGAAGGAAGGGGGTGAAAACATTCCCGTGAATTCAACTCGGGCGAATATATTTAACTTGAAAGGAGTGAAACCGTCCAGGAGGAAAAGGAGGTCTATACCAGGGGAGTCGTCAAGCCGCCTTGCCGTGAAGGTAGAGTGACCCTCAGCTCTCAATCAGAAAATCCGCCATTTGGCTCATGGGAAAGGATGTAGGGGAGAGAAAAAAGGTCGTTCAAATTTTCCAGCGCATATTCGCAGGGAGGGACGTCCAGCATCGCACGAAGAGGGGGAGAGGAAAATCTTATGGGAAAGCATCTGGCCTTGAGGGAAAGGGGGTTCTGAAAGGGGGGAACTCTGGTAAGGAGTGGATAAACGCCAAACCTTCTGTGCGGCGAGGAAAAGGGTTTCGCTCATCGTCCTTTCCGGAGGGGGAGGGGGGCGTTTGAAAATCCGCTCTCGCCTGAAAGCGGAATCCTTCCCAAAGAAAGGAAATTGGGTAGGGGGGATGAAAGACTCGAAAAAAAGGTGATCTCTCTCAACAACCACAAATAAGAAAAAGGAAAAAGATAAGAGGAAGGGGAAAGCCAAGTCCCCCATAAACCCATGGAAAGGAGGGGGAAAAGGCTTTAAGGAAAAGGAAAAAAGATGATATATCTTCGCAAGAAATTTAGATGAAGACGATTATTCTAACCCATTTTCTTCGAAAAAAGGAAGGAAAGGGGAAGCCAATGGGCGGAAAAAAACGTCCGAACACTCTTGAAGATAGGAAGGGAGGGCTTTGGAGAAAAAGAACATTCTCTTCGTCGAAGGGGACAGAATTCTTAAGGAGATATGAAGAGACACATTTTACCTACTGTCTTGGAGGAAGGAAGGGGGGGAAAAAAGTACGGTGAAAGGGGGGGAGGAAAAAGGGAATTGATGATAAGGAAAGAAAAGAATACAGGGGGGGTGTGTTCACGCACTCGGGACTGGCAGGTTGAAAGCTCATGGATGGAAATGGTATATACCGTCTTCTTCCAAGGAAAAAAGACGCGAAGTGAAATAGGAATTTCTATGACTATAGGGAAAGACCGAAAAAGAGAATTGCCTTTTGTCGGTATAGGGAGAGCTGTAACGCGGGGGACGGTGGAAAGGAGAGCTGTCTACTTGTTCCGGTAGGAAAAGGGGCTTCGACAGACGAGGACCTCGTGAGGAACAGTCATCTTCGCCATCTGGGGGCATTGACCTGTGAGACCAGAAAGATCCTTCAAATGTGGAAGAAGGAGGGGGCCGGCAAAAGGGGGTTCCCTGGCAGAAGCGATGGGGCTCCAAAAAAAGGCGCTTCGACGTGGGACGTGGACTGACTTTTGAAGGGGAAACCGCCGCAGCATTGGTTCGCTAGAGGACGAAAGCCTCGGGTGAGGGGCAACCTTTCGGGAACGGTTGCGCGCTTCGCATCGCGAGGACTGTGGAACAAAGAAGGGGGAAAGGCTTTCGCCGACAGAGTTTCAAATTCGGCTTCGGGGACACAACGCCTGCATGCGAACGTGGGCGCGTTGCTCCTCGAAGAAAGAGGAAGAGGGGGGGGATATGGGATTGCGTCTTTCGCCAGCAAGAGAAGCGAGACAGAAAAAGCATTGGCTTGCGATAAAGCTGACAAAAGCGCCGAACTTCATTCGAGAGAAGGAGGGAGGAGTGGCGTCTTTCAGAATGATCAAAGCCTCCTGACGCGGTAACACTGATCGAGCTTTTTTCTAGGGGATCGTCCAAAAATCCTGTCTCTGGGGGAAGGAATCTGAACGAGGGGAGATTTCTCCAGTGCTATCGGAATAGAAAAAAAAAGGTATAGATTCTACCCAGATCCCCGGCCGGAAGGTGTCACGAATTCGGAGGAAGAGGTTCACACACTTCATCTTCTCCATTGCACCTTCTCATCGTCGGGAGGTAAGAGGGGGAAGATCCACTAAAAAAAAAGGAAGCCGATCAAAAAAAGGGACCTTTTTTTGAAGTAAAAGGCTGAGGGGAAAAAGTGTTTCTACCATCAAAGGGAATAAGTAGTTGGAAGAAAGAGTTCGAAGGCCGGCGGTAGAGAAAGGCCCTTTTCGATGTTGAAGGGGAATGGCCGCTCGCGAGAAGAAGAAGGCACCACATAGGTCGAACACCAGTCCAAAGGGGGAGGGGACTGCGTCAGCTGCTTGTTCCGGGGAGGAGGAATTCGGAGGGAAGAGGTCGGGGGGGGTGGGACGTGGAGGGACGGGGTGGACTATAGGGGAGTGGGGAGGAGGAGGGGGAGGAGGGGGTGAGAGGGGAGGTCCCTCCTCTCAGGGAGCCGAGCCTGAAGGAAGCTTCTTCTCCCATCGGGGAGAGAGTCGGATAAAAGCGGCTGGATCCCATACTTCCCCCTTTGCTTGACTCCCTATCAGTGTTACTTCTCCTTTGGAGGTAGGAAGTTTCGAGTCGGGGGGATCTCTGAGGAAGGTAAATGTCAGCAGAACGGGGAAGAAGCTTCGCCTATTTCGGAAAGAGGGGAGGTTCATCCTGAAGGAAGGAAGCCTGAATTCCTGGCCTGTCCTTTAAAAAAGAGAGGGAGGGGGAAAGAAAAGGGGGGAGAATATCACAACAACAACTTATATGATGAAGAGGAGAGAGCGATTCCCAGTAAGAGAAAATCGACTAGCGTTTCATAGGAGAAAGCAATCCCTAACTATATGAGAGAGAGTAAGGGAAGAGAGGCCTCACTCTTCTAGCTTCTAGGAGATGCAACATCAAATTCCGAAAAAGAATAGACCATCTACTCTCACTAGAAGCGTTCCAAACGGGGAAAGAACGACTTCGAGGGATAAGAGCAGCTGATCCTGCCTGACGCACGGGAAGAAGCGAAAGTCTTAAGTCCGCAAGGGGGGGGACTTCTACGTAAGTCTCTGCGGGCGACCGATGAACATCCTACGTGGGCGACGAGAAATGGACTTCCCATCCTGACTGCAGAAAGAGAAGTGTTTGGAGAAAAGGGCATTCGCATTAAATACGAGAGAGAGCTAGAAGTACAAGCGCTCTTTTATGGGAAAAGGAAGGGGGCTCTAATGCCTTTTCGTTGAAAAAAGAAGGGGAAGGGAGTAGCAAAGAAAAAAGGCAAAGAAGTCGCCTTTCGTCAAAAAACGGTTTCAGGAGGCGGCGTTTCCGTCTCTTCATAGGGGGGGATCTAATCACCGCCGACCGAGCCGGAAGATTCTAGGGAAACATTACTCCCTATGCCTCGAGGTTTCATACACCCTACGCAAAAAGTAGGGAGAAACAACAAAGGAAAAAATGTAAGTGCTTTTAAGAAAGCGGTCATCTTTAAGGAAAGGTAGCCCTGGAAAAGCTCCGATTTGAAAAAAGGAAGGTGCCCTGCTCTCCTCCATGAAACTCTCTGAAGAGACCAACTCTACTAAGGGAGAGGGAAAAATTTTTCGGGAGAATCGCTCATTTGCCAAACGACAGATCGACGCGTCCAGAGGGAGGAGGAATTAGAAAGCAACGTCATCTTATCGCAGACAGAAGGGATGAGGGAAGGCTACTGCTTATGGGCTGAAGGGAAAAAAAGACTAAGTCTCCCATCAACAGTTGTTAACGATTCGACGGGCGGGTACAGGTGAACGAAAAGCGCCACTGGTCGAGAAGGAAAAGGGTCCGAAGCCGAAGGAAAGGGGGAGGGTGGCCGAAGCCCTTCCTTTCGGCGGGGAGGAAAGTTCCTGCTAGGAGAAGAGGAGACAGGCAAAGAACAGTGTCGCACTCACAAGTCTCTTGTGTCTGGGGAAGAAGCTCGAGCCAGAAAGTCTGTTTACCAGTCCTGATAAGGAAAACAACGGGAAAAAAGAAAAGGCGTTCTCTCCTATAGGAAGTCATCCCGGGAAAGAGAGCAGGCCAAAAACCTCTCTTCGCCGGGAGCAGGAAAGATCACTTCTAGAAGAGGTCCAAGAAAAAAGAAATTGCGTAAATAGGGAGACATACTGCGGTCGCTAGTTCAGGAAGAACACTTAGACAAGAGGGGGAAGGGAGGGGGACCGGCTCCCAAAGAGGCCGACGAGAACTCCAACCATACGGAAGGGTTTTCAGCTTCATTCCCGGTAGGGCCCTCGAAAGTGCGAATATGTTACTAGAGGACTTCGTCCCGAAGGAGCCGACGGGAAAGGAGGAAATCCATGAGCGCTTGAAGGGGCCCGAAACTGTACTGAGTGATTCCAGAGCATCAGAACGCCATTTCGGACAAAAAAAGGAATGGATGTGTCTCTACACAAGAGGGGGGTAAGAAGAGCATATTCCTTCAAATTTACGGACATCAGAACGACCTGGGCTCAGGGGAAGGGGACCAACGAAGAAAAAGAGCTGCCACGAAAAAGGGTGACGGAGACGAAACAACGGCATGGGCATAGGTTCATTTTCTTCCCAAAAGGAGGGAGGGGGTCTTGCGCAGAAAACAAGCGCTCATCGTCTTTCCGCATCATAAGGGGGAGTGACGTTGAGATAGCATGCTTCCTTCGAGGACTTAAAAAAATCACTAACGCGGCAAATGAGGAGAGGGGGTCCTGGGAAGTCTAAGACGTTAAGGGGAAAAAAACAACGTAGGATTATTAAAATTATAGAGGAAAGTCGTAGAAAAAGAACCCAGCAAACCCATTTCCTTGAGGGAAGGGGGAGTTAAGTCGGGCGAAACGGTATATGATTCAAAAAAGACTTCTCTCCCTTTAATGAGAAAGAGGAGAAAAAGGTCTTCCCAAAAGGAAAAGGAAAGGGAGACGTTTAATCCAATAGAAAGAAGAAGGCGTTTCCGGAGAAAAAGGACCAGCCGGTCATCGGCAGTAGCGTTGAGGAAAGAGACGATGTTGAAGGAGATTCGGAAAGCAGGCTTCCTGAGGGAAAGAGAAAACCTTGAGAAAAAAAAGTCACTGAATTTGAGGACATAAAGATGTCTATCATCCATGGAGGAAGAGGATGGGAAAAAAGAACGTCGTGACTTCCTTAGGAAGAGGGTGAATAAGGGGAATAACAGGAAAGAAAAAAGTTACTAATGCTCTAAGGCACCATTCCGCAGGGCGAGGACGAGGAAGGGACTTTACTGTAGGAGTCATCGGGCGAAGCGGTCTACAGGGGGAGAAGGAAGGCTGTCTACTTTTCCTTTTAACAGGAAGTAAGCGTCTACCTCTATTACGGCTGGAAGGGAAGAAGCTTCGCCATCTGTTTCATAGAGAAGGTATAAGGGGGGGTAACCTGCACGATTGCTAGTACGGTGGGGGTCGGATAAGTACGGGATTTCCGGGGGAAGAAGAGCACGCAGTCGATTTTCTCTGGAGGTGGGTAGTGAGCTCGGCCAGGTTACACAACGCCGGGGGTTGACTTGATGCGAGAGGGGGAAGAACCAAAAAACGGTTTACTAGGAAAGGATAAATGTTGTGAGGTCAGCTCCAGACGGATTCAAGGCCAGAAAGGCTCGCCAGGACGAGGGGGGGGTTCTTCGGCCACAATGTATTCTTCGGCTTTACAAGAGAAATTCTATCGCTCCTTGGAAAAAGAAAGGGGAACGGATCCGTCTGCGGGACTGGAGAAACTTTGAGAGTGCGGAAGCCCCTTCAGCCCAGGAGAACATAGATGGACTTGTTCGCATTTAGGGTGGGCGAAAGAGAGACTGGCCCGAATTCATAGAGAAAGGGCAAGATCTTGCTTTTTCGGTGGCGCGATGAAAAAAAAAAAAAAAAAAAAAGCGCCTGATCGACGGAACCTTCGAGGAGGAAGCTCGAAAAAAAGGGGAGCGGCAAGTAAAACTTTTTTTCTTCCTGGCGGCTCGAGAGGGCATGGCCAAAAAGGGGGTTCTCCATGGCTATACGAGAAAATCTTAAATCTCTACCGAAAAGAAATTTGAAGGGGTTTTCGACAAGCGATTCTTCTGAGAAAACCAGCGTTGCGGCCACAGAGGGGGGGACCGCCAGAAGAGGGGCGTTCTCCTCCGAACAGCGTGGGGAATATCCACTCTCAAAGATAGCAACTCCACAATTATAAAGGGTGGTACGGAAATTTTCGGTTTGTCTAAACAGAAGCGATTCACGAAATATAGTGCCGAACCGTTCTGCAACAAGAAGAGTGAGAACTTTATGATGGGGAAACGAAAGCTCGAGGGATACTCTCTCTCTATCGAAGAAGGAGTCCTGAAAATCTCGATGGTGTCAGAGAAAAACCAAACAGACCTTTCTCGGGACGGAAAAGGGAGGGACGCCATCTTCTCGAAGAGGAAGGAAGTCTGGGTGGAAAAAAATCCCAGAAATTCTATCAACTAGGGTATCCAGACGGGGCAATCTTCGAAGGAGGAGTCGCAAAGGAGGAGGCAAAAACGGCCTTTTTCGCTTTCCTGCAATAAAGGAAAACTGTGACGAGGAAGGGGAAGATTCCTTTCCTAAGGAGAAGGGCGGGAAAAATACTCCGAATTCTTCATTTATAAGGGGGAACTCCGCAAAAAGGGGGGAAAAGGCCTGTCTTATTCCTTGGAAGAAGAGGGTACTGCGCGGGGAAAAAAAGGACTGGCCGTGCCTAACATGGCTTATCAGAGAGGTGTACAAAGGAAGGAGATTAGATGGAAAAAGGAAAAAGATATATATCCTAATTGAAAAAAAAGAGAAGGAAACCTGACGAGAGAAAATCAATGCCCGTCCCGACTAATCGGCTGCCATAAATCACATGCCGGCTTACGCATCCCTCAAAGGAGGGAGAGATTCCTGAGCAAGAAAAAAAGAAATGCCTACTTCTTGGATGGAAGGCCCCCGACGAGAAAGGAAAAGACTCTTTTCACCGGGGTAACAGGGCCTAATCTTCTATTTAAAGAAAGGAGACTCGTTCGAAAGGGGGGACCCCCGCTCCGATCGGGAAGATCATAGTGGAGGTCCTACTACGAGTGCAGGAAAATGAGAGGGAAAGATTAAACTCCAGGTTGAAAAAATCAGGGCAAAAGGCAGCTTACTCAGTCCCGCACGGCACCTCCGGGGGGGGGGATCTCGAGGTGGTTGGAGAGAAAGAAGGGTCGCTGAGAAGAGCAGTACATCTTAGGAATGGCTTAAAAAAAAGGCACGCCCGCCGGCCTTCGGGTTGCAAGAAGAGGAAAAGGAAATAGAGCGGAGGCAATTCGCTGGAAACCGAAAAGAAAATTTACGTCCACCCCAAGGAAGGGGAAGGAGTCGCGATAAAGGGTAGGGGGGGCGCGTGCTCTTGAAAAAAAGGGAAAGGGTCACCTAAAGAAGGGAGGGCCACATTACGGAAGAAAAAGGTTTTTTGCCCGGGGCAAGTCGTCGACAAATGAGTCAAGTACGTTCTGGTCGAGGGAAGAATTAACTTTACTATCATAGAGAGGAAACAGGTTCCTGCCAACCTG
>Ga0179591_1244080_pt1 | contig 16677 bp, 19 predicted proteins | sample CZOMad2_1_08_16f_FD_182891 | JGI IMG/M metagenome (GOLD analysis project Ga0179591, IMG submission 182891) | Vadose zone soil fungal communities from Angelo Coast Range Reserve, California, USA - CZOMad2_1_08_16fungal (PacBio error correction) | ecosystem: Environmental > Terrestrial > Soil >...
GGTCACGGGCGGGAAACCGGAAAGGGGCAAAGGAGGGTTCAGAGTGGCCTACTGAAACCTCAAAAGTGACTAACGGGTCTCAATGCAGACTAAATAGGGCCGAAGAAGTCTACAACGCGGGTTCTGGAAAGGCGTGGATTCTAATAAGGAAAACAGGGTGCCGATCTATCGTCAAACATGTGCGACGCAAAACAAGCACAAAAAGTCTAACAGAGATAGTTCACCATTTCCTTGCCGAGTAACTGCGGGCCGGAAAGACGTGAGTCACAAAAACCCCGTCTCAAGGAACCATAACTTGGGGCTGAAATCAGAGAGTGTTTAAGGAGGGGGGGTATCGTACCTCGTGACGAGATGGGGTTCGAAATGGAAACCATGGGAAACAAAGCGTGGTAAGAGAATAAAGACTATCAGGAAAAGATCCTCAAGACGAAATCGGACTGGGATGAGTTACGACGTGGCATGGCACAAACGAAAGGGTGCGTACAAAGAAGTCTATGAATATGTCTACGGGAAGAAGACGGGGATGAGATATCAGGGGGAAGAGCCTTTTTCCGGGGCAAGGGACTGAGGAGCGCGAATGGGGGTTTTCGGATTGTCAAGGGCCTTTCCTCCAGGGCACGAGGAGGGACGTCCGTCGTGGTTAGGGAGATCTGGATAAAGAAATTTCGCGCTGACGAGAGGAGGGCGCGAGAGCGGAAATTCCATCTAAAAGGCTGGCGAGCGCGTGACTTCTGCAAATTTAGAAAATTGTAGCGGACGTTGATATGGTCCGAAACGTGGGACATTAAAGCTGAAAACTCATTGTAAGATATAGAAAAAGGGGGGGGAGGTCTCAGCGGGGGGATCTACATTGTCGGAGGAGGGGCCGTCAATCCGACATCTCCAAATCGCGCCGGGGGATCGAGAAGACAAAATGGAGATTGTGAGATACGTAGGCGATGTCTCCTAGCAAGGAGGCAACTTCGGATCAGGACGGACTAAACGCCAGAATCTTCGATGATGGGCGACATAAAAAACGCTTGGCCATCCTAATGACGGAAGTTTCCAGGCACACGATTAAGGGCCGTTTCTTGGGGGCTTCCCTTGACATCAACGAAACCTTTAAGAGAAAGAAACCTCAGAGCACTCGAAGAAAGAAAACTTTCGTAGCTTTGGGGGGGGCTCCGGTCTAGGTCTAAACAGGGAAGGGCCATGGTTCTACAGACCTGTTGTGCAATCGGAAGACAACAACACAACCCCCCACCCCACAAAAAAAACCTCAAAAAACCCCCAACCCCCCCCAACCAACACCCCCCACCACAAAAAAAAAGACAAAAAAAACACAACAAAAAAAACCCCCAACACACCACACAAACCAAAAACCAACCCAACAATCATGAAGAAGTCCAGTGGCTTATCTAGACGGGGGAAGAAAGACTTGCAGTGTGTCAGTGGGACACGCAAACCGATCCTGCAGCTAGCGCTCTTACTCGAATCACCAAGGAACCCAGCGGCCACATACGGGACCAGATGGGGAAGGCACTTGTATTCCTGGAGGGGGGAGAGGGGGGAAAGGTCGTAGCTAGAAGTCCGGACTCTACTGGATCAGGCCAAGTGCAACTGAGAGGAAGTTCGGAGTGAACCAATGAGTCCTCCTGACCTAAAGAACGGTACAGGAGAGCAGTGTGTTCTGGTAAAAGAACCACGTTGAGGCGGTCGTCAAGCAGGGTAATGGGCAGGAGGTCAGAAAACGTGTTGCACAGCCCACGGGCTGGAGAGGGGTTTTTCGCGAGCGCGGGGGGGAGGGAGAAACCTCAACCAGGGATAATCGAGCAAATGCTCATTAGCCCTCCCGCCAGAGAGCGCGGCAGACGGAGACATACACCCAACCAGAGGATGTACCATTTCACGAAGGGGAACTAGATCTGGGAAGCAACCTTCAGAAAGAAAAAAAACGTCCAACGCTCCCTGGGACCAGGTGGGAAAGTTCGTTTGAGGGCTAGAAGACTTTTCCCGCTGCCAGTACTTCAACCCGGAAAAAACTTGAAAAAAGAGCTTTCTTGGACAGGCTGCATGGGGGGGAGACCAAAACTGAGGGATCTAGGACGACGCCTAGAGGAAACGAGAGCTGTTAGGGAGATCGAAAATAGCGGGGACTCTTGTGCAAGACGCCGGACCATCCTAACGTTTTTCGAGGGGGAAAGCCATGTCACCAAAAATCGAAAGGGAAATTCCATTTCACCAAAAATGGATGGGGGACTCCACGTCACCAAAACGGCCTTCGGGCTCAGAACAAGGACAAAGAGAGGAGAAAAAAGCCATGCACGGCGTGGAACGGAAGGGGATATCAAGATCGGGACGGACACCGGAGACTTAGGGGATACGTTTACTCTCGAGTTGTGATTAGCAAAGTCGGTCTCTTCAGGGAGGGGAATAGGAAAAGCCTCTAAGGCAGAAGGCGGCCAGGGTAGGAGACTTATCTGTAGTTTTCTTCAGGGGGAAGGGGGGGTAAAAAAAAAAGAAATAAAACCTGGCGATGCACGGAGTTTCATGCGAGAGTAACCCACCAAAAATCCCGAAACTTGATCGAATTCCACCGCCTGAACGGAAAAGACAGAAAGGTCAGGAAGACCCAGCGAACCTCCACCATTCAACCGCCGAGCGCCCTGGGAAAAGAGTCCGAAGCTACCGCTTAACAAAGAGGGGACTCCCTCCCGACACCCTGTACGGGGGAGGGAACACGGCGCGGAGGGCTCATCCGTTCAGTATGGGGGGGACCACCGTGCACACTTTTTCTGCGGGGGGAACGAACGGTGGCAAGAGCAAACGCCTGGAAAGTCAAGGAGAACGTCTTGGGGTCGGTTCCCGGAAGCCAAGGGAGTAGAACGCAATTACAGGAAACACTCTCCTACAAGAGGCACCCTCGCCCACTAAAGAAAAGGGGGCAGCCAACACATCCTCCTCCTCCTCTCAGACGAACAGGTCAAGGCGACGTCAGTCTAGGGACTCCTCCCCCTCCAAACGAACAGACGCCCCTTATTTCACGCGGAAACCGAACACGAGGGACCTACCACATCTGTTCAACCGAAGAGCGAAGGGAGATAACGGAAGGGCCACAGACTTCTAAGAAACCAGGGCCTCAACCCTTGCTCAAAAGCGGCTGCTAACAAGCAGAGCTTGACCTCTAACCGAATCCCCCTAACATCTCAGCTCATCCTCAGGGGGGAAAAAGCCCACGAGGAAAGGCAGGCACCGGGTCGCCGGATATGAAAATGGGGGTAAAAAGTCTCCGAAGACGATAAACGACGACACCAGACCTACTAGTACCCCGAGAAAAAACCAAAATCAAACACGTGATCTTGGCCCAGTACAAGGGGCGGGGGGCACCTGCTATTCGCTACAAGAACTAAGCTTACCCGCCGCCAGAAATATCTCTAAAAAAAAGGGGTAAAGAAGTGCGGCTGTTGTCGAGAGGAGCGCGAAGTATCTAGAAGCTCTTGACCGTTCCTTCGGGGAAGATCCAACCAAAAAAAAAAAAAAAGTAGGGGGCGGTTAGTTGGGGAGTCGTGGTGCGGGGGAAGGGGCTTGTTCTCGTATCCGAGTAGGCAAGTTGCGTAGTCGTGAACTCTGTAGACGCCGCCCATGTGCCACTTTCAGTGGGACGTTGAGATAAGCGGAGGGGGAGTTTTAGTGGAGAACGGGCGGATCGGGGGCGTAAAAAAAGGGTTTAACCTGGACCCGTTCTTGATATATGTGATTCTAGTCGGTTAACCGAAAGTGTAGGTCAGACGGTTTCGCGGCAGGGCAGAAAGATGCTGGAGCTGTTAAGACGGGGGGACGAGGCCCGCGACAGTTCGAGGGTCACGTGGGCGGGGGGGTTGAGGGGCCGGCCATAGAAAAAAAAGAGTGCAAGCCAGGTGCCACAGGGGTCGCGGAGTCTGAGAGTGGGGGATGAAGACCGGGGGCGAGTGCCTGCTTGAAAGAAGTTTAAGAATGGGTGGAATTGGACTATGGGGGACGAACGAAAGAGTCAGAGGGGGCGACAAAGACTTCAGGTGCAAACAGGGGGTGCCAACCGTAGGAGAACAAGTTAAATTTGCAGAGCCCACCCTACAGATAAAAATCTAGGCAAGGGAAGGGAAGCGAGGGTATATAAGGGGCGGGTCGGGAGGTGAAGGTCCACGTAACTGGGTCAGACTCGTATACTCTTTGAAACGGCGCCAACCGGGAAGGCAGACTCTGCAGGTGGCGAGGTCGGGACTGGATTCACTGAGGGCTGTGATCAAGAAGGCGGTGTGAAGAGGCCGAGGCTTTCTTTGCGAGGGGGCAGAGACGCAGCACAATTGGGAGGAAAGCGGACTACCCTGACCTTAGAAGAACTAAGATCAAGGTCAACGTGACTCTCTCTACAGGCCGTAAAGGATCATCGAACGCCAGAGGACCTTGATCGGAGAGTTCTCACGGAGAAAAAAACGTCAAGCTGTACGACGCAAAGGAGGGGTGGGAGGGGATATCATTCTAGATCTCAAGCGCAGGGGTCACTCGGGAGAGCGTTTACTAGGGGTCGAACTAAGGAGGTGCTGTTTCTCTAGGCAAACGAGGGGCTTGGAGAGGGACAGGGTTGGGTCAAAATGAGCATTAGGCAACATCAAGGAGGCGAAAAAGGCTCGTTCATCAGACGCGGATCAAAAAACGAGATTGAACATCGCGTAGAGAAAGACTCGGACTAGGCCATCTGGCAGCTCAGGCTCGGTAGGGCAAGGGGCAAAGGGAAGAAGAACAATAGGGGGTGAATGAGGCCAGTAATGGCACGGACAGTGGAACTGCAACAAACTACCGAGAGTCCTAGAACCGGAAGGGTCGCTTGGGAAAAAGACGCGTGGGGAAGAGTGGTGCAGCCCCATCAAACGGTCGTCGCCGGTGTTGGAACACAGACTCTCTGGGGGACCTTCCGCAAAGCAGTAGGCCTCGAAAGACAATCGGCGGGGAAAAATATGAAGGTTCATTTAGACCGTGAATGCCTGGGAGTCGGGTGACCAAACGTCTTAGGGAGAACCTATCCAACTATCCCACAGGCGGGCAGGAAAAGATCCACGACGATAAATAATGCAAACCCGCTAGAAGTTGCGACTTGTATAATAAAAAAGCTCCAATCCGGCCCGCCGGTGGGACTAGCGAAAAGAAGAGGGGACGACTCTATGAAGTCTCTTAAACAGGGAATTATCCCTTCCGACAACGGCCCTATCGACGCCAATCAAAAACAAACTGATTGCCACCAACGACGCCCCCTCCACTACAAGGCCGGGAACAGAGATCTTGACTTGTGGGAATTGTTCTACTAGAGGGGAGGAGGAGCAGGATAAAGGCGGTGCATGAGCGGTTAAAAAAGGGTTGACGGAACACTAAAACACCGCTCGTCATACCTATAAAAAAAAGGGAAAGAAGGTAAGGAACCAAAAGGATTGCATGGCAAAGGCAAGGGGAAACCTTATAAGGAGAAAAGCTGCCAGCAATTACGGGTTGAGGGGGTCCGACGCTCGTCGAGTTAAAGGGGATTGGAGTGTCAAGGGCTCGCACACATCTTTCGAAACCCCAAACGGAAGGTGAGGGGGGGGGAACGTGCCCGGGGGGATTGTGGAAAGCGGGTTTAAAAACGAAAAAAAGCAGCGGAAGAAGGGCTTGGTTACCTTCGTCAATAAGGGAGGAACGGGCGCAAATAAAAGATCACATTATCATCCTTGAAAGGCGCCGTACTACTGGGGAGATGCCCGACAGGAAGCGCAAGACCCAAAACAAACGTTAAACACTCTATAGAAATCACCGATAAAGAGGGGAGAAAGGAGAGTCTGAGCCGAATGCTTCCAACAAAACGGTAGGAACGATCACTTCCGGGCAAAAAAAGCAGAAGAGACGTCGGGAGATCCAGGGGTCCTCAGAGGGAGAAACGGACTAATTATCTCGCAAACCCCCCCCAACAACAACACCCCCCAAACCCACCCCCCCCAACAAAAAAAACAAACAACCCCCCAGGGCTAATGCTCAAAGCTCCCATAGAAGACCCTGAGGGGACCGCTACTCCTGGGGACAAAAGTCTGCCAATCACCTTTCCAAAAAAGAACCTCCGGAGGAAGAAAGCGAGCGCCAGTAGGAAATCCCGGAGAAGAAAGACCAGATCGGCCTCCTTCAAACGTCACGGAGCCGCCTAAAAACCTAGCTCTGGGGGGGAGAACCAAACGAGAGGGTCGTCCGAAATCTTCAAGGAGAAGACAAACGCAAAAAACTTCGTGAGAACGCCGGATGATGGTCAGCCAGCAAACATGGAGTTCCGAAAACACAGGGAGAGCTGGAAAGCGGTTGAAATTAGGGGGTGTCCAAAAAATATACGTTCAAAAGAATGGACGTCTAAGCAACTGCAGAGTAGTATAAACGTTTCTTTAAGAGTCTTGGCAAGCATGGCCGTGGGGTTTGACAGTTACACGGAAGGGCTGAAGGTTGGGCATAAAGTACGGGAAGAATTCGACCATTGTTCGGTCGCTAGAGTCAAAAATTTTGAAGCAGCCGATGGAGCGCGAGCGCCAACGACGAGACCTTGTTCGAAGATTTCTTGTGAGGATCGCCTTCGATCCTCTCTAAAGGGCGCGTAGGACTTCAGTGCCTTTGGGGGAGAAGAAAGTAACTGGCTAACCAGTTGGCCATACTTTGGCAACTGGGCAACCAAAAACCGTTCGAACTCCATCGCGCGACACAACATATGAGTAAGAGATGGTCTCGTAGGCGGGGGAAGCTTCTCAGAGCAACGGCTGGGAAAAAAAAAAGGGCCGACTTCTCTACTAACGAAGGGGGGAGGGAAGAAAAGCTCGAAGAGTTAGGGAGGGGGGTCACAGAAAAGAGGGCGAAAATTTCCAGGGGGAGGGCAAAATCAGCAGTCGGAATCATAGAGGGGGGGTCACCAGGGCTCTCAGACGAAAAAACACCACTGGGAGAACGAGAGGGGAACAAGGGTAGGGATGACGCACAAGTAGGCATCAGAAGGGGGAACTTCAACCCCCGAGAAAGACTCATACAGAATGTGGGGGGTCCCCGGGGTTAGGAGGCCTTCTCCGGACCTCCGAATTTTGCAAAAACCTGTAAAAAAAAAAACCTTGTCATTATCGGAGGGGGGGAAGAAAGGAGCGTTCTTGACGAACCAGATCCTTACGGCAACAAAGGGGCGGAGAAGTATTAATTACGGGTGAAGGGACTCCGCTATTGTGAAAGCGCTAGAGAAGGGGGCGCGGTTATGGAACGAGAATTTGCCGAATATTGGGGAATTCTCTCAATTAACAGAGAGCATGAGGAGCTCATTGGGGATGGGAAATTTGAGACGCTGTCACTAAAAATTCTCTTGACGACTTTTAGGGTAGGGGGGAGAGGAGTGATTGAAATCCTCTCTTGTGTCGCGCTGGAGGGGGGGGGAAACGTAGTGGAACTTCACGAAGGGACCCTGCTTTACGCGCTTGCAGAGGACGAAAGAAGCGGCGGGGACTACGTTGAAAGACCGTGGGTTTTCTGGAGCAAAAGCCGGCGGAACGCTCCCGCGGAGCAAGAGAAGAAGGGGGACCAACGGGGGGATTAAAGGGTTCAGTACCGTCGGAGTGATGAAACGTCGTTCATCAAGACGGGAAGCGAGACGGTGCCGTAAAAGGACGCCGCCAAATAGGAAGCATTTTCCTTCAGAGAGTCCCCCTCGCAGCAACTTCGAACAGACGTCAACCCCAGATGAGATATGGAAGGGTTGTGCGGGGAAAAAAAAACAGCTTCACACCCACGAAACCGTAAAAAAAATCACGACATAGGTGCCAGGGGGGGGTTGGTAAGATGCCACGTGACAAATCAAGCAATCACCTCTATGAAAAGGGGGACCTCGCGAAAAGGACCTGGAGTGAGGGTGGAGACGAAAGGGTCTATACCAGGAGGCAATTGGGGGCTACGAAAATTTGGCTTGACGGCGGAGAGGCATGAGAGTAAAGGGGAGGGTAGTCAGTAGCTATGCTAGAGGGGAAGGGGGGTCAACTCCAAACTGCCAAAAAAGACATGCAAAATCCGGCTACAGTTCACTTCCCGCTCTTCAGCAAAAATACAACCAGATTTCAACCGAATGGTGGACCTGGGTAGCCTGTCTTTGTCCTCGGTTCAGGGAAGAAGGGCGTCTAGGGCTGGAGGAAAGTGGACGGGTCTACTGGGGAAAAGTCCCTTAAGAGGTTCTCCCTGAGTTCCATCAGAAGGGGCGTCCGGCAGGGCAGGAGGGTGCTCGAGGGTCATGCTATGAAGTCTCCCATGGGGGAGTCTGCTAGGAGAAAGGGAGGTCTCACAGGTGAAGTGATGCCGCGACAAGGGGCATTTGAAAAGGGATCCGGGCGGGGAGTAGAAGGTTAGTAACTGCGGGTCCCCAGCCGAATTAGCGTGTAAACACTAAGGACACGTCGCAGTATCGGCGCGAGGAAGGCGAATGGGAGGAGAAAAAGCGTCCCGAGGTCAATCAAAACGCGCCGCCGGGAAGACCGACTCCTGAAAAAAACGAATCGACAAAACGCTTACGACAAACCGCGAACAAGGGAAGCTAGGAAGTTCGGTATCAAAGTAACCGGTGTCCCTAAGTGCATTAAGTAGACCCGACAAGAGGCATAAGAGTTTCAAGAAAAGATGCCGGAAACTCTGAGCGGTACCGGGGCTCGTCTCTCGAGAAAAGGGGGGGGAAGAAGCGGTGCGGGATTATCAGAGCCGAGTGTGCAAACGGACGTAAATGTGAAGTGGATGGGTAAACTGAACTTACCCAATCCGGCATCTGCGGAAGGGGAAAGTAAAAACAGAACAAAAAGTTCGGGGCGATGACTGAAACCAAGGGGTCCTTAGGAGAAAAAAGAAGTATCAACAACCACGATAAAGGCAGACGGAGGGAAGCGAGGTTATATCCAAGAAAGGACGAAAACCGCAGGTGCAGGGCATCACTTGCCGTCCTAGTGAGAAAAGGGGAGCAAGGAGAACTTCAAGGTAGAACTGGCCTTCCTCGTCAAGGGGGTCGAACGGGGGACAAATAGGAGGACAGAAGGAATGTACTGACGGATCTGATGGTTCGTCGAATCAAGTATGGGGGAATAAGGTAGGAACCTGAGGGGCTGTGGCGAACTTTGCAACCGCAACAAAGACAATTTAAGAACGTTTCCACAAAGTTCCAAAAAAGGGGATTCTTGACAGACCGGAAAAGGTTAAAGGCCCACAAGAAAGAGGCACCGAGTTGGGCTCCCCAAGAAGTTACGAAGCGAAGACATAAATGCGGAAAACAACTAAACGTGGATCCCATCCCGACACTTGTAACAGAGGGTGAACAAACCGCGCTGACATGGGAATCTTCTCTGTAGGGGGGGACTGGAGGACCGAAATGTCTGAAACGAACGGGGAAGCCCTAAAAATATGAACGATCTTGGCAAAAGCGAAGGGACCCGAAAGGCAATATAGAACCCTTACCATCGACTCGAACAACAAAAGCCACTGCAATCCGACCGACTCACAAAAAAACATGGGAACCCCTGCTTTGAGGCAAATTCACCCACGCCCAACACGACACACTAGCCCAGGGAGGAACAACAGTATTACCAAAAGGCCCCATGCAAGGAAATCGCCGCATAAAAAGAACAGAAATGCAAGTGAGCAAAACTGACTCCAGAACCGGGCCGGAACAAAAAGAACTGGGCGAAAGCAAGACCTTCCTAAACAACCCCCCCGAAAAATCAGAAAGTCAAAAACCGCGAGCTCAAATCCTCCTAGCCAACCCCACTGGGGCACGTGGATGGGCGGGACGAAGTCACCGTACACATTTGAGACTGACGGACGAAGAACACGGCACCTAACCGAAAAGAAAAAAGGACAACCGACTCTGGTCAAAAAGGGAGCGCTGACCTGGGTACGGCGTCCGGCTCGTTCAGGCCAAGAATCCGAAAAGCAACCACCAACTTGGGAAGGAAAAAGAAAGAAAGAATTGGAGCGGGGTCGAGAGGCGTGTGGAGAAGAAAAAGTACCAGGGGCGCAGAAAAACAAGGAGGGGACTGTTCTTCGGGGAAAAGATCCAGTCGGGGGTCGGTGATTGTGGAGGGGGCTATTGCTCAGAGGAGGCCGGCGCAGTATAAGGTAGAAGATTCTAAATTGTGGACGCGTCGGTGGACGAGCGGGGCATCCTCAAAATGGGAACCTGGACCTCCGGGGCGGTGTTCCTCTCCTTTCGGATGGGGGGCTATCTTAGTCTGTGCTTCATTGTCGATGAGTCGATTGGGGGAGCAGCAGCGTGCCGGACCAATGGTTAGGAGCTGGGAGAGAGATTTCGGGAACATTCCGGGGGTTTATGAAAAATTTGCGGAAAAAATATGTGTGAGAGAGGATAGTTTGAATCTCTTAGAAGGGAGACCTTTAACGAGGGTGCTGGGGTTGGGGGGTCAGAAATAGAAGCCGAAGTTCCGTGCCCATAAGTAGAGAGGGGGGAGGAAATTTACATTCGGGGGGGCGGGGGGTGGCCAAGTAGTAAAAAATGAAGAAGGGCTATGGCAAGGATGTTTAATTGAGGCTAACCGCAGATGAAGAGGGAGGTACACGGTAAGACTGGGTCCTTACAGGGGGGGGCTCTCAACACATTCGCGAAGAAACAATTTCAGCTTTGCAGAAAAGCCCACCCTACAGAGAGGGGAAGGCCCGGAATTTAACTTTAGATCTAGTACTTCAGGGGGGGAATGGAGAAAAAAAATGGGGGGTTGGGGGCGTTGGAGGGGACGCGTTCGAAGATTGAACGCGAACCGAAACGCGGGAGGAAGACGAAAATCAGGGAGGTCTTGAAGAAAACTTCCGGACCTTGGGGTTACAAGAAGGAGGGGAATCGGGAGAGAAATGCAAGGTCGCTGTGGGCAGATCGGGACAACCGAAGAAATCTTGGACTACAAAGAAAAACGACTGCATTCAGGTCGGATAAACGAAAGAGTTCCAGGGACGGAAAAACGAAGGCTGCTTAGACAGGCCGCATTCAGACAGGCAATCGAAGAAAGCAAAAAATTGATGCAACAACGGGGAGGGGGGTAGCGAGGTAATCAGTCAGAGCTGGGTAATAACGAGCCGGACGCCGAGGCTGGAAGAACGTTGCCACAAGCCTTGAAGCAACCTCTTGGGGGCGTGGGCATAGCGGAAAAAACTGGGAAGGTAAGGAGAGCAGCACAAAAAAGATGGGGGAAAAAACCTTCGAGCCCAACAGCAACTCGGGAGACTGAGTCCTTCAATAGTCGGAGAAAGAGAGAAAACCGACACTGTTTCGACGGGATAGTACGATATCCAAGAAAGAAAGGAATTGGAGCAAGACCGCAGCCATTTGCAGTAAGCGGGCTTTAAGGAGGAACTCAAGAGTCGGGCAGGGAAAACTAGGATAACGGGGGCAAAACTAAGTTGATTCCGGGGTACGAGAACAGGGCTTGGCTGGCTCGTGGGAATGGCACAAAATCGTAGGTGGGGGGGCCGGCGGAGCAAAGGTGCTTTACACATCTAACTTTTCAACATAGCACAGAGGCAGCCATAACTAGAGGGAGTAGAACTACTTTTGGGATCTTAATCCTGGGGTCGGTGGGGGGTGGAACCAAAGCGAACTTCGAAAACGAAGACTTAATCCCTGCTGGAAAAAGGAAGGAAACCTACGATTCCACCCCTGAAAAAATCAGCAACAGAAGACGCCAAAGTGTAACCGTTGAGGACCAGAAAAATATAGCTCGACGAGACCCATCCTGGATCTGGGCTCATGTACCTAACTCCCCTTCAAGGGGGTTAGCATGACTGCGGAAATGGGGAATGAATAAAGCGACCAGGTTCCTAGCAAATCCGAAATGTTTGAGACAACGACGAAACCTCAAGAACCCTTCAATCATTCTAGCTTTCTCATGGTAGAAGAGAGGTTAAATGTGTGAATGAGCGAGAAGGTGAGGGCAGTACTGTGTGTCTGTTAATGGCAGGTTGACACGTTACCCACTGAAAACGAGAAAAGGAGGCCTACAAGAAACAGTATTCAATGGACCTCATTCACTCCAAGGGTTGAATCACGTTAGACCTAGACTTATTCCACGAAAGGGCCAGCACTTAAGTTTTAGGAGAGGTACCCTAGGATTAATCCCGGGTGGAGGGGGCTTGTCTGAAGGAGAGCACCACTCTTTAAACCGAAACGTAATCGCGGGCACTTCTGATGGGGGAAATCGTGGCTGAAAAACTTCGAGATGGAGGGGTACAAAACCGGTGTCCAGGAAAGGGTCTGTAGAAGGTGACAAGAAAGAATCGGCCGACGGGATAAACCTGTATCCCTTTTAGGAAAACCGATATTACGTAAAAGCCGCAGGGGAGCTTGCTCCTTTAGGACGACTTCCAAGACCCCTCATTATCTCTCAAGCACATAAAACGACCGTGGACCGCCGTTGAGAAAGGGGAGAGAGCGTTCCCCGCAGCTGCTGAAAAAATGTCGAAACGTCCGCCCGAACGCAAAAAAGGGGCAGGCTCGTAAGATAAAAGCGCGCAATGTGGAGAGGGAAATTGACGGACTACTTTCGGAAAGGAGAGAATCGAAAGCGCGAAAGAGCCCCGAGAGAGAGACCGAACAGGGGGAGGTTCCGAACTCCTCGTTCCCAAAGAACAATGAAAACCTTGCCCACTACAAATAATGTAAGAGAAAGCAGAGCGAGGACAGGAGGAGGCAACCACTTATAAGACATACCCGAGGTCAGGAAAGAGAACAAGTCCACGACACGAGAGACTTGTACTTCGCCCAAGAGTGCGCACCGTCCAAAGTCAGAGATCCTTCTAGGGACGAAGGGGTACCGACCAGCCGCAGTTACGGGAAACGGGGCGCCGTCGCACTCCGGGGTCAAAAAAAAGGGAAGGTGGGGGTGGCCTGACCAGAGAGCACCGGAGACTGGACACGAAGGCACAATTTGCAAGCAAAGGTTAGGGGGCTACCTCGGCGACCTAAGATGCTGGGGCGAGGGACACTTCTTCGGGGGGGACCATCTCATGTCAATCGTGTGCCCCAGAAAGGCCTTCATTCAAAATGGGCTGGTTGGCGGCTCTATTCCGGCACCAGGGGAAGAGCGGGATAGGAGAGGCATAAAAATCTCATTCTCCCCCACAAACAATCCATCTGGTTAGGGACGCGTCTGCACTTCGCAAGGTGAACGCACGTCAGGAACTCGCGTAGGCTCGTAGGATGCGCGGTAGGCCAACGAATACTTGGGCAGAAGTTCGACGAAACCGCCGACCCTCGGCTCTCACAAAAAAAAGTAGGGGGGAGGAAATAGGAGGAAAGGGCGTAGTAACGGGCCTGTGGGAAGGAGGGGGGAACTTGCGGCGTATGGTTCGAGGCAAGAGGCGACTACCAGGCGGCTACGAGATAGAAAGAAGTGACGGAGAGAAAAAGGGAGGATAGAGGGCCAAAGCCCCCGGAGGGAAAAAACCGGACGGGCCGCTTGAGGAAAACTAGGCGAGCGTCCTATCAAGGTCCCCAGAACGAAGAGAACAACAAAGGGAAACAGGGCAGGATATTGTCGGGAGGGACCGATGCTGAAGGAAAAACTAAAGAAGGGCGTGAAAGGGGAGTCAACCCCATCGGCACGGGCAACAAGCTTATCCAGGAAAAGGGGTGGTTATTGTGTAAAATAGGGGTGAAGAGCCAGTAGAGAAAAGCTGCTAGACTTGTTCGTACAACGAATGGACCCTTCGCCAGATAGAGGGTAAAGGGGGAGATACCAGGGGCTGGCGGTCGAAGAAAAAAAACAAGGGGCGACGTGCTCATGAAGACGTTGCAGAAGAAAAGATGGGAGCTGAAAAAGATCTCAGATAAGCAATACTAAAGGGAATAAAAGAAGACGGGATCTGCTACCGTCTTGGAAGGCCGCAGGCCGCATCAAAAGGACTGGTAGTGGGGTATTTGGGAGTTGAGGTGCACCTTGAGGAAAGTGAAAGAGAGTGCCGGGACCGAGGTGGTGCGGGGGACTGTAGATTGCGTGAGGGGCTAAGCCCCGTTCTATGCACGCTGCAAATGGTCTTAATTCCTCAGGAACCAAAAAATTAAGGCGGCTGTCTAGGCGATCCGAAAAGTTCTCCTAAGGATTCAGGGACGGGATCTGTGTACATACGTTTGGTTTGCAGGAAGAGGAGTTGAAAAAAAAGAACCTTGATCAATAAATAAAACGTGGGGAGTGATAGAAGGGGTTCTTCGACACATTTGTCGATCTTGCCGGGAGAATAGGGAGACTAATCGCGGGCCGTTATAGTCGCAAGTCATCAAAAGGGCATAGATGATCACGGAGGCGATGGATCTGCGCCCGGAGCAGCAACTTCGGAGAATGACGGGGGAAAAAACCCCAGATTATTTCGCGGTGTTGTGAATGGGTTTATATACACCAGTAATCAGTCACGGTCAAAACATAAGTGGAACGGTAAAGTGGTGGCAAATTGCAACACGATCACAAACCAAACGTGTACTCGACGACGTCTCGCCTAAAAGAATTGCCGGGAATGAGGTGGCGCCTCTAGGTCTAGGGGGAAAGGAAATTTTGCGTGGCCTGTAATAAAAGGCATGAGAGAACCAGTTTCGATGTGGCTGATGCCGAGAGGGGGGTTCAGTGGAAGGAAAAAGAGAATGAAAACGGATACTTCAACGCCTTAGGGGAGAAGTTTGAAACCTTAACTTAATTCAAGCAAACATGCAAAAAAAGAACGCCCCACCGCAAGCTGCCCCTTGTAGGCCTGGGAAAAAGTGGGGCGGAAACAGTCGTAGATTGCTTGGCGGGCGACCGGGGTGAGCTAGGAAGGAGCAGGAACAAGGACGAAGAACTTCTCGCACGGGGTCTTGCTCCATGATCGAGCTCCATTACATTGGGGGAAAAAGCGGGCTCGGGGGCGATAGTGTTGGGTTAAAACGGCTGGAGAGGACTTTTGCGAGCAATTGGGAAGACGGAGGCGCGAGAGTGGGGCCAGATCCGGGCGGTTGAGGTACGCGACCGCTAGGTGAGAAAAAAAAAGACGCGGAAAGCAGCCAGGGGAAACAAAGTCGCAGAAAACAGAGATCGCGGCAGGCTTTGCAGGGCGCAGGAGGCCCATGTAAAAAGAGTCAAGAAGGGGGGGGGGGACAACTCGACGGGAGAGGGTCCATCAATCGCCATCCACATGCATTTCCTCGAACCTGGCACAGGTCGCGGATCGGGAAGATGAGGTAGGCTTTAGAGCAAAAATTCACCTCAAGGGGCCAGAGTCCAAAGAGGTACCAGAAGAATGTGAAGGAGGGCAAAAGGATGCCGGTCTTCTCCCAGAGGGATCTGCCAGGATGGATCGAGGAAAACAAACAGATCGAGCAAAGTAAGATTTTCCGGGAGGGGGTCAGCCGTACCGCGGGTGAAAGACTCTCTCCACGGAGTGGGAAAGGTGATGGGGGGTTCTCGGAGAAATGTGACAAGCCTCATCTATGCGTCTCCAATGTAAATGAACCAGTTGACGGGAGACGCAAGTACACGAAACGTCAACTCCTGCTGGGCGCGATGAACGGCTGAAAGGTCACTAAGACATCGTCTGGAAGAAGATAAGAAACGAAGGAAAATAAGAGCGCAAAAAAAAAAACCACGTTCCCTGGAGAAGCTGGAAGGCGGCCTATGTCGAGGGGGGAGCGGCCAATGGCGCAACTTTATGAAGCTGTACGATGGGAGGGGAGGAAACTGAACTCGCAAGATAGGAATTTCGTACTGATATCCAGGGGTAAGGATGGTCAGGGAGTATAACACAGAAGCACCGCTGGGGGCTAGAGTAAAAACAACGCAAAAAAAACGGTGATAGGGAGTTCCACCGCCGGGTGTTCATCACGAGGGTGAGGAAGCAAAGAACGAGCACATGAGAAGGGTCTGCTTCAAACGGCATAAGCCGGAGCTGAACAAAAGCTAAAACCGCGTCGACAAGACTTGGAGAGCCCTGGGAAGCTTTCCACACAGGTCGCAGGAAATCAGGACCCTAGAATTCCAGGTGCTAGGACCCACCATGATGACAAAAAAAGACTGTGTCTGCGACGAAACTGTGACCCTGGAAAAGGCATAGAAACGTCGGGGGACAGAGAAGCATGACTCGCACTCCGATCGCAAAAAGACCTTAGCCTCATCGGCAACACATAAAAAAAGCCCAACACTGAAAAAAACAACATCAAAAACCTCCCTAAAAAGAAAAGGGTGGAAAAGGAGAAGTCTTCGGGGGAGATGGCGGGGCAAACTAACAAACAACAACACCAGAGAAAAACAAGGAGGGCACGCAATAACAGTATTACATCAACCACAAGAGGGGAAGGAAAAGACCTCCGAGCGAAAAAGGAAAGGGGACAAACGCCATGCGAAAAAAGGATAAAAAGACCAGACCGGCAAAAAAAAGAAAATGAAAAATACGAAGTTCAAAGCCCGGCCCTAAAGAACGAAAACGAGCAAATAAGACGAGAGAAAAATCCCAGGATGTCCCACCTGGAGGAGGCAGTCGAAGTCCACCGAAACAGTCGGGAGCAGAATACGGGCATCACCTACTTCCCCGAAAACCCCAACGAGACACCTCAAAAGAGGGGGGAGCTGTCTTTCAAGAGAGGTTGAGAGACAAACCTTCGATTGTAGAAAAGAAATAATGAGA
>Ga0179591_1271755_pt1 | contig 16676 bp, 28 predicted proteins | sample CZOMad2_1_08_16f_FD_182891 | JGI IMG/M metagenome (GOLD analysis project Ga0179591, IMG submission 182891) | Vadose zone soil fungal communities from Angelo Coast Range Reserve, California, USA - CZOMad2_1_08_16fungal (PacBio error correction) | ecosystem: Environmental > Terrestrial > Soil >...
GTTCCGTTTCTCGAAGATAATCCGCTCGGGCCCTCTTTTCCTTGGGTGGACAGTCGTGAACAAGCGGGTACGCCTAGGGAGGAGCCTCTGTTTTGTGGTGGTGATGTTTTTAGTCGAAGGTCCCGGTACTAGACCTGAACAATCGATGAACCGACTCAGTTTTGATGACGTATTGAACAAAATTGGAGTGGGAAAGGGGGAGGGTAAAGAGAAATGGGGTGGAATCTTTCGGTTTTTCAACCCAGTAGTCTTGGGGTCAGAACCCCACCTTCTTCTTATAAGGGCCAGGGGGCAAGCCGGAGGGGGGGATCAAGACAGAAACACAAAATAGAAGACAAATCAATCAGACATGGGCATCTCATCTTACAAGCTGTGGAGGGAAACCCTTGTCTCGAGGGTCCAGCTTGAATACGGGATGCAAGGATTGACTTCTTCCCACGAAACTTGGAGAAAACCTTATCCGAAAATGGGGGAAACATATAAAATTCCGGGTGCAGAGTTCGAACTAAATGACGAAAAAGTAAAAAAAAATGGGGGAGCGGGGGAAGGGGGGGGGAGGATAAATCGTTGGGTCAGTAGTTTTCTAAACACCTGACTAAAAGGTCAGTCTTATCGTATTTAGTGGAAAATCTGAGTTTCTTGGGGTCAGTAAATGGGGGTGGGGAAGACGGTGAAAAGAGGAGGAAATATACGCGATGATTTCCCTTCCGGAAAGACGCAGCCCAGCATGAGTGAGGGACCTCCGGTGGAATTTGAAGAAGGGCGTGATATAGAGAGGTAGGGGCAGAAAGGGCCTGGAAAGGGGGAGAGGCACCTCTGTAATCCAGGTCCTCCTGGGTGATCACAGAGGCCATGGGTAACAAAATTAAGGTTGCGGAAAAAAGGGGGAAAGGAAGACGTGAGGGGGGGGGGGGGGGAGGGTAGTGGAAGAATGACATCACCACCTAACAGAGGGGTTCTGCTTTGTTGGGATCAACATTGTACCGTGGGGGATGATAGGGGGGAGATGCGTGTTCTCAGTATAAGAGGAGCGCTAAAAAGAGAGTAGGCCGCGGAGAATTTTAGGAAACCTTAAAGCAGTGTCACAAGACCCAACACCCCTTGTATACAAACACCACGGGGGAGGGTACGAGGTGTAGATTGTTAAACTGGCTGTCCTAATAGGAAAGAAGGGTAAAGAGGGCTCTTCATTGATGGGACTAGGTGTAGAACTGGCCACGGGCTGAGCCCTTACAACCCCCGGACATTGGGGAACGCCAACAAGAACATCTGTTATGTCTTCCCCAAAAGAGATAACACTCAGAACAGAAGGCATAACTGGGAACAGCACCAGGATGGAAATGTTATAGGGCGAGGGAGCAAACGGATATCACCTGTAATTAAACGAGGTTATTGCCCCAAGGCCCACTTGAGCATATCCTACAGCAAGAACACGCAAGAGCCAAAAAACAAGGGAGGTCAAAACAGCAATCATTCAGGTCCTAAGCCTTCTAAAAGAAAAAGTCTAATAGAGTAGAGTAACCCAAAGGAGTCCCCCGACCAATGAAAAAAGAGGGAATAAAGAAAAAGATGATCCAACACGGACTATATAAATTTAACACCTGTATTTTTATCAGGAAACCCACAGGAGTTTGAGGGATCCCAGGGAAAAACCAGAGGAAAAAAGACTGGGGGCAGATGGCGAGGAAATCTGAAAAATACTGGAAAAGGATTTCATAATCTTTACAAGCTTCAAAGAAAGGAGTTGGAAGCCATGGTAAGTTTGATGGGGGGAAGGAGAAAAGGAAAGAAAATCACGCTATCATCGGTAGGGAAAGGATGGGTGTCCTCCACCAATTAAACCCTCCGTGAGCACCAACAGTGAAGGCCCTGAATTAGGGGAAGAGGTGTCAGGAGGAGAAAAACCCTCCAAAGATAATGGATGGAAAAGACTGGATCTGAAGGAGGAGAAGATTTTAAGATCCATAATAACTACTGGGGTAAGTGGAAGAATGAGAAAAAATACGCTCATCTCTTACATTAAAAATCCAATGTTTGGAAGACTGAACGATTGTCCTGTGAGTGTTTGGGGGCAGGGGCGAGGAAAAAACACAAGATATCTAAAGGGGTGTGGAAATGCCAAGATGGAGCATTAGTGAGAGAAAAGGTTGCAGAGAATTTGACCGATAAGGGTCGCGATGTCGCAGTTTCATAAGGCGGTTTCATAAGGTAGAAAGGGGGAGACGGAGGAAAGGGGGGAAAGGGGTAAGGAGTGAGAAATAGGGGGGACGGAAGAGAGCTATGGCGATAACGAAGTTCGGACAACGGAGGGTTCGAGTTTCTAGGGAGAAAATGAGGGGGGGAAATGGGGGACTTTTGGAAGTGAAAGTACAGAGTGAGTAAAAGAGTAGGGAGAGCCCGAGGGTCAAAGATAAGAAGAGAAAACCTCTCAAAGATGGGGCATGTCTCAATACAACATGGAAAGAAGGTCGCATAAAAAGACAGAGAGGTAGAGGTGGGGACCGTGAAACATCTGTCTGGGATTCCATCAATCTTCATCTGATCGTAGGGAGGGTACCTGGGAAACAGGAGGTAAAAAAATTGGGGGGGGGGGAAGATGTGGAAACACTATAATCGGATGGGGGATGTTTAACGATGTTGAACATACCAGATTAGGGTCATCTACATATGGTTGGTCTAAATGTATAGAGGGGAGAGAGCGGAAGGTCGAAAAGGGGTGGGGGCGGAGAGCTCGGAAATGTTGTAAGAATAGGATTTCGGAGAGGGAATCAGGTAGAGGGTTAAATCCCACCACAAGTATGAAGTGGGTTCTTTATCCCAAAGAGAGTGGTTGGTGCTAACGGGACAAGAGGTAAAATAAAAGAACTGAAGGAGTAGATAAATAAAAAAAAAGGGTCTCCTCCATTATTGAGAAGGGTGGCTTTGGTTTATTCATCGAAAAGAAGAATGGAGCGGGAGGGAACTACTCGCACTACAAGGAAATAATGGTCCTTTAATTGTTAAAACCGAGGCTTTTGTGATCCTAATTGTGCGGAACTTATGGGCAAGGCAAAAACACCACAAATGGGGAAAAGAAAGCCAGGAAAACAAGGGGGCCGGTGAAACCCCTGGTAGGGAGGAAGTCAGAAAACCAATAGCCCATCAAACGGCAGCTAGATGAAGAAAAATATTACATCTCCCAATGGGGTTTGACTATTCATACAGAGGGGGACGAAAATGCAATGGAGGAGAATGAAGAGGAAAGGCCTAGTCTGGGACGGACGCTGCCAGTACAACAGAAATCCAACATATAAGTGTGAGTGGGAGGGAAATCCAAGGTATAGTCTACCACCAAACTACCAGGTGAAAACATAGTGGGAGTGGGGGGCCATAAAAGGAAAAAGGGAGATGACTCATCCCGGCTGACACCAATTTTCTAAAAGGTACTGGAACACCTCCCAAAGGGGTAAAAATTAAGGATCTGCAGGAATGGGGGGGGGAAGAGAGGAAGAAAAGGAACATTCAAAGACCGGAGCTAACTCCAATTTCAAAAGAACTGGAGGGACCCAAAGCCTTGTCCAGTGCAGCGCACTGGGAGGCGCCCAACAAAAAATAAAAGGCAGGTGGGCTGGGTCTTAGAAATAAATTCAATGCATATAGTGCTACGAAAGGAGTACAAATACTGTCTCCAGAAAGGGGAGATCCATTTTTTTTTTTGGAAAAACAGGTGCAAAAAACACCAGTAGTGGAAAAGCGATTACTAAGAGGAGCGACAACAAGAATAGGGGGGAGGAAGATGATATCGTAATCAGAGTCGTGTTGTCTGGGGAAAAAAGATGAAACTGGTGGTGGGGACTTCACAGGAATGGTGCAATGATTTTATTACGCATGTCTCGTAGTAAACTAAAGTAGGAGATCTTGACCAGATGCCAAGGGAGAGAAGAGATTGTTGGTGCCTATCTGGTAGCAAATGGAAAGGAATCTCAGGGAGGGAAGCTGGGGGTCACCATGAAGGGGGATTTTCTCATGTAGGGGTGATTAATAGATGGACCCCCCGATCTTCCAGGAAATAGGTGGTTGAACATTGGGGAGGGGGGAGGGGAGAAAGAAAAGGGAGGTAAGAAGTGTGAGACCGAAGGAGGACCCCTTCTGTTGGATGGGGAGTTGTCACACTGGATTAAACACTACTTTGGCTTTGCAGAAAAAGCGGGGGGGGCGGAAAAAAGAAAAACGTCAGGGAGGTAGGGGGGGGGGGGACGGAGACGCTGTCCATGAAAGAGGAAGTTAGAAACTCGAGACGTATTCAGAATCGGGAAAAAACATGGAGATCGGAAGGGAAATATTAAGGTCATCATGTCGAATGGAATGGGCTATGGTGAAACGGGGGGGGGAAAAAAATTACAACATTTTTTCAATCCCTTTGGATGTGGCTTGTGCCACATCAGAGAGAGCTTTGGGGGCTAAACTTGGGGACAGTAAAATAGGGAGAAAAAGATTATATAACCAAAAAAACCTCCAAGTAAGTTTGCAACGAAGGGACTTTATTTGAAGCGGCTATGCAAGGGGGCAAGAGGAAAGAGAATGCTGTACCGGAATCACATAAAGTTCCGCGTGGAACGTGGGGGGAGGGTGTGTGCGAGACCAAATTTGTCGGTCATTGTTACCGTAGGGGAAAAAGTGGGAAAAGGAGGCAAAACACCATCATGCTTGGAATTTCCGTCAGAGAAGGCCTGGGGAGTGTTGGGAAAAAAAGGGTGAGACGCATAATCACAGATAAAGAAAAGAACAGGACTAAAGGTATAACCGTCATAAAAAAAATCGGGGGACTCGTCGAACGGGAAACAAGAATGAGAAGAGGAAGAATGCTGATGTGGAGCAATAATACAAGGTAGCACATGAAGCTTGGGACGAGGTGTCAAAATCAGGAAAAAAGAGGGAGACGGTACAACAAGAAAAACTCAAAAAAGAGGAGAAAACTCGGGGGACGAAGTTTAAAAGTCCATCGACTCGATAATGATAACGAATGATTAGCACCATTCTGGGCAGAGGGAACATAAGGAGGACAAGGAGGTGCAGGAACGAGGGCGATAGCTTATAGTTTAAGGCTCTTTAAAGATGGAGGGGTGGTTGGAGGGTTGGGATGGCTTTCACGCGGGATATTAGGACTTGAAACTCGGTAGATACAAAAGGGGATCCTGGACTTTCATCAAAGACAAGGGGAAACCACTAGGGAAAAAACAAAAAAAAGAACCCAGGTTTAAAAGTCCAAGTCGAAACGGACTTGAGAAGCGAAAAAGATTCCTATCAGTCTTGATTAAATTAAACCCAGTGAATCGATCCGTCAGACAGGGAAAGGAAAACTTCGGAGAAGAAAAGATTACGGGAAAAACCATTTCTGTTGAAGGGCAAGGACCAGATACCTCTTGTCAGGTACACTCAGCCAAATCGCCCTATCATATTTGGGGGTGTTTTTGTGTGGGGGGGTCTCCCTCTAGACATCAAACATCACCGGTAAGGTGTAGGTAATTAGGAAGTATTTGGTAAGGAAGGGCAAGAGAGGAGCGGAGTGGGGTACTGCCTGGTTGGGCTCCCGCCTTGGACAGGAGGGGGGGGGATAAAGAACCGTCTGGGGAAAGGAAATAGAAAGAAGGTGGGCATCATAGGTTGAGGGGGAGCCCTCCAAGAATCTCCTCAAGGACACCATGTTATGCATAGACAGGTAGACGGGTGGGGAGGGGGAAAAAACTTTTCAGATTGTATCAGCTTGAGAGCGTGTAAACTGCGGTAGCCATCCGTTTAGAAAGGAAGTAAGGAAGGGAGGGAGGGTCCATACGAGGGAAAGATCGTTGCAAGGATGCCATCGTAAACAAGAGTCCATGCATGGATTTTTTCTATATAAAGGTGGAAGGGACTTGGGAACATAACACATGATCTCAGGGCAAGAGGTAGATCGTTCTTCAGTCTTTGGGAGTAAGAAGGGGGAGTAATGGGAGTGGACTCCGGGGGGGTTGTCCTGCGAAGAGATCATCGAATGATGGAGATATCGGGGAGCTGAAATCCAAGCATTCGGTGGGACCGCAAAAATGATGGGACAGATCTTTATTTCTCTCTCGCTAGGGCTGATGGCCTGATTGAAATTAAACCAGTCAAGATTAAAACCTTGATCTCCTGTTGGGATCACAAGAAAGCCAGGAAGTCACCAGTCATGTCATGGTTCTAAAGGGCAAGGGGTGGAAGGTCGGGGGTTAGAAATGACACCCCCAGATTTGGATGGTATCATTAAAAAGGGGATATTAGGGGGATCCAGGTATCAAAGTGGAAGACAGCCATTGGTGAAAAAAAAAAGGGGGGGGGGGTTTTCCCCGAAAGAGAGCCCAAAAGAAAAAAAACCGAGTAGACCTCGACGTCCGGGTCCGACTGATAATTCCCCATCTAAAACAAATCGTCGGAAGGAATCCAGGTGAGAGTGTGACAATAAAAAGAAAGTGGGAATTCTAAGGGTAAGCCCATCCTTAATGAAGGTGCATGCGGCGGGGGGTTTTGGGATAGAAGTGGGAGACCTGGCACTCCGAGACCATGTAAGTACATCAATCAGGTTACAAGGTATAGAAACCAAATCCCATCTGGTGGGGGGTATGTCAAATACCCACGGGGTGGTTCACAAAGACACACTCACTCTCAAAGCTAGGGTGAAAAAACAAGGACAGGTACTGGGAGAATACTGCTTGAGCAAAAAAAAGAGAAAAACGGGAGTAAACTAGTGGATGTCAATGAATCCTGCACACATACTAGCAGTCAAAGGGCCAGGGGTCCAACAAGGACCTCCTGAAGGGGTATGTCAGCTCAAGGATTAGGCCCGTAATCTAGAGCCACTCCCAGGAAAGAAAGGTACGAAAAATCCGAATCTATGTGGAAGAAATAAATAGAGAGATAAGAAAGGGGGAACCAGATCTGGGGGGTTTATTATACACGGGAGCAGGCAGAAAAGATTGCACTAACGTTCAGATGCAGTTACGAGGAACGATTGAAAAGATTAATCGGTTGTCGGGCCTCCATCAGAAGAATAAAGGGGGGTTAAAACATTGTCATTTTTTGACTGAAATACCGCAAGCAGGGATCAAGGAAGATAAAAAGCTTGATGAAAAAGAAATTGTCTCACGGGAAAAAAGGGCATAAAAATGGGGAAGGGGGAATTAGTGGGAAATAACAGGGTGTCTGTCTTGAGTAAAAATCAGAAGATGGCTGTGTGGTAGGCCTAAAATAATTCCAAGAAGGGGGGAAAGAACTGGGTAAGGGTGGGAAGAAAGAATAGAAAAAAGGTTCCTCTCATAGCTTGAACTATAACAACTCAATGGGGGGGGGAAGAGTCACTAACCGTGTGGGTCACGATGGGGAAAGGGGAAAAAACAACAAGGAGAAATCTGGGGGGGAGAGTGTGGAGGGAGCCAGGCCAAGGGGTGTAGATTATTAAGGAAGTAGTAAGATTCTCCCTATGAGAGGCTAAGGGGGTAAGGGGAAATGACTAATTTAAGAATTAGTGGTCAGGAAGGAGAGAAGGTTCACGGGAGGGAAGGATTTGGGGAACTAAAGGGACGTTAGCTAAGAAGGAGAATACATAGGTGAGTGTGCGGGGGCGAATGAAGTGGGGAAATTGGGGGGCTGTTGTCCTATTTGATAATTCAAGGCTGGAAGGGGTGGTCCAGGAGGTAAAGGAATCACATAACACCACGCAAATTCCACATCAAGGTATCAGAGAAGAAATCCATGGAAAAAGGTTCAGCTGAGAGAGAAGAGATGACCAAGCGGTCTATGGGTCCTATGAACAGAGGCTTAGTCCAAGAGGGGGAGGGGACGATCGTATCGGGTGTCTATGGTGGGACTGGTGCCTCACGGAAATCTTTAGAAAGAGAAATCGGAATGATTTGGAACGATGGGGGACCAGCTCTCGTGGTGCAAGTGAACAGGTCGTACCGGCATCGGAGAGAAATTAATATCGCGAGAACTATGTTGGGTTCAGATGTAGCACAATGGGTGAGAATAGGCGGTGCAAAGTATAAAAGGAATGGGTCATGAGGGGGTATCACACAGTTGGGAAAAATTTTAGAATGCCATTAGGGGAAAAAAAACACAGTAATGGGGGGTTGGACTAAAAGGTGACAAAAGTAAAATAACAGAAAGGAAAGGGGGTTAAACAACTCAAGATTCAAGAAGTAGATGAAAATTGGCTTTGTTGGAAGCACTAAAATCATGATAGAGGACTTGATAGCGAGAAAAGAAAAGGACATCTAACTATGAAGAAGAGGTGGCAGTGCCCCGCTTAATTTCCTAATTTCTTTATTTGCAGGGGAAAGGGGAAAAAATGAGAAAAACACCATACGATAGAGGGGGGCAACACTAGACAAGTCACACAAGAATTTGTGAACAAAGGGGAAAGTCTTATTAAGCCCAGAAAAAAGGGAGAAGAAAAAAATCTTAGAAATGGGGGGGGGGGACTGCTTCAATGACATCCTCATAGGAAGGGGAGAAAATGAGGGCAGGAAAGTGAGAACCAGAAGGAAGAACTCTTCAAACCAAGACAGTGAGTTTGAAAAGAAGATTTCATGATATTAAGGAATGACCCAGCAGAGATGACACCTGGTGGAAAAGAGAAAGAGGGGGGAGGAAGACAAGACAGAGGGAATTTCAACTTCCGTTCTACCGCCTTCATCACAGGATGGAGGAAACCACCAAGCCCATTGTAAATAACAGAGACGTTCAGGGACGGGGGGGGAGGCGAGGAAATCGGCAGGGAGAAGGCCAGGCAAGAAGATACCACTCCCGGAGGGGAAGGGGGTAAGCGGTCTCTTTCAGAGGAAAACACTTCATAGACCCAAGCAAAGATTACAAATAAGTTGGGGGGAGTACGAGCGGGAGGAATTAGAGTGGACTAATGAAATCCATGACAAGGAGATGCGGTGGATAAAAGACTTTAGGATGGCACATTGGAAGGGGGGCCCCAAAATTGAATCCGATTACTAGGTAGGAGAGGGAACATAAGAGATGTTCTATTTTCTGGTGTTGGTCCAGAGGGGGTGGTAAAAGGAAAGGAAAAAATGTGCCAAAAGAAGGGGATTGGGTTACCACCAAAATATCCTTGTCAGGATCTCGTTTCCACTAGAACTTTTATTAAAAAAAGACTGGGTCTCTTCCGAAGCGGGGCTGTTGGAAAGAGGTAAAACGATTAAGTAAAAGTGCACTGGATGGTAGCTCAGGGGGATGAAGGGGAAGGTGGGGATAGAAGGGGGGTGAATGGCCTTGTGAAGAAAGGACAAGTTTCCCTACGAAGGGAAAGGTCCCGGTAATGAGACATGTGGGAATTCTGAGTGAAGAGGGAAAATTGGCGGCTAAGGGGTGGGGAGCCACAGGGAGGAGGGGGAAAAGAAATTCCTTATTCCAAGAAGAGGGATTTTGAAGAAGAATTTCGGGGGCGCTTAATATAAGCTCAGGGCAAGGGGGGGACACCAAAGAAAAATTATCAATTTGGGGGGGTAGAAATGGGGGAGAAAGACAAATGAGAGGCACCTCAAGGGGAGACAAATAGGAGGTTACGGAACGCGACCACACCCTTGGCGATCCAGGAATATTTAAGGAAAGAGAGAAGAAAAAGGTCTTTTTGGGGGAAAAATGCATTAAAAGGAAAATTGGGTGGGGGGAAACTTGTGTCTACTTGGCCACAGGAGCGAGAGTTTTTTTCTACTTTTGGTAAAAAAGGTCCAACTCCGTCGGGGCTAGAAAGGAAATTAGGGGAGACCAGATGGACTTGGGGGTAGTGAAAGCTTGGTCAATACAGCGGAAGGCTCAGAGCTGCGAATGAATCCGGGTTTGGGAAGGTGGTGGTGAGACCAAGGTGGATGGTTGTTGTTTGACTACAGATCATTCTGTTCGGGGAAAAAGTGGGGTTATTTGGGAAAAGGGTACGCAAAAGAGAGCTGTGGAAAAAAAGGGCTTCTTGGTCATCTGCAGGGTTGGGACCAAAGGGGAGAACAGAAGGAACTCTAAGCAGAAATCATATGAAAAACCATTCAGATGGGAAGAGAAAGAGCAACGACTAAAAGGAAAAATGAAGCAGGAGGATTTATAAAGGGAAAATCACTAAACGGGGAATTGCAAAAAGAGCATGAGCAGGGAAACAAATCCCGGTTAAAAGTCACCAGACCCTAACGAAACCTCAGTTTAGGGAAGAAAACGGTCCGAAGAACAAAACCATAAAAAGAAGAGTACGTCTACGGAAGAGGAAAAAAAAGGCATCTTTCGGGGGAAGTCCCGATGACGGCTGCATACAGTAGGGGGCGAATCGAAGGAAAAATGTTCAAAAAGGAATGCTCTGAGAAAGGTGAAAGGGGGGGGGGCTCGATGTTTGGGGTTATTTATCTATGGTTACTTGGATCGGATGTACACAATACTGGAGGAAGAAAATCGGTCTTCGAATACATTCAAAAAAGTGGTGAAAAAAAGGATCATAAAACGAAACCAGGTTCCCAAAGCGCAGGAAAGTTCGAAACAGACGCGGGTCAGATCAGAGGTCACGACGTAAAGAAAGCAATTCTAGGAAATAGACCAAGAGAGGGAAAGGGGTAAACTGAATTCGCATAGAGAAAAAAGCATCGGGCGACAGGGGGAGCATCTAAGGGATAACATTGCTGAGGGTTACTAGGAGCGAATAGGGTAGTCATCTGGTTGGTTGTGTTGGGATAAAAAATCAGGTCGACCTCAAAAGAGAGAAACGCACATCAAGTGGAGGAAAGAGGGGCAAATTTTGTTAAGGGGGATGAGCGGACTGGTATATGTTAGGAACAGGAAAAAACCAGGAAGATCAAAAGAGGGCAAAAGACTTCTTCAGGGAGAGCAGTTGCCATAAGAGGGGGGGCGTTTTACACTAAGTGTTCATTGGGGTGTCTCATGGTAGACCTGTTAAACAGGGTTGGTTAGGGCGAAAGGTTGGCTCTGGAATCCAGCTTGAGGAGGAGACACCTGGCAATTACAAATGACAAACCAAGTACCTGAAAAAAGGGTTGCCAAATGGAAAGACTGAAAGGTGCCCAGAGGGGAGCTTGAATGTCCATCAGTACAATGGGGGTTTGGGCGGCCGTTTAAGGTAAACAAGATTCTCCGACAATATAGATAGATCTGGGGGGGGGAAGGTAAAATAGGGGGACTTGAGGTCCGCCTGGGGGGATGGAGTGGGAGGGACAAGGGTCCTAGGGAGAATCTCCAGACAAGGATGGCATCTTCCCAACAGGTGTTTGGAAACATCTGGGTGGCAAGGTTGGAGGAGGGAGTTATCTCATACTCGGGGATGCATGGCCTGGACACTTGGACAGTGCGGGAAAGAGATCCCCTTACGACAAAGAACCGGGGAGGCCGTAATACAAAAGTAAGACGGTTTACGGAGACCTTCGGGGAAAGGGGGGGAGACTGGTAATAAAAAGGGGGGGGGAGGGGAAGAATTACCTCAATCACAGAATGTTGGTGTAAAGGATGGGATAGTGAGCAGGTCGAAAGGGCAAAAAGAGATGTCCCAGATGAAGAAGCCAATCATCAAAAACAGGCCGGAAATTAGCATGAGCAATGTGTAATCAACCTATAAAGAGAAAACAACCAAATAGGAAGGAAAAGTCGAAAGCCAAGGTGGGATATTGTGTGACAAATGATGCTCGATAAGAAGTAGAACCTGGGGGGTTTATGTGGGACTTGATAACTGACAAAAACCTGAATCAAGAGCCCATCAAGGGGGACAGGGAGGTACCACCCAATCAGCGGTGGGAGTGCGGCTCAAACCACGCCATCAATAAGGGACTCACATTTACAAGAACCTGGTAGAGCTCAAAACAAGTTGCTGGAGCTAATTTATCGGCAACCTTCTATGGGTCGATTAAGATGAATCGCAGACTGCCTCAAGTGAAAATAAACTCTGCAAAAAGGGGGGAGTTACAACAAAGTCAATCACTTGAGGATTGGCGCCTAGGAGTCTTCCCATCATTATCTTATCACATTCTAGGGGGGGGGTGAAAGTATGGATGCAAAAATCGGGGGGGGGGGGAGTGGGGTGATAAAGAACCAGACTAGGGGGAAGAAGAAATCACTTCAAAAAGAGAGGGGAAGAATACCAATAATATCCCCTTCACCAAGGCACAATTATCTCGATTAAAGGTAACTCTGAAGGAAGGAGGGGGACATTAGGTCTGTCAATGAAAAGGAAGAATGAGTGAAGGTCAGGGCCGACCTAAACAGTATACAAGCTTTGATCCATAAGGGGGCCTCCACCAAGGGGGGAACAAAGCTCTATGCTGGTGGAAAGGGATGGTTCTGGTGTTAGGATGAAAACCCAATCCCGGGGGAAACTCTGGGAGTCTTCTTAGAAATGAGGGGGAAAGAAGACAGCTGAAAATACTGTTGATGGCAACCCCTATCAGCTTAAGAATGAAAAGAACAAGTAGAAGGAAAGAAAAGTATGGGAAAGGTGATACGCTTGGGGGTGGGAGACAGAGGGGAGAACCAAAAAACAACATAAGTGCAGACTTGAGTGTATTAAACGGAGTACTAAGGCACTGGGTAGAGGGGCAAGACTTTAGGCGGGGAGGAAGGAGATTGTAATAAAAGGGAGATTTGTGATGACGGATGGAACTTAGTTTGGACTGAAAAGACTGGTACCGAGTCGGGCGAGAACGTTTAACTGAAAAAGTTCAGGGGGAGGGGGGCGTTTGAAGAGGGGGGACAGGGTGCTTAGTAGGGACAGGTACTAAGGATGAGAAGAAAGGGTCCAAGTAAATCAGCAGGAACTAAAACAAGAGGAAAGGCCAACTTCCAAGTCAAGGGTACTGATGATCAATATGCCCGCGTGGTCCTGAAACAAGGACGGTGGCTGAAAGTATTAGGAGAAGAGGGAGATGGGAGGAAAGGCTTGTTTCTGGAGACATTCGAAAAAAGGGGAAAGAGGGGGGGGGGTTGACTTTGGGACACTATATCGGAAGGGGAGGTACGGGCCATAGTCTCTTGGAAGCGACAGGGGGAAGGGGTTCAGGACATCAGAATGCGGACAGATAGGAAAATTGGGGGAGGAGGCGGAATCGACGAGGGGGGGGGGGGGGGGTGGCTAATTTAAATTTTCTTGGGAAATTGAATTCATGTGTAAGGTTGTTGGAACGGAACAATCACCTGGGGGGAAAGAGTGTGCGAAACAGTGAGGTTGAAAGCTATGATGGGGGTTTTTGTAAAATTGAAAAGAGGGAAAAAAACAATGTCAATAACCTAAACCGCCAAGGTGCAGCCAAAGGAATGAGACAAGGTGGGCTTGTGTATTGGAGAAGAGAGGAGATGGAGAGGTTGGTTCGGCAAAACAAAGGTTTTCACTGTTTCCTAATTAACTGTTTTTAGGAGAACCTCTGATTTGGGTGGAATCTACATCCTCTAATGTTGTGAGGGAAAACTATTGTATTGGAAAAGGTTAAACAAAAAGAGACTGTTTCCAATCAAACAAGGGGACTTGCTGGCATGAGGTCAGAAAAATCAGGATCAAGAGGAAAGAAAGAAGGGAGGGAAAATAGACAGGACCTTAGCTCCAGGGGGGGGTCTTCGTCTACCTAGTGACATCCTCAGCGGGAAAAGGAGGAGGACAGGCCTAGGGAGAAAAAGGACAAACCCTCAAAGAGATGTTAGTTTAAATCCGGGGAAAATGACTTAAGGAAAGGTAATCCTGGAAAATACAGCAAGATGGCCCCTGGGGAAAAGAGCAAAGATATGGAGGGGGGCACCCACCCCAGACGGAAAAAGTCTTGGAGTTCGACCGGGTCAAGATTCCGCCAATGTTCACCTTCAAACAATAGACTCTCGTGAGCTGGATTCTGCAATCTCAGTCAAACTCACATGATAACCACTCAAAGGAGAATATGACGGGAAGGAAAAAAAAGTAAAACAAGTGGAAGCGGACAGCTACAAAGATACCAAAGAACAGCCAAAGCAGGAAGATGTAAGTTTAGGTTGATAAAGGCATTAGTGGGAACTACGAGATCAGGATAGGGGCTGGTGGTCCAACAATGGGGGGATTTGAACCATTTAACGAAGGGTGCCCACCACAGGGAAGGCTGGACAGAAAAAGAAAAGATGGGACTCTCCTCACAGGGAGGAATAGATAAAAAGATTCTGGTTTGACCAATCTTCAATTTAAAAGGAAATGTTGAATATGCTTGAAACAAAAAACATCTCAAGGGAGGGCTAGTTCCAACGAAAGGAAACAAGAGGGTAGTAAGGGAAAACTGTAAATGAAGAGTTCTGGGGTTAAGCTCAGTTACAGGGAGGCAACTTTTGGAAAAAGGGGAGGGGGGGGTCCTCATCCGAATAGAAGGGTGGGAAGGAAAGGGGGAGGGGGAATGCGGGAGAAGAATGAAACTTCATCCAGAAAAGTGAACCGAGCAGGCTGTGGTTGTTTCGTGGAGGGGAGTCAACGGGAGGGACATTGGGGGGTGGGAAAGAGGTAATGGAAATAAGCCGGTTGAGTGGAGTGGGCAAAACACTACTCAAGTGTTTGGTAAAAAAATGCTTGCAATGGGGAATGGATAAGATATTACAAGAAGAGTAAAAAGAGTCCTGGGGGGATTGAAGGGGGGGGAAAAAAGTCCATAATATCAACAAAAGGAAGAAATGTCATCCAGGTAATCTCCTCACAAGGGGTTCGACATTGGCATCTAGGAACAAAAATGAGAGAGGTCCTGAAAAAATTTCATTCATCAATAGGGGACTTTAATAGGGTCTATTGGGGAGAAAGGAGACAAATTTTCTCCCGGGTGGTGTGAACATCTGTGTTTTGAGAACTTTCTTGGCAAAGAATAGGGGGAAAAACAGAAAGACATTTAGGCGAAAATAGTTAACCAGGACGGATTTTGCGCTAATGCAAGCACGGGTCAGTACTGCGGGCGGAGCGAGAAAAAGGACAAACCACACTAAAACTTTGGTCAGGACATTGGCGTGGTTATCCCTAGGGGTTCAAAGTGGGTACCTATGTTAGTGGAAGGGGGAAAAAAACAAAAGCTATAGATGGGGCAAAGAAAATGGCTTACATCACAAGTGGACATGTAAAAAACCAGGGGGAGACTTCACGCGAAGCAACAGAATCATAGGATAAAACCAGGAGTGCGATACATAGCATCGTCGAACAAAAGGGCGGGGATTGGGGGGGGAACATTCTGATCTAGAAAATCATAAAGTGACAGACTGACAGCCCGCAGCATGGAGGCTGGTACTTCCAAAAGACGAGTTTCGTGCAAAACGAACCTCACTTAAACTAGTCGAAGGGAAACGTAAGAAAAAGCACAGCGAAAATCGATACGACACGGCAGGCAGTCGTTCATCACGGGGGACGACCGGACCACGTGAGGGGGAGACTGGACTTTTGCTAGCATTCGAAGGTAAGGAGGACTGGTAGACAGGGGCAGGTTGACTTGAAGGGGTTGTAAGGTGGTGCGTCTTGACCTTGCAAGCATTGAAGCTCAGAATGGAGAGAAATCCTGGAAGTCTCAAAAAGAATGAAAAAAGAACGGACCACTAATAGAAACAGGACCTCTTTTGATGGGGTCTCGAGTTTCGACTACGATACTATAGGGAGCATATCCAGTCTTAAGTCTTCAATAAAGCGGTACATCGTGACAATGCCTAAAGACTTATATTCAGACTGCAGATCGAGAAAGGAATGCTTAGGATTGGGGGGGGGGCATATGAACTTCCTTAATATCACTCATTCAACAAAGCAGGGGGGGAAAGGGGTACTCTCCACCGAACGGGGGTGTGTGTGTGGTGAGTAGAGAGGGGGGAGACACAGAGGATCAAGAATCAAGTTATGGAAAAGTGCACAAATGGGATTGGTCCTGCCTAAAAGGGGGGTAATTAGAACCCGTATTCCTTATGCCTCTTCGACCATAAAGGGAAAGGGCAAGTAATTCAGACAAGAGTTGGAAAAGGGAAGTGGGAGGGGGGGGACAGACAGAAAAAGATTCGAAGAATAAATCCAGGCATCTATAGAAGTTACGGTGGGGATGACGATCAGTTGATCAGGGCGATCTTATCAAATGGGGTTGTAAAAACTGGAGAAAATGAAGGAAGGATTAGGGGGACAGACTCATGGGGAAAAAGAAGAAAAAGTTGAAGAGTTCCTCAAGATGACCTGTTAGTGGAGTGGAGATAAAAACGGGACGGTAGGAAACAGATCGGACTTTAAGCTTATATAATCAGTTGATGGAGATGAAAAAGAGAAGGCTGTGGAGAATCATTGGGATGGGGGGGGCAGTGCACAGATCTACCGAGAGAAGAAAGCCAACGATGCCAGCCCAACCTTTCAGGGGGGGTTGGACGAAAAAAACTGATTTGTGGGAAAGAGAGGGGCTGGGATCTGGAGCTTGGACAATGACATCTACAAGGGTCATCAGGGGGTTTTGGAACCAGATTAGGCAGGAAGGGTGGAGAAACCATTTATGCAGTGTGAAATGTCAGGAGGGGGAGAGAGTGGGGAGGAGGACAGGACCCCTACATGGATTCTTGTTAGGTAAACATTGCTGGGAGGGGATTAGTTAATTAGCAAGGAGTGAGCCAGTGTCTCCAATAAAGAAGTAAAATCATTAAGAGAAGCATCGACACATCACGATATGCCCGACACATTGTCACCATAGTCA
>Ga0179591_1372259_pt1 | contig 16676 bp, 18 predicted proteins | sample CZOMad2_1_08_16f_FD_182891 | JGI IMG/M metagenome (GOLD analysis project Ga0179591, IMG submission 182891) | Vadose zone soil fungal communities from Angelo Coast Range Reserve, California, USA - CZOMad2_1_08_16fungal (PacBio error correction) | ecosystem: Environmental > Terrestrial > Soil >...
TATTCGGATGTAAAAGGCGAATGTTTCGTATTGAAGGGAGAGGAGGTCCCGAGGAATGAAATATCTTTGGGCAGTGTTTAATTCCTGCCCCGGGAACGAAACTGACTGCGGCCGGGGGGATCGGCGGATATTGTCTAAGGGGGCTCTACTAAAAAATTGGGTCGACTTGGGGGGCCGATGTTCGCGATTCGCCATCCTGCAGAAATGCGTCCCCCGAAACGGATCCCCCCCCGCGTCTCTTGCGTCGAAGGTGTAATTAAAGGGGGGGTTATGGAAAATCAGGGGGGCACTGGGCCGGATTGAATGGGGGATATTCCGTCCTGCACTCCGACAGGGCTCACTTATCGACTTGTCAGAATAAAAAAGAAAAGATCTTAGAAAAGAAAGATTCTAGCGGATCCGGGCAATCTGAAGGAGGCGGGTGAGGTTCTTCAAGTTCAAAGCAGGCAAAAAACCGTCGATACTGCAAGAACATGAAGGGGCGCAAAAAAATTTGAGTCCTGTAGACCCAAGGGACTGCCGCTCTGGATTCACACGTTCTTTAAGAAAGATAGGAGAGATGGGCTTTTTCGGCGAAAAGCCAAGAAGGTCCTACCTTGACGAAATCGTTGCGGCTCGTTACGTAAAACCTTGATAACGGGGAAAGGGGGATGGTTATCACTGTAGGGGGGAGTTGGACGGAAGAGTGTTGCTTTTTCCCTTCAGAGAGATCAGGCCTGAAGCGGTCACGTGAGATCCGCTCGACAATACTTATTGAAGAGCGGAGACGTTGGGAGAGATTTTAAAAGAACACCAGCTTAGGAGGGAGGAAACTCACGTGGGTTTCGGGAAACCCCAGATCGAAAAGGGGAAGCGGGCGCTTGAATGTCTTTATCATAAGACAATGGTTAAAAAAAACCTCAGTTCGCGGAGGAAACATCTCGATCGGGCGTTGAGCAAGAAAAAAGGGGTCTGATGTCAGGGAAAGGGGCGAAATGTGCATTGCCTGAAAAGGTCGGGGGAAGACGGGAGGAGAGCATTGGTAAAAAACTCGCGAATAATGATCGTCGACAATAAGAAATTGGCATGAAAAAGATCTCCGTAAATCCCATGGGATCCAATTAAAAAGCGACACCCACCTTAGGAATAAAGCATTGCTCCCGAAACGGACAGACTCCATCTTAACCAAAAACGGGGGAGCCTGACAGGGAAACTCAAGGACGAATGCCGTTGTGGTGCTGGGGTAACCAGTAAAAAGACGCTTCCTCCTCGGAGAAGTGATAACGAATAGGGGAGGTAAAGGGGAGAGGACCTAGTACCTCTCTCCGTGACGGCTTAGTTACTCGCTGTGGGACGATGATCGTCAACTTCTACCACGCAGATCGCAATAGCTTTCGGGGCCGGGTGGAGAGGTGAAAGGCAGCTCTGGACTGAAACTGGAACTACAAGGAGTTCGGCGTCGAATTTTGCAATTCGGTCCCTAAGACTCGCACTCCAGGATCGTACTCCAACAAAGTCGCGCGTCCGAGAGCTGAAGGCACGCAGATCTGCGCTGAGCCTGCAGGACATCTCGCTCTGTTGCCTCAGGGAAAAGAAACCTACAAACCTAGGAACTACTGGAAAAAGCGAATGTGTTCAGAAAAGGGCTCGGGTGGACACCTTCGCACTGGCCCTCAAAGGAAAGGGGACTTGGGGGGGGGCTTGACCGCGTGAGAAGGGGGACGCTGCTGAGAGATGTCGATAAAGCTCACCGCTCGCCTGGGAGGTTCACGTAGCACAGCGGCCATCTACGCCGAGAGCATAAGCGCATGAGGGGAACAGCCTGTCTTCCAAGGAGCAGGGCGATAAATCAACACGACGCAAAAGCTCTTCGGGCTTTATCAAAAAGGGGGAGGAGCGCGATGGGTAGCAGGTCTGGAGAGCCGAACTCAACGCTCTCTCTATCGTAAAAAAAACTTTACTGAGGCACGGCTTCGAAACGGCATGGCGAAACTGTGCTTCATCCGCCCAGTCAAGGGGAAATTGTTTGCTGACGTGTGGATCAGAAGAAGAATCCGGCAAAATCCACACAAAGAAGGGGGGAAGCCGTTCTCCTGAGAATTCACCTAGCAGAGGAGGGAGCCTTAGAATCACCAAAGCGCTGGTCCCGACCCCCCCAGGCGCTGGGACCCAGTTACAAGAATCATCGAGAGACGGCTGCTTTATCCAGGGTTTTTGGTGGTATGAGTGACTCTCAATTGGAATGACGACTGCAAGGCCCATTCGAGAGACTCAGCCTGCCAAGGGGGGGGCGGCGTTAGATTCGGTCTCCAGCCACCTGGCTAAGGAATCTCGTACGGGAACCTCGGGTGGGTGGCCGTCCTGTGATGAGGGGAGGAGATGTATGACCTGAAAGACCGAGGCAGCATCCACGCGCGAGCACCAACCAGGTGGGGAGTCAACCTCAAAAAGCCAGTCGCTCAGGAACACAAAAAAAGAGGTTCACCCGACGACGAAGGGGAAGAGAAAAGTCCTGTTGCTACGTGTCGAGAAAGGTTTAATTACTTTGCCTGACGGGTGAAAGGGACGGATCCCGTTGGCCAAGGGAGGGGGAAAAGCCGAAAAAGGAAAATAGATATAGGAGGGGGGAAACGGGGGCCAAACGGGAATCCGACAAAAGGCAGCACAGTCCTTCAAACCTGTCAGACACCGGAGACCTCTTTATTCGATCATGTGAAAGGGTGAAACCGCGCGGGTGCGGCTATCGCCTTGCAAAAGGGACCTTGGGTTGACGGAAAAGCGAAAAATGGCTGCTCGACAGTGCAATGCAGAGAGGACGTGTCTTGATTCCTGCCTAAAAACATCGCCGCCAAAACCACCAAAGACAGGATCTGCATCGTCATGACAAGCCAGAAAGGAAGCTCCATGTTTCAGCGAGCTAAATCAAGAAAAAGGGGAATTGTTCAAAAAAAAAAAATATAATGGCTGGAAAGAAAAGCCGTCGAAGAGACAAGGGAGTCACGAACAATAACCACCAAAAAACGAAAAGGTTCCAAAAAAAAATGCAGGAGAAAGGAAATGGATCTAGATTAGGAGAAAGAAAGGGCATTTTGGAAAGAAAACCTTCGGGAAAAAAAAGGGAGAGGGGTTTGATTGGCTCCGTCTCAGGGAATGAACCAAAATGAACTTCGACAAGCGCTCTGTGGGCCCCACTGACAGGTGCCTCGAAGAACAAATTGCCGCGGCAAGGACAGTTGTTTGCTTCGGGCCATGAGCCACCGAAGACGGGCAAGTTCTGGAAAATACTCTCCTACGTTGCTGAGGCACTCTCATCCGAAAAAGACGGCGCGAACAATGGGAATCTGCGAAGAAGAGACTTGGGCGGTAGGGGGTTCGACGCGTTCAAAAAAACGCCTTGGTTTCCAAAAGGGACGGCGTAGTTCTAAAGGGCCTTCTAATGAAAAATAGAGGTCATTCGAGCTTTAGCAGAAGAAGGGGGCAAGAACATAATCCTCAAATCTTCAAACACGTCCGCCGACGCCTGGTTCCAGACCGAAGAAATTTCCGTAGAAGAAAAGATCATTTCCTCACACCAAGAACTATGAACACGCTTCCTCGAAAGCAATGGGGCGTCAAGCCAGGGGGAACGTTGGAGAACAGAGCTCTATGCAGACGGAAGACTTACAGATCGCTCGTGCAGGCCATCTCAAAAACGCCTCCTAATATGGAGTCGGGTTGGTCGATCATTCATCTGGTTTCCAAAAGGCGGAGCTCGCTTCGATTTGCAAAAAGGGGAAAGCACTGCCTTGTAGTTGACAACGGGAAGAATGCGAAAAAGGAAGGAACAAACTTCCACTATTTCTATTAAGGAGATCTTGGTGATAACCGAAGAGGTCCGGTTTACGGAGGAAAAAGAAGCCGGAGGGAAAGGGAGGGTTCTCGGTCTATGATAAGAAACTACAGGATCAGCGCCTTGAAGTCGAAGTCCTACGAAGGTACCCCGCCTTGGGGGACATAAAACCGAGGTTCAGGGGAAGTACAGCACACAACTGCATTAAAAACATTGGCGAAAAGGGGCGGGGGGGCCACGGTGGAGGTTCGGGAGCAGTCTGGTCGCCCGTCTTCTTTTCCTCGCCAAAAGGGAGGTGGGGAATTGGAATTGGATAAAAAAAAAATTTTCTGAAAGTTCTATTGTCGACGACCGGATTCGCGATACGTACGCGGGCCTACAACTGAAGCGATAAGCCGTCCCATATTCGAACAGCTTTTCAGGCAATGCCCAAGAAGACCTACATCAGCAATAAGGGGGTTCCCGCGGGAGAGAAGGGGGGGAAGAGTGTCCTCCGCGAAACTGCGTGAGAAGAAAAACCATGAGATCATATCGGAATCGGAATGATCAAGACCATTCCCGAGGACAAATTGAGGCTCTTGGTTGAAGGAAATCCCTGCGAAAAGTTTCTCCAGGGAACATTCCCTCGGCGATAAGACAAATGGAGGAAGCTCAAAAGAAGCTAGGGCGCACTCTCCAAGGGGAAAAGGGTGGAACGCTCGGAAGGAGAGGCAGAAAAGACCCAAGACCCCGACAGAAGGGAAGGACTGAGAACAACATCACAGGGCTCAAGAAGCACTAACAGCCGAAAAGGAGGTAGGTAAGTAGAAACATTGGGGGATTGTCTGCCAAATAACTAATCCGACTTTAAGAGAAAAGAGGTCATGAGCCCTAAATACCTGGGGAAAGAAGAGAGACAGCATTGGGTCGAAGGAAATTGGAGCAAAAGGGGGGGATATCCCTTGCGTCCAAGGTGCTTTCATAGAGAAAGGGAAATAGCTGGAATTTAAGAAAAAAAAAATAATTGTGGAGGGGGGGCCCTATCCCGTTCTGGCCGCTCAGGGAGATAATCCGAGATTAGGCGGGTCGTTTTTGACGACAAGGCCGGATAAAGTCGTGAAAGAGAGTGTTAGGGGAGGAATAATCCCAAATGGGCCCAGCGGCTCCCGTTCCCCGAGCACAATTGAAGAACAAGAAAGTAACCTGTGAAGGAGGGGGCGATGGAGGAAGAAGTTGACGCAGTCATCGTCGAAGAAAGATTGCGAAAGCTAAAAACCTCGAAACAGTCGAAGCCAATTAAATTGGTTGAGAAGAAAGGGAACAATAGCCAAAGGCCTTACCGTTGAAGGGGAAGGGGAAAGTTGAAAAAACTCCGCATAGGAGGCTGAGCCGACAGGAAATGAAGGGAAGAACCATACTTCAAAAAACAGTTACGCGAAGCCGGAATCTCGAGAAAAAGAGGAGGATTAAAAGGGAAGGAAGGGGGATTTTCGTCGGCGCTGAGGGGGGGAGTATTGAAGTATGGGTATAAACCGGGGGGGTCCCGGAGGGGAAAAACAGAAAAGAAGAATATCGGGTTTTCCAAACGAAAAACGGGGGGGGGGGGGGGGGGGGGGGGGGGGGGGGGGGAGGGGGGTACGAAGAACGGCGGCCTGGGGCAGACGGCCTGTCATTGTCGAAAGCGGACTTGAGAAATTGGATTCAGGAAGGGGGGGGGTGGGCCAGAGTCACAATCCGTGACCTCTCAAGTTCGTCCCACCACCGCACTAAGACTCCCCCGCAAAAAAAAAGGGTGCGGTCCAAGGATTTACCTGATGGAGGGGGAAGGGGGGTAGAACTTGCTGATTGGAGGGAAAGGGTATATGAAAATTCCACCGGAGAAGCTGCACTTATCGGGGCAAGCTTCACAACGACCCGAGAGGGAAGGAGTACATCAGGAATCCTTTATCAGGGCAAAGAGGGGGGACTGAAAAATGCGGCGTTTGGTGGAATACTCATCCCCGGGCTGGAAGGCACTGAACCATTGTACCCAGGGATAGAGTATACATGACACAAAGCCTTTCTACCCATTAAAGTCATAAAAGGGGAGAATAAAAGGGGGGGAACACCGTGCGCGTGACCCGGATTTCGGCGACAACCAGAAAAGGTTCCTACCTTTAACTACAATCGGTTTAGGAAGGTAATATGAAGGAAGGATGTGGTTCTTCACTGTCAAAAAAGTATTGAGGTAGTGCAATCTTGTTAGTTTTTTCCCTTTTTGTGGTTATCATCAGGAGGAAGAAAGCACTTCATCCGAGCTCACCCGAGACCTTTGGAGAGTCCAAGCGAGATTATTTGTAAAGGGGGGACTCAGAAAAGAGAAATCCGAGAACAAGCAGGAGGAGGGGGAACTCACGTTCGGTAGTGGGGGGAAACCCAGAGCGCCAAGTTTGGGGCAGCGAGACTGGTAAAAGAAAGAGGACGAGATAATGATGATAGCAATCAAGAGAGGGAACTCAGTTCGCTGAAAAAGAGCGATCGGGAAGAGGACTGATGGGTCGGGGAAGGAGAACCATTCATTGGGAGAGGGTTCGAGGGCTTCAGGGGAGTGAAAAAGGCGGGACGAGACCCGCTTTTAACTCCTCAAAGAATGCAGGGATCGTCTATAAAGGGATCTCCGTAAGAAGGAGAGCATACACACAACCAGGAGGGGGGAGGGGGGACGGGGAAGTAAGCCGGCTAAAGGGGGAGAAAGAACCTTCCAGACTTCCGGGGCGCGTTCGCCTTCCAGGGCTCAAGGTAGTAGAACCAAGTTGTTTGAGGGGGGGAAGAAGGACCAACAAGGAAAACCACGAGACTTCGCCTTGGGTTGTCGGCCAACTTGTGCGGGGAAAGCGGTGTTACCATGACCTCGGGAAAAGAAAAAACTCCGGCTGATTTATGTGGACGGTGGAACGATTAGCGTCCGGCAACTCAAAAAAAAGAGGTTTCTACCAAGCGCCAAGGCAAACGGGGAGTGAGGCTAGGGGGAAAGAAGGTCACGACCCTGCAGGCGGGGTTTTGCAAAAGGGAAACCTTGAAGGGACTCTCACGCGGACGGGAAGATGCCTGATCTAACGGGGAAGAAGAAGGAGGAGGATGCGGGAGGGAAGGCCAAGGGGGGGAAAACTCATTTATGTCCTGCCTCGGAAAGGGAGAGATGTTTCATCTGGGAAAGGGGAGGAATACCATCGCAGAAACAACTCCTGGGGGAAGAAAAGAAGACCGCTTATTGTTTCGAGCGTGGGTGAAGCGCACGGGAAGACGTCACTTCACGGTCGTGGGCTGGACCTCTAAAGGAAGAGCTGAGAGAGGGGAGCAGGTGACAGGGGGAATCACTCAAAGAAAAAGGCGCCATGATGTTGAATCCGAAAGGAAGGCCATCTTTCCGAAAGAATCCGCGCATTCTTGGTAAGGAGGGGAGGATAACGGAGGAGGAGAGGCAATACCGCCCGCTAAAAGACGTCTTGCCCTCTTCGGGAGGATACCTTTATTGTTCGCAAAGTCATGTGCAGGTAGAAGTGACTAAAAAAATCTGTGGGGGGGGGGGGGGGAGAAGCACTGGTTCACGTCTTCGGCTGGGACAAATGGCCGAGCAACCAAAATTTGGCTTGAAAAAGAAGAGCCTGTCACTTCATTTGTGCGTGGCAAAAGAGAGAAGGCATATAAAGGGGGGGTGGGAACTCACACAGCGATCCTTTGAATATCTCGGGAACATCAATCGCATGTAGAAAAAAAAGAATCAAACCGGGGGGCAGATTGGGAAACGCTGCTGGAACCTGCAACGATGACAAATCGAGAGCTATCCGATAGTGCAGGGGGGGGCCCTTTCGGTTTTGGGGGTATGTTAGTCCGAAATTTTCTAGGCCGACGGGTGATTCGAAGAAAGGTGGACGGAACAAATTTATCGTCGGAGTCTGTCGCCAGAAGCTGCTAATTAGGGACGGGAAATGCCGATCTCGAGAGGGGCGTAAGGGTGATGAAAGAGATGATTTCGGGGAGACATCATCAGGAAAAGGAAAATCCCCGTCGAACCAACAGGGGACTGGTCGTCAACGTCCCCACTCAGAAAAAAACGATCGGCGTTCACTTCCGCCCGCGCGGTGAAGAATGATAGTAATAAATGATCGGGAAAGGAAAAATCTATGGGGAGAGTTAGGTCGGGGTCAAGAATAGTTGTGGGAAAAGGGGCCAACATCTCTCTCAAAAACCAAACGGAGATAGAGATTGCGGCAATTTCAAAGCGGAAACAGGGGTGCCACGGATCCCGAAAAAAAAAGTCCTGCAAAAAAAAGGATCAAACATCCTCGGGAAAGGAGGTTTCGTCGGTCCGGGTTAACCGTCGGGGAATGTGAACGAGGGAGACGGTGGCCGCTGAGTTCTTGACGACCATCTCAACCTGTTTGCTGAAGCGTCGCGTGTCTGCTGGGGAGGACATCATCGAAGGGAAAGAAAGAAAAAGGACTGAAAAACTGACGCGATCGGTAAAGCCCGTATAGGTTGTCATGAACGCCATTTGCTGGCTATCTACAGAAATCCGATCGTATAGGAGAGAAAAGAGAAGGGCGAGAAGCGTCATGCCGAAGAAAAGGGGGGCAGAAACGAAAAAACCAACCGCAAGGGAAAACATGCAATCTCGGGGGAGATATTCGTGTCCATCGTGTGTAAGAAAAAGAGACTAGGGAAAACATCGTTGGGGGAAAAAGGAGAAGCACTGCGATTATGAGAACCAAGAATGATAACGGCGGCCACAAAGTCTCTGTGGGGGAAAACGGCCTATTCTCGGCTTCGAAAACGCTCACACAAAAGGAAGAGGAAAGGAAAAGGAGGTGTTGCTAGGGAAAAGGCCGGGATGGTCCGAGCAAAACCAGTTCGAAGAAAAGCTCCAGAAGAGGTGCGTTCGGCACTCTCATCAGCAGCCACACGGGGAGAAAAAAGGTTATAAGAAGAGCGGAGGAAAGGTTGTCGGGTAGGCATGATCGCCGGGGAAGAATCACGCCCGGCTGTTCCAACATAATAAAGTATTGCTCTCGTCGGCAAGAAGAGGCCTGCGAATTGAAGAGGAGAAGGAGAAAAATAACTATAAAAGAGGGGACGCAGCTCCTGAGAACTCACCGGTCCAAACAGAAGCTCCTTTCCGGGAAGGAAAAAAAAGGGAAAACAAACATGACACTTCCTCAGACCGGCGTATTTGGCGCAGATCAGCCGCTTTCCTATGTTGTAGGGGGGGGAAAAAAGATGCACCATAAGAAGGAGGAAGAAAATGCGAAGAAAGGAAGGGAATTCCAGCTCCGAAACAGAGGGAAGGGGAGCGGTTGGCAGTTCGATCATGCATCGGGGGAAACGTCCGGCGTGCGGAGCGCGGGATTCAAGAAGCATTTGGCAAAAGGGCCCGCGTCACTGCGTTTCGTGAAAGCAGCATTCCATATCTTCCGAAAAAAAGTAAGAAGGGGGAGAACGGAGGGGGGGAAGGGTAGAAGAACCTCCTGAAGGCGCGTGAGGCCTTAACAAAAAACGGCACTCGCGTAATCATCCGGAAAGTTTGGGGGTGGAGAGAAGGTTCCTAGGTCCTACTACCGGAGATTTCTGCAGGGAGGAAAAATCTTGGTCGTACCAAAGGGTTAGTGGCCCAAGTTGCAAATTACGAGACACAAACTGCAGGCGACTACCGGAAGAAAGGGAGACCGATGGATTTAGTATTGAACTGGGGAGGGGGAGCCATTCTTTCGCGACTTTCTTCCATCCCATACTAGTATGAATTTTTTAATGAAGGGGCAATTTGATGACGGGGGGAAAGGCTTATTGTCAAGTCGAAAAAGGGAGGAAAAAGTCCTTACCACTGAATCGAGAAGAAAAGGCCAAGAACCTAGGAAGTGGGTCAATGCCAGTCGATCAAAATCATCCAAGAAAAAGTTTGCGGGGGGGGGGGCATTTTGTTAAAAGAGAAAAAGGGGGGGCTTCTCTGGAACTGCGTACAAAGACGACCATTGCTATCATCATCTCTCTTCCTCGGATGATCAATACACAGCGCAGTCAACCTTGGGAAGGAGAAGGGAAAAACTAAAAGAAAACGCATTAATAAGGGGGGGCCGGCGGTATTTACATTCAAGGATTCTGGAAACACCCGAAAAAAAAAAAGGGACTTACAAGAATGGCGTACTCCTCAGGATCGGAAATAATTGATTGGGGGGGAGGGGAGAGGGGGAGGAAAATCACAGAGGACGAAACTCAGGGGAGCATTAAGGAAAAAAAACGGGGAAAAAGGAGTTCTCACTGCGCTCAGAACCGCACCGTTCGTAGTAAGGAAAAATATGGGCTGGGGGGCGCAAGATCAGGAAGCCCCCAGGGGGTCCTATAGAAAAGGAAGAAAAAAAAAACGTGTTCAGTTACAGCTCTTAGGGGTCGACAGGATGGTGCAAATGGATCCGAGACCTGTCTTCACTCATGGTTCACAGGGTGCAGTAATCGAAGAAAAGGTAATGGGGGGGAAAAAGGGAAGGGGGGCATTTAATTTGTTTTGAGAGGGGAAAGCCCGTTCTTTCCGCTCAAAGGAGCCGCGATTTAAAAAAGGGTCGGGGTTGACTCTCTTCAATATGGAGATTAGGAGTACGAAAACCATCAAGAAGAAAGGGAGACCCGCACAATTTTGAACAGGCAATAACATAATTACCTTGAAACGCAAAGTCAAGCGGGGGGGGGCTTCAGGGGAGCATTCAGAGCGAGAGGAAAAAGGGAGGAATCGCGAAAGCGGCCACATTCAGGGATCCAATAACAATTTGAAGTCCTCTAAGGAGGGACGGACCATATCCTTAAGGAAAAGAAAAAGGTTTCCGTGAAGGGAAGGGTTGAAAAAAAACTCAAAAGGGAGGAGAGGCTTCTGATCCTCAGGAAGAAAGCTATAAAAATTCAAAAAGTTCGCTCTCCGACGACATCCGAAGAAATCAAAAAACAACAACGATGAGAGAGACGTAGGGGAGGGGGGCTAAAGGGGAGGGGGGAAAAGTATGGGATAGCTGTGGCAAGCCTGGGAGAGCAGTGATTTGAAAGTTTTCAATTCAGGAAAAGGAACGGAAAGGGAGGAGTCCGGGGGAAGAGATTTTAAAAGAGGAAGGACTTCTCAACCACAAAAGGGAAATTGGCTTAGATGGGACGAGGTTAAGGGAGTCTGTCCAATCCTGGTTCCGAAAGGAATATAAAAATCCAAGAACTGCTCCACAGTGGGGAAGGTGCTTTCCTAAGGCAATAAGTCTTGTTTATGCAAGGACTTGGGGAGTTCTTTATTTAACGAAAGGGTATGTCTTTTCAATGGGAGATAACTGACAAAGGAGCTTAAGAAGAAAAAAAACGCCCCGAGCCTTATAAAAGGGTATCATCTTGCGAGCAGTAGACCATCAAAAAATTAATGCTGCGTTTGGTTCAAAAGTCAAGATTCTAGGAAAAGAGGGAGACCTGAAGAAAATGGATAGATGGGAGTTTTGCTGGAGTAGAACCAATTGCAGAGCACCTCGGGAGAAAGGGAGTTAGGACTATAGGAAAAAAGGGAGGCTTTATGACCCGGATGGAAGAGACAATTCCATCCCCGGGGACCTACAGGGACCTCCTCGGTCGGAACGTTGAAAAAAGACCGGAACGGGGGCAAAGGAGTGAGGGTCAGGGAAGGTTGGGTGGGTTGGCTTCATCAGAGCCGCACGTTCAATCGAAGAAAACAGAAAACCCTTGGAAGGCTCCTCTAAAAAGAGGAGGGGAGTCCGCGGAGACGTTGTTGGAAGACGTATACTTTCAATACCGAACACCAGCTTCCTTCGGAAAGAACGGAGAAAAAAAAAAAAAGAGGGAGGGAAACGCCAAGTTTGAAAGCGGGGAAGAGGTGTCTGGACATACTGGACGAGGATATCAATTTCGCAGAGATCAAACGAGTGGCGAGGGGGAAAAATCGATCGGGAACAAAATGGGAAGGGGAGGAAGGGGAAGGGTTGCCTACGACCATTGCAAGAAGCTGTTCGAGCTTCGAATGAAAAGGGCGCGCGAAATTCAGACCGCGGTAAACTCTCGAAATGCATGATCGTCGACAATGAGAGAGGAATCCCATGGAAAAATCATACACAAAAAGGAGGGATTGGCTATGAAGAAGGAAGAACTGGCTTCAAACCGTCAGGAAATCCTTGGCCCAACCAGCGGAAGCAGGTACTCAGGGGGGAAAGGGAAGGGGGTGGAGGGTCACTGTAGGCACCGAAAAAAAGGGGTACCGACCTAGGGGGGGGGGGGGGGGGGGGGGGGGGGGTTGTGTTTTTTGGGTTTGGGGCGGGGGGGGGGGGGGGGTGGGGGGGGGTTTGGGGGGGGGGGGAGGGGGGGTTGGGGGGGGGGGGGGGGGGTGGGTGGGTGTTTTGTGGGGGGGTGGGGGGGGGGGGGTTGGTGGGGTTGTTGGGGGGGGGGTAGGGGAGGGGTTGTTGTTGGGGGGGGGGTGGTGGGGGGGTGTTTTTTTGGGGTTTTTGTGGGGGGGTGGTTGGGGGGGGGGTTTGTGGGGGGGGAGGGAGGGGGGGGGGGAGGGGGGGGGGGGTGGGGGGGGGGTGTGGGGGGGGGGGGGGGGGGTTTGGGAGGGGTTGGGGGGTGGGGGGGGGGGGGTGGGGGTGGGGGGGTGGTGGGGGGGAGACTTCTCCTCTTCTCATTTCTAACTAGAAAAGGATGGGTAAAGGACTAGTAACCGAGAGAGGGGAGATACTGATTTACGCGAACATGGCATGAAAGTCGTCAAGACTCAACTCGCATGAGGTTCAGCTCAGACATATATCTGGTCGAAAGAGGTAGTTGTCAAGGAAAAGATTTGAAGGGAGAAGGGGGGACCCGGCCTTTGCGGCGGGAGTTTTTGTGGATTAACCTCGGGAAGAAGCACCGCCTTACTGTGCAACCAGAGAGGGAGAAACTTCCAACCCGAAGCCATTGGGGAAAAGGCCGGAGACGGGCCTCTAGAGAGGGGCCTTCCGCTCATCGCTTCTACAGATGGAAAAGTGACACAGTCATAAAACATCGTTCATCTGTCTGACGACGACTTCTGGAGGAATTTTAACTCGGGGGGGGGGGGACCTTAGGAGCCTACTTCAATTCACTTGGGGATTTACCGACGAGCCAGGAAGGGGGGAGATATTTGAAAATGGAAAAGAGGCTGCGCGCACGAGAATGCCCATGAGGCAACGGCATTCAAGCTTCCATGGAAAAGATCAATACTCTAGGGGGAAAACCTGGTGGTGGGGAAACGCTGCGAAAGAAGGAAAGAAGCCCCTCCAACACCGACGTCAGCTTGGCTTTAGAAGTGGACTCCAGGTTCTTCTTCTGCGATGCCGGAAAAGATCGTCTTCGTCTTTTGGGGAAGAAGGGTAACGTCCAGGAGAGAGAGCATGTCCTAGCAAAAGGGGAAGGTCAATCCTCGGCCGGTTGGGGGCAAGAATGAAAGGGGCTTTCTCGTGTGGATAAAAAGGAAGTACAATATCATCCACATTTGGAAAAAACAGCGCGGAGGGGGGGGGAGGGGGAAGTTCTCTATCTGGAAGCCTCAACAGAATTTAGCCGTATCATCAGAGGAAGCGCTGGGAAGGGAAGGCTTACCCGGATCTCTAGGAAAGACAAGAGGCATTTTTTGGCCCGGGGGTTGGTTGTATGTGCGACTCGAAGATGCCTTAGACTGCGGATGACGCTGCGCCATTCTCAAAAGAGATGAAAAAGGGCTTTCTGCTGGAGAGAAAAAGACGCCACCTGGCAGGGGGAAGGAGGACGGTAGTAAGCAGATCGCTCTCAAGGTTTTTTGTCTAAAATGATAGTGGAGGGGGGGGGTATGACCTTATAAAAAAAAAAAAAAGGCAAAACGAAGCCCGTCGACAGAAACCATGAGGAGCAACCTCAACCTAAATAGCCGAAAACGTTCACATTCCCCGCTCTGTTAAAAAATGAAGCGGGAGAAAGAAGAGGTTTGAGAAAAAAAGGGGTTTGAAAGAAAAGGAAGGACGGGTGAGGGATGGAAAGGGAAAGGGCCCCCGGTATTCGCTGAAATTGTCAAGGGGGAAGAACAACAACCCGGGGGAGGAGAGAGGGGGCGGCAATTTCAATCGAACTTACGCAAAAACTTATCCGACCAAACGAAAAGAAAAAAAGAAATGTCGCGCCAAGGGGAAAGCATTTCGTAGAAGGGGGGAAAGGGGCGGTCGGATGTACCGCCAGAAAACGGGGGGGCCGGCTTGAGGGCTGAGTTACGAAAAAAGCATCTCAACCTGCTGCTCGACGTGCTTTCTCTGGGAGGAAAATAGCCTTTGAAAAGGAACTATCAGAAAAAGGAAAGAAAAAACACTGAGCAGCTATCTGAAAAGTCCAATATATGGGTCATAAAATCGGTGGCTGGCTAGCTAAGCAGAACTCCGGAAGAAAAGTGGTCATCTATTTTCCGGAAAGGGAGAAGAGAACACCAAGGAGTCAGGAACTCGGAAAGGAAAAGGGACGAACCATAAAAAAGCAAGGGCCAAAATGCAGGCGCTTTGAGAGGGGGGGGGGGAGCTATTTTTCCCATCGGAGTTACCAGCATCTCCTGAAAAAAAGAGGGGCTTAAGAGGGGGGGCCGGCTCAAAAGGAGGGATGGGAAAGGGGGGGCTGAACGCCCGATAGAGAACGAAAAAAAAAAGCGGCGAGTTTGAGGTCACCAAACGGGCCTTATGAAGAAGAGTGATCAAACAGAAAGGAAAAGACGCTGCCAGGGCCAGCGGAGTTGAAGAAATAGGCCCATGCCGGATTCCAAGACTGCACATTTCTTAAATCAACAACAGAAGGAGGCGTTTTGGCTTGGGAGACACATGCAGGGGGCCGGAAAAGGATAAAGCAGAAAAAGAGGGGGGGATCGGGGTTTACGGGGTCGGTGGATTGATCACTCTTGCCGCGAACGTAAGTATTTCCAAACCAGCGCGTATTGGGGGAAAGGGGGAAAAGAAAGGAACCATCATTGGAGGAAGGGGAGGGAAGCAGCAGAAATGAGACAAGGGACATTCGCAGCATCTTCAACGGACATCAGGGAATCCATCCCCCGCACTAGGCCTTGACGTAGGTGGGAACACAGTAAAGGACCTCTGCAGAAAGGGACGTATTTGCGCCTCGTCATACAAAAGAAAAAGGGTTGGGGTACTTGGGAAAAGGGCATCACCAGAGCATGAAGAGGCAGAAATAGGGGGGAGAACCAGCTCTCCGTGAGAGGGAGGGAATAATGCTTCGGTTGGCATTGGGACATGACTCTGGTTGCCACGCCTGGCTGAAAAAAAAAAGAAGGGAACCTAATTTCAAAAAATTCGCAACGCACTTCACGGCGGGAAGGCGCATTACAGGACCTCACGCCGAACCAAACTATTGCGGCACGTATGGAGAGGGGTAGAAAAACTCAGGAGGAGGGGGTCCGTTTACGAAGAGCACATCGCGTATCATACGAAAATGATATCGGGGAGGTCCTATGATCAGAGGAAGCTTTGCGGTTATAAGAGGGTGTCTCCTAGAAGGGGGAGGTACCCGCCAGGGGGTCGTTTCCCCTACAGAAGGAAAAACTTATAAAAAGGAAGATGTCCTAAGGAGGGAAAAAAAGGCGAACACGCTTTTTGGAGGGAGGATGGACGGTTTCTGGGAACAAAGGGAAACGGCTTCTTCCTCGCCAAAGAGCCGTGGTGTATTATTTTTTGGGAAGGTGAACTGGGAAGGGGGAGGGGGTAATTCTTATTGGAAAGAAGAAGGGATTCTCGAGGGGAAAACACGCCGTCCTGAAAACAACGACTCCTTCCTATATTCGGGAAGCGAACAGAGGAAGGCAAGGGAAGTCCCGACATCAAAAAGTGCATATCATGGGGGGAAGGCGAGATGGCTTCTCTGTCCGAAAGAAGTGCGTGACCGCGATGAAAGGCTATCATCATTCTCTCGTCCTCATTCTATCAAAAAGAAGGACGCTTTCAAACTTGGAGGGGGGAAGAACGAAACTACGGACAACGCCATTAAAAGGGGGGACGGCGGTATTTACATGAACGCGGAGAAAATGCGGGGAGGGACCCGCGTCTTACCAATAAGCTAGCGAGGGGAACTCGAAAAGGGAAGGGGTTTGAAGAAGGGTAAGTAGGGGGATGAATGGAAAAAACAAACAAGAGAAAAGGGGAAAGACCCTCAATATGGATGCCAAGAAGAAACCACACACGGGAACTTTAACAAGTTCTCACGGAGAAACTTAACGATCCGCCGGAGGAAGGGGCTGAAAAAAAGGGGGGAGGGGGGAAAGTTGGCGCCAGAAATAAGGCCGCCCCCGTATCTCTCTAAAGATACAGAAAGAACGTTTTAAAGGGGAAGGGAGGGGGTCAGGAGTTATCCTAGGAAGAGGAAAGGGGGGGGAGGTGCATAGCGGAGGAAAAGCTGGAATTGAAGCAAACTAAGGAGGGTTCGATTGCCCGGACTCCAGCAAGGGCGAGAAAAGATAAGAGTTTCTGGGGGGAAAAAAGTTCAGAGGGAGGAAGCCTGTGTGTAGGACGGAAAAATTTGCCCAGATAACTCCTTTTCAAAAAAAATTTAAGCTCGGCAATAAAAAAAGAAATTGATTCGACCGAAAGGGATATGGGAGGAGAATTTGACGAGGGGGCGATCGGACCAGAAATTAATCGCGAAAAATCAAAGGCAACACAGGAGGGAACAATTTTTTGGTTGAGAAGGAAGCGAAGCCTTTCGTACACTATCAAGAACCTCAGGAAAGGGTTCCGTTGAAGGAAGGAAAGGGGGGAAAACTCTCCAAAGATCTTCCGGAAGAGAAAATTCCTGTACTCCCCTACTTCAATACGAAAAAGCGCCGTACGGAAGAAGAAAAAAAAACAAAAGA
>Ga0179591_1338156_pt1 | contig 16675 bp, 15 predicted proteins | sample CZOMad2_1_08_16f_FD_182891 | JGI IMG/M metagenome (GOLD analysis project Ga0179591, IMG submission 182891) | Vadose zone soil fungal communities from Angelo Coast Range Reserve, California, USA - CZOMad2_1_08_16fungal (PacBio error correction) | ecosystem: Environmental > Terrestrial > Soil >...
GCCACAGAGGGTTACCTTCCCAGGATAAGTAGAGGGCTTAATCCACAATTTGACTTTAACTGGGTCAGGTGTCAGTGGGTATCTTAAAAAAATGAGGGGATCAAAGAACCCGTCTAAAGCGGGGGAATTAATGGTATTCCTCCAGGAGCCAGGGGCGGGCCGCATCGGGAACGGGGTGCCATTAACCCCCGGAGGAAAAAATGGTTCTCGTAGAACCTGGGTACAGTCAAAGGGTAGAGACCTGATCCTCAAATTTGGTCAGGAAGGAACGTTACCCCAGCGGGAGCAAGCCGGGAAGGACAGAATATGAAATGGGGTTTTGGCAAAACTTACACGGACAATCGCCGGCCGGGGACGACCGGCCCCTTTTTCAACAGTCCGTACCGGCCAAAAGATGTTTCGTTTTGCGATCGGATTGAACGGTACCAAAGTCATTCACTAGGAAAAAATGAACCTCCTCCAGAACAAAACGGGGAAGGGCGACCTGAGAGGGCTGCGGGTACCTGAAAGGAATGACTCTGCTTGCAGGAACATCTTCATCTTTGAACGGGGGAAAAAAAAAGGGATTGCCCATACGTTCAGTTGGTCCAAGCGGCGGGGGAAAAGAACCCTATAAAGATGGAGGGAATCATAATTTAGGTCGGACTGGAGACGGGAGACATAAGAAAATGCTATGGGTGGCGGGAATAGTACGAACCAGGGAATACACTGGGGATGGGACTTGGGAAAAGCGGTCAAGGGTATAAAAGAAAAGTTTGGTAGAAGGGAAAAAGTCGCAGAAGGGAAAGAAAGCAATGAAACTAAAAAAAAAAAAGAACGGATAAAAGGTCACTGGGAGAGGGTGCCAAGAAAGTCTACCGGTTTACTTCCAAGGCCAGGGGGAGGTCTCAATATACCAAGTACGAAGGAGAAAAAGGGGACTGAACGGTTATATCTCAAATCTGAACCTTATCTTGCCCATCGGGAATCTTGCCCGAGGCCCGACATCAGAAAAGATTGGCAAAGGTTCAGAAAGGGATTCGGAAATAATCCGAAGCGCAGAAAAGAGGGTCAAACAAGACATTGTAATTTTTTCCAGATCGCATTCAAGACGAAAAATAAACGGTCAACACCTCGAAAAAGTAGAGGAAAATTGGGGGTATAAAACTGGTAGGCGGGGGTTGAGAGGCGATCGTCAGACAGACCATAGCACTGTATTTCGAAATTCGTGGGTGGGTAGAATCAACAACAAGGGGTAAAAAGGTAGAAACAGGTCGACCGCGCAAGGGGGAAAGAATGGGGAGGGGAAAAGTACCTGATTTCACAGTCGACCGTCGGGGCCATATAGGCCGATCGTGGGGAAAAACATCCAAAAAATCAGGTAGAATGCAGGAAGGAGAGTTGACGAAAACGAATCAAAGCGTACTGGACAGGGGAGTCTAAGTGAAGGAGGCTAGTACATCGAGTTTTAAGAACAGTGAAGGCGGGGTCAGGGAAAACTAAAAAGAATCTCGACAAGGAGCCAAATACCCTTTCTGGACCGTTAAAAAAGGAAGAACGAGCTAAGGTAAGCTCGCGTCCACAAATGGAAAAGAACAAGCGAGGAATACGCCTTCCGATAAGTTACCCGCCGGCGAAAGTAAAAAATAAAATGGGGGAGAACATGCTTTATCGACACGTGTACCTGAGAAGAAGGGAGAGTTTCTAAAAAGCTGGAAAATGTTCCTTTGACAGGGCAGAACTCTGAAGGGTCGAAAGCTTAGGAGGTTTTCGTGGTAAAGATGTAGTTTACCTGGAACGTATGGTAAAATCAAAGAACGGAAATCGTATCAGGGCTTTTCGGGAGAAATAGGGAGAGGTGGCTGGACTGGGGAGGGTATTGGCGACCGAATAACCCATAGGAAAACCAAAGAAACGCGTCAGAACCGGAAAGCGGGGAAAAACTGTGGGGGGTAATTTCTTACTAACACCGTGATTCGTATCTGTAGAAAAATCATGGGGAAGTAGTTTTAACGAAAGGAAGTACTCTGTCTTGGGGTTTTCCTTAAATGTCCGAAGGCGCGATAAACGCTGTATGGGAACCAAAAGATCCATCTTTCAAAACGGGCAAAGCCTTTCGAAGGCTTTGCGACAAGCGGAATTTCTCAAAAGAAATCAAGCGACCTGGAAAGAAGGGGACGGGACAGATGCGACGGGATGGCTTTGGGAAGGGACGTAACTTTATTAGAGGAACATATTTCACCTCTCAACCAAAAAGAAAAGGAAGGGATGGGGGGGGGAAGAAAAGGGTTCAACTACGGGAAACGCAATGACTTACTGAGAAAAAGAGCCGGAGAGGGGGGGGCTCAGGGCAACGGTGTCAGTGGGTAGTGCGGCGCTGAAAGGAAAGGCGGCGGGGAGGGAAAGGTGCGTCGTTAACTCTGATTCGAATTCTAAGAATACTCAGGGGGTAGGTAGGGGATTGGTAGCCTTGGGAAAGAAAAAAGAAGGGGGGCACTTTTTGAAGAAAAAATAGAAAATTCTTCGGACGCCCGGACCTTCCAGGAGGAGTTTTAGTCACTGTGAAAAGCCCGGAGGGGCACTCCTGCTTCCTCCGGGGTAAAGGTGAGGATGTCCGTCAGACGTCCAATCCAGGGTCCTCCAGTGACGAAACCCACGAAGGGGGACAGTCACCCAGTAGGAGAAGGAGCATCTGTTTCACGTTAAAAAAAACATTCCAACCGCAAACATCGACAACGAAATCCTAAACTCAGGGGGCATAATCGAGTCTGTACCTGAAACGAGAAAAAGATGGGGAAGAACGATTTCAAGAAAGGGTATTATAGGGGGGACCAGGGAATAAGCACAACGAAAAAGTCAGGGCGTCCTGTCAACGAAGGGGGGGATACCCTGCCTCCCGATTAAAGGGTCGGATGCTAGGGACTGTCGTTCGCGAGAGGAAGCACGGAACTGAGGCGTAGAAGGGACGCTCCATTATGGCGGGCGGGTGGCGAAGTAACTTGTGTCACTAACTCATCAAAAAGGGGGATTATGAAAAAGGTCGAAGACGTCACGCGTAGCCGGCAAAAAATCTATGACGAAATAAGAGAGGCAGTTAAAGGGGGGGAGAGGTGTGTCAGAAAAAGGGGGAGACAAGCATTTAAGAACTCGGGGTTCCGAAAAAACAAGCGAATTACTTCCGAAGGGACTGAAGGTTGAAAAAAAAAAAAGTCGTACTTATTCCAGAGGGTAATCTGCGGGGAGAAGGGTCAAGAATTAAATTCAGCTACTTAATAAGAAGGAATAGAAACGAAGGGCGCAAAAGGAAAGGCTCTTGGGTTGCCGGTGGAGGGGCAACTGATCTTACATAAAGAAGAAAAGTAACAGGAAAGATCTCTAAAGAAAAGAACAACACTTATATTGAGAAAAATAGTTTATTTGCAAGAAAGAAATTCTGGAGTTGCTAAAGTCTATAAAAAAGGGCACAAACGGGAACCAGGGCCGGATTTTCGTCCTCTTAGAGAGACTGATTAGTAGTAAGAACGAGAGGGGCCTTCTTTTAGGAAAAGACGGGGGGAGACAATAGTCCCCTGATAAAAAAAAGCGATGGTACTCGAACTGTTGCAGAAAAAAGAAGCATCATGTTCGCATAGCATTGTTGAGCGCACGCTAAGCAACGCGTTAAAGCCAATCCAGGGAAGGAATTTCCGCGGCTGGGTACAAGAGCCATTCTTACATTAATCCTGTATTACAAGGGGGAGGAGGGATCCAGGGACGGGGCGTGGGGGTTGGAATTATCCCTCACGTTAACGTTGAGTGAGAAGCAGGAAAGAAAGGTGGAACGTCCGCACAGCTCATACAAGGTCGGCCTTCCTCTGTCCGAAAAAAACGGAATAGCATAGAACGGGACACAAAAAAGGGGAAACCTCACTTGGGTAATCGGGAGGACAAGGGACTTGAAAACCTTCGGGAAAGTGGAGAAAAAAAAGGAAATTCTGGTGGGATCTGGTCCCTTTCCGAGAGAAGAAGAAATTTTGGGACACGCAAGAGAGAGAGGTTTCGGTACTTATATGGAAAAGAGGGAGAAACTGGAATTCGATTATGGGATGGTAGGGGAGTGAGTATTACGTTACGGTACTTTCTTGGAGCAAGAACATATTAAGCGTAAGGTAGGACAGGGAGGGAGGGTCGGTAAGGACTAATGGGGCACGTGGGGATGCCGAAGCTCTTTCGAATTCGGACGCGTTCCTCTGGACGGTCGAATGAAGGGATGGATGGAACTTGGCGGAGCACCATTCACGATTATCAGGGGTAAGGACAAACCGTTCCTCTCACTGAATGAAACCATTGAAGAAGTACTAACACCGGAAGTTGTGTCAGGAACCAGGTAACTTCAGAGAGGACTTTATTACCAATAAGGAGCAGGAGGAGGGTAAGCCGGAACACGGCTGGACGCCGTGACAAAATCGTCCTACATCAAATTAGAAAAAAGGGAATCAAACCGGGGGGGCGTTGCCTATGTTTGGGGGGGGGAGGGTAAGTTACTTGGGGGATTTGTGGTAAAAAATAATTAAAGTGGGCATACTAGCAAAACAACAAAAAGGAAAAGGGGGGAAAAAGGGAAAGGATACTACGCCATCAGTAAAGGGAAAAGATCCCAACAATATGCTTACCTAGACGTTGGGAAAGGGAAATTTGTTGAGAGCCCCGTAAGCTTCTCGGGAGTAAGTTCACTTCTAAAGAGTTCTAGGAATCGTCATTCTTTGGAATCTGAAAGCAGGGGCGGAAAACCGAGGACCTACCTTTGGACCAGAAGATTATACATGTTCATCAGGAGATATTTTGTCTAACAGGACACCTCGGGCCCCACATGGGGTAAGAGCGTTACTATCAGCATGGAACGTGTAAAGGATAAGAAACATCGAAGGACTATGGGGGACACAAAGGCAATCTTCCGTGAAAAGAGAGCCCGTTCTTACCCTCGAATGACTTCTCGCTTTCGGGTCAGAAGAGAAAAAAAGTCCACCTTCGCTGAACGGGGAATACCCTCCTCGGAGGGATTTCTAGTAAAAAGAAGTACAAAAATCCAGATCAAGAATGAAATCGCGGCTAAGACCCAACTCGGAATCGAGGGGAGAACCTGGGAGTGACATCACATCATTCCGTGTCTTCCGAGGAAAAGAAGGAGGGTAAACCGCTAGGTCAAGCGTACCTAGCCTGGGCGGTCGGGCAGGACGAAGGAGGAGGCTCAAGAGGAGGAGGGAATGCCTAGAAGGATGATTGGAGAAAAGGAAACTACCAATTTTATGTCTCTCCAGTACGAGTATAACTGAAAAAAGGTCGGCAGAACGGGGGAAATTAACCAACATGCACAACCTGAGTAAAAGGAAAAAACTGTCGGGGGGGAAAAGGGGAGAATCCTCAGGAAGTAGTGGGGAGGGGGAGAGAGTCGAATCGATCCCCCTGGGGAAATAAGACTTGCTTAACGAGCAAATTACCTTCTATGCCAAGGTCTGGAGGAAATAGGAGCAGGTGAGAGACAGGGACCTCCAAAACCTGGGCAGGGATAGAGGTGAGGATATTACGCCAAGAATATCGCCTACGAGGGTAAAGAAGAGGTTAATTTTGCGATGGAACCCTGCGAATTAGAAAACACGGAAGAAAAGGGACAGAACCCTAAGATCTCTCCGATGATTATGAGAAGTTTGCAGACAAGGAGGAGGTGGAGGGGAATTAGAGTCAGCAAACAATCTAGCCAGATGATTTTGCAGCTGGAAAGGGATCGCGGGGAATGAAACACGAGGAAATGAGTTTCCATCCTTATGGTTCAGTCGAAAAGAGAAAGAGTGCAAGGAATTGGGCAAGAGAAAGAACGACTATCGCGAACCGTCATCAGTCGTCCGCATAGGTATGTGGGATCGGAAGGAGAAGCCCGCGCGGAATAAAATATTATTTCCTCACCGTGACGGGAAAAAAAGAGACAGGAGGACTTAATACTTTATGATCATATAATTAGGCAGCTCCTTCGCGCGACCTTTTGTCAAGGATATCCCTTTAACTTGAGAACATTAACGGGGCCAACGCACAAAGAGGGAATGGAGACGTCCTATGAAGGTCCACACACCCCCGAATTGCAGAGGAAGTAGACTGCTAACTACGTTATTCAATACCGAATAGGGAGATGGGTATTTGTCCCCCTCCAGAGGATAGTACGAAAAAACAAATTACATGAGTTGAGAAGTACGGGGGGAAAGCACGTGGCATAAATATAGAAGAGGAGAAGGAGGTTGGCTCACGCAGGGAGGGGAAGTCGGTCTAATGGTCGGGGGGGGAATTTCTTCATTGAGGGAGAGTTTTTTACGTCGTACGGGGAACGGGGAGTCTTGTCTCAATACCAATTATTCTACATTTTCAAGGGAAACGCAGAAGGGGGGGGATACTTAACGTCAAAGTTGTGAAAGAACATCAGAGCCAGTACTATGAAGAACTTGGGAAACGGTCCCGTTGGAGTAAAATGCCGTGGGTAGAAAGTGGAAACTTGTTGTCCACCGTCAGCCGGGAGCAGGGGGGAACCTTCCTAAGGTTAGAAATAGTGTTGGTTAACAAGGAAAAGCATCATTCGGGGGTTCATGCCCCGAGTACGCGATCGGGGTCGTGGAGGTACTCCGTAAGCTAAGCTTTCAACGTGGCCGTTCGCTACCGGGTCTTACGCAGACGGAGACTTCATCTCCGAAGCAAAATCGACATGGGCAACCGGGAAAGGGACGAGGGGATTCTTTGGGGAGGATGGGGAAACGTACTTTTTGGGGGGATGGAGAATTAACCGTTAGTGGCCGAATGAGATCACAACAACAACGTATTATTAACATAAAGAGAAATACCGGCGTCGGCCCTCAGACCGTAAAAAATAAAAAATATCCGTAGCGGCGGGACCCGCCCCTTGGTGGAGGGCGATTTGAAAAAGGGAGGCCGAGAGGGTATGCGTTGAAAAATAACCTTCTGGACTCGGCTGCTTGCATTTGGTCCGCGAGAGAACGAGAGGGGAGTCTTGGGATTGCTAAAAGAAGGAGTAAGAAGTGTTCATCACATCGGAAGCGGGGCAGTACTCCACTAGAGAAAGCCGCGGCAGGGGGGAGGAATTAAAAGGGGGGAGCTCCTTTCAATTCACGATCCGTAGAGGCCGCTCGAACTTGGGGAGATGTCAAGACTTCAATCCCTTACATTCAACCCTCAACTCCTTGCACCATTCTCAAAGATCCAGGGAAGGCTGAAGTAGAAGTGGTTTCTTGACGAAATTCTTGAGAAAGCTACAAAACATCCGCAGACCGAATGGAAGGAGACCGAGGCTTGTAATCCCTCTCACAGGCGAGGTGGCAACGAAACCTATGACATGGAAGAAAGTTAAGTATTAAAGCAGGGGCAGGGTGGCTACGCTTCAAAAAACCTCCGGAGGTTAAGACTCGGAACGGTCAATTCTTTTGGGGAGAAGAAGGTCCGGGTCTGCAGGGTTCTACTGCGAAGAGGCTTGTGGTGTTCGTAAGAGACTGAAGGGAAAGGTCCGGGGACATTTATAAAGACTTGAATAAGTTACTGATCTCGGGGATAACAGAAGGGGGATAAGGACAATGGCTCACCGGCCCGGAGACAAAAGGCCTAAAGGAGAATAAAAGGGCGGTCCCGATATCGGGTCCATAACGATGAAGCAGAAAAGGAGGGACTGGCGAACCGCTTGTATCGGTCATAAATGCAACGGGAAGGAGGAAAAACCACGGGGGGAGGGATACTTGTCGCAAATGGTAGGCTCTTTTCCAAGCGGGAAAAAAAAAAGTAGCATTTCCAAGAAATTTAGTTTCAGGCGAAAACAGGCTTAGACAGAAGGTGTGCGGGGAGGAACGGATCGGGCGAGAGGAGTGTTCAAACTATCGAATTCTAAATCCACGAGAAAAGGGGGCGACAAAGAAGATCTCTCGCAACAAAAAAAAAAAGATAGAGAAATAGATCGGGGTCCAACAAGGAGTAGGGGCTCCTGTAAGGAAGGATCATTGCACCACTCGACAATACCATATCCGTTCTGGGCGTAAAAGTAGGAGATCGTCGAGGAGGAAGACCGACCTGGAGGCACCCCGGTTAAAAAGTCTGGGCATGGGGGGGAAGCGGGAACATGACGATCATTTTCAATAGAATTTAAAAAGTGTGGAGAGGCGTCAACAGGGTCACCCTTCTGCCTGGAGGTCGTTGGGAGAGATTCGACTTCTCCCCGAGGTCGAAGTTCAATGCCAGAGTTGGCTTCCTCCGGCCAGGTCTGTAAACCGACTCCTTATTTGACGGATCGCATAGTGGGACGGGACGGAAGGAAGGATGACCGGAGTCCTCAGTTAAAGTGAGCAGGAGTAAAGAGGGTTCCCGTCGCGCACTCTCCGAAAGGGAAACAGAGTCCCCAAAAAAACAGCGAGTCTCAATCTCGTAGAAAACGCTGGAGGGGCCGCCTTGACCTGAGGGACAGGTCCCTTTTCCAAAAGGGGGAGACAAACGACATGCTGGGGGACTGGCATCCAAAGGTTTCATCCAGAGAGGAAGAGTTCTGCACAAATCGAGCATTAGGGGAGAGGAATGGGTAACAAGCAGCCTCAGGAAGGTGAATTCCAGGATGGAAGGGAAGGGTCGTTGAACTATTGGAGGACGGTACTTCGGGGACAACAAAAAGATGGGCAAAGGGGATTGCCAAACAAGGGGTGAAGCTGCTTTTCTAAGTACTTGGCGTTAGCGAGCATTCAAAAGAATAGAAAATGTGGAATTAGGGGCTATAACCTTCGTCTGCCCATAAGGGGTAGGGAAATCTTGGGGTTTCCAACACTGGAGGGGAAGGTGTTTATAACTCCTCAAAGGTCTCACATTAGAGAGAGAATCCCATAAAATGGTTTTGTGAGGGGGAGAGTTAACATGCTAAATCAGCATCTTAGAGGGATACTCCAATGCCCGACCGTTTAGTGGGGGCAAGCCGCTGTTGGGCTAAAAGGGCGTCAAAAATCTCCGTCAAAGACAAAGGTTGACCCCCGGTGCGGGGGAACGCGCGGTTAGGTGTGAATTGAAAAAAAGTGACTTGGGAAAGTAGGGTAAATAGCTACTTCACAAAAAAGAGGGGAGTTAAAATAATCGAGCACTACAGGGCATCGAAAAGAGATTACGAAAGGAAGAAAAAATGACCGGGAGCGTGAAACCTGAAGGTGGGAAGGGGGGTCGTTTGGCTTTACGGCTGAGCGCTGTTCTAGCCGGGGAGACCTTCATAAGGATGAAAAGGAGGATTCAGGGGAGCCTCCCGAGAATATAGCGGAAGCTTAGGCCAGGGAAAACCACCCTAGGACGACTGGGTTCATACTCTCATGATAAGAGCTGAAAGTATCAACATTACGATCGTAAGGAAGGGTTGGTTTTAATAACGACTCCAATTAGGGGATACTAATTACACCTAATGGGACAAGGGGGAAAGAGGGGGCAGAAAGAAAGAAGCAATTCCGTCCTCCCCCTCCTTTCTTAAAAGAGTCATCCGGAATGAAATCTTTCTGTGTGAGCTAAGATGGAAGTCAGCAGAAGATAAAACGACCATCACTCCACTAGGGTGGGGAGACCTTAGATGGCGTGAAGGAACCTCTCAATAAGCGTCTTCTGAAAAAAACTCAGGAAGAGGGGAACTCTAGGAAAAATGTTCAAAGATAAACGAGAGAGGTTGGTGGGCAGAGCGACCGAGGCTGGGTGCCATGGAAAGAAAGAGGAAGTCTTATTCCGACTTTCTTTCATGAGCTACTTGAAGGAAAAGAAAAATGCTAGGGGTGGCGGGAAAAGGAGGAAGGCCTCCATTTCAGGAGGTAACCACTCGGGGCCTGATCTTCTCACGGAAAGAAAAAGAAAAAAGGTCAACAAGCTGTCCACGGAGCCGACTATTGCAGAATCCCGAAGTTCAATGTCCGCAAGGGAAGAAGGGGTGGCAAGAACGCGGTAGGAGCAAAGAAACCGGATTGAGGAAAACGAGGGGATATGGGCGTAAATAGAAAAAAAAAGGGGACATAGAAAGTGTGACGGTTAAGGACGAAAAAAGGAACGCAGTACCTTCGAGGGACAAAATTCTGGTGATCTCGCTCTAAAGGTAATAAAGAAAATGCGAAAGGGGGCAGCTCAGGCTTCGGCTAAAAGAATGATCGAGCGCCTAAAGGTCGCAAGGGAAACGGGGAAGGGGGAAGGGGGGCGAGTGGTTCCCCTATCAGACGTCGCCACGATAAGTTTCTAAAACCCTAAGAAGCCTAATCACAAAAAAAAAAACACTGATGATTATAAGATATAGAGGGGTAGGGTCGCCTACCAGTGGAGGAGTGGAGGAGCCTTAAGGGAATGTCGCATCACAATTCAACAGAATCAGGTTCTTTTAAGTCGTTAAAGGTAGAGACACTAGCCTATATGGGCAGTTAATTCGGGGGCACACGTCTAAAAAAAGAGAGGAACGATTGGGTGGAGCGATCCATAAAAGCACTGCCAACCTCATCCCTTCGGGGGGGCCTTATGCTTGTATGGGGAGGGGATATATCAGAAAAACCACGCTGAGGAAGATGCAAGTGTCTTAAGCAAGGGACCGTTATGGACAAGGGAAAAGGGGACCTTTAAGACCGGATGTCGTAGAAGGGGTCAAGCAGGAAATAACGGGACGAGGAGAAAATTTTGGTTAAGGTCCTCCTTGTTTCAGAGAGAAAAGGAAAACAACAAGAGGGGAAAAAAAGCGGGAATCGTACCAATCTTGCGGTACAACGGAAACCTCACACAAAGAAGGAGATCTCCTGGAAAGAGGAGAACGCGCAGAAGAATTGACCAGGGATGCATGAATTTTAAAACCGCCTGAGAAATCTTATCAAAGGGGAAAAAGGGTTTGAGGGGAAAGCACCTTGGTGCCACCGAGATAGGGAAAATGTCTGGCAAGAACGGAGGGTCATGGAGTGGGGCTGAAAACAGCATCTGAAGGGGAGACAAGTTACATGCGGTAGGAGTTACGGTGTCGAGGCGGAAGGGGGGGGGAAGGGGACGTCTTGATGCAAAAAAGAAAGGGAGAAGAGGGGGGATTTTGAAGACGGAAGGACAAGTGCGGGCGGCTGCTACGGATTTGGGAAGTGTCAAAAAGACCGAGAACACCAGTTTAATCGTTCGAAAAAGTCCAGACCGAGGAAGTAAAGTGAGTCCAGAACTGCAGCCGAGAGCAGGGGAGAATGGACAAAGTTAGACTGTAGATTAGGACCATAGTCATCTGGAGGGAAAGGTTGGTCCTGGCAAAAGGCCATCGAACTCTCGAGTTGGGCCTGAGTCCCTCCATAAATGCCGCCGTTAGAAAAAGCTTACACCTTTCGTGATTTACAAAGAGAGAAGAAGGTGGAATCATGCGCAAGCAGAGTGTGGAGAAAAGAGAAAAGGGGCTTCATCCTCTACGGTGCATTTTTGAGCGGAAAAGGGTAATTTAGTCGAGTATGGTGAAGAAAAGGAAGGGGAACACCAAATGAGGGGAAGAGAGTATTAAAAAACAGAAATTCTCCCGCGGTAAGTTACCTCTCCAGAACTTCGTGAGAAAAGCCAAGGGGGGGGAAGGTCTTTTTCTGGATGGTAATAGCGTCTGTTCGGTAAAGAAAAGGTCGAACGTCTTACTCTAAGTCGGCATTAGACCTCGAGCGACGTCAGAGGGACTTTTCCAGTAAAAAAGACAGTGGGAACTGGGTTCTCATGTGCCTTATAAGAGCTAATCTAACCGTGAAAGAAGCGGTCCTTCATTTGGGGGAAATATCACTTTAGTACTAATTCTTGAAGAGAAAAACTTAACGATTCATCATCGAACTGTTCGGGGACGGAAAGAGGACCTACCTGACGTAAGAACAGACGCCTTCACTTACTGCAAAGCTCCAGGAGCATGATGTGGGGGGAAGACGAATAGACAAGAGACCTACCAGCGCCTCAGGAGGGGGGAGGAAGTACCTAGCTCTCTTCCGTCCTCGATCAGAAGAGGATATTCTTCTGGACAGAAAATTTCCATTCGAAACAGTTAGTCCAAGTCACATCATGTGGGGGGGGTTAGCGCTTCCTCCTTCTGGTGAAAGAAAAACTTAGAAAAACAGAGTGTAAGGAAAGAAAGGCAGGGAGGTCGTCAGGAGACGGCTATCTGAACAGAAGTTTGTACTGGACAGGACTATCCAAAAAGTTAGGGAGCTGGATGCGGACGTTACGATGGGCCGGAAAAATACTTCACTGAACTTAGTATAAATGAAAAATGCTGAAAGGCAAAGAAAAAAGGGGAGAAGCGCCTATAATGACTCCTTCTGGACTCGGAGCCGTGTAGGCGGTGAAATCTCATCCGGTGGACTTAGAAAGCTTTATATCGTAGAATCCTTCCTATGGGGGAGCAGGGAAGGTCTGAAGAAGAGAAAATTCGAGGAACGACTCTAAAACCAATGACGCGGGGTGGGGACGGGGGCAGAATTAACTTTGATAAGTTCGGCTACTACAGTAGGAAATACGAAGGCTCAAAGAACGAAAGAGGGGGAAATGAGTGGTGCCCTTATAGGTATTCCGTGAAACGTTAGCAACACAAAATCAACGAAACAAAAAAAGGGGGAGAGGAGAAAGATAGTCTTGGGGGGGGGTCGGAAGTCTTCTTTCGGATTCTTCATGGCCAAACCAAACACGAACAAGCAAGAGCAGTTATTGGGCGACCTTGAGGGGACGACTGGCTTGTGGTATCAGACCAGAGAGTAGAAATTTCATTCAGTGGTAGGGACAGGTCAAAAAAAAGTCTGACAGAGAGGGATTTCAAGAGAATTTCGCTGAAAGTGGTTTGCGAAGGAAAAGGACAGAGTCTTCCATACAGGTGATCGATAAAGGGACGCGTACAACTAGTGCGAAGTAAATACGAGGATTGGCGAACGGGCTTTGTAACTATGTGAGACTTGAGGCAAGGGAGTCTCAAGAATTCCTAGTCTCACTTGAGCATGGGGGGGAAATGCGAACCCGGGTGCAAGAAACGACTCAGTTCAGGGTGATATATCAAGTACATTAGTTCCAGGGAGACAATCAAAGCAGACCAGAAAGGGAGGCCGCATCAACTCCAAATGCCTAGCGAAACAAGGAGTCTACACAATATGGACAACTGGATAAACCTACGGTGGGGGGGGCATGTCTTCCCCAAGACTTAGGAATATGGGGAGGAGAAAGACATCTTTTTATCTGGAATAACAGTTCCCGGGACTAGAATAGTATGTAAGGAAAACTCGTATAATTTCCGATTATAAACATCGCCTTCAGGTAGACAGCAAGGTGTGGGAGAACTGGGGGAAGAAAATAATTGAAGCACTAGAACTGATATTACGGTTTGGGGGGGAAAGTACTTAAAAAAAGGGAGGGGGGCTTACTTCGGATTGCCTTGTCAAAAAGGTGTGTTCGATGGATAGGGAGTATCGTCCATCGAGGAAGAAAGAAACTTGAAAAGAGGCGCCCCCCTGCAGCGGGTCCATGTCTGAAAACCGTTTCTTGAAGACGTAAAGTGCGAAAAAAAGTCTGAGAAAAGTGTTTTCCTTTCCAATGTTCAGCTAGATGCGATCGGGAGGAAGTGGATACTCAAGGGCACTGCCGAAGGCAGCCGTATGTTAGGAGACCGCTAACCTTCATGGTCAGGCCTGTCAGAAAAAGCCGTTACAACACCTAGGCAGCACCGCGAAAGGGATTGCATTGGTTATCTGGGCCGTGTATTGGAGGCGGAAAGTGGGGCAGAGCCTATCAAGAAAAACAAAGGTTAAGGGGGGGACTAGGGCACTAATTCCGCGCCATCATGATGCTAGATCCAGCGGGAGGAAAAAACGTTTGAAAAGCTATTTTCACCTTGGAGGGGAGGTGTGGGTAGACCTCTTGCGGCGAAGAAGGGAATAAGTAAGGGGAGCGGGAACTTCATTCTTGTCAGCCACTGATCGGGTATGCTGGGCTTGGAAAAAGGACCAAAGCAGGGACGAATGTGGTTTCATCACATCATGAGAACTGAGGGAAGCAAATCTCCTCGTCAATCAGGGATTAATGTTCAACGCTAACTCCGGCCTAAGCATCGGGGAACTGGTCTAATGGGAATGAAGTCGCACTTAAGGACCCCAACGAGAGGGCTTGAAAGGGTAAAAAGGCTTGTCATCTGTGAGGGGGCGAAGAAAGTCCTGCCGGATCCGGCAAACATCATCCGTAATGTAGAAATTATCTGCGATGGTGACAAAGGATCCCTAAAGATCTCTTATAAAAACTAGAAAATATTAGCGGGGTTGGGGAAAAAGTGTCAAATAAGACACAATTTTTTTTCTTGCCCAATTCAACTAAGGAGGGGGGGAAAGAAAAGGGGCCAGAAGAAGGGTCAAGGATGTTCTCTTCGTGAGGAAGGAGAGAGCTCCTTAGACGGTGGAGGAAGTATGAAACTGGAATTATGGTAGCATATGAGGAAAGGGAAAAGATTTTAAGGATAGACTCCGATCAGGAAAGAAATTCCGAATGCCGGTCAGGAGAATCCGAAGATAGGCTCTTATTCAATGGACCTGGTCGGGGGACAGAAAGGGAGGAAGCAGCAATCCTTTATTCTCGAGATTCGTCACAATCCGAGAAAAAATTCCTAGGCGGGGGAAAGGGAAGGGGAAACTAGAAAAGTATCAAAGACCTTGTTCCCAATGAACTGTAAAGATGAGAGGGAGAACAGGTAAGAAAAACTACTGTTCAATATAATTCTGCTACTACTAATAAGAAGAAAAGGTCTCATACGGCTAATCACTTTTATGAGGGGGGGGTTTTTAATTCTGACAAAGACACGACGACCGGGGCGACAAATCACAGCGAGATAAAACACAATTAATTCTGAAATATATCGACCCTTCAATGAGGGGGGGAGGGGAGAATTCGGAAAAAAAAAAGGACAATCCCATCCGCTTCAGTCGGGGAGAATAGAGGGAAGGTAAACATATATGCCCTCTTCTGGGGAGGAAGGGAAAGAAATATTCGCATTGTGGCAAAGATAATTACTCGAGGGGGTCTCGGCAAGGAAGCCCCGTACATTGGTGGACGGAGGGGGTCAGTGAGTCAATATCTCCCACCGCCCGTGACGAAGTCATGAAGGAGGAGGCTTAATCCTTTACTTTAAACCGATCGAATGAGCGGGGAGTGGGGAGAGGGAAGGCAGGCGGGGGAACAGTTACCGGTTCTACCTTGTTTCATGGATACTACGTTCAGTGAGAGGGAGAGCAAAAAAGGAAAGACCCGGAGAAAAAAAAAAATGGACAGGGGAAAGGACCTCGTCTCCACCCCATCCCGTGCTCCTCCTTAAGTACGCGAAAGACCGAGAGGAAGACCCAGGGGGAACCTCATGGAGGCTGGGTCTTGCAAAAAGACTTCTTAATCTGGGCTCACGACGATGGGGAAAGAAAGATGGGAAAGCAACCCTTTTCAAAACGAGAGAGGAAGAGGTTTGAAAAAAGGGGATAGAAAGGGGGTTGAAGTGCGGGGACACTCCTTCATCAGGGTACGAATGCCAATTCGCTAGAGGTTTCTAAGGGGGACGGGGAGAGAGTTCTACGAAGAAGGGGTGATCAGGGGGTGGCCAATTTAAGCACGCTCGGGGCGGGAAACGGAAGGAGGATTTGGGCTTTTTCCTTCAGACGCCAGGGTCTAGGCGGCTCTTAAAAACGAGTCGGGAAGACGGAGTATTAATTTAAAAGCTCCTAACCCAGTAATGAAGAGGAAGAAGTGGGGGATGACGAAGGTGCTGTCAGAGGGGAAGGGCCGTCTGAGAGAACGGGGGGGGACCTTCCAATTAGCTAACTCTATCAGGCTGTCCGGGCGGACTACAAGGAATCAAAGGTCAGAGTACCACTTTTACCGGTACGCCGAGGAGAAGGACGAAAAGGATCCAGACGGGAAAACACCTTTCGGTCCGTGAATTATGCTGGGGGAAAGCGGTCCTTCCTGTATCTCCTGTAGGTCATGAAAAAAAAGAAAAAAATTAGAGGGAGGAAAAAGAGAGAGTCCCTACTGAATCTCCACTGACCGGAGAGACCCAATAATCTTCTGGCTGGCCTCGTCAAGGTAAGGGGTGGCGGCGGCGGGAGGGATGAGATAAAGCGCTACCGTCTTGGAACTCGGAACGGAGGGGCAGGTCTGAGTCCATAAATCATCGTCTAGGTCGGAGTACCTGGGAAGCAAATAAAAACCGACTATTTTGGAATACTATCCTGAAGAAGCAGGGGGGACTCCCCTTCCCTCAAGGTGGAGACTGGGTCCTCTAAGATTTAAGAAAGGAAGGAAAACTAGGTCATCTACTTTTCATGTTCAGGAAAAGGCAAAGCCGACGTCAGTAAGCATCCTCCTGTGACCCAATAGAAGGAATCTGGGTGGGAGAAAAGAAGGAAAGGACATTCATCTCGACTACATCCTCATCGTGGAAGGGCGAAAGGGGGGGGGAGAGGCAGGCTAACTTCCCTCTGACCATATTCTTGGCAAATAACAAAGAAGGAAACATCTTCTCGAGGAAACGTGATTACACCTATAAAAATATGGGGTGTCTCTTTTCAACACAACAAAAAAAGAACAAACAAAAAAAAAAACAAAAAAGAAACCCCCACCTCTTCGATAGCACACAACACCTTCCCAGAACAAAAAAGAAAAAAAAAAAAAACACAAA
>Ga0179591_1251618_pt1 | contig 16673 bp, 20 predicted proteins | sample CZOMad2_1_08_16f_FD_182891 | JGI IMG/M metagenome (GOLD analysis project Ga0179591, IMG submission 182891) | Vadose zone soil fungal communities from Angelo Coast Range Reserve, California, USA - CZOMad2_1_08_16fungal (PacBio error correction) | ecosystem: Environmental > Terrestrial > Soil >...
AGGACCGCTTTCGCAAACGCGAAAACAAGCAGGACCAAAAGAAGAAAAAGTCAAACGAAAAAAAAAAAAAGCGACCACAATGAGAACGATCCGCCGCGCCAAGGCTGAGGGAGCGGTGGGGGAGGTCCTCCACGATGCTCGGCTTTCCGGGGTAGCCCGAAGACAGAAAAGGGCGGTGAGAGAACCTCCATCCTTTCCCCGAAAAAGAATAGCTGCCAAGTAGCCCGCCGGTCTGACAGATGTGACATAGGGGAAGGAAAAGCGCCTGCTTCAACCGCACCTGACAGAGAGAAGCGCCGACCTACGAAACTGGAAAGATCTTACACGGGCTGGAAAAACAAAAGGGTGGCTACAGAGTGAAAAATGGAAAGGTGAAATTTGGAAAGAAGAGGAAAGGGGGTGGGGGACTGCAGCATCGCGGCCGGGTTTGCGACAATCATAAAAAAGGTGGGCTGAAGAAAATGTTCCCCCTCCCACAAGGAGTGGGGAAGGGAGACGTGCACACAAGAACCCGGCCCAAGAAATGCATCTCGAGGAAAAAGGTAAGTACCGGCGTCCTCCCCACCAGCTAAGGAGGGACGGCTATTTACCACAGAAGCAAAAAGGAAGAAAAGAGAGAAGAAGGCAGGAAAGTTTCAGAGAAGGAAGCCATAAGACATTGGAGGGAGAGAAAAAAGAAATCGCTTGCTTGAGGAAATTTACGAGCAAGAAAAAAAACCAAATCTGCCGCGACAGGAAGTGGTATAGGAAGGACAAAAAGGGGAAAACCAGACTAAGTTAATAACGCCTACTTCACGGAGAAGGGATCAAAAAAGAGAGATCATTTCGCTTGAACATCAATTGCGAATTGGAACTCACGCCACCCGACAGGTGGGAAGAAGCCGGATTGGGAAAAAGGGATTTCACGGCGACGATCACCGCGAAGGAAAAAAAAGAGGGAACGAAGCCCTGACTCCCTCAGCGGAGAGCAATTCGTTCAGAGTTTTCGCCTCGGCCATAGATAGGAGCGAGGGGCCTGGAAGACAAAAAAGGAGTATAATCCCTTGGGAATAAGCGGGAGAAAGGGAAACCACCCACCCAGTCACAAGGAAAAAAGCCTCGCGGCAGAGCCAGAGGAAAAACTGTAGGGAGGGGCATTCGGGCGCCCGGCCAAAAAACTTCAAGCTCACCAAACCTCGGGAGGCATAAACTGAGCAAAAGTCGCCAACAGTGAGAAGGACAAGCGAAGGAGAAAAAGTTCATCACGGGCGGACGTTGGCCCAAGAAAGACGATTGGAGAAAAGGTCGCAGCCATTCTTAGAAGCAAAGGTCCCTGGAGGCGACTCTTTTAATGATGATTTTAGGGTGGGTCTTTGCGAAATGATGCATAAGAGACGGCCTCCGGAAACGCATTGAATTCTGTGATAAAGAAAAGGATACCGCTCCACCATGGGAAGCGCGGCACTGCCGAGAAGGCGGAAAAAGTAAATCAAAAATCAAAGGGGGAAAAGGAAGGAAAAAAATCCTTCAAGCCGTACAGAAAGACCAATGGTTACATTTCGTAAGACTCTCTTCACGGAGTGATGGGGAAAAAACAAATGAACAAAGCGCTAAATTTTGACAAAGCGACGGGGAAGAATTCAGGGGAGGACCTTGTAAAGTCGCTGATGAAGGTGAAGGAGAAAAATAGGCAGGCTACCCCGGTGCGCCAACAAAATCGGGAAAAAGGTCAAAGGGGGATAAGTGCCGGAAACCTCCCAGAACCATCGACAAGTCGACTGGAAAGGGCAAGACCAAAAACGCAAGTCGGTTTCAGCCTGCCAAAGATAAAAGCCAGAAAGGCATATGGGGGAAATCTACCAGACGCTATCCTATCCTGGTGCGACGGGAAAGAAAACTTCCAGCGGTCTGAAAGTGGGGAGAAATAGGGGGAACGACAAAGAAAAAAGGGAGGGTGCAGACGAGGTTCGCTTACGCGATGGAGAAGAAGGTTCCTCCAAAAAATGGCGAGAAGAGAAGGGTAAGGCAAAGAGGCTAGTTATGCGTGAAAGGAAAAAAAAGGGAAGCGACTATGACAGGAGTGATGGAATCAGGAAGGAAAGAAGAGATCAAAATAGCCAGAGGTGGTAAAACGAGGAACTAAATGTGACCAATAATTAGTAAAAGAACCGAAGAAAAAAAAGGATTCAGGGCTCTAGGGGACCTGGAAGAGGTAGAAGAAAAATCGGCCACTCAAAAAAAAGAAGCCGCTCTGGGGGTTAGAAAGAGAAAGAGCAAAAGACAACCGACCGGTTCGCTAGTTGGCTCGTACATGGAGGGAAGGTACATGAACTAAGGAACCTTGTAAAGTCGACAGGTCGAATGGTGGCACGAACCTTCATTCAACAACAAGGGGGGGGGGGGAATTTCTAGCTTTTCGGGGGGGAGGAAAAAAAGGCAGGGAGTCAGACTCTCAACACACAACGTATTATAGAAAAAGAGAAAGTCGCCGCAGAGAACAAAGAAAAGAGCGAAAATCGAAAGGGTTTGTGGGCTGGCTGGGATGTAAAGGGGAGAACGGTATACTCTTCAAAGGGAGAATGGAAAGGAGAATCCGCTGTCAAAAAGCTGCCAGCAACCAGGTGAAACGCGATAAGAATTTGGTCGAACGGGGGAAAAGGAGACATCGTCCGCATCCGACGGAAAAAGGCGTGGCTATGGGGACAAAAGGGGGCGAAGAGAAAGTCAGTCGCGCAACCAGACTAAAAGAAAAGGGGGGCGTGGCCAAATGAACTGGCGCCCGTGTTCGAATAAGGAGTGGAAGGTCGACATCCTACCCAGCCAACAAGGGGGCAAGGCGGCTAGACGGGATCACATAAGCCTCTCGATCCAGTCGGGGTAAATCTTACGGCGACTCGAAACAAGGGGAAGAGAAAAGAAGGGACCAGGGGGCAAGGTCTGGGTCCTTGAAGTGCTCTGGGCAATTAACAAACATGAGTAGAACTCTCTTTGAAAAATCGGGAAGATCTATCTCAGAAGCGCAAAAGCGTAAGTAGCGTTGATTCCGAAAAGGGGAAGAACGACTTGGAGGAGAGGGAGAACAAAATTATAAACTGGCGATGTACGATGAAAATGACTTGTTAGGAGTTATAGGCTGAGAACAGAAAGTTAATGGGGGCACTTCACGCTGTACTGAGAAGGGGACGGCCTTCTAATGTTGGGTCCGCAAGGGGGGAACGAATGATGGAAAGATTGGAGTGGGGCAAAATCCCGCCATGCTCTAAACTGGAGCCTCTAAGTTGGAAAACAAGGGAACGACTGAATTCTCAAGGGCTAGGACCTGTGTGGAAATTTCATCTGATTTGAGAAGGGTTGGAGATAAAGGGAAGGGACGAGTGGGAAGAATGCGACTGGTTCGGTAGTCCGTGGAAAAAAAAGGGGCTTAAAAGACTATCATAACTATGTCCAGAATTCATGAACGAAGGGGAAGCAGGGGGGAATGAAAGTCCTTGAACAGAATTTAAGACATTACGGGAGTTCCGATGAAGTGTACTAAACAGAAAACAAAAATGAAATATAAAAAAGGTTAACCGCTAGACCTCGCACCGTAGGGAAAAGGGGAAAAAAGGAGACTTTATCGAGACCTTGGGAAGAAATCGAGGTGACGGACTAAACAGAAAAATGGGTGCAGATGCAAGTAATAGATTAATCGAGGTTAAAAAGGAGGGGGAGAATACAGAAGACACGGGGAAGGAATGCAGAGGGGAGAACAGATTCCAAATACTCTGGTAAAACACGAGAAAAAGCTAAAAGTTGGTGCCGGTGAGGGTTGGTGTTGGGAAATCGGAGGCGAAAGTTGGAGAAACAGAAAATTCGGTCTCTCTCCCTAAATCAGCAGGAGGGATTGCAAAGAGGCGAACGACCCCGAAGGTCGGATGTAATTGTCGGCTTCAAAAAAGTACTCTTAGACTTTTATCTGAGGAAAGGGGAAAAAAGGGAAACTCGGGCCAATACCATTCGGAGGAAAAAAAGGCCTAGGCGGAGACATCGTCCCGTGCGAAGAGACAAAGAGCTAGGGGTCAGGGGAAATCTCCGTTCCTTAAAGTCTGTAACTCGGAAGGGCCAATTGAAGAAAGTAAAAAAAGAAAAAAGCTGTCCCTTGAACGGCACGTCGAGGCCCGGAGCTGTCAAGGCTTCAAGAATAAAGAACTCGACGAAGAAACATGTACGCGAAATGGGGGGGGGACTAGGAAAAAGTTGGAAGAGAAAAGTCAAAAACTGGTCGATCTGACCGGGAGGAGGGATGGCACACGCCGGCTGCCTAGTAAGGTTGGCCGGAAAGGAAGGGAAGAGATTTGGTAAGCGCGATGCTGATTGGATGGAGAAGGCATTGGAACGGGAAGAAAAAAACGATCCCCGTCACAGTTGAGGGGAAAAAGCTCACGTAACAAATGTGGGGAATGAGAAAACAAAAGGCTTTCAGAAAAAAGACACAAGGTCTGCTGAAAATCCCCCTCCCCGGAAGGGGAGGTGAACTTTTGAGGAAAAAAAGGCGGGTTCCTCATTGGTTAATCTGAACTCAGAAACGGGCCTGGAAATAAGGCCGATCGGCCCAACCCCTGGAAAAGGGGACAAACGGAGAGAGCACCAGTTGCGAAACATGCCTAGGAATAAGAAGGCGAAAGAGAGAAACGGGGGACGAATAACTAGGTCGTTCCCCGTCCCGAGGAAACAAGGAGAAAAGCTCGACGCATGTCGCAGGTACTGTCGTACACTAAGAGGCACCGACATCTTTCAGTCATCGAGAAGAAGGGGGCTCGGTGGGGAGGGAGAGTGTGCGTGTTCAAAGAAAAAGAAAAACCTCGCTTATAATGTGGCCACACTTCTTTAGCGAAAAAGGAGATGGAGAGGGGGACGTGGCCGCGGGCGAATAATATAACAAAGGAGAGGAATATGACCTCTGTAAAAAAAAAAAGTAACGCGCCAGCGAAAAGGCCTCGACCCGAAGGGGAGAAAAAAGGAAAGCGTTAATCAAACCCGCTCCAAGCAATCAGCAAATCAACAACATCAAAGGGAGACTAGCATCCTAAAAAGAAATCTTCAAAGGGTGAGGGAGATAAAAAACGGATCAAAAAAAAAAGTGAGTGATAGGAAAAAAACGAGGGGGGAAGAAGGGCCAGAACTTGATTTTCGGCAGTTGAGCCCAACCAAAAGGCAGGATGAAAGCGGAGTCAACAACCTGTTGAGCGCGCGGAGGAAAGGGGGGGAAAGGAATGGGGTGAGGCAGAATCTCGAAGAGAAAACCGGCTAAAAGGCGGAGATTAAAAAGGACACGAGCAATCAAAATCCAAAGAAAGGGGTGGGAAAAAAAATCGAGACGTTGTGGTAGGACAAGAAAACGAGGTTTTAAGCCTCCCTCCACAAGGGATGGTCACCCTCCACCGTTCCGAGAAGTACAACCGGGGGACAACGAAAAAGACGCAAGCGATCTGAAAAACTGTAGAAGGGGAGGAACAACAATGCAGAAATCTTCTATGGGTTTCAAACGAAAGAGAAAACGTTCGATCGACCAGGAAGGGGGAAATGAAAAGAATAGGTCAGACCCATTGTCAAAAGGAAAAGGTGACCTCCATAGAAGGGGCTAGGCAAGCCCGCTGGCGGCAGGCTACAACTAACCCGAAGAAAGAAAAAGAGGCAAAAGAAGAGCTTGGTCTACTTGAGGAAGTAGAAGGGAAAAAAAAAAGGGACTGTCAACCGACTGAAATGAGGATGAAGCATCATCTCAAAAGGGAAGGGGATAAGAACTATGGGGGAAGAACCCGACCTCTGGCCAGACATTTTGGGACAGTAGCCGTATTGGAATCGATGAGCTTGGGGTTTAAAGGAAGTACCAGAACGCGCCGAGAAACGCGAGGGACCTCAAAATAAACATAAAAGACAGTCTTGGAAATCTTTCACTGACATCGCATAGCTCAAAGAAATACGCGAGACCGGTACGGAGAAAAGGGGTCTACAGCGCAAGTCCTGAAAAAAAAAAAAAGCCAGGGAGATTCGCTGCCAGTCACTAGGACATCGGTAGATTCGCAGAGAGGAACATCCCGTACTTCCCGAACCATAGTTCAAAAAGAGGCCGGGTCAATCAAGGCCTCGCCAATCCTGTCATCGAAGAGCGCACGAAGACAGGGGAAAAAAAAAGGGAGAAACGTTGGGTCCTTCAAAGAAGTTAAGACAAATTTAGAATCTAGGAGAAATTCGATAGAAAACGCGAGCGACTACGGGGTCATTAGGTGGGGAAGAAGGGTTAAGTGGCGTGAATGCTTCAAACGGATCATAGGAACGCAGAAAAATTTCTGGAGAGGAGGGTGAAGACAGATAACAAATGACAGTGCAAGAGGAAACTAAGACAGAAGTCTGGACCACATTCAGTTGGAAGCTCCTGGCCGGCCACAAAACAGGCTCCGAAAGTCTTCAAAAAAAGGGGTTCGAAACAGAGAGGGACTCGTACAAAACAGAGCCAAACGAGTGGGGTATAACAAGGAAGCGAACGAGCCTGCAGGAGGTTACCGGGGGGAACGCAGGAGAGAATGGGAGAGACTCATGCAGAACGCCACGGTGATCACCATCGGGGAAAAACTGGCGCGGACCGTGCCGGAGAACAACATAAGAAACGTATACAGAAGGTGGGGACGGGGGAAAGGGACGAATTCAAAAAGACTCAGGGCGTGGTGCCCGAAACCACATAAAAAGCCGACCGAAAAAAGCACCTCGCTGTAATGAAAAAGGAGAACGGGGCTCAAAGGAAGAAAGTGGCTGTCGGGCCATGTAATCCCCGCCCGAAAGAAAAATGAGAAAAAATGGGCGAGCCGAGAAAGAACCAAAGCGGTCGACAAAGGGGCATGGTTCCGAGGAAACGAAGAAAGGAAAGGACCAATGCAGAAGAATTAAAAGGATGGGCTGGTAGGAAGTCGGCCCAAGTCGCGCTCGATTACAGAATAATGGTGCTTACGGACCTAGAGTCAAGAAGGATTCTGAATCTACGGGGACGGGTAAGGGGCCGACGTGAACCCGATCTATTCTAACAAGGAGGGGGGAAATGGGAGGAAGGTCAAGAAAGGGCCGGAAACATGTATTAGTAAACTAGGAAGAGGATTATAAGTCAAGATACTTGAAACCTAGAAAGAAATAGGAAAAAGGGGAGTAACCGGTGGCTAGGAATGGGGCCGTCAAGGGTTCTAAAAGGATCTCATGAGACCTTGGCGAAGGGGGGAAAGGTAGCTAATAGGGGGCTGGATTCCATTACGCACGGCACCTTGAAAGAATGCTACAATGGTCTCCTTTTAAGAAAAGCAACTGAGGGGGGAAACAACCATGGGCGATTTCTATCTTGATTGGAAGGAGGACCGAAGAAGAGAAAACGTAGGGTATGAGAGGGAGATCGCGAGGTGCGAAACCATAAAAGAGAAAAGAGAAAGGGGTGTGGGGAAAACGTGAGGATCCCTGCGAAAGGATAAAATTGAAATTTTGCAGGCGAATTAAATCACCCACGTAAGAGAAAAGCCGCAACTCAGAAAGGAGTAGCCTGGGGTCTCCCCTGAAAAGAAAAAGGCCATAGCTCCATCCGACGACTGGGGGAAAAATTTCGAGGGCAAGGTGTTCCCATATAATAAAACTCGGGAAACCAGGAATAATGTAGACCGGATTCCAATGAAGACGGTCACAAGGGCGTAGAGACTGTTTAATAATGTCGACCATAGACACAGAAAAGAGGAAGGGCACCCTGGCAGTGCGAGCACATAGGAATAGGAGAGAGAGAGAGGAGGCGCTAAAACGTGCGAAACACGCCTACTAGTTGAAATGGGTGCTGGGTCTTCCTGTAGCAGGGAGGAGGAAAAGCGTTTAAAAGAGGAAAATCTCTGGTCAGCGCCATATAGCGCGGAAAAAAGAAAGGGGGGTGACAAGGAGAAAAGATGCGGGGGGATTCCAAGGCAGACCGCGTTCCGAAATAAGTGGGGGAAAGGAAAAAAAGAAAAAAGCTCCAGAAGAGGAGGGTCGATGAAAGAAAGAAGGCCTTTTAGGATAAGAGGGGAGAAGAGAAATCACTCAGAATATGTGAGGAGTAACTTACTGGAAAAAGAAAGGGGCACTTCCAGGTTCACGGAATTTTGGGGGGGGCAAGGCACTTCACGAAGGTGGGCAAAGATTGGGGGGTTGACGCAAATTTCGCCTGACATTGGGAGAGACACTTAATCAGAGAAGGATTGAACAAAGGAAAAAAACTCTGAGGCGCCGTGTCTAGTAGGAAGGGGAAGTGGACAATAGGTGGAGAGGTGGGAAAAGCCGTAGCGTTGACGACACGGTGAAGTGTCAGAATTTCGTAAGGCAGAAAAGGGTTCTCGAATCAAAAGAACTGCCTGGGCCAAAGGGAGTAAAAGTTACGAATATGCCGAATTTGAGAGGGGGGAAACCACGAGGGGAGCGAAAGTGAAAAAGGAGGGAGAAAAGAATCTCTTGACTCATTACCCCGCGAACCAAAAATAGAAGGGAAGGTACCCTACGAAGGGGGGAGTCACGGTCATCTCTACGACGGGAAATAACGTAGGAAAAAAGGAAGGGTTAGGGGGAATCAAACTCTCCCCTTTTAAGTAGGAGGGTGGTCAGGTCGAAGAAAAAAAGAAAGGGGATAATGCTGCTCTAGACAGCAAGAAGGGGGGAGACGGAAGTGCGGGGCGTTGCGCCGAAGATGAAGCTGAGAAAAAGTTGACACCGGTACCGGACTCGACTACGTTCGCGCCTGGGGCCGGTTCGGTTGGGTGTTAAGACGACAATGGTCGCCACGGATTATATCAGCAACTTGCCACTAGGGAGCAAAACCGGAAAACTCTAGCAAGAGAGAAATATGAAAGGGGTGGGGGGGAAATAGACGAGCAGGAGGGTATTAAGTGCTTCGCACTAGATTTAGAGGGAGAGGGAAAACGTGCTAAGTTCCACGCAGTACCTAAGGGGAAGGGACAAGTAATCGGGCACTGCGGCAAGATGGCAACTTACCATCAATTGCAGGAGAAGAGAAATGACTCGCTTGGCGTTTACCTCATCTTTCCGTAGGACTGGTCTGAAAGCTTGGCTCGTGAACGGCAGAAGAAAAAAGGACTTTCGACTGCATCGCGTCCTCGCGAGTCTAACCTCCAGAACAAAAGGCAAAAAAATCAAGTACATGTAGCAGCTATGAGAACGGGTCCGCCAAGAAGAGGAAATAAATTTTCTACTACCGGTGGGAGAAAGACGGAACATCCGCAGCGCGCCGGATCTTTGGGGAGAAAAACGCCGGAACGCGAAGTGGGAAAAAGGCGCCGATGGGCTTTAGGAAGGAGTAAGTTGGTTCACGTTATGAAAAAACTCCTCCCCGAAGGGGAAACAGTTTCATCTCCGAAAAGGGGGTGGGTGAGCTAAAAAAAAAAAAATGGGAGGCACTCCCCCTCCAAACGCCAAAAAGAAAAAAAAAAATTAAACCTCCAAGAAGGGAGGAAACTTGCGTGAAACAGATGCGAGGGTGCAAAACAAGGTGGGGGGAGGGAAAGCCGTAGCCAGGGCTGCGCGTGGAGAAGGAACGAAAAAAAAAAAAAGGGTCCTTGAACGTGAGCAGGTGGGAAAAACCAAGAGAGGGCAAGCCGGGACCGACCCGCGTGCTACCTTGACCGACCTACAAGAAGGAGGGGGAAAGAGAAGAAGCACTTCGGAGGGGCGCCTCTCACCCTCCGGGGAAGGGGCAGCGAGGATATTCACTACCACCGCACCTCTAGATAAAACGGGGGACGAAAGGGAGGGGAGAGTTAAGTTGCTGCTCGTAAGCTTCACCAGTCGAGGGGAGAGTCTGTGAATACACAGAAGAAGTCACTGGCGCTTTAAGGGCGAACCTCGTGTCTCTCAGAAAAAAAAAACGAGGAGAGGAAATAGAGTCCGCGGTTCGCCATAAAACGAATCAAACATTCGGCGAACGAATGGAGGAAAAAAGGAAACAAAGGAGTATTGAAGCCTAACGGCCGCGCAGAAATACGCCCTAGAAGCCAAGAGGAAAAAAAGAAGGGAAAAGATCAGGGAAGGTTATTTCGCAAAAATAAAGAAAGAAAAAGAAAAACAAATATAGCGGCGACCAGCACGCGGGGCCGGCTACAAGAGAGGGAGGTCTGAATTCGCCGGACGTCGGCGGCTGGAAGATGAGCCGGAAGGGGGGAAGAGCAATGGGAAGACACCACCGCAATCGGGGGGATGAAAAGATCGCCAAAAGACAAACAAGAAAAAAGGAGAAGATTACAACCGTTCTAAAGCGAAGAGGGTGAAAAAGGGTCCAGACGCCCGGCACGGGAAGGTGGGGAAAAAAAGACTCGAAGAGCGTGGGTGGATGGGGGAGGGCCGTCAAGACATTCTGGGGGGGGGGGGAGGAAACTACAACCGGGGCTGAGGGGTATGAAAATGGAAAACAAGGAAAACAGGCAAATTTGAGAGTGAGGAAGTGCCACCAATTGAAAGGCGCCCATCCGTCGCCGCGGCTTTTCCAAAGGGCCCTTCGGCTGGAGACAAAGATAAACGCTGCTTACATTGGGCCCAACATCAACAATGGGAGAGAGAAGGTCGTTAAAAGGAAAAGAGCGAGGCCGACCCGTTGAATAGGGAAAACAGCACATCGTCCATTTATTGGCTTTGAGACAAAGGGAGGAGTTCTACAAGAAGCAGCGCGGCACGCCGAAAATCTACAAGGAGGGAGGGGTCCGACGGGAGTGCGGGCAAGAGCCATCCGCGGTTACCTCACGGGCCGTCACGGCATAGCGAGAACAAAAAGACGCGCATGGCTAATTAGAAAACAATTCAAAATGGAACAGAAAGACGCACTGAAGGGGGGAAACCGCCTGGTTGGAAAGCTCGGCAAAGAAGGAAGAGCACAGGGATCAAGAGCAAAGAGAGTCAGCAGACAAAGGACCTCATCATCGAGACATTCGGTGTTGTAATCGTTCCCTCGGGGAAGAAAGGCTCCAGGGGGCGGAGGGACGCATGTAATCCGGGGGCTAACAGGTCCAAAGACTAAAACAAAACCACGCAAAACTTCCCCCATTCGATCTCGGAAAAACCGGCTGTTAAATCGTCCGGCGAAGAAGCGAACCCGGGCAACTGCCAATGAAAAATCTTGCAGAGCATAGGGGAAAAAAAAAATGCCAAGCCGGTAATCTGGGACCGACGAAGATGCAAACAGAGAAAGGGTGCGCTGGTTGAGTCCGGTCACCCGACTTTCGCGCAGAGGAAAGAGCAGCGCAATGAAATTCTATCAGCGAAAGGGCTGGGTCAATGCGGGAAAGGGGTGCCTAGTGTGTTTCCTTGAAGGGGGGAATATCAAAGCCGATGCATCGTAACAGTCAGTCTGTCGAAAGGGGGAGGGGAAAAAAAAGATCAACAATGCAAAGAGGGCGGAGTCACTACAGGAAGAACAAAAGCTGGACCAAGCAGTTTATCGACGCAAAGGAGGGAAGGAAAAAACCGAATTTTAGTATGCCAGAAAAGAAAGGGAACCAGGGGAGTCACGCAATGACATTTCAAACCCTCAAAAATCTCTTGAAATTTTATAACAGGAAAAAAGGGAAAAAGGTTAGGTAAAAAAAAGTTTTTAAATGCCAGTCGCGGATGAAGTTGAACATTTATACCAGGTGCGCCCAATCTTACCCAAGGTAGAGGGGACGTTCCTTCACCCAAATTCAAAAAAACTGCTAAACTTCGACCAGTTACCGAAGTACGAAATGAAAGAAGACGGAAACGTGGTTTACCGCCAGGGGCCAACTACCACAAAAACGGGGGGCAACGAAAAATAAGGGCTGATCCGTTTTCTCGTAAAGAGTTCTGAGGAGGGAGGGCCCTGGTAATCCCCTGCCCGATCATCGCCGACAAGTCGGAAAAAAATGAAAGGAAATGGCGATGAAAAAGCTTTCGAAAAAGGTTCCGCGCCCAGAGAAAATGGCAAGACCAAAGAGAGAGGGAAGTAACCTGATAGAAAAAATGCTGTCGCCGGTCCTCCGAAGCCTTAAACGAAGACTCGATTAACGAGGTGGTCTTAGTACTCGAAAGAAGGGGAGGAGAGCAAGATCGAGGGGCATGTGTCGATGGTCGACCTTAAGAAAGGAGGAGGACAAGAGAACTGAGGAATTTCAAATCAACATTAAAGGGTGTCTGGAACGAGTCAAATGGAATACGAGTGCAAACCGATAAACGCATAGACCATGAACCTGCGGAAAAGGGAGGGTGCCTCTTCTCCAAGGAGAACAAGATCACGAGACCTTATAGAGGAGACTGAAAGTGCGAATTGCCCTTCAAAACTGAAGGAAAAAAGGCAAGAAATACCGTTTCGAAGGTTATCCTCCACTTCCGAAACAAAATGGGAGAATGGAGGGGTGTTGGGGACCGGCGCCGAAATCGCTCGACAAAAAGGGGGAAAAATATAGATTCAAGGATTCTAAAAAGAACTCGAAGATACCATTGGTGGTGAAGAGGGGGGAAGAAACAGGAGCCCTGTAGAAAAGGAGGGAAAAGGTGCAGGAGAAAGGGAGACTCAACGGTCTCGAAAACCGATACTCACCCAAATTGATGCGCATGGGTGGGCGCCCCTTGGTCTTCATGGTCAAGAAGAAAAACCAAGACGAGGGAAGGATGCTTTAGGGGTTTTCCCTATAGAGAGAAGAAGACTGCAAAGACAAATAATAAGACGTTGTCTGGAACGGAAAAAGACTTTAACTCCATGTTCGAATAGATATGGGTAAGACCGAACAACCTAGAATAGAACCTGACTTTGGGGAGAAGGGAGGGGAAGCCCCTCTCCTCAGGTCGAGAAAGACAGGCGGCGACGGCGACAACGAATAAAACAGAACAGCAGGGTCGCTTCCACTAAAAGCGGGCTGGGAATGGAAGGGGGGAGCGGAGGGGAAGAAGCTCAGTCAGCGCCATAAAAGGCATCAGGGAGACTCCATGTGGGCGAGATGCAGATTGTATCAAAGGGGAAGTAAAACTAGAGTGAGAATCTGGCGAGCACAACTGATCAGCTAATAAGCGAGTGAGTTGAAAAGAGAAAAGGAAGGGAATTGTCAAAAGTCGGGCAAGGGCGAAAGACAAAACCGGCGGGGACGTTCATCGTCAGAGGGGGGGAAGTGTAAACTTGCGGAATTTTGGGGTGAAGGACGTCAGCGACAGGGTTTGGGGGGGGGGGGGGGGGGGTTTTTGTGGTTGAGGTGGGAGAAAGGGGGGGAAGATGCCATGGTCTCGCAAAGTCAGCAAAGCTTTTTTTTTTCACCAGCACCCATTTAAAGGCTGAATGAGAATGAGGGAGTCCAGGGAGAATTTCAGGCGAGTGGATAGGTGGGGATAAAAAAGGGTGACAAAAAATTTAACACAGTGGAAAGAAATTTTAGCCTTGAAAAGTCTTGGGGTCGGGAAAAAAAGGACATAATAAGTAACAGTGATAATGAGGGAATGCGAATAGGACGAAGGGGGGGAAAGTGGAAGCACCTCAAAGTGGGAAGAAAAGGACTGTCTTGGCCGATGAAAATCGCTTTACAGAGCAAAAGGACAGGAAAGAGGAAAAAAATAGTCAACTTTAAACCCAGAAAGAACGTGACCGTCCGTCAGAGGGAAAGCTGTAAGAAAGGGAAAGAACGGAAGTTTGAAAAAAGAAAAGAACCCGGACTTCCGGGTAAAGGAGAGAGGATTAAATGACCGGCTGAACGGTGCTAAAGGGGGAGGGGAAAACGGGAAATTTATGGGTGCGGTCCGAACGACAAGCGAGAGGGAGGGGGACAACTACGGGCTCACGAGCGCGCCTTGGCCGGGGTGTGGGGGGGGGGGGAGTCAGGACGACCAGTTTGCGACCAACAATCAGGAAGTTTCTCGCGCCCGGGATCTTGGAGAAAACTAGCCGGGAGGGACGAACGAGGTACACAACGATTTATTCGACGGCTTGCTGAGGGGAGGAGGAACTCTTGCTCGGAGAGACGCTAATTTAACGCGCCTCTATCAAAATAAAAAAAGGGCAAGGGGGGAGACGGTAGCGGGGGTCGGACATCGCAGGGAGGATGCGCGCCAAGGCAAGGGCTTTTCTCCAGAGAGTCCGTTTAAGTGAGGAGAAAAGAAAAATAAAGGAGCATTGACGAACCAAAGAAAAGAGGACTGGCCGCCGGTCATCGGTCGCCTAATCGCTGGGAGCGTCTAAAAATCTAAAAAAGAAGGGGGAGAATCACAATCCATGTAACTATGGAGGAAAAAAAAGGGGCGCACCGCTCTCCTTCAGACTTCTATTCGAAGGGGGAGGGCTGAGTGTCACATAGGTCAAGCGGACCGTCATGAGCCGGGGGCTGAACGCCTTCAAATCGACGTTGTAATCATGAAAATAAGCTACGGAACGGGGGAGAAGTGACTGGGCCTCTAAAAAAAAGAACATCCCCTTAACTAAGAACAGAGGCTCCTGACAGACAAATGGGGGGGAAAATGCCAAATCAAGACTCGAGGGTACGGCACGACAAATCCCCAAAAAGAGGGGGAGGGCGAAGGTTCCCACGAAACCGTGAGGGAAACAATTGTCGTCACCCAGATTCCGAGGGGGAGAAGGGGAATCAGACACGTTGTCGCCTTCGAAGAAGGGCGGGAAAAAGGGAAACCTCACCCCTGGCATGGCGTTTACGGAGAAAGCGAGCACAGGTGCCGTGCCTAGGGGTCAGGGATAGAAGGGGGACGACCGCTGGAGGCCTTGCCCTACTACAGGAGGAAGGGCCATAGTCGAAAGGCATGACGCGAGGGAAAAAAGAAAAAATCAGGTTAGGTTCACACAAGCGACGTTCTATTCCTCTACAATCAGAATCAAGGGGAGCATCTGTTCGGCGCGGGCGAGGCGAATATGGTCTCATCGGAGGGGGGGGGTGCTGACACGCTCGTCTTAAAAGAGAGGAGAGGATGCCTAAACTTCTTGGGCAGGAGGAAAAAGGCCTGACTGGCGAACTAAGATCTAGAAGAAACACAGGGGAAGAAAAAGGTAGGAATACCAGTTCTCCAAGGAACGCGAAATCAGAACCAGGAAAAAACAGGAAGGGTCTTCCAACCTCGATAAAAAGGAATCAAACGCGAACCAGCTCGAAAGAAAAAAGAGAAAGTTAATCGCTACGAGCATGGGAAAAGGGAGATGGTTCTCTGTGATTTAGGAGGAATAGAAGAAGGGAATCAGGGGTCGCCAACAGCGGTGAATCGCACAAAGTGCCCAAGGAAGCACGCGGTATTTCGGGAAAGGTAGCAAAGAAGGGGAGAAACTGACATCTCTGGGTCACCTGCACCTGGTAGAGAGGAAAGACTTGAACCTGCCAGGTTTGGAAAAACCGAGAAAGAAAAAGGGTCGTTACCACATTGACTGGCAAAAGAGAAGAGGGGGGGGAGAAAATTCAAATCCTCAGGAAAAAGGGTCCGCAACTCGAAGAGCGGTTGTGGGATTTTCTGCCATGAAAAAAAAAATGTGGGGGGGGGGGAACAGAACCGTCAACCATTTGGGGAAATTGAAGGCGCAAAGTTTCCACACAGAAGTCCGGGGAGGTGAAGAGTAACTTCACAAAAAAGTTGCGCCCTGCGAAAGAAGCGCAGTAAAAGGAAATGCAAAGAGGAGCAAAAATAGCTCGGCGATTTGCCCCAACAGCAGCACCGGACCGGGGATCGACAAAAGTCTGGAATTAAGAGGAAGAAAAGTTTCAGCATGCCTCCAGCTGCACAGGAGGGATGAGGAGGCCGCGCGGCGGTCAGGGGGGAAAAGCGAAACAGAGGGAGGCCGCCTATTAAAAATAACCTTCCAGATGGGTAGCAGGAGAGGGGGAGAAAGAGAAGAAGCTTACGCTGACGGAGGAAATGCACGACTGAGAGAAAGAAAGAAAATCCGCCGAGATCTGCATCAGCAATGAGTTTGGTCAGCCCGCAAAGACACGACAGGTGCTCCGGAAGGGAAAGGAAAAGGGGTCTCTGTGTTCACTGTCTGAACGAAGAAAGAAGATCGAACGCGATGTCCGAAAAGACCTCCATAGATCAGGTCGGGGTCAGAGGGCTCGAGGAGGGCAAAAAATCCCGATACCTTAGGAGAAAAGACGGGGTGTCTAACAGTCTCGCACTCCAGGAAAAAACAACAAAAAAGGGGGAAACCACCTGAGGATCGTTCGATCACCGGAGGGAAAAAAGAGGTATTTCGGCTCGTCAAAAGAACAGCAAAGGGAGAACGGAGAAACACCTTGCTTCAGAATGATCCGAAAAAAAGGACGCACCGAAGGGTCATATACCGAGAAGATGGAAGATATAGACACGGGGCTACTTTTGGATCTCCGGAAACCAGAGAGGGAATCAATGGCCCTCTAGCAATTCGTCTAGCTGCATTACTGAAAGAAGTCCCATCAGTGGGAAAGGGGGGGGACTATTTTGTGTCCTGGCAGGGGGGGAAAATCAGAGAAAAAGAAGGCACCTACATTTAGGGGTAAAATGCTTTCTGCCAAGACCGAAGAACCAAGGGAAATTCATCACTGAACAGAGTAGGAGAAAAGCAAGTAGAGCCTGCTGCTGAGAAGTAAAAAACACGAAGGGGAAGTTCGGACTAAAGTGGGAAGAATGGTTGCATTTCTCCGATCAGAGGAAATTCCCTCCCGAATCTGGAAGAAAAGGGGTTGGAAAGT
>Ga0179591_1311959_pt1 | contig 16671 bp, 18 predicted proteins | sample CZOMad2_1_08_16f_FD_182891 | JGI IMG/M metagenome (GOLD analysis project Ga0179591, IMG submission 182891) | Vadose zone soil fungal communities from Angelo Coast Range Reserve, California, USA - CZOMad2_1_08_16fungal (PacBio error correction) | ecosystem: Environmental > Terrestrial > Soil >...
CCATCTAAAGAAGCCTTGCGGGAGCGTCATCGAGGGAGAGGAAGGGGGGGGGGGAAAAACTTTCTCCCTGACGGAATCAAAGGGGAGCACTGTCAGAGCGTCGGAAAAATTACTCCGCGAAGTTTCCCTAGAGGCGCTGCCTACTAAAAACGCCCCTAAGGTCCTTAAAAGGCAATGCAGGGCCTAAAAGATGTCTATGGATTGCAAAGGGGTTAGGATCTGTTCGAGGACATGGGTCATCGTTTTCACGCCCAAAGGGGTCCTAAAACTTATCGGTTGAAAATGGGTTAAGGGAGGTTGAAAGCTTCACCGTGTAAAAAAAGAGATTCGGTTCGGCAGCGAGCTGAAGGGCCAGTTCACCCAACGGTCCAGACCACCCCCTCTACAGAAAGTGAAAAAAACGACTTCATTAAGGGAACCTCCCCTAATTTTGCTGAGACAAGGAAAGGGGAGAGTTTGGGAAAGACACAGCAGCCACCTGGAAGCTGTGATAAGGGGAAGTCTACGCGCCGCCGGAAATAGCGCGATCGAGGAGTCAGCCGGGAGAAGTAGCAAGAAATCCACTCCACTCATGCGGGTCGCCGGGGGGGAAAGTATTGACTTCGGGGGAGACAGATCCCGAGCAAGATACCTTTCACATTACATAAGGAGTACGCGTGAGAGCTTCCATTCTGGCGGAACAGCCGAGACATCACAGGGCGGATCAGGACGTTCAAGTCGCTTGTCGGGACAAAAAAAAAAAAAGCAGACAAAACATAAGGGGCAGCCCTAAGTGTGATAGCGCGAAAAAAAAAAGGTCACTTAGGAAAAAGAGACGGCTCATCCAACTTTTATGTCGGCGGGGGGGGGGGGTCGGAGTATGTATTCTATATAGTGGACACCTAGAAGAGAGAAAAATGGAAAGGAGAGAAAAGAGATAGAGAATAGCCTAAAGAGAAAATAACGAAAACCTTGCTGTCGGCTTCGGGGACAGAGGAAGCGACTTCTACGTGATCCTGGGAGCGAGAGGCAGAACCAGTCTCGGTCAACTGACCTTGGGCCTGAAAAAGTTCAAAGGGGGCCCTCGGCGGTGGAAGAAGTATGTTACCTTCTGGCAGGAGCTTCAAAGACGAGCGAACAAGGGACCGGTTATGGTGTCAGGGGGAGGTCTCGGCGACAGGCAAGGCGAGGGGAACCAGGGGTGAAAACATTGGAAAGTATTCAGGGATCTCTACACTAACCTTATCGTGCTTAGGGGGCCGCGCCTAGGGAGGGGTTTGAAGATTACGCGTGAGCCTTCTTTACCCCGCCTGAGGGGGAGGAAAGTGTGTAATCGATTTGGGGAGGTACACAAAAGTGGGTCGCATGTACCTAGGAGGATTAAAAAAACGAGAGTGGACAAAAGGTTCGGGGGAAAAGTGCTCAGGCTTCCCGAGTGAGGGTCAGGCCTGAGAAAGATCGGATGGCAAACACGGAAAGAGCTAAGGGAATTCTTCAGCTCCGTATTTTGGAAGGGTCGAGGAAAAGCGATCAACCGGGGGGGGGGAGGAACCAGGAGGGAAGGGCAAGCCTATGCAGGCACAACCGAAGAGAACAGATCCAGGAACATTTAAGCAGAATGGTTTGTAGGCCTGCAACCTCTGAGGTTGGCAAGAAGGAGGTATTGGCGTGGGGGAGCAAGGGGAAGTGGCTGGACGCATTCCAGAACGGGGCGGGGCTTGCCGACCTGTCAAAAGGGCAGTCCAAGGGAGAGGCTGGGGGGGGGGGGAAGGCCTCAGAGCAGCTCTTCTCGCATAAGGACTCACGGGATTTTGGACCTTTAGGGTCCTTCTTCCGGGAGAGTGGTGTTTACGGGAGTAAAAGCCTTTGAGGCAAACCAATCCGCTTCCAACCCTCTCGTTTCAAGCGGGGGGGGGTCAGGGTGCATGTCACAAGCGATTGGGGTTCAGTTTGAACCGATGTCCCCGATAAAATTATGATGTGAGAGTCGAAAAAAGTCTACCAGGGGGGCAATTCGTGGGTAGACAAGTATCATATTTCTATAATCACAACGATAGGGGGGGCGAGGGCCTAGAAAAGCACTGGGGGGGGGCTTCCTTCTTTTGGAAAGAGCACTCCTCTTAAAAAGTTTGGATGTAGTTTGGAACGTTCTCCGACGTGGAAACCAAACGGGGGTCGAGAAGAGAGGCAGCTGGGAAGGAAAAGTGGGGAGAAAAAGGGGCCGATCCAAAAAGGTTCCTCAAGACCGAACTGGGGTTTATGAAGACAGAAAAAAGAGCGCTCGAGAGTATATCAGGAAGGGGGTATAAAAAAAAACAAAGCTTCTTGGTTGGGAGGAAAACTGCGTATCGCATCTACTGATTAGGGTAATGGCATCCATCCAAAGCTGTCGAAACCCGACTGGAAAGGGATTTTTTGCACAAGTTTGCCGGCTGGAAGAGCGCCTCCATAACCTCGTAGAAGTAGGCGTCTTCGTGAGGTGACAGCGGAGGGGAAACTCATAAAACGATAAAGGCCCAAGTCATTCTGGCAAAGAAAGGGGCGGCGTCTGCTGCATGGACTCTGATCCCTAATCCGTTTAGGTCGATTGAGAAACCTGGGCGGAAAAACCACTATGAGAGTAGGAGAGTAGTCTACCTTTTTCGGTTACCTAGGAATCAGAGCGTTTACTGGGTGGAAGACTCAAGGTCTTCGGAGGGAAAGCCGAAGGGAAGGTTCCAGCGATCGTTTCTTAGGAAATTAGGGGGGGACGGAAGCTCAAGAAAGAAGACAAGAAGGGAGCACCAAAAAGGAATATTTAAAAGGGAGAAACTTCAACCGGGGGGAAAAAAAAAAGTACCAATTTCTTTTTCCAGTGCAGGGGCTGGCTGTCCCTTCAACATCATCGAAAAAAAGAAGAGGGGATCCGCAAGAAAGGATTGTAGGGTAGGGGCTCGTACGTTTTCAGGCCTGGCGAATAAGGGGAAGCCCGCGCGACAGTGGGGAGACGAAAAAAGGAGGATTCAGAACTTCAAGGCCTGAACCTGGGCCAGTAGAAAATCCGCTGACTCATTTTACATAGGACAGCAGGAGCGGAACCGGGGGGAATCGGAATGAAAACGGGAGAGGGCAAGAAAGGGGGACATCGAGGGAAGGCCGTTACTTAAAGAATAGGGCACGTATCGAAGAGAAAAGTTATTGAGGGGGGAGTCTCAACCCCGACGGCGTTCGCACAGTCCTTCCTAAAAGCAAATAGGATGAATACCGGGGGAAGAGGGGGAGCCCACTGCGAAGAATTCTAGGGGGAAATTAACGAAAGAGGAATTTGACGCGATCTGAGGCAACGCCCACGGACTTGTCGGACCTTTCGGGGTGGGGGGGTGGGAGTCCAAAAAGTCCTCTGAAGGAAAAAGAAACTAATGAGTGTCCTCAAAAACCTGCAGTTCCGCAAGAGCGAGGAACAAAAGGGTCCAGGTCGAGCTCTCTAAGAGGCTCACGGAAACCATTCTTCTATGAACCAAGAAGGGGGGCGCCTTTCAAGAGAGTAAGCTCTGGATCACCAAATTACCAAGACCTCAGCGGCGGTCCTTCAGGCTAACCCAAAGGTCGGGGGGATTAATGAACAAGGAAAGGAGAGTGAAGGAAGTGGGGAGGGTTCAGAGGGGGGACTTCCGGGACACAAGGGTTACTCAACGAAGTTGCCATTGAAGTTACTACCCGAAAAAGGGAGATATAGAGAAATAGGGAAAGTCTTGCATCGACGGGAAGGGACATTTCACTTCAAAAACTGCCTTCATACGCAATTCGGGAAGGAAAAGTGGGCAAAGATATACTGAAGACTGGAGTCTCCAGGAGTTAAAAAGACCACATAGATGTAAACAAAACAAGTAAAATGGGATCCAGGAGAGTACAGGGAGGGTAAAGAAACTAACCTAGTAATCAGGTTTCGCGAAAAAAAAACGCACGCAGAGGAGAAGTGTGGGAACGGCAGTTCCTGTAAGCCGAGCAACCAGACAAAGAAACATTACATAATTGGTAGGGTCAAAAGGGAAGGAAGGAGGGAAGATTGAAACCTTCCTGAAAGGAAAAGTCATGTCGGGAGTGCGTGGGCAGAGGGTGAAGGAACATTAAGGGCAGCCCGAACAAGGGGAAAGGGGCTAAGGGAGAAGACTAAACGTCCATGAACTTATAAAAGAGAGCGGAGAAAGCAACGAAAAAAAAGGGGGTTCTAGTGGTTTCTATAGGAAAGAGGGTCTCTAAAAACAACACGGATATTATTCAAATGAAGCTCAGGCAAGATAGGACTGGGGGGTCCAGAAGTAACGCCGTAAAAAGTGAGGGACTGTAAAGGGAGGAAGAGACTCGACGAAGGGAGCTTCTCGACGAAAAAACGGGGGGAGTCGGGCAAAAAAATTCTGGTCTTAACTAATGTAAGGGAACAAAAAAATCCAGCCTGAAAAATGACGTAAGGTTTGACTCAAAAGTTCGTCGAAAAAAAAACCAGCCTGTGACGCGCGAATGGCCACTTTACGAAAGAGGTGGAAGGAGTAAGGAAGGAGAAAGGCGGCCAGAGGCTCGGTGAAAATTGCCAGGAGGAAAGCCGTATGCTTGCGTGATGAGCCCACCAAAAGCGTGAAGGGAGGGACTCTCGAAGGACGGGAATCGGATGGTCCAGATGCCCAGCGGCCAGAGGAATGTTGGTTCCAATCGAGTTCACGGGGGGGCCAGGAGGGGAAGTTTAAACAAAGTTCCAAATTGGGAAAAAAAAGTGGACTGGCGGGTAAAGGAAGCACGTTGCCCTGGAATCGTCATAGAGGAGGGAGCAAAGGGCCGCTAAGGAAAAAAGCCCAGGGGGAAAAAGAGGGGGAACTAAAGAAAATGATCAACGACTCCAGTTTCGTACCCCGCAGCTGTCATGGAAGGGGAAAAGGCGATGCCGTGGAGAAAAAAAGAGGAGGAGAAAATCATATCCAGGGAGGACTAAAAAAAAAACGGGAAAGTGTATCAAGCAGGACAGCTCGTTGTCCTCTAGGAGGGGAACAGGGGGGGGGTGAGAAAAAAAGAGGAAATGGGAGGGGAATGGTGGGGTCAGAAGGGTCTTAAAGGACTCAAAACAGGCCGAGCGCGGCTCAAGGTGAAAAAAGGAATCTCTTGGACTGCGACATCTCGTTGGGATCAGGGGGCGTGGAGGAAAATAGGATTTGAGGCGATGGAAGGGAAAAAGTTTTCCTTGGTGGGATCACACCGAAAGCTACGAAATTCCTTTTCTTCCTCACTCCAATCGATCTTCATAGGTCAGTAGGGAAAGTGAAAGCGAAGTCAAGGGGAGCAGGGGGGGGAGTACCACCAAATCCTATTATTTGTTATTGCTTTATCGACATTACTGGGGAGAAGCCTTACTGGATCCGAGAGACAGAAGAAAAGAAAAGATTAATTCAGCGGCGATAATCCGAGCGTGGGTAAGTAAGCAAGAGATGTTCTTCATCAGGTTGAACCTATCATAGCAAGGAAGCCCGGTGGAGGGGTATAATTTCTCGAACTGAAAATAAAGGGGAGAAGATAACTTGGTAAAAAGAGCGTGCTAAGGGGAAGTTTCCAATCAGGCCTAACAAGTAGGGTACCGAAAAGAAAGCACATGGGGGAGCGGTCCTCAACCTTCGCGGTGCGGGAGGAAGGGCGGGTCCCGTAGTGGGGATGCTCCAAACGTGAGAGATTTTGGGAGTGACCTTCGACGCGCGAGACGGCTGGGAAGGGAAGTGAACCGAAGACCACAAAAAAATTTTGGGGTACACTAGGGTTAATTAAAGAAGAAAGTATTATCTAATGGCCGTGAAAAGGGACATGTGGGGTTGAAAAAAAAACTCGACTCCGGGGCCAGAAGACCCTCTATCGCCAGCGGGGAGGAGGAAAAGAAAAACGCCCGTGGGGAGATGTCATGAAAAAAGGGAAATATAAAGGGGGGGGGAGGGGGGTCCCCAAGGTCTCAAAAAAAAAACGAAAACTAGATAAAAACATCGATAGGGGAGGGAAACTCGAGGGAAAACTTATAGGGGAGGGAAATTCATCTCGCAAAAAAAAAAGGCGTCTAGGCCGAAAACCTCTTTGCCTCGAATGTTACTGAGGAAAGAGGGGATAGAAAAGACAAAAAAATCTCAAAACTAAGGAAATCGAGAAGGGGAAGGAGAGCAATTCCGTACTGAACCTTGAGGGGACCAAGGGTCGGGTCCAAGATGGGTGGCGTTCTCCCTTCACCGTCCCGATCGCAAGAGTGCCTGGGGAAAACTCCTGCGACTTGGAGGGGAACTCAACTGCCTACAAACTCCAACCTCGCCGGATGGACCAAAGAAGGGTGAAAGAAACCAATGGAATTGGTCGGAAGGAGGAAGCCTGATCCCGAAAGGCCTGATCAATCCTCTAAAAGAGCGGGAGGAGAAGAAAGAGTCGACGTTGGTGAGGAGAATTAGAAAACAAAGCGTACTCAGGAAGGAATCTTCTCAAACTTCTTAAGCGACCGATGGCGTGAAGTAATTCCCGGAGAAGAGGGACATGAAAGAAAGGTCTTTGGAAGAAATCGGAAAGAAAATATCGAGAAAGGGATCTTTCGCCTCCGAGGAGATACAAGAACAGGGGGTACCCAGTGTAAAGGGAAGGAACCACTATGAGGGAACCTGCGCTGCAAAGGACCTAAATAACGCTGCAGGGATTTTACTAGATATAAGGGAGATCGCGGAAGGTTTCAGGAGGTCAGGTTTGCAAAAAAAAAGACAAAGGGGCCTAGGAATGAAAAATCTAGGGTAAAAAAGTAATCGAACCGAAAGGGACGATCGAAATCGAAATCTCGGCAGCAAAGCGAAGCGGACTCTAGAAGGGACTGCAGGAAGGCTTCGACCTGCCCCGGACTCTTTAAGCCTTCCTCTCTTCCTCCAAACCAAAAGACTAAAAAAGGGCCAAACTAGCTTGGGAAGGCCTACCCCCCTGGGGGAAAATAAGGGGGCCAGTGGAGAAGGGGCGCTTATCTTGTTGGCACGCTGGAAGAAAGATGGAGGGTGAAAGAAGGGGAGAGTGGGGGTTTTCAGGAGAACCAGACCGGGCTGAAATCACCTTTATCGACAAAAGTGGGCTGTAAGGAGGGTCTAGAGAAGAAGAGTGCAAAAAAAAGGCGGCCCTATAAAGGAAGAACCTAGAGTAAGACTACCTTCAGGGTACTTCTCACTTGGGCAAGGTAGGGGGGTAAGAAAAAACATCGGAAAAAATGGGGAGGGCATAAAAAAAAAACCCGTACCAGGGGAAAAAAAGGTAAATAGCGGGATCGCCCGCCCTAGTCAGGTTCGTAAGAGCACGCACGGGCGGGGAAAAAGGGGTGGTCAAAAAATGACTCCTTAAGGAAGTGTTCCTAGTAAATTCTGAAAAATTAAAAATGAAGTGTCGGAGAGCGGCCATGAAAAAAAATTTCCAGAAGGACCTCAGGGAGCTGGGGGCGAGAAGGGCAGGACTTTTTCATCTTTTAGACTTAAAACAGGCCAAAAGGGACGTGTGCTCATGCGGAAAGAAAAGGAGAACGTTATACGAAGAAAAAATCCGGAGAGGATTTCGTCTTATAGTGTCGGGGGGAGAGTTTTCCGGGATCTCTCTGAAAAACACCAACTTAATGATGAGAAAAAATAAGGAAAGGGGACCACGTAGCAATAATCGATCCAATAGAAGAAAAAGTTCTAGAAAAGGCTTGAAGAGGAAGTCTACGGAAATTATCTTCGACCGGCATTCTCGTTTTCTGGGGTCCGGCCCAATGGAAGAATGTACCAGATGAAAGGGTCCCGAAAAGAAAAATGGGGGAAAAAAGTACGCTTTCGGCAAGAATTCGCCTGGCCGCGCGAAGTGACGAGAACCGTCGGTGAGAGTAAGGGGGAAGAGAGAGGGGAAGAAACAGAACGCACGGTAGGAACCCCCTTTTAAACATTCAGAGAAGTTAAACGTGGGAAGGAAAGGCGACCTAACCGAAAGGATGTCCTGAAGATAGTAAAGGTTTAATGCTACTCTGAGTACTGAGGGGAAAGGGACAAAGGTGCGTCTTAAAGGTAAAGAGTTTGGGGAGAACTCTAAAAATTTCCGTAGCAGTTACCAGGAGGGAGGTAGAATTTTTGGAAAAAGGGAGAGGCCATGAGAGGAGAGGGTTCCCATGGAAAAAAGATCGTATGCGACCAATCGTGAGCACTTTGATCTCTTAATAGGGGAAATGTCGGGGAGGAACTGAAAAGAGAAGAACACAAAAAAAGCTATCTTTCCTGCAAAAAAAAAACGATTCCGTTAAAACAAGGGGTAAGCTGCGAAAGCCCTGAAACCAGCTTTTTTTAAAGTACACAAATCCATGGGCAATGAGGAAGAAGTTTTAAGGTCAGGTGGGAGGTGATCTGCAGCGCGAGGGGACTCGTGCTAAGGTAGATTGCGGTGGAAGCCTGGTCGGTGCGCCCGGGGCCGGACGAGAACGCTCGCGAAGGGAAAACTAACGTCGTTTAGAGAATCGGGGAACGAGGGGCGGCCGAGAGGCTAGCCAAAAAGAAGGAACAACGGGGTTTTGGAGGGAAGGGAGAATACATATCTCTTCCAACTCCTACAGAAGATGAAACCAGGGCCAAAGGAGAAATGTTCAGAGAATGGGGGGAAAATATGAGGTACACTTTATCAGACTTATGTAGAAGAAGTGGAGATAGGAAAAACTCTCACGAAAGAGGACCCAGAAAGGAATCACTTCTTGACTGAGTCCTCTAATCCTCGAGGAAGGTCGGAACGAAAGTCTAGAGGGGTTGGGGCGTCATCTCCGAGTCCTCTTTTCTATGTTGAGAAGGCTAAGGACGAAGGGAGAAAATGAACTTCTAGAGGAAAAAGTGTCGAGAAAAAAAGCCCATGGGAAGAGCCTCTTCATGTCGGGTCGAAACAGGTTTGATCGTTATGCGCACCTCCTCGGGAGAAGTACTGAAGGGAAAAAACGTCTGAAGAAAACCGGAGGTGACCTGGAAGGAAAATGAGTATTTTGAAGGGCATATCCATCCACCGGAGAGAGATGGGAAAAAGAAGGGGTTAGAAAAAGGGAACACGGAAAACTCGCACGAAGGGTTTGTGACAAAATACTTCGTCGGCCGGGGCAAATTTGGTTGAATCCCCGCACGCGGTCAGAAAAGCGGAGCTGAAGGAGGAGGGGAAAAAAGAGGGAAGGAAATCGGCAAAGCCTTAGTCCGAGAAACCTTTTGTAGTGGCAACGGTAGAACTAAGATCAACCAAGGGGGGGATTAAAAATATCAGGGGAGGTACCTCGTAATCACTTATCTGGGATAATGATAGAGAGCGGTGTGCACCTCAAAGGAGACGGTTCCTCTAGAGTTGCTTCGGACCGCGTCGAGGTGCAGAAAAAAAAAACAAAAAGGACGAAGACTACTGGAAAGCCGGAAGTAATAGGGAGGTCTGGCCGTACTTCAGCAAGTGGAAAAGGAAAAGAGGGGCGAGCCGGGGGGAGACCCGGCGAAAAAAAGAAAAAGGTACCTCAGTTAGAGCCGCTCTCATTTATAACCGAAGAAGGATCAATGGGGTGAGGTAGCAGACTTTTGAAAAGAAGGAAAAAGATCCGGAAAAACGTCTAACGGGGGGGAAGCACCACCGAAGGGGCCTAACTGCAGAGAGACATTGCCATCCGTACCTGGGCCTGAGCAGGTCTCATAAATGGAAGAGATCGCCCTTTTTGTAAAAAAAAGGGAATTCGTCTCACAAACTTCTAGGAAAACTTCCACTGATATCAACAAGGGCTTGACTTGAAACTAAGTCAGGATCTGGCAGGAATTCTTGAGGTCGTGCTAACCAAGATACTGATGAAACCTACTGAGTCCAGAAATTCGGAAATCACCGAACCGTGCGACCTCGGGGACCTCAAGGTAAAAGGTATGAGAAAAGTCGAGGAAATAAAAAAGGGCTACGCTGCAGGCTGTTTTCCTCGAGGCATATAGGGGAAACGAAGGGAAGGTGTGGGAATTTTGGCAAGCCAACAAAGCAGGCCTCGGAGAACATAAAGGGAAAAGTGGACTCAGAAAAGGGCAGGCCTCGAGGGAGGAGATCGCAGACGGGCTTCCCCCAGCCAGCCAGGGAGAAGGGGAAGGAGTCTTCGGCTTAATCGAGGCCTCTGAGGCGCGCCTGAAAAACCGCACAAGAAAAAGCCTTAAACTCTCTGTAATTCAGGCAAACAATTTCTATTTTAGGCCATGTCACGAAAAAAAAAAATAAAATGAATGGCGACGGTATCAACGTAAAGGAGGTTTCCTTCCAGAAGCTTTCTTTTTACTCAATCTAGTTGCGAATTTCGGCATCAAAGGGCCCATACAGAGTCCTCCCGTGAAAGGAAAAACTTGGGGTCTGAAATAGCTGTCGATCCAGGCAATGACAGAGGACGAAAAACAGATCCATCCGGGAAAAAAAGATCGACGGAAAAGGCCGCCTACTTCGAAGGTCATTTCGAGGTGGGGAACTGACACAGCTTTTACCACCTTTACGCGGGCAGCTACGAAAAAAATAACGCTTAAAGAAAGGGGAACTAGCGAAAAGGGTCATCTCAGTGGAGGGTAAACGAAAAGAAAACCACGACACGCATCCGGCTGGGAGGGCAAGTTTTGTCACAGTTGGGATGTGAAACTGAGTCTGGAGTCACAAGGAAAAGACTAAAGGAAACCGGAAAAGGTTCCACTTGAAGAGAGGCTGAAAAGAGCACCTCCGCGCAACCTTCAAGGGAATAGGTCACAAAGTGAAAGAGAATGGCTTGGAAAAGAAAAAAATTCGGTGGCAGCGGGAGACAGTCCATCCCGAATAACGGGAGTAAATTGGCTCGGGAAACAAAGCCCTTCAAAGAGAGTCAAAAAAGGGCCATCAAAAGGGGGTTTATACTTGAGAGGGGCTATATATGGGCCGGAGAAAAAGCACAACAACACAACTGATTATTAGTACAATAGAGAAGGAAAGAAACTAAAGAAAAGAGAGAAGTATACCCCGAAAAAAATTTCTTGAGGAAAGGACGACTCTGACGAAGATGCGGGGGAGAGTCGCGAAGAGCACAGTTCTCGGTCTTCTGGAAGTGGGGGCATACCAGAATTCAAGAAAGGAAAAGGACTTAAAAAAATGATCCTGCAAGGGGGAAGAAAGGGTGACTCTGTCAAAGAAGCCTCAAGCGGAACTAAAGTGCCACGTATAACCGGGGGGTGGGAAAGGAAGGCTCGGGATATCGAAAGAAAAACGGCCTGCACGTAAGACACACCAGGCCACATTGAAAAGCCTTATGAGTGAAAGCAAAGAAAGCGGACTATTCTTGCCTCTGAATAAGGGCATGGAAAAAGGGAAGGCCTTCTGTAAAAAGTACAGGGGGGTTTCAGTCGAAAAACAAAGAGTACCTTGGCAAAAAGGGACCGAAGTAAAAGGGGAAAAAGATATGGACCAAAGTATCGGGGGGAAAAGGCTTTCTTTCACAGCAAATGGGGGTCGACAGCTCAGAGAAAAAAGGATCCCAAAAAAGGTAGAGGCTCCGGGGATTTTCGTTTGGAAGGAAAGGAAAAAAATACTATCAAAGAAACCTCTCGTTGAGTACAAAGCTGTCCAAGGGAACCCAGTTCAAGGGGTGAAAAGGACCCTCTTCTAACATATGTCGACGCAAAGGGGTAAGAGGTCCAAGGGGGCCAAGAAGATAGTGGGAAAATTTTTCGGTGGTGAGCAGGAAGCCTGACGGTCTTTACCGGACCTCAGAGGGAGAGGCAGCGAGGGAAAGGGGAAAAGCGAGAAAAGGGCCGCGTCCGAGAGCCTGCGCCTCACTCAGAAAAAAGAGTTGGGGATGAGTCACAAGGGGGGGGGGGTCCGCTTACTGTGCTGCGGGGGTTTAGAAAAAACGAACAGGAAAAATGAGGGAAAAATGCAAGAGATTCTTGCGAGATTGCCCAGGGAAGAATCCGGCGTATGTTAACTCAGGTAGGAAAGGTGGGAACGGGATAAACCATGAGGATGGAAGGGGGGGAGGGGAAATAACTTTGCGACCCCGCCGGAGGTCTCTCCTGAGCTTGGCAAAGACTACCGAAAGAGACTCAGAAGCCTCCTACGGTACTGTCACGTACGGAGTGGAACAGGTTGTAGAGAAAGGAAAGAGCAAGGGAGTGTTTGAAGGACGTAAAAAGAAATTGGAGGGAGGGCTGAACTCGTCCGCTTTTCCGGGAGGGATAAGTAAAAGGTGTCAGGAAAAAAAAGATTCGTTCCAATTCCTGCGAAAGGTTTGTATCGTATCAAAGGAAGGTAGGAAGAGAAGGGTCCTTGAAAACTTCTAAAGAAAATGACCAGGGCGGAGTTTCTTTGCACGCGGAGATCTCATCCCGGAGGGGGAAAGGTCAGGGGATTAGAAAAAAAAACCTACACAGGGTCACGATTTTCACACTTTGGGGCCTTACTTTAACAGAGAGAAGAAAAAAGTAGGGGGGGGACGGAAGTTCTGAAGGATATGGGTGGGAGAACATCTCGACAGCAGGTCCTCATCACCTCGACGGAGTCCAGGCGTTTATTGAGGAAAAGAACTTCTGAAAGAGAGCTATCCATAGTTTTATTTCTATTTCACACAGAAAATTTATATAATCCAAAGAGGATTGGGGGGATAAATAAAACTTTTGCACCGACTAAACCTGATGGGATTCTCTATTCATCTGAGAAAGGAGTCTTCGTGGAAAGAAGACCAAAAGCTAGAATTAACTGAGGGAAAGGGACTTTGAGTAAAACAATCTCAGACTTGACAAATAAGACTACCAACAGAGGTCATAGGAAAAAGGATAAAAAAACCGGAAGTTGGAAACGTTCCTAAAGTCTTTTTTTACACTAAGGAGAAGTGGACTGGCTTCCCGCTCCAGAGGGAAATGTAGCTCAGAAAAAGAAAACCGAAAGAAAGGCTTGAGGGACTCTACGTGGGAGAACCTAAACAGATCCTTAGAAAGACCGAAAATTTTCTGAAAACCAGTGAACAAAAAAAGGGTTTCCGAACTGCAGAAGTCCTTATCCTTCCCGGTTTGAAAACGAGCAGAAGAAAAATTGCAGAGAAGCAGGAAAGTCCGGAGACACCATGGAAAAACCTTGCGGACTGCTTCTCTTGCAAGAGGAGCAAAAAAGCGAGAGGGAAGTACTTCAAAAGAGACTCCGAAGCTTGGAGTTCACCTCTTCTAGGCGCGACAAACTTCCTGGAAGAAAGGATTCTAAAAGATAATGAGTCATCTGGAGAAGCTCGAAAGAAAAGAACTGGCGCGGCCGCGGTGCCCGACGACTCTTCAGCCAGTTGGGGCCAGGAAAACAGAGAAAAAAAAAAAAGAAAGTGGAAAGAAGGGGGAAAGGAGCCCACCCAGAAGCTTCCTGAAAAGAATGAATCGTGTCAAATAAAGAACCTCCTTTCTTTCATCTAGTCAGAAAGGAACTCAGGAAAAAACGTAAGACCGGGAAAAAAAAAAAGGCTCACGTCCGTAAAGGAAAACTAGAAGAAACGAAGGAAAAAAGGGGCCTTCCGAGCTGCTCACCAACCTCCACCTGACTACGGAGAATCAAAAAAAAAGGAGTTAAAATTCCGGATACCACCAGAGTGTGCGAAAATCCCGAAGGTTTCATGTAAGGGATGAGATTGAGGGGTGAAGAAGGTGAAGTTTGGAACGGACAGATTTCTGAATGAGCTGTGTGGGTTTTTTATCTCAGGTGAAGAAAGGGTATAGAAACGGACAAACTGAAAAAGAAAAGGGTGTGGTCGGGAGGAACAAAAGCTTTGTCCGACCTTCCGGGCCGGCAGAAGGCGCCTCAGAAAACAAAAACCGACGATAGGACTTGGGACGCGCGGACGCCACTAAAGAGGGGGTTCGATGGAAAAAAAAAATCGCTTACATCCTTGGACAGAAGAGAGGGGGGAAGAAACGGAAGAAGAGTGAAAAAAGTACTAAGCCCCTCCTATAAAGAGAATTCTACTAAAAAAAAAAATCCTGCGGTGGTTCGCAAATTTGTTCACCAGTGTAAGCCTGAGGAGGGTCGGGGGAAAAAGGAAACCCATGAACTAAAAAAAAGGACCGGGGGATTTGAAATCAAGGAAAAATGCTTTCCAAAGAAGGGCGAAGACCGCTTCACATCCGAGGGTCAAAATTAGAAAAGGGAGGTCGGAAAGGAGAAGGGAGGGGGTGAAAAAGGACCAAGGGGAAGGAAGAATCCGTGGAGAAACTCCCGTCCTTCACGAGAAGTAGAAACTTTCTAACCGCGACCTGATCAGTTTAGGGAGGGAGTAAAGATTATTAGGGAAGGAAAATCTCAGAAGAACAAAAGGTAGTATTATGAAAAACACTTCTCGCCTAACATCGATCCAGAGAAGAACGCCTACCTCAAATGCTTGAACGTAGGGATTCGGAGAAGAATAACGACGTCCGAAGAAAGGAAGGGGGAAAGGACTCGAAAAAATCTTAGGGGAAGACTGGTCCTAAAGGAAAGATGCACCTCAGACCAGCCGAACGCAAGACCTGATCCTGCCTTTGAAAATTGAAGGGGGAGGAGGCTGGCGGGAGAAGAAAGGTCCGAGGGCCCTTAGGGGCTTTCCTGGAGGGCTCTGGCCTCAGAAAAGAAGGAAGGCGTCACCCTGGCCAAGCCGAAAGGAAGGGGATTAGGGAAAGAGGGGAAAAGGAGGGGACCTGAAAGGGGAGCGGGCCGATCGCTAGTTACCGTTTATCTGGCGCGGGGGAAGTCGGAAAAAAAAAGGCATTGCGAGGGGGGGTAAAAGGGGGGGAGGAGAAGGAAATGGTCGTTCAGGGTACTAACAGGAAGGAGGTCGGAGATCTGAAAGCGGTAGGAGTTCTTCAGGGGGAAACGCCGAGGAAGGTGCAGGGATCTACTCAAGGAGAAAACAAAGAGAACTGGGGGGACTCAAAGGATGTAGGGGGGGGGCCTCAATACTAATCAACCTGCATTGAGTCAAAAAAGGGGAACCTGGGGGAAAAGAAAAAGGTTGAGCACACGAAAAAAAGAAGCCGAACATATCGCAGAACACCCTGGGGGAAGCACCCATACATGGTGGGAGGGGCTAAAGAAGGAAACTCTCATTCGGAGGGGCTGTGGGGGGAACAAAAGATCGGAAAGGATTCAACTTCTCTTATCTTGGGGTCTGGTTAGGGGGGAAAAGGGGTAGCAGTGTAAAGGAGAAAGCGTCGCGAGGAATATGGAAAAAATGCTGCGCGGGGGGAGAACTTCGGGTAGACAGAGAAGGAACTTAGGGGAAAAAAACTCTACGGGGGGCTGGGGGGAGAGCCACCCGACCGGAACACCTTAAAATTGGGCGGGAAGAGGGATAGAAGGAAAAAGAAAAGAGGAGGTCAAAAACCCGAAAGGTCGAGGTGGCGCATTTGCGATACCTATTGGTACCCTTGTATCATCATTATGGTTCGGTGAGGGAACTGGGCTAAAAAGGGGAAAACTGTGAGGGAACTCCAGACGGAAGCGGCGGCGAGCGCCGAGAGCGGGAATAAGCAAAAAAGGTGAAAGAAGTTGAAAGAGAATCGAAAGGTGGTAAAGGGGGGGAAGTTCTCAGACGGAAAAAAAACGGTGTTCGATCGGAGGCCGCAGGAGGAAGTCTTACCTTGAGAAAAGGTCCTGGAGAAGGGAAAGTTCTGCCAATAAGAACGGGTTATCGTATACCGCACCCGGAGTCTTTGAAGAGGGGAAGTAAATTAATATAAGGGAGGGACGATGTTGGGGTTCCCTAGAGCGCATCGACTGAGGTGATTCACTGAAAGAACACCTGAGAGAACCACCCGAGGGGGTTAAAACTTGGAAGAGAGAATCGACGTGGGAGAAAATTTGCGGAGGCCGGAAGGGATGTGTTTGACGCCCTAAAATCGACAAGGAGGGAACGCAGCAAGAAGAGTTCCAATTTCTTGACGAAAAGGGAGAAGTATACTCCCGGTCCGGCGACTGAAGAGCGAGAAGGTGGAGGGTCAAACGGGAAACTTTCTATGACACAAAAGGAAAAAAAATAGCTGAAAGGTCTTGACCTAGAAATAAGGATCTTCTATCTTCGAAGGTCAGAGAGGAAATCCAAGGAAAGGGAAAGAAGAACTAAAAAAAGAGGAAAGTGAAGTTCTATCTGGGGAAACATCGACACTTCCGAAAAAAAGTCACCCAAGAGATCATCCGCGCTCTTCCCCTTTACTGCAAACCTGGTGAGAAGAAAGGGGGTGGTACGAGAAAATCGAAAAGACCTCAGAGGGGCGCATATCATTAAAAGGAACCGGGAAAGAGGGGAAGGTACTCGAAATACGCACAGAGAATACTCCCGCAAAAAAGCTTAGAGCGATCCCCACAGTTCTAGGCATTCCTACATTAGGGAAATTGGGGAGAAAATGGCAGGGAAAGAGGGAACACTGGAATCTCCAAGGGGGGGGACTATAACTTAACTAAAGAGACCTGGCTGGAAGCCAGATTCTCAACGTCACGTCTTGACAGAAACGGGAGTAGGCCAGAGAGAGAGCCTGCGGAGTCTACCATCTAAAAGAAACGGGAAAACTACTTCGGGGGTACCATTCCTTTTCTAAAAAAACAATGAGAAGGGGATCCCGGGTACCATAAAAAACTTCTAGAGAAAGCGCTTCCCTAAAAACGACTCTGCAAGGAAGAAGTGAAAGAGATCTTTCATCCCGCCCACTC
>Ga0179591_1359450_pt1 | contig 16671 bp, 18 predicted proteins | sample CZOMad2_1_08_16f_FD_182891 | JGI IMG/M metagenome (GOLD analysis project Ga0179591, IMG submission 182891) | Vadose zone soil fungal communities from Angelo Coast Range Reserve, California, USA - CZOMad2_1_08_16fungal (PacBio error correction) | ecosystem: Environmental > Terrestrial > Soil >...
CTACAGCCAAATATGCAGCCGCAGAAGGGGTTTGCCGTCTAAAGAAGGGGGAGATAGCCGACAAGCCACTCAGGATGTGGATATGCGGTGGGGGGTCGCCAGCTCCAAGACGGGACAGCTTAGGGGGACTTGGATCACTCCGCGACGAGTAGACGGGACTAAGAGGCTGATCTTAACCTACGGAGAGGAAGGTGGTTCGCTCGGTTCTGGCCGCTGAGGTCGCAAGAACGGGATCTTACTTAACAGGCCGATTTCCGAAGAAAGTGAGCTGTGTCGGAAAAGAGGAATCGGCAGAAAATGGATCTGGGAAAGAAAAGTAAAAAGGAGGTCACGAGGGGAGCCGCAGACCTCTGGCCTTGTTGAAGACTTCTCAGAATCAAAAAAAAGCCTGAGAGAGCAAAAAAAAAGCACGGTGGAGAGCTGACGGGCTGATAGGTGCTTCTGGCGATGAACTCTGTCTTCATCACGTCCGCTCAACCCTCCTAAGGCCAGGATGGATCTTATAGATTCTGCGCCAAGCGGGGACGTTCCCACAAGAAGGATAAAGACGGTGCTGGATAGACTAGTAACTTCTTACAATTTCTTCGTCCTTGAAGTCAAGATTTTGGTGGGAGCTTTCCACTCCAACCGGATTATTATCGGATCAGTTATGAACAAGGCAGCAGTCACGGCGCCTTGCTTTTCACAACAGATCTAGGACTTCTCGTCAGGTATTAGCAGGGAGAGGTAGGACGAGGGCGCTGATTTGCACGGGGGTTAAGTGAGGGTCCCCGGAGCCGGTTGAGTCCACCGCATTGTGCGAGGCACAACCCGTAGCTGTGTCTGAAGAGGAAGTCGAGGGTCTTCTGAGCGGCGGGACACGCGGCCGGCATCAATAGGGCGAGGAAAGAAACAAGGATTCGGATTCACCGGGTAAGACATGATCTTGAATCTGGCGCTGCGGGGGGTGGTTCTGCTCGATACATCCAAGCTGGATGAGTACGAGGGGAGAAAAAGCGTGAGAGATGACCGCGTGCCAAAAGAAGCCGTTGTCCTTGGCGATTGATAACTGAAGACCAAGGAGCCCACTTTCCTCGATGGACTCGGGGGTCGAGGCGCAGCGCAAAACAAAGAAAAAACGCGCGATGGAGAAGAGTGTTTGAACCAACCCGCGGCGCGCGGCAAGAAGTCTAAAGGGGGGCAGCCGGGTCGGTCGGCATAGATGGGAAGGGGGAGATCTGCTGACCTTGGATGAGGGGAGGAAGAAAAACGAAAACGGACTACAGTGGGGTCCGAAGTTCATCGGTCGAAAATCGATAGACCAGAGGGGAAGACGACCAGAGCTCGAGAACCGGCCGGACGCTCGTTGGGAAGCGGGGGAAAAAGGGTGACCAAGAGCTCCTCCACTCTTCAAGAAAAAGAGGAGGCGCACGCACTCCAATCATGGCATTGAATCATCCGTCGCGCTCGCAGAAGAGACAACATAGAAGAAGAATAAGGAAGAAGGATAAGGGACGGATCGAGCTGGTGTGCGCAGTGACAAAAAAAAAAGATCGTTGAACGGGAGAAACTTATGCTCGGTGGTGCCCGACACACGCAATCCTCGCCTCCTCCGGGAGCGAGAGGCCAAAGAAAGAGAATACACCAAGAATAAGAAGGTCTTCAGAAAAGAACTTCGAAAAGCGCCGCGCCTACTTCCTCAAGACTCGACAAAAGGGGAGAAAAAAAAACTGGAGAGGGGCGATCAACTCTTCGCCTCTGAAGCAACAAAAAAGAAAAGTCGGCGCGACGGCTGCCAGAGGGTACAGAGGCGAGTCTTTAAGAATTGATATGCGCGGCGCTCGAGGCTGGACTCCCCGAAAAAAAGGCGAGCAGGATTATCTTGAGAGTAATAACTCATAAGGTCTCTCGCATAAGCGTCGAAGCGAAGGATCGTGTTTGTTCGGCGATTGCGGAAAAAACGGACTTCCTTTCGACCGCGGCCAAAAACGAGGAAAACCAGCTCGATCCTCCCCGCTGGGGAGATGGCCTCAGACGATGGGGGAAAGCGAAGCCTTGAGGAAGGAGGTAAAGTGCACCACAACGGGGGCGCCCTAAACGAAGCGAGGAGCGCTTAAGGCGTCACCCCGAAGAGTCCCAGCTGCCTCAATCAAAAAAAAAAGTAACGCGCTGTCGTCGGGAAGATCCGAAAAGGGTCTCGCGAACGCGCCCTCCGAATGAGAAACAAGAAAAGGAAAAGGGCGCTTCTCTATCCAATCAGAGATCAAGAAGATCACTTCACTGCGACCATCAGAATTCAGGGAAACCCGGCTAAAAAAGGGGCTACTCGCATCACAACGCGGCTTCAACAAATAGCCGGAAAGATCGCGTCGTGCTGCGTGAGTTTAAGACCCCATTCTCGAAGGCGAAAAGGCAGGAACCTGTGGCGGACATTCAACCTCAAATTAGAGAAAACAAGTGACACTCCAAGTCCAAAAGAAGGCTTTAAAGACTGCCTCGGAAGAATCGCCAATCATCAGAAGAAGGGGAAAGAGAGTAAAGCGATCTATCCTAACTCCCAACCAAAGAAGAAAGATCATGTCGGGCAAAGGAGTAAAGAAATAGAAACGTAGCAAAGGAACTATCAAAGGGCCTAGCGGGAAAACTGAAGATCTCTCTATCTACCTCCCCCGCCGCCTTCTGAGAACATGTGAAGGGACACATCATCAAGGAGACCAAATTGCTCGTGCTTTCAACCGGACAAGGCATTGACGACTCAAGCATGACTCGGCAAGCCGCCGGACCACGGGGGAAATCGGCAACCAAACAGCTCGCAGAGTCAAGCATCCTCTTCAAAATCAACTCCGTAGGTCCAAAAAAAAAAAAAAGACCGGAGCTCTAAGGAGCCGGGCCTATCAGAAAGAACGGGCTATTCTAGAGTCCCGAGGCGCCTCGTCGTGGGAAGGGGGAAAAGAAGCAAAGGGCAAAAAGAATAAGAAAAATAGATCTTACGTTCGGTGTAGCGCGATAAAAAAAAAAACCGGGGGAAGAACCGGACGCCGCCGCCACGATCTCGCCATTGCCATTGGGGAAAGTAAGAGAAGTGCGGCCTCGCCTCCTGAGGGAGATACAATTCCGCCAATGCGAGGGAGGTGCGCGCGCCGAGTAGAGACAAGGTAAGCAAAAAGGGGGGAACTGAACGAAAACGAAGGACCCCAAATCGTCTGACGGCAAGAAAAACATAGCGTACTATCCACACAGTCAAGAGAGGGAAAAATCAAGAGTCGAGGAGGGAACAACAATTCGAGTAAGATCAAATCTCTGTCACTTAGAGAAACCCGAAGAGGGGATAAAGAACTCAGAGACCGGGGCTTGGGGAGGCGGGAAGAAACAAAGCATCTTTTCTAAATATCGACCCGGGAGCGCCTAGAGGGATCCCCAAAAAAATCGCCATGAAACTGGGAAGAAGTGGTCGCGGCCGCCGCGGTGGTCTGGGCAAAAGGGATTCGCTCGGCGACGTTAAAGCCGCTATGGGGCACTCAACTCGATCGGTCGGGGTATACTTAACGGGTCCAGGGGGGCGTCTGAGTTACTGCGCTGACGAAAGCCTGCATGGAAGGGCAAGGACATCCCTTGAAGAGAAGTGAATCGTCGACGCGCTGCGAGCCTCGCGGGAAAAAAACGGTCCTACAGAGGGCTGAAAAACTCCGAGGACGAGTACAAAAATACGCAAGCGAAGTAGAGAAAAGTGAAGCGCAAAAACCAAAGGGCAACCGGCAATCCATACCCCGCCTCTCAGCGATCCTTAGCGACGAAAGGAATCTCCAGGGAGGAAATTAAGATGAAAAAAAAACAGTGAGTAGGAAAAAAAGAACTTAGAAAAAATCGTTCCTTCCGAGCAGCGCGCTATCGAGGCCGTCGATTGATGAGGTAAAAATTCAGGGGGGTCTTTTTGGAAAAGGGACGGGGAACGCCTTCGACTAAAAGAATAGAGGCGTGTTTTCCAAGATGATCATTGAACCGTGGCGGCGAGGGAAGAAGAGACTGATGTCTCCTAATCCACTACGGAAAGAAATCGGCCACATCACAGGAGTCGTCGCAACAGAGCCGAAAACCTCCACCAGAAGGGTGATGGCGACGGGGCGGCCCTATCTCTTGTTAGAACTTCCAACTAAAGGGGGGAAAGCAAAATTCTCCGTCGATAAGCGAAACCAGTCTTACCATCGGGCGCGTCTCTCGACTAGAAAAACCGTAACTATGAGGCGTGACCCGGGGAGGTTAAAGAGGAGGGAAAAGCCGAACTCCTCCACTCGATACGAAGAAATTCGGATGATTTCGACAGATAACCCGGCGGAAGATTCGACTTGCCTCGCTAAAGAAGTTCTTGCAGCGAGAAGGGGTCTAAGAGAGACTGAATTCCTTGTTGCCTACTCGAAAATGCAAAGGGGCGGGCTGAGGTCTAACTTTCGCGGTGATACGGACGTCGTGGGGCGAGGCAGGGACCTGGGGGTAGTGTCGCCTTCGAAAAAATAGTCAGCCCAGGGAGCGGGGACCTGACGTAAAAATCGACCTGGTTCTTGCCGATACTGGGAAAGAGGACAGAGAGTGACCGAGCACGATCACGATAGAGCAAATAGGGAGGAAAGGGTGCGGCGGCGTCCGTCACGAATCAGAGAAAGCTAGCGACTCAACGAGAAGGGAGAAGAAGAGGCTCTGAAGCGGCGTGGCGGGGACTGGCCCAGACGACGACAAAGAAGGTTCTAAGAGTATACTGTTCACTAAGCCGAGCCCCTCGCCGGAATACTGGGAGGCGAAGGTCAAGGCGATGAGAGCGATCCAGGTGCACGCCTAAAGAATGGAGGGGGGATCATCGTGGGTGAAGGTTGGGAAAAAGAAGTTGGAGAATCAGGCTGGACCTAGTCCTTCTAACTGCGGGACGATGCAGGGGGGACGGAGTGGAAGGGAAGAGCACGAAAGGGCGCCCAGTATGAGGTCTAAGCCCACCCAGAGCCCGTGCGTCGCGAGAGTAGAAGCGAGCGCGACATGACCAAAAAGCGACAGCACTATGTATATATAGAGGCTGCGTTCTAGACATACTTGAAGGACAGGGTGAGTGTGGAGCCTGCTGGGGGAGCTAAGGGGAGGGGGGTAGTTAGCTGTGAGTTTTACGAGTTATGAAAGGAAGGAGTTATTTTTTGGAGGGGTGCAGGTCGTTGCAAACGAAAATAGCCGAGAGGTGCCGGTTGTTGTGTGGGATGAGGGGGATGGTGGTGGAGGGGTGAGTAAAGGGCCTTGGAGTTTTCCGGAATGGTGAAACGGGCCTTGTTTGAAGCTACCGAAGGAACAGGGGAAACTAAAAGAAAGGGTTGGGAAAAAAACCGCATCCGCCGAGAAGGGAAAACCTGAGGGGCAGGGTTTTACTCAGGGCGGAAGCCATCGTGGTCAAGGTTCAAAGGGAAAGTTGTCACCAAGTGGGGGGGAAGCTTCAAAAGGAAGGGAGTCTACGCTGCTCGTGTCCGAAGTTGTCAGGAGTTCGGTCGATAAGATCGCGAGCGAGAGACTCGGAGACCAGCAGCGCAGAATGTCGCGGCGACTCGCGACGGGAAGTCGGTTGAGTGGGTGACTCTCTCAGCTGCGGCCGCCCCGCGAATAAAAGCCCCGTCTGCGGTGGGGCTCACGCACGCCATCGAGGGAGTCACCGTCTCGCCAAGAAAAGGAGAGGACTTCATCCCATCTTCAGCTCAGGAAAGGAGCGCTGGTGAGCAGTGCTAGGCTCGACTTCGTAAACTCAAGGTGAAAGTTAGCCAGGGAAATAACGGGGGGGGGAGAACAAAACCCACACCTACTATTAGAAGCGCCGCAAACAAGACTAAGAGCCCAAAAGGGGACAGAGGAATCCGAGAAAAACTAAGGAGCGCTCACTCTGCTGTAGTCAAAAGAAAAAGTCCGAGGGAAGAGGGACTCAGAGCGCTGAAACGACCCTGAGAGGAGACACGCCGACTCCTCCTATCTCGAAACAACACACAGAGTAGACCAGGGGGGGGGGGGAGCCTAAAAGACGGAGCTCAAAGAATGATGACGTAGTGGCGCTTCAGGAGAAAACAAAAGGAGGTAACGCCCTTAGTGGATTATCTGGCCCTGTTCCGGTGGATCTCTCGAAAAAGGCCTGACAACCGGGAGGGGGTTTGAGAGTGACACGAACTTCTTGTCGCTCAGTTACAAAACAGAAAAAAGTCGATGTCCTCGCAACTACTCCGATAGCCCGTCCCCCGCCATAAGGATAGCTAAAACAAAAAAGTTTCGGAGGAGGATGAGGCATGATCAAAAGTAATGCGTGCGTGGAAAAAATCCTAAAGAACAGCCCGTTAAAACAGCGTGCGGGCGCTATAAGAAAAAAAAGACTCAAACGGGAGGACCGAGGCGCCTCTACAAAAGTAGGCTCTCCGAGGGGGGCTAGTCAGTGGACTCGATTTTTCGCGGGAGAGATTCGTCGAACCGAAATCCTGATCGAACGGTCTGAAAAAAAAAGCAAAAGGGGGAAGAACCCTCGCAATCGCAGATCTCAACTTCGGGGTAGAAAAGATCGAAAAGGAAACGACCTGAGACCACGCGCTCCCAAGCTTCCTAGGAAGTAAAGAAGATCGGAAAGGTTGGGGGCGCTGCCTTAGCTCCAAACCCCCAGGACCTGTGGAAAGACACACGGAAACACGACCCAGTAAAAACATAAACTCGCCAAGGACAAAGAAAAGGCGTCGAAAAAGAGCTGACCTCTACCGGCGTCGCAATCATAACGTCCTCGGTACGCAACTAAACTAAGACAATCAGAAAAGACAAGATCATGACAGTAGCGGTGATACGCAGGCCTCGGAGAAGGAAAATCCTCAGCGTTCGGGGGGCTTCTCTCGGAGAGGAGCAGGACAGAGCAAACACAAGAGTCCGGGAGGGGAACCGCCCCCCAAAGGGTGTTTGGGGCTACCGGAGAGGGGGGAGACTGCTCGTCGTTCAACTTACCGTCACTCACCGAGGAAAAAGAAGAGTAAAAAAGGCGGTCAGCAAACCAAGTCCTTTAACATCGACCCAGGCTAAGGAGCGCAGGCGTTCAGAAGCCGGAGAAAGAACACCCTTGAGGAGGCAAAAAAAAGAGCGTCGCCTTCTCGCTGGGCAAGAAAAAGCTAGAAAGCCGGGGGGAATAGGATTTCTATCTGAGACGCGAGAGCCCTCGAGGGAATTGGAAAGATCCAAGAACAGCCTGATCTCATCGCGCTTGTCGTCATCGGACAAAACAAGAAGAGAGAGAGGCTGCAGACAGAGGAGAGTGACCAAGAGCACGCACCAAAATATGGAAAAATCTCTCGGAAAGCGGAGATCGTGCTCTTTCTCAAAAGGCCGAAAGCAAAAAGAAGACTCAAGGAAGCCAAAAGGCTGCGAAAAAACGGCCAGACGCAAGGTTCAAGAAAATTTTAAGAAAGATCCTCGACGCGGAACTAAAAAGTCACCCGGCCAGAGTTCAATCGACAAGGAGTCCACGCGAACAAGACCTCACGAACCTCAAAAAGAGCAAAGTCCTCCTGTGAAGGGGAAGGAAAAAGCGTCGAGCCTGGGCTAAACCTAGCCGCTGATCAGGCCAAGAAGCCAAACGCTTGTCGCGAAAAATGGAAAGCAGACTTTCTAGGATCAAGTGGGGCGGCTCCCTCTTGGGGTCCGGAAACCAGGGAGGCCCTTGGTCCGCATTCGAGGGTGTCGTCGTAATCGGCGTTGGGGCGCCGCCTGAGAAATGAGGGAAAAGTGCTAACCGTTGGGCTCCTCGTCGCCAGATCGGGGACTTAAAGCGATAGTGAGGCAGGAGATCGAGTCGAGGGGCTAACATGGTGGAGTTCCGGATGAAGAAGGATCTTTAAAAGCCCACTCGTCTGGAAGGAAAGACTTAAGTAGAATCTGCTCTTCGCGACTCCACCTCGGAGGTCATAGCATCCGGACGAAAGGGAAAGACCTCGATGTGATCATCGGCTGAAGAAAGGATTACACGAGTCACTCATCGGGTACGCTCGGAAGGGCCTCGGAAAAAACCGACACTAGAGTTCAGAATATAAAGAGGCTACATGAGATCCTGAGAGAAGGCTCAGGCCTATCCTTGACGCAGAGGAATCCACGGTTCAGAGTGATAAGTCGAGGGAAGACTGATCTCAAACACACGAGGAGAGATATCACGGTTAAAGAAAAAAGCTGAAGTCGTCAAGGGAGTCTGAAGCAGATCGGCGTGCGATGCGTCGATGGAAGTAAAGCGTTAGGGGGGGGTCGGCGAAGAAAAGAGCTGTAAGAGAGGGCGTGGAGAGGTATTCTTAAGGCCTAGCGTGAGGGGAAGGGATACCGAGAGAAGTAAGGGGGGCTAAAACAGAGAGAAAGTAGAAGAATAAACCGACCGACGCTCCGGGAGGGCTTTGTGGGGGAAGAGACCAAGGAAGGAGTCGTCGAAGCACGCGTGACCGCACGCTTACATCGTAAGATGCGAGGAAAGGTTAAGAAGACCTGGGTTGAGGACGGCCTATCATCAAGGAAAATTAAATCCTCAAGAGCAAGTAGTCATCAGGTACCTTAAGACCGGGGAGAGGGGGTTAACATCAACGAAAAAGCGTTCCCCCCCCAAATCGAACACGCCTAACCTGCGAGGAAGCCTGGTCTTGTCCAGACCAGAACGAGGGGGAGAAGGAAAGAGCTAGAGACAGTCGATCTTGTGCGCTTGAAAGGAGGTCGAATAGAAACACGCAGAGGACTGTCCAAGGACTACTAGTTAGACCAGAGGGAGCATTAGCTCTTCAACCGCCTACTGCCTACTGCCTTGGGAAGAAGGACCGAGGTCGTGAGGGGAGCCGCTTAGGCTGACGTCTTGATCTGGAAATACGTCAGGGAAAATCATTCCGTGGAGAGGTCTCTAGGGAGATATCAGCCCTGGACGTGGGGGAAAAAAAACGGATTTCGTCTCTCAGCTGCCGCCTCAGTTTCGGATTGGAGAGGGAAACGCCGAAAAAAACGACAAGCACTCTCCCTAGCACACGAAGTTTGATATGGGGTGGCGGAGCGGAAACTCCAAAAACCGAAAAGCCTCGACCAGACACTGAACGGGGGGAAGAGTGGGGGAACAGGATATTATGGCTGAAGGGCGGGCTTGAAAAAAGGACCGATTTCGATCTCAAAAGGTGAGAAGAGGAAAGTGAAGAGAGGAGACTGAGAAAAGATTCCCTGGCGGGTCTGACGTACAGAAAGGAAGAAAAGACTAAGTATGATTCCGCGCAAAGGGTAAGGACGATTCCAGACGGAGGAAAGAAAAGGAGCTGGAGACAGAGTAAAGGCTGTCATATTTGGTTCTAAGAGCACTAGGCCGCCCGGCGATGGAAAGAAAACACCAACAAATTTTGTCCTGGAGTTAGATCGCGAACTAAAGCAAAAAAAACAGCTCCGAAAGCAAAATTAGCCTATCTTCTTTCTTCACTACGGGGGAAGGCCAATTACTTTTCGCCCGGCATTTGGGAGAGGCTGCTAGGAAGGGAAAACGAGGCGCTGGATGAGAGAGGAACGCTCAGGTCGTATTGACAGAGAAGGCGAAAAAAGTCTTGTTGCTCGGGGATTACTAGGTGGAGGGGCAAATGTCCGCCGACCAAAGGATCTCAAAAAAAGTCAGGTTGTGTAGATGCTCAGGAAAAAACACTCCCTCGGAGAGGCCTGAAAGTGAAGCCGCGGGGAAGCGCGAAAAAAAGGATGTTACAAACCAGGGGATTTCTTCATAAATGGGTGAGGACTTGATCTGGGTCGCGAGCAAAAATCAGGCCGACCATTGGTCCTCATTGGGGGGAAAGTCTCTAACATCTATACGAGGAGAAAGCCATCAAAAAGAGAAAAGACAACAGACAGATCACCGTGGATTCGAAGCTAGTCATCTTGTTGACTTGGGACTGTCTCTCACGTCCGCCCCGCTGTCAAGCTGCGAAAAAGGGAGAGAAAGGGCAAACTCCGCATACCTGTGCAGGACTCCGAAGCGACAACCTCATCGTTCGCGAGGGATCGCCGCAAAAATGGAGAGGTTGAAAGGGAACATGGTTTCAGTTGGTTGCCGCGTCAAGGAGCGACCTAGAGTTTAACTCAACTCCGGAGAAACCAAAAAGAAGGAATGAGCCCTGCTGTCGAGGACCACCCGGAAAGGACATCCTCAAAGAGTCCTCCCCTTCACTCGAGTCAGGGATGGAAGAAACCGAGCGCCGCCCTACAACTAACGAAGGAAAAACGAAAAGCTCCTGATCAAAGGAAGAAAACTACCAAATCCAAAGACAACAACGGAAGAGAGAGATCCGAGAATCGTGGAGGAATAAAAATCGGTCGAACCCTTCCTTGAAGATAGCGAGACGAAATCGCGAAAACCAGATCTAACTCGTTAAAAAAAGCTTTTGATCACGCCTTCAGTGCTCTCAAAAAAAGAAACAAAGCGGGTCGGATGCCCTCGATGTTGGTGATGCGGATGTTCGGTCACACCGTCAAAGGACAAAAAAGGAACGAAGAAGGTCGCACTGCGCCACGCTCGAACAAAAAAAAAGAAAAGGAAAGGGGGCTTTGTTCGAATGACCTCGCGGCGGACGAGCGCGACGGTGCCGGAAGGAGACAAGGGGGGATGTCCCTCAGTTGTGAAAAAAGGAACCGCGCGCTGAGAGCTCACCAAGTCCGAAAGCTTCCGTCACACAGGGCGCGTAGACCAATTCGACGGATGGAAGAAGAGTGCTCGATTTTCGCGGCAATTCGAAAAAGGACAGACGAAGACGGTACAACTTTTCGGACACGGCCTAGCCCCGCAGATCAAGTAGAATCTCAAACCCCAAGAGAAGAAATCACTGTTCCATAGATGAGGCCGAAAAAACTCGCGGCCCGAAAAAACACACGCCCGCGGACAGGACGCAGCGCCAAGATCGCGGAGGGCGAAAAGGATTACCGAGGGCTACAACAGACCAAGAAACGGGGAGTGCCCAGGGTCAGGACACTTTGGGCGCAGGAAATCCCCAGTCCCATCATTTAGCAAAAAACAAAGTCACGCTCAGGACAAATAACCTGGGATTAAGAATAAACAAACTAAAAAAAAAAGATGTCGCCTCGCTCGAAGAGAGAAAAAAAGAAAAAGTGACTGCCACAGAGCATATCCGGCAACCAGTCAATTTCAGGGTGCCGCAAAGGGGGTAGAGGGAAGAGCAAAAGGGGAGGCGCGTGTTTCTGTGCAGAAAGACTGGGATCTCGTCAGCCACGGCCGTAAGAACACCCTTGGGGGGGGGGATCGGAAAATCATCGCGGTGGCGCCTAGAAAAGAGAAAACTGTTACCTTCAAGAGGTTAGCAGCCGAGAAGGGAGAGGTCAAAGAATAAAATCTGGAACTCGGAACTATGCCCGAAAGGCATCACCGATGATCCCGTGCAGCCGTCTGCTGGAGTCAGACAAACGCCAAGAAAGTCGCGCGTGGTCGGCGAGAGACCCCTCGAGGGAGCTTAGAACTCGGGATAATCGTGGAAAGTCCCCTCCACTAGGTAAGAAAACAAAGCCATCAAGCCTTCCGAAAAGGACGTGTCTAGGGGTAGGGAAGACTCATAGCGAAAGTTCCCAGACACAAGACAAAACGCTTCCAGAGGGCTGCCAAAGGGCATTTGCTCTGAGACTGCGGCCTCGACGAAAAGGGAAGAAGGCCGAAAACAGTGGATCATAAAGAGCCGACTCCAGACGCGAACAAAGAGAGTTGGGGAGTAAATATCTCCGAGGACGGGATCAAAAAAATTTCCTACGGCAAACACCGGGAAAAAGCAGAAGAATGGCGAAAAAAACGAAAGCATGTTCGGTCGCAAAACAATGGCAAAAAAGAATGGAGCATCGGGGGAAGAGCCTGGGAGACCTCTTCGAGGAGCGAAAAGTAAGCAAGCTTCGCCTCTGACTTGAAAAAGGGGGCTGATCCTACCATGCAGACGTCGCCAGGGTCTGGGGAAAACCGCAATCGGGGCCAAAAAGCTGCGTCCCTGAGCCGAGAAAGTGCACTTCCCGCCTGCGGGAAAAGGAACTATAGGGCCGGGGCTTCGATAGGAAAGAAGGTGGTGGCGTTCCTAAGCTCAGGGACAAGGGTCAGTCAGTGCCCGTCCCTAGAGGAGAAGCCAACCGTGGGGCTGGTAGGTCTGTGCTCTTCGCCTGGCCTGAGACAAGAGGTCACTACTGAAACCCTTAAAGGAACCGTCGTCTTCTTCTACAACTCGAAAGAGAAGAAAAAATCGACGGCATCCTCGATTTAATTGAACACTCTGTCTCGTAGCAAAGGGAAAACATGGACTGAAAAAAACACCGACAACTCCAAGAGAATCGGAGGATCTACGGCAATCCTGCCGCATGGAAAATGAGGTTGACGCGAAGGGGTCTCGGAAAAAAAAGCAATTGTTCTCTCAAACAACACAACGTCTGAGGGGAAGCTCAATTTTTAAACGAAAAACGACGCGCCTTGCTTCAGCGTCGCGCACGGAGACAGTTAGAAAAAAACAGTGGGAAAATGCCGGGCGGTTCACGGCGCCCTGGCTAGGGAAAAAAAGAGAGCTACGTGACATGCAGAGTTGTAGGGACGCGGTCCTGAGGATCACCGGGAGACATAAAGGACGAAATAGAGTAAGATCATCTAAGTTCTGCCGAAAGAAGAAGACCGCCTTGTCGGCCAGCGGCAGCAAAAAGAGGGTCCCAGAGTAAAACGATCATTAACCGAAAAAGGTATGGCAGGTTAAAAAGGGGAACGGTCGGAAAGATAGCTGTGGTCCTCTACGAGGGACTCCCACAACGGAAAGGAGAAACTAAGTAAATATCCATCGGAAACCCAAGCGGCAAACGACCCGCCGGGGCCGCGAGGCTCAAAAAAAAGAAAGTCATTGAGGGAGAACACTCTTGCTGAAAAAGCACCACAGTCTATCTTTGAACATCGCAGGGATGAGGGGAGAACAGCCGACCCAATCTCGGACAGCCGGGGGGGATCGCAAGACTAAACGACAAGACACGACTCGATGCTCATGTTCAAAAGAAGAAAAGTAAGGGTGTTCCTCGTTAGCCTGCTGAGGAACTTCGCGGAAGCTTATTATTCTTAGGGGAAGAGAGGGTCAGTGGACTTGGTGATCATTTCAGAACTGAGGAAGTCGTCATCCCCTGACGCTGATGTCGGCGCTCAGAAAAAAAAGACTGGGTTCTTGGGCCGGATGTTACGCCCCTGCATGTCGGCGGGGCAAGCAAGAGGCACTATCACTGCGGCTGCATAGGAGGGCTTGAAAAACTACCTACGGTCTGCCAACCTCCTGAGAAAAAAAAGCATAGGCTCGTGAGGATCGAAGCTGCCGCGTGGATGAAAACCAAGCTACGACATGCGACAAACTAAATCGAATGAATATTCACGGGACGGGGCCTTCCCTACAAGCTCCTGAGAGGGGTCTGCTGGACAGCCAGAAAATAAAGGGGAGTACTAGGGGACTCACGCGACGTCCTGGAGAAAGAAGAAATATGGCACATACTTTGTCAGTCTTGACCGAGTAATGATTAGAGATAAAACGTAAAGAGTAGACCTCACGTTAAATAAGAGACACTGGGCAAAACGGGAGTGAGTTCTAGAAACCAAAGTGGGGGCACGCTTGTCGATTGAGACGCAGTCCAGCCATCGGAAAAACGAGGGGAGCCCGTTAATAAACGTTCTTCACCGTTGAAATGGGACCAGATTCGGAGACCAAAAAAGTGGGGTTTAGCTAAGCGACGATGCGGAGAACTAGGAATGGGGGCGATGACGCGCATGCGAGGGAAGGAGGAGAGTCGAGTGGACAAGGATTTAAAAAATGTGATGAACTGCATGCGAGGAAGAAGGGGGCCTTCGCCCACATGTATCGACCCGGAAAACGAGCGGTTGGTCGAGCAAAAGCCACCACCACGCCTCTATCTGGCAGTAGGGGGGGGACGCGGCCGAGGAAGGGCGCCGGTAGGGGAAGTCAAAAGGAGAGTTGTATATAGGCGACTTTAGCTCGGAAGCGTCGCGCTCGGGAAAATACCATGAAAAGTGGGAGGGGAAAACAAAGAGTCGCTAAGCGAAATCGGAGACCAAATTATCGAAAAAAGAGAGAGAACATTGTGAGCGGCAAGATCATAGGGGGAAAAGCGGTCGGCGATGTGGTTACTAAAAAAAAAAAATCCGCCGCTGCAACGAGGCGAACCCTATGGGCTCCTCCTTACCTTTTTCAATTTCCGTCAAAGGAAAAACTAAAAAAACTAACATGTTCAAAGGGGCGACTAGGAGCGTGGGACGGATCGAGCTGTGGCGAAAAGGAAATCTAACGTATTAAAGACTAACAGAGCGCAAACCGTTGTTACACATAAGCCGACCCCACCGAATAATAGAAAAAGAAAATTATAGAGCCACTAAAGGGAATGAGGCTACTCCTACCCGCTACTTCTAACACAAAAGGGAAAAATCGATGACGAAGCCAGACTCCTCAATATCGGAACCCGACAGGTCTCGGCGTCCCCGCCGTCGAGCCGATCTCTCAAAACCTTTAAAGGGGATATCGTAGAGACGCGCGCGGGTTCGTGGACTCTCTCCTTGGAAGGGCAGGGAGCTCGAGCGGAATCCATAAGCGGTAGGTCGAGGGCTGGATGAGAGAAAGCCGGGCCAAGTGCTCTCAACCCATGGAAAGAGAGTCCCTCTTCGGTGGTGGGTCGTCAGGAAACAAACACGACCGGCTCCTTTTCGACCAAGACAACGAGTCTATCCTCGCACAAAAAAACAACCAAAATCCCGTCCCCCCGAAGAGAGGCGCTGAAGGCCTCCAGGGGGGAAACGATGGGGGTAGTCGTCGGGACGGGAATGCAACGGTAATTGCAAAGACCAAAAGGCGCGCGAGGTTAAAAGGCAATTAGCGTCAAACCATTCAAAAAAAGAACCAAGGCCTACTACTGGTGCCGCCGGACCGGCGATGGTCTTCCTTTAGCTCAAGGCGTTTCAAAGAAAGAATGGTTCGCGATATTCTAAGAAAATCAAAATGCGACCACTGGTCAGGGAAAAAAGCGCAAACCTCATATCACTGGAAGAGACATAAGAACCAGCTCTATGCAGACAACCGACAAAAAGAATCGGGGCCCCGAAACTCTAGCCCTAAAACGCTCAGCCTGCAAGAAAAAGATCGTGCAGGGGCAAAAAACAACACCCTGCGCGGGCGGAGCCCAGGTGTCCAGGACCCAAAGCACCGAAGGCATTGGAAAACCAGACACTCAAAATTCTTAGAAAAAAGGAGCCTCGGACCTCGGCATCCCGCCAGAAGAAGGCTAGGGAGTCCCGCCTCGGGCGATCATAAGCTAACAAACCGTCCATATACAGGGACGAAAGAGTAAAGTCGAAGATAAGGAGCCTGAAACGTCCTCCAAGAAAAAAAGGGGAGGGGGGTGCTGTGGACATTCTCGCGATCAAAGGGTCAACAAGTCAGCCCAAAGGCCCGGCGCCTCCCAGGTGTGGGGAGACCAGGCGCGTGGGTCACGGCTCGCCGTGCAAGGACCGGAAAGATAAAGAGAAACTCAAGGGACTCGGTCATATGGCCCGCCTAAAGAAAGATCGGACAAGTCACCCTTACAGAAAGCTTCATCATCAAAGGGGGATACACAGGCAAAAAAAGAATCGACTTCTGGCAGTCAAAAAACCCGCCTCATGCGCTGTCGGGCAAAAAAAAGGAAGAGAAAAGGTCCAGTCGATTGGCGTCCCCGGAATCGTCGCCCTAGAGTGGACATGGAAAAAAATGCCCCGAACAACGGAAACACATCAAAGAAGGAAAATCACTGTTTTCGTCGTAAGGGAAAATCGCTGAGAGGAGACCGCCTCTTGAGTGACCGGACGACCGGGTAAAAAAATGAACCAAAAGTCATCGTGAGAGCGTAGGAGAGGTCTCTTCCGGACGCCTGCGGAAAAATCAGATAAACGACAAGCAAAGTCTCGGCGCGCGCGGGGACATCCAAGAATTTAAAATTGCAAATCTCGCTCTACCCGCCTAACAGTGCCGGCCTATCCAACGACGTCCCGAATATCGAAAAAGTATACCTCATCGGAGAACGTAGGATCGGCCAACGCCTTGGTTAAAACATCATAAATTAGCCGGGTTACCTAACGAGAAGCGAGGCCAAGGAGCAGCTGTAAAGAAGCGCTTGGGTGATGGCGACTCCTACCAGAGAAGGACATGCTGAGTTCGAAAAGGCGCCAGAAATAGGCAAAGAGAACTCATGAGACACTAAGTCGGGGCTGTGGGGGGAGCGCAAGTTGGGCTTGGCCGCAGGATCGGGCAAAAGGGGAGCTCTCGAAAGGGGGGTCTTGACTCTATCCGTTGCCGTCCTCAATCGATCTTAAAGCTCGCGTCGCTACGGAGGACAGATGAAGCTTGAAGGATCTGCTCTTCAGAAAAAAAAAGAAAAAGGCGATAACGTCATGAAAGACCTACGGGAGAAGTCAAAAGGCTTCGGGCGACCGCTGATCGCTGAAGAACTGAGGAAACGGTCAATACGAGGGAAAAAAACGACGAGGACGAGTGCGCTCGCAAAAAAAAAAAGGGCAAGTCAAGGGTTAAAAAACCCCACCGACACGACAGCATCCTCTAAAGAGAAAGAAGACTAGGCTCGCGCGATGCCGACGGAAAGCGGGTGATGGCACGG
>Ga0179591_1306055_pt1 | contig 16670 bp, 16 predicted proteins | sample CZOMad2_1_08_16f_FD_182891 | JGI IMG/M metagenome (GOLD analysis project Ga0179591, IMG submission 182891) | Vadose zone soil fungal communities from Angelo Coast Range Reserve, California, USA - CZOMad2_1_08_16fungal (PacBio error correction) | ecosystem: Environmental > Terrestrial > Soil >...
TTACATTACTCCCTGATCATACTCTAATGTGCGGTGGCTGGCTTAAAAAGGTTAGGCAGGTGGCATTGGTGGGGACTGTGGGGAACCGCTGCGTCGGACATGAAAGGCTGAGCAAATTGGCTTGGACGTTTTAGGAAACTGTGTGCTTTACTTGAGAAAAAGGACACTCGGCGGGTAAGGTGTCAAACACTACGCGGGCATTTGTGCAAAACAAGAAGGCGTTGACGGCCCGTAATACGCCTGGCTGTTGGGCGGACCGGCCGCGGGTTGTCAGGCCGAAGTTCAATGTCACCGTGTGGGAGGAAAACCTCTGAACAGTGGGCCACGAGCGTTGTGAAATCGCATTCTGGGATTCGCTTGGCAATGCGGCCAGCATCTGTGCGGGCCGGGCCAGTGGTGCGGGGGACGTCCTTTCTGGTGGCTTAAACCAGGGAGGGTTCTGTCCCTAAACGCTCCCATTATGACGTGGAGATGCGTTTACTTGCCGGGGTGATAGACGCTGGAAAAAATTTCAGAGCATACGAAGTCTATTAAGGGAGATAAGGTGAATGCCTATTACGTCAAAATTGGAGAACTGTCAGAAAAAAAGAATCGAGGGGGAAAGAGACAGGAGAGGTGGCGCAGAAATCCGTTAGAGAAGCGGCGAACGGGGGCCCAATGCCGGAGCTGCGCCTACTTTTATCAAGGGCCCATGCGCAGGATCTACTGGTAAGTTCGGCGGGGGGGTCGAAAATTCAGAAGTGGGGGCCTACTGAGGCGACAGACTAAAGGCGACGATGATTAAACTGCCAAGGCCAAGCCTGGAGAGTCCAGGAAGCCTGACAAAGGATACTCCTATCTCCGAGGGGGGGCTCTAGAGGGAGATTAATGCAGTTCGATTTCCTAAGGGAAAGGTGCGCCCTTGATCAAAAGAAGAGCAGACTAGATCGCAGGATACGATCAGAATTCTCAGATTAAAGCGAGCCTACGGGGCAGACTCAGAATTCCCTGACGGCGAAGGGGAGAGCAAGGGTGGGGAAAGATATTAGAGACCCTGCTCCAGACCTATATGCGCTAGAAGGGAGAGAAAGGCGCTCCCCTCGTTCTCAGAGGGGCAAAAAGGGACGAAGATTGAAGGAATACCTTCAGCATTAGAAGGGAGGGAAGGGTAAGTCCCGACAAGAACCAAGATGAACAAACCCACTGTCATCTCGATCAACACACAACTTTTTAGAAAGAGAGAAAAGGAGGGGGATTTTTGTAGCTCACTCCCGAAGGACCGTCCGCGCCTAGGGAGGAAGAAGTCAAATTCGTCGAGCTCATCTGCAGACCTTAGTGCAGTACCAAGCAAAGGCTTGAGGAGGCAGATGGGTGGCGCCGAGGACCTCTCATGTTTGGGAAGGGAGAATCGTAAGTTCCTGGGTCACTGACGGAAGGAGGGGCACATCCTCTACGGGGATGCGTTGAAGCAAATCTTATCCAGGCTGAGTGATAGGAATCAGGGAGAGGGAGGAGTCAATTCGGAAAAAATTAACCGGCTAACAGAAGATCCGCCCGGATGCTCGGCTCGTCGGGTGAAAAAAAGAGAACGGAACTCTGCAATGGCTTGTTGACGTTGCATTAAGAGAGGAGGAGAGACTAAGGCAATGCCCCACCGTCGGAAGGCTCTCTATCAACAGGAGGGGCAGTCTCAGGACGTGTTTTCTGAAACTGACTGAGCGTAGTTCGTTTAGCCACAAAGAGAACCGGAGTCTGGGCGAAACCAAAGTAATACGCCGGGCGTCTGCCAGGGTGGGGGGTTGGGGGGGGTGGGGGGGGGGGGAGGGGGGGTTGGGGGGGGGGGGGGGGGGGGGGGGGGGGGGGGGGGGGGGGGTTGTGGGGGGGGGGGGGGTTTATGTTTTTTTGGGGGGGGGGGGGGGGGGGGGGTGTGGGGGGGGGTTTTTGTGGGGGGGGGGGGGGGGGGGTGGGGGGGGGGGTGGTGGGGGGGGGGGGGGGGGGGGGGGGGGGGGGTTGGGGGGTACGCCATAGGGGGCCGTAGCGGGGCATAAGGCCCGGGTCGGACCTTCCGACTAACTTCGAAGGGAACAGAAGGCGGAAGAGACCTCAAAGGACAACTCGGAACAACGAAAAAATAAGGTAGGCACACCGAACTTCAAACAGCCCCGTAAAACCTCCCCAAACACGTGGCCGCCCAGGAACCTCCTTACAACCCGCGCCTGACCCCTCCTGAAAAACGATAGTGGGAAAGGAAGGCGGTTGCATACACCCTAAAAGGGGAGCCCCTGACGGGGCGAAATGCAAGTCAAACGGAAAAAATCGGACCTTATCGGGAACGCAAAAAATACCTCCTCCCTCGGTGTGGTCCCCATTACCGGACCATCTTTTTGTGAACACAGTCCCTCCGCAGTGTCCAGAAACAACCCGCAGAAACCGTGGTACGCGGCCAAGGGGGGCCAAGAAGAAACACTTTTGGAAAAAACCTTTCAGACCGACCGAAGGTCAAGACCCCTTTCCTGTTGCGCCATAGGGGAGAGGATCAACCGGGGGAAGTCAGGGTCTGAGAGTATAGTGAGAAATTGGGACTAACCTGACGTAAGGAGAAATCACACTCGGTCTCCTCCTTTATTACAAAGAAAAAAAGGCGGCAGGGACTTATAGAGAAGGAGAAGAGGGGACAGGGTAATCGTGAAGAAAACAATCCATAATTAGTCTCATCTTCAGGGTACTCGGGGATGAGTCGTCAGAGAGGACTTTAATCTCTGGTGTGAATAAATCCGGAGAAGAGGTCTCTTTTGTAAGCGTTTAGAGGCATGTGAATGGTGAGTGGAAGATAGTGAGAGATAAAGGGAAAGGGAAGAGAACGTGGCAGGGCGGGTCTGGGGGGGATGGAAGGGAAGAGCGACAGCGGGCGAGACAGGGTAAGAGGACAGCGCGGGCGACAGCGGCCTACAAAGGTCCAGGACGCGGCACCAACGCAGCAGCCGTCCGATCCTCGCTGAAAAAACGAAAGAGAGGAGAAGACAAACGCCTTCGGGCGAACAGATGGAGGAAACTAGGAAAACCCCAAGAGTAAAGCAAGAGGCCCGGGGGGTTTCTTCGCATGTGATGCGTACGGGCAAGTAGGAGAGAGGGGGATGGTTTCGAGGAATGGGTGGGGCAATCGGGGAAGAATAGTTTTGGGGTGCATCTCACGAAGGAGCGAGAGAATGCCTCACTCAACTCGAATAGAAGGGAAGGACCGGCATGTTAAAAACTAGTAGTGTCCCTAAAAAGAAGCATTATCGGCAAAAGAGGGCTTCAGGGTTCCGTCATAATGGAGGTCGAACAAAAAAGCACGCGCAGAGGGGGGGAGCACTTCAGGATCATCTTGAGGAAAGTCGAAGGCGTTTCTCACAAAACCGTGACAACGAGGGCATTCTGTGGTATCAAACTGCTATCCGACGGAAAGGAAAATGGGATGGTTGAGACTACATAGGTGGGGACTACCCAAGTGCAGGGAAGACCCCTCTGTTAAAAAAAAAAAAGGCGGAGTGGGGAAGCAGCGGTGACCAATAAGTTGGATCTCGTATGGGTTTTTTCCTGCCCAAAGAGGAAATCAGAAAGGAGATATTGTGGAACATAAAAGCAAGAAAAAGTGGGGAGAGAAAAGCGATGAAAGGCCGTGCAGCAGCGCAAAATTTGTCAATAGATACTTCCCTTTGGACGGCATGCCCCTACTGGTGAGCAAAGAGGAGCGCTTTTAAAACCGAAGGAAAAAGCATGAGACGAAAAATTGGCAAAGGACAAGAGAAGGCGAAAATTGGATCAGGAACAGCTTGACAACATTGTGAACATGATGTTCAAAGTGAGTCTTCTCCAGGAAAAAACGGGGGGAAGGACCAGGCTTTTTTTATCTTCTTTCGAGAGGAAAAAAGATCTGAAAAAGAATAACGGAACAGAACGGAGGACACTTTTAATTAAAAACGAGACCGGAACATAGGCCTGAATTTAAAAAAAACTCAACAAGTGAGCTATTAAAGCGCGCGGGGAGGAGGCAGAACGGGGGGGTTGAGATCCTGGGTCCTTCCCGGCGCCTGGGAGAATAAGACATTGTGATAGCTATGGTCGGAGATGAGAGTTTCTCAAAACGGAATAAACCATAGAGAATCTCTCAACACGAGGATAAAAGAGAGAGATTAAACTGATTTGGGGAAAAAGGTAAAACGCGATTATCTCCAATCGAGAATCACCAAGGTAGGGATCCCATCTCAACATCTGCAACAAAAAATAACCGCGAAATGCTGCTTCTCTCGAGGGGGCCGCTTAGAAAGTCGCGGAGAAAATAGAATAACAAAGTCGGATCAGGGGGGTGACCAAGTAGTTCGAAAACACAAGACCTACTTTCCTTTTTAAGGAATGTTTGGACGAGCCCAGGGGCTCGAAGGAAAACCGCAAAGCAAGGCCCCCAGCACAGGACAAGTGGGGGCGCAGAACTCACTGGCACAAAGACAAATTAAGGAACAGCCACGAGTCTCAGCCCCGACAGAGCGTCCTGCTAAGGGGATGGCCAACCTGGGGAAAAATCGGATACGTTTTCTAAAAAAAGGTATGGTTGGAAAAAAGAAGAACAAGCTGGTCACCTAAAAGGGGGAAAAACTTCAATGATGACACAGGGGAAGGGGCCAACGGCGTCGGAAATGGTTAAACTCTTCGATAGGTCAAGACACACTCCTCGGATGTCGAAACTTCAAGGGAACAGAAGATCGAGAATTACCGCCGACTGGGGCAGGGCTGAAAAGACGTCGATAAAAACTCGAAAACAGAGAGGGAAAAAAGAAGCCACTTAATTGGGTCAACAGGCTGTAAAACAAGAAGCGGGGGGGATGTCAAAAAAACCCCCTCTTTACTGTCTCAAAACGCTCGGAGCAGGACCATAGATAGGAGAGGGGTTGGGGAACCATCTCCAGGGGGAACTTGGGAAAGAATGACGAAGAATAGATTACTTCTTGAGACCAACACTTCATTTGGTAGCGCTCTAGGCACATGATAGAAGCAAAGCGGAGCTGGGGACCGATAGCTCTTTTCCTGGAGAAGTTAATGTCTCGCGTGGGCTAAAAAAATGTATTCATGTAGAGGGGGATGGTTACTTTGGGAGGGACGCGAGGGTATTACTTGCAGAAAAAAGGAGGTGCTTCACTTACCGTAAAAAACCAAAAGACTCTAAACGAAAGAACCGAACCATGAGAGCGACATTGGGAAGACGCCATCAACATGCCAACGAAAGGATGCCTTTTCCGCGTCATAATTGATCTTAATACAAGAACCGGAGAGATAAGGAGGGTTAAAATATGGGAGACTCCAATCGTTGGCCTGCCTCAGGGGCTCTTGTACAGGGGGAGCGAGGCGTGTCCCTAGGTAGAGGGGGAGAGAGGTGGCGGAGCCTGGAAAATCCCTCCAAGCTGGGGGTGTGAGGAAAGTAAGAAAAGGAGAGGGCAGGACCTACAAACGAGGCTCTTACCTCGTCCGGGCCTCTGAAGATAATCAGAGGAGGGGGGGGAGTTGGAGGCGACAGGCGGGGTCGGGTTCACTTGGCTTCCCATAGTGCGGAGTACACTTGAAAAATTGAAAAGGCGCCGTAACGATGTGTGCCGACAAGGGGGGGGGAGGGAGGTGGCGGAAAACAAGGGGAGGGGCGGGCTGGGAACAGCGGGAGGGGAGGGCATGTTGAAAAACGCGAGTCTGGCATGGGACGTGGACGGCATGGAGGCCGGAGATTCCTTACGGGTCCGGATTCTCAGGGCAGGGGATAAGTGGCAATTGTGGGAAAAAAGCCAAGGGCATTAAAAGGTGTCAACGAAATAATTTGGGCATAGTTTCACGGGCTTCTCCGTTGCGGGGGAGGAACTTCGGGGGGGTTCGTTATAGAGAAGTTGGGCTGTTAGGGGCCAGTCTTTAGGAATAAAAAAAAAAAAAATGATGACCTGTTCGAGGTAAGGATTAAGAATGGAAGAGTCCGGACGAAGTCTGGCCTAAACTATCCGGAAACGTCTACGTGCAGCTACGTCCTTAGGGCCTAGTACGGGAACCACTAAAGGGCTTCCCTGGAAGAAGGGCACGGGAGTCACCTAATGGAGCATCCTTTCGATAGAGGGCGAAAAGGTCCTGGAAGGAGAGAAGAATTTGTTGGACACACAATTCTAAGGAGCTAAAAAGGTACTTGAAGAATCGGGAGGGCCAAGTTCAAGGGGGGCAGAGAGGAGGATCAAACGCCAAAGTCCTCTCTGATGAATTTAAGGTGAGGTAGATGCTCCCTTCAAGCAGGACCAGCAAGGAAGAGCATAAGATCGAGGCTCAGGTATGAGATCATTCAGTCATGAGGGGCCAAGGGGGATAAAGGAGAAGGGCGCTAGCGCTCTGGGAATCAGGGCAACGAAATAAGGGGGGCCTATTTGCATCCCAAGAGGGGGGCATATTATGCCGTAAATCCAGAATTCGATAGACGAAAAATTGAGAGGAGATTCAGGACCGATCAAAAACCGATGCCGCCTCCTCCATGACGGGTACAAACGGCAGGAGGGGACGTTGAACGATTGACTAATTGAATGAGGAAGAAGGAAGCGGCGGGAGTCATTAAGGAAAAAATTTCCCCTCTCAAAAACCCAACGAATTACCCACGTTAGGGACGACTCGAACCCAAAAAAAAGAGGAGTAGGAAGAAACGGAGCCCGTTTTTGTCAAAAATCTGGTGTAAGCTCAGTTTCACATCCCTGTCCTGGACTTCAAAATAAATGAAAGGGAGCATCACTTCAAAAGGTCGGGACTAGCTCGGGACCTCCTCGAGTCGTGTAGGACAACGAAATGGCATGGTTCTATCGGTCGTTGGAGGGAGAAATCGCCCTCAAATTTGAAGTATCGCCTGCCTGGGCCGCAGGAATAAGCGGCGCGATGCGTTGACGGCAAGAATGAGGGCGAGGGAGGAAATTGGTATTAACGCGGCCGGGCGCACGTTCTGAACGGGGCCACGATGAAATGCCCGCGCTAACGCTCCTAACCGGCCAACGCTTGCTCGGGAACTCTCCTTTGGGTTCCGCGGACGAGGCGCAAATGGCGTTGGCGCGTGGGGGCGACGTGGGGAACTCAGCGACGAAGACGCGATTCGCATCAGGGCTTATGTCAACCAAGGGCGGAAAAAATGGCGAGGACTCTGTTCCAGTCGGAGGGTCTGGAGGGGCAAACGGAGATCTCCACGGCCGGGAAAACCGTTAAAGCCAGAAATATCGCCCTTATGAGGTCTCCATCGACCCGTAAAATGAGAACGAGGAGGCGGAGGAAATGGGAAAGGGACTCCATATGGGGGGCAGTAATAAGAAACAGGAGTACCGTCGAGGACGGATAGGAAGTCGTATGCATAGTGTAAATAATGTACGGGCATCAAAAAAAAGAAGAATCTAAAAGGTAAGATGTGGAGAGGCCAGAAAAAAAAGCTTTCTCTCCACCAGACATACGATCAAGGAAAGGCCCGACGGGACTCCGGGGAACATAGCAAAAGAAAGGGGCTGGAAAAACTAATGAAACATGCGCGTTTGCCGCCAAAACAAATCTGACCAACCTCCGGCGGACACCGCGCGTGGCTAAAAAGAAAAAAATACTGAGCCGGGCCATGGACCAGACTCCCAGCGTGTTGCAATGACCCGCACATAAAAAGGGGGGAACACCGGAAAGGAACGGCCGTGGTCCTCAAATGGGCCGTCAAAAACGTCCCAACCGCTCCACCGGGGCAAAAGTTGCAACTGCCGCCGTGTCACTCCACCTTTAGAACTCCTGAGGGTTCACTCCTAAGTCCCTGATCTTCTGCTTATATGGGGGGTGGGGGCTGGGAAAAAAATGATTCAAGGGTCGGGACCTTTCGGAATCAGATTAGGAAAAAAGTTTCTTACGGTAGGGAAATCCGAAAGGGGGGGGACGCAAGCTCAGAGTCCTCTGTTAGGTCCACGAACGCAGAAGGAGTAAAGACTGAAACAAAAGGAGAAGGCAATGGAGACAGAGGGATATAACTCTGGAAAAACTCAGTAGCGACTCCAGCGGTCAAAATGATCAAAGCCTCGAACGTAAGAGTGCGAGGGGAAGGGTAGGAAGCATTGATTACGCTATCATGGGCGGGTTGACGGAGGGTTTTTTGGGGGGAGCATCTGGGGGTGGACGAAACGAATTTTGGACTACAGTTCTTCCTAATCACGCGAGGGAGAAAGGAAGATTAAAAAAAGAAAATCGTAGGGAGGACAGGGCAGTGTAGGACAGCTCTGGAAGTTCACAAAAAAACAGAAAGATGGACCCAATCGATGGGAGTGCAATGAGATCGCCTGTCAGTAAAAGCCCAAATGCCTCGTCCTTTTCTTAGCGGGGCACAGTAAGGAGCTGAAAAAGGGAAAACAAGGGAGGGGTAGACACAACGTGCCACAGGAGTCATTCGGTGGGAAATGCTGACACAGGGGGGGGGGGTGGGGGGGGGGGGTGGGGTGGGGGTTTGGCTTGCGCGGAGCGGGGCGCCCCCAGAGGGTTGGCCTGAAAAAGAAGAGGGACGGGGCGGGGGGATTCCAGGAGGGGGGGGGACAGCTAAGCGATCAGGGGAGTTTTGTTTCGAACGAGAAATGGGGAAAACTTAGTACATCAGGAGAGAGGGCCATTGTGAATCAGAAGTGGTTAAGAAAAGCTAACGAGAGCAATTTTAAACATGAAACAACTAAGGGGGGGATGACTCCTCCAGGTTGAGGGCAAGGCTGGGGGGGATAGGGCAGCGTGCCGGAGGGCTGGGGTGAAAAAAACCTCTTTCGACTGAATCTGCGAAAAACTTTGGGGAAAAAAAGATACACACGTCCACTGAGCGTGGGGAAAATCGCCGACTCTCGGCAGGACAGGCCCCCGAGGTTATTGGGAAAGTGAAGCTTCACCAAAGATTGCTATACGTGCTAGGATTGAATTCTGAGTACTCTCTACTGGTTCGATAGATGAAAACTGGATGATCTTAAACCAGAAGTCAGGTAATGAAAAAAAGCCCTTTAATCGTCGGGAAGGTTGGCGCTCACTAGAGTTGCGTCTTCGGGTCCAGCTTTAGAGCAGCGAGATTAGCCCAGGCGTGATTGGGAGAAAATTGGGGGGGAAAAAGTGAGAATACAGCCTTGGGGATCTGATTTGAGGATATACTCGTTTCTCACCGGAATAAACTCCAGAGTCTATCTCTCAACACAAAAACCACCTTCAGAAACTAGAGGAAGAGCAAGAGGGTCTTTTTGGGAAAGGGGGGTGCGGAAGAGAGGGATGGCTCAATCGCTACAAAAAAAAAGGATGTATGACAAAAACAGTGCCGGAAAATCTAACGATACCCCTAGGACTGTCGGAGGCAAAAGAGTCTCGTGCAACGGGGAGAGGAGCACAGAGGGGACGACAAAGTAGGAGCTATTTGCCGGTCTCAGGTAAAGGCCCTGGCTTTGGGCAGAGGAGGGTTTGTCGGGGGAAAACTCGCAACGGCTAATCCTAGAGAAAATCCTCCTAGGCCAAAACATCATCAGGAATGGAAAAATTTTCCAGTTTCGAAATCTCAAAAGGGAAAAAGACCCATAAAAGGGGGAAGTTGACGGACGCAGACCTCGATCGACTATGACATCACGCATAAGTAACGCCGTGACGGATGGCCAAAGGTCTCGGACTGTGGGGGAGTTTTAAAATAAGAGGGCAAGATGAAGGATCACAGAAAGCCCTTCCCTGCTGAAACTGGAAGAAAGAAAGATTAGGAGGCTGGGGCGATGGTTAACAATAAGAACTCTAAAAAGAATAAAAATCGCGGAAGACCCGTATTGAGCTCAAGGCAAGGGAAAAAAAGTATGGAAGAAGAGGGGAAGGTCAAAAGGTTACTAGTAGTAACAACGCGACCTTGGTCCTAGGAATGACAAAGAACAGGTCAGCTAGATGGTCCACCAGATCGGGGGAGTCCACCCCGAAGGTGTTCTTTCTCAAAAAGGAAGCTGGCGCAATTATACAGAGAAGAGAGAGGGGTAGGAAAACTCGTGGGCAAAACTGACCTAAAGACTCTATTGAAAGAGTACGTGAAAAGCACTGCATGGGTTAGAAAGATCGAAGTTGTAAAAGGGAAAAAAATCAAGAAGAGAAGCTGCGGTGCGATAAACGAAGGGCGCATTCTTGCGCATCCTGGAACTCCTTTACGCGCACAAGGAGATGGGGCCAATTTGGTGGGGGGGCTTTGGGGAAGAATTGGGTCCCGAGAGTGAAAGGCGACTTGGGAAGAACTTCAGTGCCAAAAGAACGGGTGTTCACGTATACACACCTATGCTCAACACACAACCACCCACCACCAACACCCCTTGCAAACCTAAAAAATGATAGCGGAATTCCGAAAAAGAAAACATTCCAGACGAACGCCGGCCGGGACGCGGGCAGAGGGAGCTACTCATCTTTTACGGGAACGGAGTTTAATATCAAAGAGGGAGAAAGAGAAGAACAGTGTGTCAGTCAGAAGAGAGGAGTGTCTTGGGGAAAGGAAGTGAGATCTTCCGGTCTTCAAAGGAAAAAGTATGTTGCGCGCAAAAATCAGTCCCGACAAAGATGTTAAGGATGAGTCCACAGGGCGATGGACATTTACAGCTACGCAATAGTCGGCCTCGTCTCACAAGCGAGCAGACAGAGAGGAGGGGGACGGGGGGGGGCGGAAAGGGGGGGGCGGTTCAAGGGTGGAGGAAAAAAAAAAGTCTTGTGCCCGAAGCGGTACCTTGGAGAGGGAAGGGGGGAGACACGGGTTGGGAGGGCGTGGACGGGAGGACATGAAACAGGAGGCATTTTGGCAACAAGTGCTGGAATGGGTAACACTCTGAGCGTATGTATTCTCGCGAGAGTGACAGAGCTTGAAGGTAATTATCGGCTTCGACGGATTTTGCTCCACGGGGGGTCACGGGGTAACCGCTCCCTGGAAAAAGTAAGGGAACGTCAATAGGTGGGCAGCGACGGTCCACGCGGCGTCCTGAAGGTTAGAAGGCATTGTGGGGGTGGCGTGGCGGGCGAGTCCTTCTGGGGAGGGGGACCTCTGTTGTAGGGCCAGACTACCATTATGAAGGTTCGAGGCCTGGTCAAAAATTCCGGGGAAGACCGCTGGCCAGAGAACGTCCGCCTAAAACGGAGGAGGAGGGAAGATCAGTTATATTGAAATCGCCACTGGAGTCAAAGGAAGACTCAGCGTCGTGATCACAAACGGGCGAGTGGGAGGGGAAGGAACATAGGTAGATCGGTGAGAACGTAAAGGAACGGAGCATAGAAGGTTGGCAACCAGTCGCCGGTTCTAAAACGGGGGGGAAGGGCGACGATTTGAAGTTTTTCAACAGGGAAGGATGCACGACCACGGCGCTCGAGAATTCACTAGGCCGGAAATCCAAGCCATGAGGCAAAGTCGGAATGGACAAAACGAGCCAGGGAATACAACCGGCGGCTAGCAGAGTTGAGCATCCTTTGAAGGGGGGTTAGGACTTTCCTCCTCCGTGATCAGCCCAGAATCTCGTCTGAGCGCTGGCTATAAATAAACGGATCAGCTACGAGACAAGGATTCACAAAAGAGAGAAAAGGGAGGAGAGCCTACTACGTCCGCGGGGGAATACAAAAACGAGTCTCGGGCAATGTTAGAAGGTTCACCCAGGAAACCAAAGGTCTCCTATCTGCATCAATGCCGTCTGGGAAAGACCATCCCGTATCATCTTTGCCGAGCTCGAAAGTTTAATGGTGGGAAAAAGCTAACTGCTCCTTATCGGAAATGGATTAAGGAAATAAAAAAACGCTGCCCCAAGGCGATCTAGACGAGAGCCAAACAACAACGGAGGCGGGACAAAAGCTAGATCGTAAGTTTTTCAAATTGGGTAGCGGAGGACCCTCCTATTCGCCGCCTGGACGAGCATCCGAAATCGAGCGGAGGGCAGCTGCCCGTCATGGGCGTTACATGGGGAAGACTGGAAAAAAAGGAAAGATCTTGGCTCCGGGGGGGGGGGTCTACCGTACCTGAGAAAACTTTGATATTCGGGGCGGCAAGCCATTCGGCGTGGGGTAAGAGAATCCAAAGTAGAGGCGTTGAAGACGACTTCGGGCGAGGCTGCGCGAGGAGAGGAAGAGAGGAGCAGACCGGGCTCAACGGTCATCACGCAGAGAAGAAAAGCGCTAAAACAGAGAGGAGAGCAAATCCTAACGGGGAACATTGGGTCCTGGGGGGGAAGGCTTACGTATGCATCTCAGGGAGGGGGATCGGGGCGCAGGGGGGGAATGGGAACGGGACGAAAAAGGGTCATCAGGAGTCTGCACACAGTCAGTGAGCCTAGGATGCAGTAAGTACCTGCAGAACAGGTTGCTGGACAACAGTCCTGACTCCGGCCGGGGCGTTGAACAGCATATCGCCTTTCAGGGGGACAAGGGGGGAAGCAGTAGATAACGCATGGGGGGCCGATCAAGTTACAAAGAAAAAAAATCTAAGGCTCGTCAGAAGACGTATCTTAAAGGAATCGACCATCGGCGGGCAGAGGGGGAATTCGTCCTATGCAGACTGAAGCACGGGAATAATCGCAAAGGAAATGGGGGTCGTATTTCCTAACAGTTTTAAGAGCGAAAATTGACGAGACCGCAAACGGGCAGAAAAAAAGGGAAGGAAAGGAAAGAGGGACACGCCGTGGAAACCGTGCTCACCAAGTGCGATTTAGATACGTTTGCTGCGAGGTTGACACCAAAACCCGGGGAAAATTGCTCCAATGGGAACTGCGAAGTCTCAGGCCGTGTAAAAGATTCACACTCCTAGACTACCGGGTCAATCCCGCCGAAACGTTCAAACAGACCGAAGACATAAATTGGGGAACACATGCCCGACGCCTGGTCCAGCCACCTGGCCCCAACTGTCCGAAACGTGACCGGACCGTTACCAGAAAGGAATCCTCCTCCATTTCTCCACGGGCCAACCTCGAGATTGAGAAGCAACAGGCCTGGGTCGGGGCAGGAATGGCTAAAGTCAAGAAGTATTCTCATAGAGCTTCAACAGAACTCCGGTTCCTCGGGCTAACATAGGTTTCTGGGATTCTAAGGAGCCAAAAAAAGCGCCTCATAAGTGCCTAGCCAGAGGCAGGAAGCAGACTTTATAATCCTTATAATTCTGAAGCAAAACGACTATTAAACTCGTCCTCGGCAACAAAGAGGGTCGCAGCTGCGAATCAATAGGCGAAACGGCAGACTTCGGCGTGTTTTACCGCATGTCGAGGAGGGCGGGGGAGGGGGCGGGGGGGCGGAGAGTGGACCTCTTGTGGAGGGTCGGGGGGGACAGGCTGATCAAAACTCGCTACTGACTAAACCAAAGTAACCGTCTAGTTTATTACTTCATTGGTACCCATCGAGAAAAGCAGGTGAAGACCCAGTCCACTTTCGGACAAGTTTGCTGGACAGGATTAAACATGAATTGAACAGCTCAAACCTTCCGCGTAGTGGCTTGAGCAGGCCAGAAAGGTGAGAAAGGGGCTAAGGATGGTAGTAACCGTAAAGCTTCTTTGTTAGTCACAGGATCTTACAAAAGACAGAGGAAAGGGACGACAGGTATCTTTTTAACCCCCAAATGGAACTAAACCAAAAAGGGAATTGCCTACTTGCATTCTTGTGAGTGCGCAGCCCAAAGGGAGGTCGGGTCAGGGCGTTTGTAACAGATTGAGGTGTGCGGAGGGAAACTGACCCGAGGAAATCAGAAGTCGCGAGGGGAAGGACTGGTTACGAGAGAATCGGTTTAAGAAAAGCTCTGAAGAGCATTTTAAACATTCGCCAAGAAACTCAGCTGGGGTGTCCGACCAGATTCCTGCAACCTTTCGGTTTAGAAGTCAAACGAAAACTTTAAAAACCACTTCCGTGCATCTGGGGCCGGGGAGAACACGTGGCCATCCCACTTCTGAAAGGCGAGAGAGGGGGGGGGCCTCGCTAGGGATTAAGTCAGGCCCTTGTGCAAAACGGATGGGAGCGAAAAAAAAAACCCTTAAATTGGCGACCATGCGGAGGTGAAGAAGCTTGAGGGGGGGCAATTTACGCAGAAAAAAGGCAGCGGAAAAGAACTGCGGTTAGTTTCCTGAACGAGACCTTTGGGGGGAGCAGAGTGGTCGCTCCGGCTTGGTCGTCGATCCGGCATCAGACGAAAGGCCTCCGAGAGTGTGGGGAAAAACTGAAAGGGAGCTGGGGTCCGGAAATCTTTTGGGGGACTTTTCGCAAAAGGGGGTGGGGAGGGAACTCTCTCGCCCAAAAAAGAAAACGAAAGATGCAGTGGATCTACTAGACAAAACAAAAAAACGGAGGGAAAGAGAGTTACGCTCTGGAGGGGGGGTCCGTTTTGTGGAGAGGAGCGGCATCAAGATCACCAAGTGTATTCGCCCCTCTCACATAGCGGGAGGAACATCTAAAGAAAAACGAAAGTGCTGCCTCATATTTGTAGGCAACGGCGCGCAAAGTCTTTGGAGAGACCAATTCCGAGGTTCCCGGATGTGTACACAAAGAGCAGAGACAGGGTCATGGAGATTTTGCTTCCACGAAATCTCGCCACCAGACGCTCCGAGACGAAAGGGTCCACCGGAAAGCACAGCTGGGACGACAGGGTCTGTTTGGCAGGAACGGGCCACAGACCCATATTATAATGGCCTGACGCAAAGAGAAGACGCAGGCGCCATCAAACCACCATCTGAAGATCCTTGGGTATACAAACGGGTTAAGAAAAACCGATGTCGGGTTGCGAAGAGGGGTGTGGAAAAAAAGCGCGGGCTAAGGAACAGAAGTGCCCTGACTTCAAAAAGGGAGAAAATACAATAGAGCTTCTTTCGAATGTTTGAACTTTAAGAGGCGGCCAGTCAAAAAAAAAGGGGACCTTTTACTTGTAAAATTGGCACAAGAGCTCCTTCTTTGCTACGAATGGGTCAAGTAAGGGGCGGTCGATAAACGGGGAATGAAGTCTTGGTAAGAATTATCACTCTAAGAAGGGGGAACGTAGGCCCTCTATGGTAGGAAAAACTAGCTGGCGGGAAGAGCATCTGGGATGTCCAATGAACTAAGTTTGACTAGAATTGTAGAAAAACATAAGAGGCTTGTCAGCGTGTGGGGGGTACTTAACTCGGTATGGATCTCAAAAGGACGTGAACGCTAAGAAAGCACCTTGGGTGGAGACTCAACTGGGCAGTATAATCCGTAAAAGGAAATCGCTTTCAGAATGTCGGAAAGGGGCGTTCTTCGGGAAAAAATTCAGTCTTTCTAAAAAGACGGGGCCTCTTCACGGTAGAAGTCTTGTTTGGGGAGGGAAGTTAGGAGATAGTTTCTGGCCAAAAAAAAGGGGACGATGGGGGAGGGAGCTGCTAAAAAAACCCAATCCTCACAAACCACACAACCAATGATTCCTCCGCCATAACAGGAAGAAGAGCAGTGAGCTTCCGAGGGACTTAACGCAGCGAAAGCGCTGGACGAAAAATAGTTTTATAGGTAGCAGTCCATCTTTGGAAAAAAGAGGAAAACGAAAATCGTGTCAAATGGACGTGTTAGGGGGCAGGAGAGGGGAGTCTTCGGGATTGGCGGAGAGCGCTGTAAAGCAGTAGGTGAGAATATTGAGAAGGTCAACTTCTGCAATCGACAAAGAATACACGTCGTTCGAGGAATCAACGACGAAGACAGAAGCGAAGGGGCGTTGTTCTGGTTACAGGGGAGTTAGCAGTTTTCTTACAGGATGGGAAACACACGGCGGCGAACAGGAAGGGGAAAGTGTCACAACGTTTGCGGGTAACGGGTTCGGTCACCTGCGTACAGGGGCCCGAGTTCGTTAGGGCATTTTGTCCACCCGTCGGACAGGCGGGGGAATGAGGTTCGGGGTCGTCCGATAATTCGATATCGTTTCCATGAACAAAGAATCAGAGGAATTCGAAGACTTCAGGGCGTACCGGTCAACTTTGTTTACTCTTCCCATGCAAAATGAAGGCTTGGCGTACGACAAGGGCGTCTCCGCTTTTAAAGGAGTCTTCTTCCCGTTGGCAGGGAATGTCCTGGTGGGGCGGGTTGGCGTGACTAGGGGGGGGGGAGGGTTAGTTATGACTTGAGCTACGCACATTGGATGGGTGAGATTACTGGCATTCAGTGAAGAATTATGGAAATATTCCTACACGCGTCTAGGAATAATCGGGGGTAAGGGGGGCACTGAGCGTCCCCTACACCTGGAAAGGAAAAAGAGAGGCAGTAGTACGGGAGCGGTTGGATCAGAAATCCTTGAGTGGGAGAACTGACCCGCCTTTCCGCCGGACGAGTTGGGAAAGCACCCATGGAAAAGATACAGAATTGAAACGATAGAGCAGACTTTTCGTGTTACGAAGTCGAGTCTCATGTCGACAGGAGAGCGTGAGGGGAAAGAAGGACCCTCAAGAAAAAAAAAAAAAGCTTGAGAGTTGGTTGCAAATCCGGAAGAAAAACCGGAATCGGACCATCCCTATCTTACTTGGCGAGGGTATAAGGGCGGAAGGTCAGACTGCCCCCGGCATAAGGGGCAGACCAGGGCGAGTCTAGCGCTTCTAAATGCGCGCGTCAAGAGAAGGAAAAGGAGCTCAAAAAGAAAAAAAAAATCTAAAACATGACGGATTGACCTCCTGGAGGGGTGTAGGTGCAAACTAAATAACAGGGCCCTT
>Ga0179591_1359741_pt1 | contig 16670 bp, 22 predicted proteins | sample CZOMad2_1_08_16f_FD_182891 | JGI IMG/M metagenome (GOLD analysis project Ga0179591, IMG submission 182891) | Vadose zone soil fungal communities from Angelo Coast Range Reserve, California, USA - CZOMad2_1_08_16fungal (PacBio error correction) | ecosystem: Environmental > Terrestrial > Soil >...
GAAAGAAGTCCCAAAAAACCAACCATAAGGCGACGCCGACGACTGGGGAGAACAACATTGGTGGGAACGCGAGTGTGCGCAGTTTCAGGGGGGTGTGATGGAGAAAAAAAGAAAAAGTTTCGAAAGGAAGTCGAGCAAGCGGAGACTCGTGCACACGGCTACGGCTACACTTTCGCAACGCGCACGGGTGCACGTGGAAACGGCCTCGCCGTCTGCCGGGAAGGCAGGGCATGACACGAAAAAAAAAAAGGGATTAGATAGGAATAGTATGGGGGAAGGGAACCGGCTTTAAAAAGGGGGCGTCTATCCCTTGAAAAAATCCACCTAGAGAGAAAAAAGTCCTTATAAGGGAAACGCACTATTCAGTCTCGACGTCAGGGGAAATAAGGGAAAGTTCTTTGTCGGGAGGTGATCCAAAAAAGCGAGAGATCGTTGGAAGAAAGGGTTTTTCGAAAAGGAAGGAGAGAGGATAGTATAGAGGGGTGGGCTTCCAGGGTTGTCATCTGGAGAAATGTCTTTTTTAAAGACCATCCGGGGGGCCTTCATTCTTAAAGCGCTTAGGAGGTCGCGGCTCCATCAAAGATAAAATGTCCTGACGGGGCACCTTCATTTAGAAGATATCAGTAAAGGAATCGTCCAAACTCAAAGACTTTAATTCTTAGCTGACTTGAAGATGCTTGAAAAAGGGTAGGGCCTTCTGATGGGCTGCCGACTAGGCCGAAGGTCGCGAAAAAACCATCTCTGATGAAGGGATAGAGCAAAATCTCTTATCGGAAATTTCTGAAAAGTCCAGGCGCTAGTTGGAAAAAGAGATCGCATTGGGGCCGTGGGAAAACATTTCGAGTAACGAGTTGCCGTGGGGTTCGGAGCACGAAGGAACGAAAGAGTTTCACCAAGAAAGGGAAAGCTTCGGGGAGAAGGGGGGGGGATTCAATTATCCATAAAAACTGGGGAAGAGAGCAAGGGGAGAATGGCTCGTCGAGGGGAATTGTCAGGGGGGGAAGGAAGTTAAAATCAAAAACATTGACAGGTGTTTCCCAATAAATCCTAACACGGAAAATTTAGGTCGTCAACAAAAGTGCGTGTGGGGGGGGGGTGTTGTGACCTCGGGAGAGAACAGCTTCCGAGAGGGTACGATGATCAGAAGGGATTTTCAACCATAAGGGACGCAACGTGCGGAATCAGTTGCGGGGTTGAAAAAAAAGTCAACGGGGGCGCCGCAGTCAAGAAAATACATAAATTGATCAGATGCCCTCCATACGAAAGCTGACGTAGGCAGATTTGAGGAGGAACCACAAGGGGGTATTTTGTTCTATGACGCCCCCGTGGAGGTAGGAGGAAGAAGTAAAGGGGAGGTGCAAGGGTGTGGCGAGGGTCCTCGCCGAAAAGCACCGGGCATGCAAGACCTTAAAAGTGCAGGGGAAAGGCGCCAAAGGACCTCTAACGGGGAAAAATCCCAATTGCCAGGAGAAAACTAAAGGGTCGGGGGGAATATAAAATAAAAAGGGGCTCAATGACTGTGGGGCGACACTCTGAACTATTATAATTTCTCGAGAATAATACGGTTAGGGGGGAGCCTCAGTGGGATTAGTGACCTCAACCTTCGGAAGGGCCTCTCAACAAAATAGATCACAGGTAAGGGAACTTATTTACCAGGACTCAAATGTCATTTTGTTCAACGCGAAGAGGGTGTCGTTGAAGGCGGTTAAAAGAAAAATCCTATTCGGAAGGGATTACTCTCAGGCGAAAGGGAGGGGAAATTGGGGGTGAATGCAATGTAGCGGGAAAAACTACTGGCGTTCATTTAGCCTGGTGGAGGGGGTTGGTTGTTCGCTAGCCATCGAGGGGGCTGGGGGCACGCAAGATGAGGATAGCTCCTCTCCTGGGAGGTCAAAGTACTCAGAGTTTGGGGCTGGTGGAAAAGGGAATCCAGTTTGCAACCGAGCCGAATCGGAGGGGCGGAGGAGTAGGAACTTTACCGCCAAGATCTATTCTTACAAGTTCACCCAGAGAAAAAAAAGGGGAAGGATCAAAAGGAAAGTAGGAAGCTGGGAAAGCGTAAAAATTCCTGCCGCCACAAAAGGATCAGAAAGTTGTCAGAAACGGGTCTTTTTAGAATCATCCTACCTCACGTAAGATCCATCAAAAAAAAAATTGGGTGGTGAGAAAGCTAGCTGAGAGGGATTCGAAAGTGATCTGCCTGGCTGGCGACCGAAGTTCTACCGCGACCACGAAAAGAAAAGAATCGGAGGGGGAAATCCGGAGCGAAAGGTTACTGACAGACGAAGAGTCAAATCAAGAGAAAAAGGGTAGGGAAGAGGAAAAGACCATGAGATTAGGGAAGAACTCCCGGAAAAAAATCTAAGAGAGAAAGGTCTATACACCAGGGTGGAGGATACTCAAGGAATCAGCGAACTGGTCTACCAGGCCGTGGCCGACACCTTCCCAACTAAAAAGAAATTCATTAGAAAAGATCGGGTTGGGGGGATGAAAAAAAAGGAAGCGGAGGGAAGAGCCTCAAATAGCCCCTAAAACTATTCTTCGCGTCTCCCAAGAAAAAAAAGTCGGGGAGAGGGGAAAGAGATCTGAAAAGGCCTCTTTTGAGCACATCGTCGAAATAAAGACATTTCGAGAAGGTCCGATTGGTGGGGGGTGAAGCCGGCGTACTTTCTTCTTGGCTTTTCTGACGTTCTACTAAAAAAAGAATAGAAAAACAACTCTCAAAGAAACTTCTTATTATTAATATTCTAGCTTCGGGCGTGAGCAAAATAGAAAAGCTAGACTGATTCACCGTCACCGTCCTTTTCGAAGAGCAACAACACCAAAAACCGGAACTCTGGGGGGGAAAGCGAATGAATTCCTGCCGCTGTGCGACAGATGGTCCGAGGAGAATCTCGTTCATGAGGGGAACATGTACCATGACTTGAGGAGGGGAGATGTGGAGGACGCAGGGTGAGGATACTCTTCAGTATGACGTCAACGCGAGCATCCAGTTGTGAAGAACAATGACTGAGAGTTAAAAGAAAAGGAGGGAAGTTTTCGGGAAAGGAGCCTTTTCGCAAGTAGCCGCCCGAAAGGAAGATACATCACTTCGAAGGGAATCAGGAATCAGATCTAGGAATGGGCTCGAGGGCATCTTTTATGAGAACTCGTCTGAAGAAAAAGCTCCGTGGACTGGTAAGGTCAAAAGTCAAAGAACAGGCCGATCTAAAAAAAAAAAACTGAAAACCCCACCAAAGCAAACACCTCGCCCTCTCCTTCTATTTAAATAGTATTGCGAGAGGCTCAAATCGGTAAAATAAGATCACTTTAGGAGTCAGGGCGAGAGGTCTTCTGCGGGAAGACGCAAAAACGTGAATGATCTATCTGGGCAAAGAGGCTAAACTGTGAACCATAAAAACTATGCGATTTTTTAGAATTCTATTATGCAAATCTTACTTTAAGGGGGGGGAGAACTTTCAAAAGTCTCGGTGGAAATTTCGCATCGAGTTTCTTCGGAAGGTCACCGGGGATTAAAAAGGCCGGCGGTAGAGAAAGGGGGCCTGAGAAAAAAGTCCAACTCGATAGAAGGGGATAAAAATTAGAGTCCTCTGGCTTCTTCTGAAAGGAGATTCGACGAACGGCCGTGGATATAAGAAAACTCAGACTCTTCTCCAGATTAGATATGCAAAACAATTTACATTTGGAGTATTCAGGCCCTGAAGTGAAGGGCACACGAAGAAAAAGCAATTGAAAACCTGCAACATGTTAGTCCCGAAAAAAAGGGCCCGAAACGTTTGAAAACTAAGTTTTGATTTCAAATACCAAGGATCAAGGAGTTAAGAAGAAGGAATAATATTGAAATCATTGTCGAGCCTCGAGGGTAACAGATTCATAGGGGGCGGAAAAGGTGTTGCTTTTAGGTTTCGGAGGGAAACAGTCAACCAAAGAGGGTCATTCGTAGATCCGGGCAGGGAAATCTCCAACCACTCACCCATGAAAGTTCAGGGAAAGGGGGGAAGACTCCAAAACCGTGGGAAGGGGTGTGGGAACATCGAACACAATAATGGAACAAGGGTGGAACCAAAGAGGGCAGAGAAGGTCCGGGAGGTGATCATGGATGTCAAAAACGAGCGAAGGGAGGCTGGGTGAGAAGTGACACAGAAAGGAGCAAAATGGGGGGTATTTGTGACCAGAAAATTTTCAAAATAGAGGGGGTTGCCCCCTCACAGTGGAAGGTTGAAATGTTCAAAACAAAGACAAAAGCTCGAAAAGGCTTACGGGGTGGAGAGTTGTTGACCACCGATTCCTGTTTTGTAAGGCAAGGAAGAACTCAGAAGTAGCGCGACTGGGGTAACAAGGGGTAGCGGCAGTAAAACGGGGGATGCTCAGGTTGAAGGAGCCCGCAACATCATTGGGAAAGGGGAAAGGGTGAAAAAAAGATTAAAAGGAAAAATCAACACAGGGGCCTTTACAGAGAATGGGGGGTTTCAAAAGGCGGCGGAAAAAAAAAGGGAGTCGGATTTTGGCGCGATCAAATGTTATCCCGGTGCGACGGAGGGTGCGCCAGGGAGGATGATCGTCGGCGCCTGGAGGCCGACGCGAAAAAAAGGCTCTTCTAAGGAAAGCGTATTTTCGGAGGGGGGTTTTCAGAAACGATTCAAGACCGACAGAGCAAAAGGGGGAAAGAAAGTGAAAAGAGGATTTTTGTAGACTACTCGGCGCGGACTGCCGCCAAGGGGGGAGGTCACATAAAAAAGACAGCATTAATGGAAAACACAACCTGGAGGCCCCCCTCCTTGATGGAATCCTGGAGAGAGGGGATAAAAAAGGAAAGACGATTCAAGGGGGGGGAGGGCTGGGGGATCACCAGGGAAAGAAAAAAGGGTAGCTCTGAGTGAGCATTACTGTCTCTCGAAAGGAGAGTGAGACCTGAAATTCTCACACTCAGTGAACTGAGCAAAGGCGGAGAGAGGAAACATCTCTCCAAAAGTATTGGGGAGGAGATAGTGTTTACAAGCCCACCGAAAAAACTAGAAAGACTTGAGAGGCTTCGAAAGCTGGGGTATCCTCGTTAGCCGTAGCAACTATGAGGAGAGCAATCTACGGAGGATCGACCCTGCGGTTTGAGAAAAGGGGGGGAAAACCATAAAGAGGAATCGCGCGGTCAAATTTTTCTTAAAAGAGACTTATCGTCGGAGAGGATAGGGGGCTGACAGTTGTGGTGAAGGAAGGACATTAGTGGTGGGGAAGCCAATAACCGTTTAAGAAGAAGCCAAGTAGTTGGTCGCGAGAAAAAGGACCCTAAAAGTCAGAATCCTTGATCGAGCGTTGGACATCGAGCAAAAAAACTCTTGGGAGTGAACTAAATAGAATAATTCTTCTAGCCTTTAGCGAGTCAAAAAAACACGGTCGCGGAGGCTTTCTGAGTGCCCTTAGCATTAGGGACGACGGGCCCGACAAGGGGAGAAGAAATCTCAAGATACAAACAGCGGATCTGGCGCCCAAAGCGTTTCTGAAGTACCTCCGCGAAAGGGCAAATTAAAGAAAAAAAAAAGTGAAAACAGGGAGTAGGCGGGCCGTTGGGCGGCGTAATCAAAGAGGAGGGACCCAAAACCGCAAAGGGAAAAGATCTGGCTGAAAGATTCACCCTGAGCCAGGGAAGACTGCCGCTCAATTCACAGGGGGAGACCCGGGATCAAGGGCATGGGAGTTTATTCGGGAAATCTCACAAAACGGGTCCTTCGAAAGGTCTCGAAATGAGGGGGAAAACGTCCATGGGCTCTTCTTTGGGGGGGTTTTTGTCCAGCAGATAAATCGGGAAAAAGGGGGTCTGGAAAATCACAGAAAAGGGTCACCCACATACCAAAACTTTCTTAGGGTGTAACTTGAATGGTTTCGATCTCATTCTAATACTCTACCTCAAGGAGAATACTTCTCACATAATTTGGAAAAACCATTCCATTCCGGAAGAAAAGGGTCCGATGTGCGGGGAAAGACACCCTTTTTCAGGATTGTGTGGGACGAACGTTTAGAGGGGAAGACCCGAGATATTTCATGGGGTGTGTTTCAGATTAAAAAGGGGACGGAAGAAAAGGACCTGCAAATGGTGGGGACGGAAGGCAGCGAACGAGGAAACAATTCCTCCTGAAAAAGAACGAAGGCGAGAGGGATTTTGCGAACCCGAGAATGAAAGGTGCGCACCTTCTAACTATGAAGCTTTAGGGGGCGTCAATACTGAGATGGTTCAAAAAGGGGGTCTTGACCTCAACGGAGGGCCGCCGGCTAAGAGCGTCCCTTGAGGGGGGAAGGAGCAAGTCCGGGGGGCAGGGGGTTGAACGAGTATCAGCGGTTGGCGAGGGGGTACGCGTCGTGGGAAATGACAGCATTCGACTGACTCGATCGTGAGCGAAAACTTGGAAAGGTAATTGGGGGAATGCCAGGTGAGCGTATATAGGGGAGTCGGATGGACTCTCGACCCAGTAAGGGGGGGATCGGACTCAAGATAACGAGAGACGCGAAGGTGGGGAGTTATCAAAAGGATCAGCTTGATCGGGAAGAAAGGGACTTTTGTATACCCGGAGCCGCAGAAAAAGGGGGGCGAAAAGTTATCCCATTGACTGACCGACAAAGGAGAGAGCTAGGTAAAGGGCTTTTTCTAAACTCGGAATAGTGAGATTCAAGGTAGTCGAACAGAATCTCATTCACGTGCCGATACTACCTCATGGGCCACGCATCAGTTTTTGAAGGGGGCCCAAGACACCTCAGCGACGATCATGCCTTCGCAAGGGGGGGGGGAGTAAACGGAAAAAACTTCAAAAAGGAACGGAAGAGATCTGGGAGGACGCTGTGATAAAAAGAAAAATGGAAGATTTTCGCCTCATCTTCCTTCCAAGAAAACCAAGTACCTTGGGAAGAGTTAAAGGGGTAGCAGGCTTCTACGAACGCCTATCAGCAAGAAGACCGATGAATCTTGGGAGGCAACGAGAAGAAATCCGGAACCCCTCAAACTCAATACCTTCCAGATAGAATTAAAAGGAGGGGGGGGGGAACAACCGTTATTAGGTACGGTGCAAAGGCTTCTACACTTAAAAGACCGGGGGATTAAAGTAAATACCCCATAATGAAAATGTAAAAGAGGGTTCGTCAAAAGGGTATGGATGCTCGCGTTTACGTCAGGGCCGGGGTCCCGAAAAGAGGGAGAAGACTGCCAAAAAAGAAGAATACAGGGGGGGTACAAGAGATCTTCGCGGGGAAACTGAAAAGGGGGGGAAGCAAGACAAGGGGACATGGAGAAAAAATCTTTTGGCGGGGAGGGAGGGGGGCCAAGGCCGGAGGGGGACTATACGGGGGGAGGAGAAGAAAAAAAGGAATCTCCGACTCACACACGTATTATTATACAAGAAATATCCTTCTTAGAGAGGGGTCTAACCCAAGCGCGGGGGGTCAACCACTTAAAAAGAAAAACCCTCCAAAACCGATGGATTCAAATTTCTTTCTAAGTCATGCCTCTGGGGGTTGCGTAAAGGGGGCCTATTCTTGGCAGAATTACTGGTCCAAAATGTGAAAAGGGGGAGGTGGCAAGGGGGGCGTCATTATTTTTAGGAAAGGTGATGAACTTAGTCAACGCGAACATAAAGTTTTGGAAGAAACTCGGGGATGAAGTTTTTCGAGCTGGTCTTTTTCATGGTGCTTCCACTGACGTGAAATACGCGCCGAGGAGTGAAGGAAATGGGTGTCTCCAGCTCTTCGAGACGGTCTGTCGGGATCGCAAAGCTGGGCTGGAGGCGAACTCCCGGATGAAAAGGCTTTGCTCTTAAAGGAGGATCATCAAGGCCGCCGGATCACTCCGAGCCGTCGAGGGGGTTCCGTAGGGAGGGAAAAGGAAATGTTCGGTGAGTCGAACATGCAATTAGCGTAAATCATAAGGTCGTCGGAAGGGTCTAAACAGTTGCAAATTGATAGGAGGAGGGGATGCGCCACGACAGGGGGTGTCTTCTGACAGAAAACTTCTGGGGGGAGATGCGGCAAGCTAGACCTGCCAGCTGGTCATTGGATTTAATGAAGTCTAGGGGGGGTTCAGGGGCTCATCGAGATTGTCTAGGTAAGTAACAACGCGGGGAAAGGTATGCCGGCGAGGGGATCTATAAAAAAAAAAAAAAAACAAAAAAGAAAAACAAAAAAAAAGAAACAAATTTTTCCTGCAAAAATAAAAAGTCGGGTTGATTTGGAAAGGGATTTGAGGAAAGTTCTTACTGCTTCGTATCCTCCCTCCGAAAAGGGGGGTAGAGAGGAACGACCTCGGAAAGCAGGGGGAAAAGATGCTAACAAAATACTTTAACTTCCACCGACCTGGGGGAGAACGAGGGAAATCCCTTGCTTAAGGGGTAATTTTCAAAAGAGGCGAATAGAGGAAAAATTAGCGATAGGGGGGAACTCAAAATTGGGGGGGAAACGTACCAGATAATTCCCTCATCAATGGACAGGAGTTTATCCGAAAGGGTGTAGTATAAAACAAAAGAAGAATACTATGGGAAAAAAAAAAGGGCTCCACAGGTACTTGCAAAAAAAGCGGATGGGGAGTAAAGGCGTTTGAGAGGTCTCAGTTTTGCGGGGTCCTTTTCTAAGGACTTGGGCAAACTCTGGCCCCGGCAAGTGCGAGGGGATCACTCGCCAAACACCCGACCCATGCCCTAGGCCATGAATTTTGCAGGGGGGAAGGGAAGCAAAACAAAAAGCCTTTGGGAAAGAGGGGAAAAACAATAAATTGGGGGGGGTCCCGCCACGAGGAGAAGTACGAGCTGCAGGGGTCCTAAAAGGGGGGAGGCGAGGAGAGGTCGACCCGAAATGAAATGCTCCGTATGCGCACACCCGCCGCGTGCCCACGTTGCGTATTTGGGGAAAACACGGGGAAGGGAAAGTCATCGGGACCAAGCTTTTAATGAAAAGAAATGTCACAACAAAAAACAAAAAACTGCAAAAAGGGGTACTCGAAGAAGGGGAAATCGTAGTTATGGAATGTGACCAAAGGACACTGTGGTTGAGGAAGGGGAAAAACGAAGCCTAAGGCAGAGTCGCAGGGCTTCGGCGGTAAACACCTTTTGGAATCGTCAGTCGGGGGGGGAGGAGAGGGTTGCGCAGGAACATAGGCTGTTCGATGGGAGGGACATAAGGGGGGAAAGCGACGCCGCAGGGGCAAATATCTCCTTACTCAAAAGGGGGGGTTTTTCGGGAGAGATGCAAAAAAATTTGAGAAGAGTGGGGAAATAGGTTTTGAAAGTATCAATCGAGGGGGAGCTGGCGGCCACATGCGGAGGGGAGGTACGGCAGAAAAAGGGCACACCGACAGCCGAAAAACCGTTGTGACGCGAACAGGGCAAGAGTAAAAGAGGAAACGTTGGTGTTTCTGAAAAAGGGGAAAGTCACCAACTTCATCGAGAACGGAAAGAGGGCATTTAGGGGAAAGGGACGAGAGCTGCAGAAGGAAATTGGCTGGAAAAATGGGTCGGGGGACAGCATGAGCCTGAGCCCACAACTGGAAAAAAACCCTCAGGATCGAAGAGAAGGGAGAAGGGGAATTGGAGAAGGAGAATTTAATGGGGAGAGTAAGAACTCCCCTAACTTTTACTCTTCTCAATTACTGGAGAGACTTGCAGAGAAAGCGACTTAACAGGAAAAAATAGTGGTAAAGGGCTCGCCGAGTTCACTCAAGGTGCAATGAAACCCTGAGAAAAAAAAAAAAGGAGAGGAGAGAGAGGGAAAACTAGAGACGAGTTCGAACGGGGAACGCTGGCGAAAAGCGTAGGTCCAAGAGGGAGGGGGATGCAGGGAGTCATTGCCAATCCGCGGATGGAGTGGGGTGATCCAGAAAAAAAAGGCTCAATCGAGTTCAAATAATGTTGAGACAACTACGGCGAAAGGGAGAGGTGGGCTGACAGGTTGTATTAATAATAATTAGAAAAATTGTTTCCCTATTCCCTGAGAGAGGAAGATCCAGAAGAGGGTGTTCTCGAAATAAACATTTTCCGATCCACTTCAAAGTCCCTTGGGCAGAAAAGGGTCCTATTCTCCAGCATAAACCCAACGAAAGCTTTAAAGGGGGCGAGGAAAGGAAGAGCGTCCAAGCAGGGAAAATTCGCAGCTGCCGAAGATCTAAAAAAACATGGACTCCCGACGGTCTTGCTGAAATACACAGCAGAAAAGGGGGGAGGGGAGCCAAAAAGAGGTAAAAGGGAGATTTTCGAACCTTTCTTGAAAAAGCGAGTAATTCTATCTTTCAAAAGGAAGGGTCTGGAAGCACGAGAAAGTTCCCCGAGGTTTATCAAAAGACCGTCTGGAAAGCTGCTGGAAGGGAACAATCAAAACGACTTGAAAAATAAAGGCACAGTTTTAAGGAAGGGAAGGCGAGGGACTATCAGAGGTCAGCGGAGGTTGGGGGGGAAGGAAGATCTCAAAAAAAGGAGCGTTGGTCCCAGGGCATCCCTCCCTTACGAGGGTGAGGAGGGTCGGCCTGTGTTGTGACCCTCGCTAAGAACGCGGTAAATCTTGTCAAAGTGGGCAAAATGAAAGTGCTTTCAAACTGAAAAAGGGGGAAAATCGAAGGGGAAAGGGCATGGAAGGACGCAGTCTGATGACTGAAAGAATAGGACCTCCCTCAGTATACCCAGAGTTGGGGACCTAATGCGCAACGCTTACCACCAGGGGGGGGGGAATTATTGTGTTAGGGACAAACAAAAGTTCGGAAGACTACCTGAGGGAAAAAGAATGGGGGGTTTTGGCAGAGGTACGAGGAAAAAGGTAAGCCAGGTGGCAGAGGACGTGGAGCCAGGAAAAGAAAACCATGGAAAGCCTTTCTAACAAGGGGGGCAGCTAGGGGGGTGCAAGGCCTAATAAAATGAAAAACCTGTAGAAATCGGGATCCTTCGTAGGACGTATGCTTTCAGTACAGGGGGGGAATCAACCTTAAAAGTAGGGGGGCGAAACGATCAGTAAACGTCAAGCAATGGGGAAGCCGCAAAGGTGCATGGTTTTAAAGATCTCATCAACTGGGTGGCGGATTACGGGGGAGGCCCTTGGGGTGGAGTCTTCAGGGCCGCAACGTTCGGTAAGAAAGATGAAGAGGGGGATCGAATCTAAGCTGCCTAAAAAATTGATCCTTGGGGAATTGACAGAAAAAATCGCTGGAATGAAAAGCAGGAAAGCTGCGAAGCTGGGGGGGTCTCAACACTCTGGGCTTTTCTCTTGATGGAAAGAAAAAGAAAAATAAAGAAGGGGAAGGAAGAAGAATGAAAAGGGAAGGGGGGTGGAGAGGTATCCTTTCAGGGAATTTTCTCTCATCCGGGCCAGAGAACCCTAGAACTGCATCCCAACGCAAATAGGAAGAACGAAGACCACTCAGGGGTCCCTTCAACTCTCCACCCCTCTCAAGGGGCTGAAAGGGTCATAAAGAAAAGGGTCCCTCTAGTGGAAGCCCTCCTCTCCTGGGATTCCTTCCAAGCCTAACCTAGGGGGAAAGCCTCAAGAGGTGCTCTAATCAGCCTACCTCATCTAAACAGGAAGCAAAGGTTTCAAAACTAAAATTAATTAGGATACTCTGAACTCAATGAGATCTTTCCTTGAGAGTGGGAATAGCCTAGGAAGATCATCGAATCCTACTACCCCTAAGACGACGTACTTTCTCTGGAGGTTCCTAAGGGAGGTAGGGGAGGGAACACTAAGAGAAAAATAATCTGAGGGTTTCAAATAATAAAAAGAAGGGCATCCAGCCCTAACAAATCGAAAGGGGAATCTCGACAAACCCCTGGAAAGGTATCCTCCTTGCTGGGAAAAAGGGACAAGGCTAAAATCCTAATACAACGAAGGAAAAGTCCCCATAATCAGCAAAAGATTTTAGGCTTCAAAGGGGGGAAGTTTGAAAGGGACCCTGACAGAAAAAAACTAATTTCTCTTATCAAGAAAAATCCTCATCCTACTTTACGGGGCACAATCATTTCAAAGGGGTACACGTCCGAACGGCTATTGGTCCCCTTCAAAACAGGAAAGGAAAAAAAATTACAGAAAATCAGAGAATCTTGGGGGGGGTTGAGTAGGGATAGAAACTTTTGGGAAGATACGTTCTGAAAGGGGGGGATGGTTAAGAACTTAGTCGAAGGGGAATCGGACAACAACAAAATTAAAAGATAGAAATTCCTGGGGAGAGAGGAGGAAAAAGCCAACGCGATTCTCATTAAACACTTCTGCAGGACTCCTCAACAAAATCAGAAATGGATAAAGGTCGTTCTGGGGAAGTACTCTGTGAGTTAAATACAACGGGGGGGGGGGAGGCGAGATGCGTAAGGGATTTAGCCGCATTTACCCGGGGCTTAAGGGGGGGAAGTTGGAAAAAACTGAAAGTTTGGTCTAGAAGGCAGGAGACGTAAAGAACTCTATCATCAAAGAAAGGGTTTTGAAGAAAAGGCGTGGGACCAAGAGAAGTAGGTTTGGGCAGGTGTCTTCCACGGCAGGGACCTTTGAAAGGACGCCTGCAAAGTAAAAAGGGGACAGGGTCTAGCTCGTCGAGGCTGTCTGAGGTCTGCTATTGAGAGCTGGGGGATGAATCGATTCTTAGCAGCTCAATATTTGCTAGGACGTTGGGGAGAATCAAAACCGTGGAACCGGGGAACCTTAGGGGGGCGAGAGCGAATAGAATAGGAAAGGATTCAGCAAAACCAGGCACTTGAGAAGTAGTAAAGCTCATGGGCGTCTTCTCGGAAAAGAAAAGGCAAGGGGAGGCTCTTCTCTGGGGGGGGTCGTCTTAGGACGCAACTCCCTGGTCTAGTAATCTTTTATTGCTAGTTTTATTTGGTGTTGGTGGAGGGGGGGGTGGGGGGTGGGGGTCGTAGGGAAGGTCGAGCCTGGGACTTAAGGAGGTATTGTATATTCCGCAGACTTCGAGCGTGCGAAAAGCAAGGGGGGGGGGGGTCTTGCTTCTGGGGCAGTTCAGGGGGAGAATCTAGGGGGGAGGAAAAATTTATGAGCCTATCTTTTGGCGGGGAAACTGGTCCGGAATCCAAGGAATCGGAAGAAGTGAGGAAGTATCTGAGCATCTTCAGACTTAATTAAAGCTCAAAGGGAACTGATAAAATCCATCCTGAGAGAACAAAATTAGATCGGAAAAAAAACTGGCTTCCCACAGGGTACCGAAAGGTTTTCAACAGAGTTAGTAAAAAGCGGATGAAAAAAAAGAGAGAAAGGGTCGAACCTAGGGAGGAGGGGATGGGGGGGAACAAGGCACGTGTGCTTAATCAGTGAAATAAGGGGGGGCACACAGCCTGAGCCCTACGTTCCTAGGCCTTATGCCGAAAGGACTGCAAATGGAAAAGTTTCTTACTGCCTCCAATTCACAAAGGCAGGTCGTAAAGCATTGGAAGAATGGTTGCGAAAACACATTCAAATTGCGCCCGCGGGGGAGGGGTTACAGCTAAAGGAGATTACAGGCGGAATTGTGCTTTTCAAGCCTGCCCTGGAAAAAATGACCCAAAGGACTGAGGCAGGGAAAAAAGGTCCGGAGCCGGACCTCTCCAACCCCCTCACAATGCCTATAGGGAATAATGGACCGAGAAAAGAAACCCTGGGGGAATAGAACACAATAATTTGAACAAAGTTGACCGGCCCAGCCATCCGGAAAAAAAGAAAGTGTAGTACGGGGGGAGATGAGATTTCGAAATGACTTCGATGAAACCAGTGGGGCCTTGGGCTACCACAAGGAAGAAGTGTCGTATGGGGACAAGTGCAAAAAAAGTTGCTCGTTTGAAAAAAGCCAACGTTCTGGGAAAGCGGGCAAAAAACGCAGGCGCAAAAAAGGACGCTAAAAAAATTAAGCAGGGGAATGACGCAAAACTGTCAACGGTTAGGTGAATGAATCAAAAAAGGAAGCGGAAGGGGAGACTTCAGGCTGGGAAATGAGCGGCAGTCGTTTTGATGGGGGTGGATAAAAAAAAGAAGCTTTGGGGAAACGACGGGACCGCTTTTCGATAAGAGAGTTCCAAAACCGACCGAAGGAAAGGTAAAGGGGGTTGGTTAAAGGGGAAGGATCAAAAAAAACCTTTCTTAACGGGGGGGTGGGGGGGGGGGGGGGGGGGGTGGGGGGGGGGGGGAGGCCAGCTATCGTGTATTGCCGAGGGGAAACTTTGAAAGGGACCTTAAGAATTGATTTGCTCCCCTTTTTTCGAGAGGGATCTCAAAAGAAAAGAGAGGTCAAGGAGAACCTCCCGAAAACTGCCCGGGGTTCGTGTACTCAAATTTTCTACTTAAAGGGGGAGGGGTTTGGTGGGACCTCGAAACCGAGGGGTCTTGCATCGAATCAGGGTACGGAATTCGAGGGGCTTGGGCTAACATACTGCTCTTGAGATGCCGAAAGGTGCAGTCTGAAAAGAAACCCCGTTCCCACCTTCCCGACAACCTAAGACAACAACAAAAAGGATCGAAAAAGACCTCGGACCTTGATGGTGGACGCGTCGATTATGCCGTTATGAGTGGCTGATCACAAGAGAAAAAGAAAGGAGGTAGGGGCAAGACTTCTAGCTCAACTTCATCTGGAAACTGCACACGATACACAGCGGGGGGATCTCATCGGGGGGGAGAAAGCTCCGGTCTATCCTGTCAAGAAGCATGGAAAAAATCGAAAAAAGAACCGTAGGGAGGAAAAAGGAAAGGGGGGAAATTCACGGAAAAGGGAAGGGGCTGCGCTACGGTCTAGAAAAGACTCCTTGTCCACTATGGCGCTTTGAAAGAAAGGGTGTAAAACGTAGGGATCACTGGCGGAGAAAATACTTCAGGGAGCTATCCTCAAAACTTTCATTGAAACCTGGGGGATCAATGGAAAATATCACCTGGATGACTGGGGAAAAATAAATTTTGTGAGACAAGGCGTAGCGGGACGAAATCGGGTTGGGCTTCCTGTGGTGGCAAAAAGGCTCAGAAATCCAGATCCTGCCCCTCCCGGGCGGCCTATGGGGGCACGTCTCCGGGAGAGAGAGGGTGCTAAAAACAAATCCACCTCTCATTGAAAGGGTCCAAGGTTCTGAAAGAAAACATGGATCAGACTTCAAAAAACGAGGGGGTTCCTCTTAAAAGAAAGATATGAACGGAAACGTGTCTGAAGGGGGGGGGGACCAATTGTATCTTCCGGACTATCATAGAGAACAAAATCTACATGAAAGCTTAGGGGGAACATCAAATAAAGAAAAGGATGCTCCAAAAGGAGTCAGTGAAAACGTGGTACACGAGCATATTACTGTCTTGAAAAAAGGAAAGAAAGAAGTTGCACCGTTTGGCTTCTTGGGGAACACACTATCTTCGGGGCCAAAAAGGTTTAAATTCGGGGAAAAAGGCTGGCGGAAGACCACTAAAAAAATCGTCCTAGGAACTCACAATTCGGGGGTACAGGGGGGCCTCCTGGTCGCGTCTCTTCTCGTTAATCCCCTGATAAAGGTTCTCATCACATGTGATCAGAAAAGTCCAAGAGAGGTCCCCCTCGCACCTGCCCCGAATCAAGACAATTGGGCGTCTGGGATTGTATGTTTTTGGGGAAGCGTGAATAAGGGGAAAAAGGATCACTTCCCGAGGGAAAGGCTTTCCTGGGAAAAGAGGACAACCTCCGTGCTTGAAACCGATACCAGATGGGAAGGGGCGGAGGTGTCTCCTTTCTTATTAAAGGGGGTACCGAAAATCGGTATATCAATAAATAAGGAGATCGGACCGAAAGGAAAAAAATAGACACGAGTCCTAGAGCGGAGGCGGGCGGAAAAAACTTGTGGGGGTGTGTGGCGGAAAGAACCAACTGGTCGGACCTTTAACTTAAATGGAACGGGGAAGGGGGGTGGGGTGAGGTAAAACCGGTCAACAACGGTGAAGAACGCCGATGGTTTTCCAAAGGACATTGGGGGATAAAAAAAAGCGTGGAGCAACCACGGGAAATGAAAGGTCTCGGGACAGCTTAAAAGCTGGTTGTCGAAGAGAAAAAGTCTTCTCCATGGAGTTTCTCACAGGAAAATATTAGAAAGGGTGGCGGAGTCAGTAGGGTTCGTTACATTTTTTAGTCTTACAGAAACCTTTGGGGGGGGGGTGGGGGGCCAAAGTAGCCTCCTTCTGGATCTTCCCTGGGGGGAAAGGTTCGCTTGGGGAGGGACCCGCCGCACAGGGCATGGGGAAAGCTATCAGAGGTTTTCAGATAATAGGATCTGTTAAGTCCTAGTCGCGCTCCCTAGGGGCTAAAAACTTTTAGGGTAATGGGGCTGGGAAAACATTCTTGAGGGCTACGGGGGTCTAGGGAGAAGATGTTTCTGTAGGCCTACCATTCGCGGCGTATTAGAAACTAAACTTATTCTTACTCGAGGTCGTAGGGTAAGCGGGGAATTTTTGGAATTAAAATCCATGGGACGACCTATCCTCAGAAACTGGGTCGATCTAAAAAACCAGGGATTACCAGAAAAAACTCTCGTGCAAGGTAAGGGGATACCCCTCCCACTGACATTATTCAGGTCAAAACTGAAAAGCTGGGGACTGCCCATAGAAGGAAGCCTTACCACATGAAAGAAAAGACCTAAGTTTTCTGTGCTCAAAATGAGGCGCGAAGCAATCACTACTATCAAAAAAGTTCGGCAAATGTTGGGGGGATTCCTAAGAGAAGACGCCCCTTGGAGGCGGAAAGA
>Ga0179591_1327878_pt1 | contig 16669 bp, 29 predicted proteins | sample CZOMad2_1_08_16f_FD_182891 | JGI IMG/M metagenome (GOLD analysis project Ga0179591, IMG submission 182891) | Vadose zone soil fungal communities from Angelo Coast Range Reserve, California, USA - CZOMad2_1_08_16fungal (PacBio error correction) | ecosystem: Environmental > Terrestrial > Soil >...
TACATGCGCGACTTGATCTCCCGGGCAAGACGGCACCGTGGATCTTCAGGCCCCGAAAAAGAGGTTGATCGTGCAACCAACAAAGGAGGGGGGTCATTACCACCAGAGGGGGGATAATTTAGGAGTTGACCCTGTCCGAAATAAAAAAGACCACAGTTCTAAGGGGTAAAAAAGGGGGGGCCCCCTAAACAAATCAAATGCTGCAGAAAAAAAAAATGGTGGCATCGAGGCTGACGGGGCAGAAGGAAAAAAAAAAGACGGTTAGGAAAAAAATAATACCACCTTCAGCAAGTTGAAAAAAAGACAAGAGGAAGGTGGGGGGAGGGGGACAACCATATAAAATTGAAACAAATGGAGGGGCCTGGTTGGTCGGGGGGGGGGAGTGGGGAAGAGGGGGACTCGGTCTATTTTGGTTTTGTGTGACAGGGGGAAGGGGAGAAAGGAAGTCTAAAAAAGTGATTACACGTCCAAAAGGAAACAGGGAAGGTTCCAGGGCGAGGAACAAAAGACCAAAGGAAGTTGAAACCAGAGAAGCACTAAAAAAGGGGAACAGAACAAAAAAGAAAGAAGAAGATGGGGCCTTGTACGATTTAGTCAGAATTTCAGGGGAACAAGATAAGCTTGTTTATGTTTAACGAAGCCAAGGAAAAGAAAAAACGCATACAAACAAGGGGCCCACGCGAAGGAAGGCTAATGTCAGGGGGCAGGGGGCAACCTGGCGGGGATGAAAGGAAGGGGGATACAGACACGGATGTAAAGAGGGAGGTCAGTCCCGTACCATTGGGCGGCCCAAATCAAAAAAAGCGCAAAAAATCCAATAAATAAAACGAAAAGAACCAACACGAAAGGCCCAAACCGATCCGGGACTCTAGAATCAATGAAAGGGGGAAAAGGACGGTTGTCCCGTAAAGATGCAGAAGGTACGTAAAGAGGAGGAGGGTTGGGTTACCGAGAAAGGAGTCCGAAAAAATGACGAAACGGAGTTGCGAGGGGGGGAAGACAAATGGCTTCGGTAGGAAGAACCTAAAACAAAAATGAAGAAATGGTATACGCGGGGTCAGAACACGCAAAAAAAAAAGGGCACGAAAGGAGCCTGCGAGGGGAGGTAAAAAGGATTCCTTGGGTGAAAAAGAAAGTGGAAAAAATAAAAAAAAAATAGTCATAAGGGTAAATCTGGTGACAGGGGTTGGGAAAAAAAGGGTAAAAAACTCCTTCTAGGTCGGAGGGGGATAAAAGGAGGCTTAATCGATCGAGATCAGGGGGGGGGGTGAGGTAGGTTTGGGGATAGAAAAGACCACTCCGAATCATCTGGTGGGACGGGGGGGTGAGGGGGGGGAAAAGACACAAGACATTCCGTTTTAACGGGAAACAGGACTCCACAAAACAAGAAGGGGAATCAAATACAAAAAAACAAAAAGCGAAAGTACAGGTAAACCTTTCGTCTGAGTGCTGGGTCGAAAAAGGAAGGGGAAAGTTGCAACGGAAAGGTGAAAAAGTGAAGCCAAGGCATTTGTCTTTCCTCCAAAACGGGGGGGGGAAGTACGGCACGTCCCCTAAAAAATAGGGAAAACTACAATGGGAAAAAAAAGCATAAAGAATTCTTGGGGGCCAACCCGCCTACCATGGGGAAGGGGTATTTATTGAGAAGGAAAACTAAGAGAAAAATTTACCTTGGGGGGAAATGGAAAAAGGAAAGGACAAAAAGCTTCGTCCAAGGACGCGGGAACGCTATGTCAGTCCTCCAAATGGGTAACAGGGGGGAACTGTGGGGGCCAACATGGACTAAAGGATGAAAAAAGAAAAGTGGCGGACAGATACTACCAAAAACGCATGTTTCCGAATGAGGGAAGAAGAGGGAGAGGGAGAGGGGTTCCCATAATTGGGGGATAAGAAGACCCCAGAAAGGAAAATCAGGCGGGACGGGAAGATGGACATAAAGACTTGGCACAGAGAATAAAAGGGCAAAAGGTGAACAACATAACAGAACTTAACGAAAAGGAGAAAGGGTGCAGACAAATATCCAGAGTTACTTGGACAGTGAGGAAAGGGGGAACCCCCGGGGAACATCAAAAATGCCTAGGAAAAAATTGAACTCAACTTGAGCCCACTGTCGAGACGAAAAAGACAAACGGACCCTCGTCAACAGAGCAGAAACTAAGCGAAAAAGGGCGACCAGGCTTCCGAAAAGGTATCAAAGGAAAGGGTTAGACGTGCTTTGAGAAATCAAAAAGTCCCTGGTGAGGAGAGGGACGACGTAATAAGCATGATTGGGCAAGGGGAGGGAGAAAAAAAGGAGAAAATAAACACTTTAGAAATTGGTGAGAGAGCACCGCAAAATGGAAAAATGGAATAGCGTGATGGGGGGGTTGGTGTAAAACAAAAACGCATAAATTGGGGGGGGCAGAAAACACAAAAGAGTTGTAGACTCGTCCGAGGGGGGAACAAAGGGCGGAAACCTGGAACGATCAGGAACATAAAGGTGGTGTGAAAAAAAAGAAAGGTGGAACTTCCCGGACAGTGGGGTAGGGGGGGGATGGGTACAGGGGGGGGAAGGGGGGGGGGGGGAAAACCCTAGGTTTTTGGCAACACTGGTTGGGGGGGGATCCGGAAGGGGAGGGAGGGGAAACTTTTGGCCTGGCGGGGAAGCATCAGAAGGTCAAACAAAAACCACCGGCGACCCAAAACCGGGGTCCCCACCCGTGTCCCACCCCCGGCCAAACGTGTGAAATCAGCAACCCGAGGCAGTGCTAAAAAAAAGGGTGCAAGGGCAGTAGGAGTCGCCCTCGACGGGAAAAAAGAACAGAAGCTCTAAAGAGGCCCTGCCCTGAATGCCTCGACGCCCCATTACGAAAAGTGAAACATAATCGGGGGGGGATCGGGGAGGATCACAAGGGCGCGTGCGTGGAGAAGGATGGGTGATTTGAACCAAGGGGAAGGAGGATATTGAGGAAGGTAGGTTGGACGAAAAAGGACAAAGTCCGGGAAAGAAAGTCTGGGGAAAAGGAATCTCCGAAGCATATGAGAACTACTTACAGACACATGGGGGAAAAGTCCCGTGAATGATGGAATGCCGTGAAAGGAGGGGCAAGAAAAAAGACTTAATAATATGTTGGTAAGAAGGAGGGACATGAAACCCAGTATGCAGCACCAGGGGGAGGTGGAAAGATTGAGGACAACCGAATCTGGCAGGAGGGGGGAAAAATATGGGGGAAAGACGGAAGGATACAGTGTTTTGATTATTTGTTGGGGGGGAAAAAGGGAAATCTAGATCATTCCGAAAAAAACGGAGAAAAGAAGGAATGATAGATGCATACCTGGGTTGGGGGAAAGGAAAAAACAGAGAAAATGGGGAAAAGTAGGAGAAGTCAAAGTAGGGGGGTGGGGGCCCCCAGATGTGTAAAAAATCAGAAGAGGTCGTGTCGCCGGAAGATGGCAAAAACCAGCATCAAAAACGGGCCGGGGAGTCGTTCATTTTCAACTTTTTCACAGATAGGAGAAAGCTGGGTAGTGCCCAGATGGGTAAAGGACTCAGGGAAAAGAAAAGGGAAAAATTGAGAGATAAGAGGGTTAGTTGAAGTCACTAATTGCAAGGAGGGGGAGGCCTGCATGGCCGATTCACTAAAAGTGGTAAAAAGATGAAGAACCGGGGGAAGAAAATGCATATATTAACGAAAAATTAACTCTAAAGTTGACAAAAGGACAAATACATCGGAAAATCACGGGGAGCTTTGGGGCAGAGGGTGGAAGTAGGTAAACAGGGCTTGGGAAGGAAGGGGGAGTCTTTGGAAAGAGGAAATAATTCAAGAAGGTCACGTGAAAAAGAAAGAAGGTCAACATAATCAGGGGAGAGGGGAAATATTATAAATGCAACGGACCGGTGGGCCAACCGAAAACGGGGGCCTGGCGGAAACAAAAACAAGGGGGGGATGTTGACGGGAAAGTCTGACAAGGGGGGGGGCAGGGTAGGGCGGGGCGTTTGAAAAGTGGATAAAAGAGAGAAAAGAAAAAGAAAATTGGAACAACACCATAGGGGAATACTACAGAAAGGAAAAAATTTTGGACGCCTCAAATTTCCAGGAAAAACTTGGGAAGGGGGGGGAAAAAGCATCAAAAACAACACGCATGGGGGGGGGGGTCGGATGAGAGGTTGCTTTAGGAATTTGGGAGAAAACTAGGAGTGACAAAAGAGGGGATGCGCCGCGAAGGGGGGTTAAAAAAAAAAGAAAAAAAAGTAACCGGCACGACCCGTTGATGATGGGGGCAGCAAAAGGGATCGCGCCATTGCGAAAGGTGGGGGCACTTGAAAACACGTTGAGGGAAGAACTTTCGATGAAACCGGGGGGAACAATACATGATATTTGTGTACACAAGAAGGAAGAAGGACCGAACATTGAAAAGGATCAGAGGGGTCGCAAGACGGATATAAGAAAGTTGTTATGATGGAAGCTGGGGGGAGGTAGCGAACGCAGGAAAAAAGGACATAATAAAACCATCGCCCAAAGGGCCCGGACGTCTTGGGAGGAAACTCAGAAACTCTTCAACACAGGGCTCATTTTGTGGGGGGGACATTGAGTAAAATGATGTTATTAAGGACGAGAAAGAGCCAAGACTCATACAGGTCGGACGAGCGGGGGGGGGGGTGTACTAAGGTGTTATAGGTGGATTCCCAAAAGGGACCTGGGGGGATTTTATATGGGGGCAAAAAAGAAAAAAATGGGATTTGAATAAATACACTCCGAGGCAGCAAACTTACAGGGGGTAAAAGGCTCAAGGGGGGGGAGCAGTATAGCTTCGTGGAACTTAAGAAAGTGTCCATCGTGGGGGTGGAGGGGTCTGCGACCCGTCCGATTGGAAGAACAGGGTGAACAAAAAGTCCCGGGACCAGCCAGGCATGGAAGCAAAAAATTATCGAGAAAACAAATCGAAAGAAAACGAAGAGGGCAAGGGAAAGTCAAGTCAAAGAAAATAGGGGGTGGCTTCAAACGTTCTGCCATTATTAGTGGGGGGTCAGGGGAGAATTAAAGGGGGAAAATTGAGAAGGTAGGAAAAGTTTGGCCCCTCCAACAGAGCTGAAAAGGTGAAGGTTGCACCACTAAACGGTGCTCTTGGGTCTGGGACGTGCAGAAGGAACTACCAAACAGGAGAGACAAGGACCTTAGGAAAGAAAAAACTGCTTGGGGAAAAAAAAACGACTCCAGGCGAGGGTCCAAAGGGGGTCTTGTAAAAACGACGAGAAGGAGAACGCCTTTTTACTTTTTTGGGGCGGGGGGGCTAGGAGGGTGGGGGGTGGAAAATTGTTGGACAGGGGAGAAGAAGGATCTCAAGAAGGTCACAAAAAACGTCAAACCAAAGACAAAAAAAGGGTGAAAGGAGGCGAATGAAAGCCTAACAAAAAAAAAACTACCCACGTTAAAAAAAAAAAGCCCTCACCGAGAGTAAGACACGACAGAGAACAGAGGGGGAGGGGAACACTAGAGACGAGGAAGAGAAAACTTTGAAGAGGGGGAAAAAAGGGCTCCTTCAGGGGATTTAAAGCAGATGAACGGGTTTTGGGAGGGTTTAAAAAAGAGGCAAACTCAAGAAGAAAGAAAAAAACAAAAAGAAAGAAGGAAAGGGAAGGTCGAGCCCTAAGGGAATACTGGGGAGTGTGTCTGAGATATGTATATACAGACGGGGGGGTCCAAAGAAGGCCAAGGGACAGTACCATTGTGGATGGCTTCAAAATAAAAAGGGGAATAAGGGGGGAAAGACCGCAAAAACAAGCCTCCACATCCGAGGGTCATTAAAAAGTTTCCTTAGCATGAGGGGTTAGGGAAAAAAAAGGCGGAAAAAAGAAGGGTTGTTTGGGGTATCTCCCGTTGCCGGGGAAATAACCGGCCGTTACCGGGGGCAACGAGGGGACCAGCTACGGAATGGAAAAAAATCAAACAGGACAATCAGTCGCAATGAAGAAAAAGAAAAAAAAAGAAACCAGTATTGCCCCTGAAAGGAACCAAAGAATTCGGGTCCAAAAATGATAATTGAAAAAAAGAGGATGTGGCTTGAAACCCACCAAGGGAAAATTCAGCTTGTCCCATCTGCTGCCCCAGGAGCCTAAGGGACCAAGAGGAATCATTACTAGAGCGGAGGGGTTATAGAACGTCAGACGAAGCCGAGGCTTTCCAGGGGGAAGTAAACACTGGGGGAGGTGGAGAGAGGACTCCGCGCCGGGTCCAGGGGTGGAGGTTCCGTGGGAAAACCTGTCATGAGACCGGGAGGAAAAAAAGTGTCCCCCAAAAAATGGTAAAAAACAATAATGAGAAGCATAACCTAAAACGAAAGAAGAAAGGACATGGGTAAACCCTTAGGAGGCTCGGAAAAAGGGGGGGGGACCCACTCAAGGAGAAGTGGTGCGCACCTTGGGAGAAGGCAGCCGGAAAAGGTCTAGGGGGGGGGGGGGGGGGGGGAGGACTTTCCCTTCAGTCAACTATCTACCCACCTACAAGGGGTAAAGCAGCATGGGCTTCTGGGCAATGGGTCAACTTCACCGCCTGACATTGGAAGACGGGGTTAATTAACAATTAGGGAAGGAGGACAACGGGAGGGGGAGGGTTAACCATTGGGGGGGTGGGGTGATTGAACTATCAAACCGACCGTACAGAGGGGTTGGGAAACCTCCTCGTCAAAAAACGAATGGGTAGGACCAAGAAATTTTCACCTTGTCATCAAACATCGCCTTAGAGACGGTCAGAAAGAAACCACATTACCTGGAAGAAGAAAAGAAAAAGGAGCTGGGAAAATAAAGGGGAAAAGAAAAAAAAGAGGCCCCCTCCGTTGGACAAAAAAAAAAAAGGGAAAAAACGGGGACTCGTATGGGCACTCCAAGGGGGACAATAGAAAAAAAAGAAAAATTGAGGGGGCACTTTAAAGACACACATACCTAACCAATCAAAGGATAGTCAGACCAAAAGGAGTAGTGGACTGGATGTTGAAAGGACCCTGGAAAAAAGGGGGAAAGGGTAAAAAAATCCACAAAAAGGGGGGACTGGTGAGACGGGTAACACGGAAAGTCCGGACTAAAAGGGGGGACGGGCAGCGACGCTACACAGAAAAAAGAAATAAAAAAAAGGAGGGCAAAGGAGAAAGGGGAGGAAAAAGCCATGGGGAAAGGGGGATCTTGCCTGAAGGTCAAAAGCCTGGGAAATGGGTGGAAAACGTATAGAAGAGCCCGGGAAAAAAAAAAGTGGGAAAAAAAGGGGAAAACACTCACAAAAAAAAAATGGAAAAAAGGGGAAGCGGGGACCTTGGGGGTGGTTTGACTTGGGGTTTGGGGCATAAAGGGAGCGAAAATGGGTTACATCCTCCAAGGCTAGAGGGAAAGGACCACTGAAAGGACAGAAAAATAGACGGGTTGGGGGGGGAGGACTGGTCATTCCTTCCAGGGGAAGGGGGGGGATGAAACCGGGGGGAAGGAGGAAAAGTGAGTTGTCAGGTAGTAGGGGGGCAGAAGGGGTTCGAAAGGAGGGTGAAAAGCCGAGCACCTCACCGGGAAAATCACACCTGGGAGTAACAAACGGTGCATAATAAAAATGGATGGAAAGAGACATAAAAACCACGTATTCGGGCCGTGAGAAAAGACTGCGAGGGGAAAAAAAAAAACTGACAATGAGGGGGAGTCTCACTGAAGGGAACCACTGATCAGATGCCATGATGACCAAGATGAAAATACAGGAAGAATCTCTAGGAATCACAAGGCCGAGTCTGGGGGGGGAGGAAAAAGGGGTTAGAGATGAAATGGATTTAAAGAAAGTCGCGATGCCCTGTCCGACAAGAATTTAAGAAGAAAGGAAAAAAACTGAGTCATCTCCGCCAGGAGAAAGAAACTTCAAGGGAGATCAGGGACAAATGGACGTGAGAAGGGGGGAACCTGTGGGGCCTTGAAAAAGGAGCTACAACTGAAAAAGAGTTTAAAAGTTTAAATTTAGGTGACATTAGAGGCAAGAGGAGGGCGGGCGGAAGCGGCGGGGCCAAAAAAAGTCAGGGCACGGAGGTTTTTGTCGGGGGAAAGAAGGGGGGCAAAAGGAAAGGAGAAAGAGAGTGAGGTTTATATTTGAAGAGGTTGTGGGAAAAAAGAGACATCGAAGGGAGAAGAAAAAAAAAACACGACAGGAGGAGGAAGGAAAGAATAGAGAAGCGAGGTCGCAAAAATAAGAAACAAACTTTAAGAGAAACATAGAAAAAGAGGGGGCCACCGAAAAAGTGCATAAAACCCGAGGAAAAAAGTCAGGAAAGCCCTAAGCTGGACACGAACTGGGGGGGGAAAACATATTAAAGGTGGGAAAGGGGCAACAAACAAGGGAAAAAAAAAAGGAAAAAAAGTAATGGGTATTGCCCCATAATTCCAGGGATCATGGAGAAAACATGGGGGTAGTAAGTCTAAGGGGGAGAGACATGCGGGAAAGGATGGAAAGATTAAGGCGAAACAGGAAAGGACGGGAAAGCGGCAGCCACTTAATAGATAAGAAATGGGGAGGCAGGAATAAACTTGGGTCTCCAATGGGGGGGGCCTACACATCTTAAAGCCATAAACTAGGGAAGTAATCCCCCGGTTCAAAGGAAGGCACAGGGGGGGGGGGAAGATGAAAGGGTGGGAAAGAAAGAAACAAAGTGGATTCAGTGGAACAGAGGGGAGGAGGACTCCATGAAGGGACTAATGGCACATACTTGCAGACGGGGGGGGTTCAACACGCACCCAGAAGGGCCGCCCCAGTGCCTAACGTGTTGTGGGGGGGTGTAGGACGTGGAAACCGGTGCAGGTGAAAGTAGGTGGAGGGAGGTTGTGGGGAATAGGAGAGAGGAAAAGACCAGTTTGCTTGCCACATCCAGAAACCATTTCACTATGGACCCCGCAAAAAAGGGGAGGACAAACAAGGACGTCAACACCAAAACGCTAATTGTGGAAGGATTTAAAGAAAAGGGGTGAGGGGTTATGATTGTTTTTTGGGGGGACCAGACCTGGAGGACACGATGGGGGTCAGGGGAGGGGAATGATGAACACACAAAAACGGAAAAAAATTGTAGGGTCCAGCAAGATCAGGTCCGTTAGAAAGGGTTTTTTCACTTCTTGAGATAAGGTTGGAACTTTACCTTGACCATAAAGGGACAAGGACAGAAGATCCGCAGTGACCAAAGAGGACCCGGGGAATGTCGCAGGGATACGACGAGAGGGATAAAGGGGTTGGAAAAGGGAAGGACAGAAACGGTGCTATCCCAGATCGCCCCAGGGGGAGAGTCAAAAAGAAAAAAGGAGGGTGTCCCAGGACCTGAGAGACCAGTGGCTCTCTTGTGGAAAGGAAAAAGGGAGTTGTGGGGGGAAAAAAATGGACCCGAAGAAAGTAGGGAAAGTGGGGAGAAATGAGATCCTTTGAGTGTAAGGGGAGGGGTCTGGCACCAAGGGGCCCCTGATTTTACGGCTCTGGACTGGGAGGAAAAAAAAAAGAGTGGGGGGATGTCAATCCGATGCCACAAAGAAGAGGGGCACAAAGGGAAGGGAGAGGGGTACGTTCGAAACATTCTTGAAAGGGAAAGGAGGGAAAAAAAAAGATTCACATCATTAACGAAGGTCATATGAGGGGGGGTAGTTAGCTTCCAGACACGGAAAAGGGAAAAAAAGAGGGGGAGGGGAAACAGGAAAAAGGTTACAGGCAAAGGAAAAAACGGAGTATCGACCGAGGAGGATAAGCGTCAAGAGAAGGGGAGAGGGGGGAAAATAGGGGTCCAAGGGCAAATGTCCTGTGGGGACTTGAAAGGGTATTTTGAAGGTGGTGACCAAGGGGGCGAAATAAGGTAAAAAGGAAAAAAGCAATATGCCACACAGAAAAGCAAGTAAGGGAACCTTAAACCAAAAATGAAGTCTTTAAAATTAAAAAAGGAAGGGTGGCATCGGGGGGGGGGGGGGAAAAGCTGGCAACTGAGGAAAAGGACCAACAACATCACAGGAATCTAAGAACCAGGCCAAGAACGGGGAATCCATAAAAATCGAACAAGGAACAGAGGGGAGGGGGGGAACAAGACTCAGTCGAAACCGGGGACGTAAGCAAAGGGGGTTGGTTTTTTGGACGTTTGGGGGAAGGGGTCAAAAAGGGGGGGGGTGGGTTACAGGTGACAATTGGCGGTCGGAAAAGTACAATCAGGTCTTCCCAAACAAAAAAAAGGCCTCAGGGGGGAAAGGCATGGATCCTCAAAAAAAAAACTAAAAGTAACAATAAAAAAAGAATCTATTAAAAAGAAAGCTGAAAACCCGACGAAGGGCTGAAAAGGATTACCAACCCCTGTAAGAAAATAGGGAGGGAAAAGCCAGGTGGAGGGGTTAAAAAGTCCAAGATTAAAAAATAAGAAAAATAACAAAAAAGAAGATAAGAAAAAAAAAAAGGACGAGGAAAGTATTTCATTTGCCAAGAACCTGGGGGAAACTGATCAAAGGAATGCTGGAAAGGGGGGAAAGATCAAAGAGTAGCGTGCGTCTTTCCAAAAATCCCAATTCAAAAAAAAAAAAAAGTACCGGCCAAATAAAGGAAGTAAGAAAAAGAGACATCCTCCCGTTAGAAAAAGATACCTTTTTGCAGCCATAATGCGGCAAGTTGGTGGAGGGACTCAGTAAAAAAGGGGAAAAAAGAGGGAGCAGATAAACGACGCCGGGCATGGGAAAGGGGGAAATTTTGAAAAACTACGAATTAGAGGACCGTCAAGAATAAAAGGGTTGGCTCAAAAAAAAAAGGCCCAGTAGAAAAAGACATTGAGAAGGAGGGGGGGGGGAATCTTCTTGGGGGGGGTATGGAGGGAAAAAACGAATTAGAGGTATCTGAAAAAAAAAGGCTGAAGTAAGTACAAGGTTTTCCCTTGGGAGGGACGGATGGACGGCGGGGGGGGGGGAAAGAATGAAAAAGGGGAAAAGGCGGACTAAAGGCAACTTTCAAAAGGGGGGAGGAATGGTAGTTGGGTTAAGAGGGTCCTCCGCAGGGCATCCGGGACTTTGGGTAGTTTGAATACCGGAGAAAGGCCCGGGGGGGTGCCCAGGAACGACTGGGAAAACCTTCCACCAACAATTAATGAGCCAACAAAAAGAAAGGAAAGAAAAAGGTAAGTACGGTGAGGGAGGAGACTCTGCCGTGGGACCCGAAAAATGGACCTGTGCGGCGTACCCAGGTTTGTCAGGGGAGGGGGACAGGGGTTCTCTTCGAGACCTGCGGGGGAAGGCAGGTCAACTCATAAGCCAATTCAAAAAAACTACCTTTTGAAAAAAGTGGCCTCTTTGGGGGGCCACTTCCCGAGCCCTTAAAAGGCCCTGGAAAAATTCAAACTCCCATTGTGAAAAAACAAACCGAAAGGAAAAAGGGGGGAAAACATGAAATGGGGGGGGAAAAAAAAACTTTCCTCGACGTCCTCCTTCGTAAGCTGGGAGAGGGGTCAAGGGTGTTACCAGAGGGGGAAAGTAAAGTGGGTTTAACCGAGGGTTTAAAAGGTCAGGACCAACATCGTCCTTCAAAAAAACATAGGCAGGTTGGCAGGACCCACAAAACAAGAAAATAGAATTGGACATGCCACGAAGATCCAGGGGGCGCTTTCCATAATGTGAGAGAAAAAAGAGTGAGGGGGGCAGGCAGAAACGGAGTCCTTAGGAAAATCGGGGGGGACAATATACATAGAAGTCACAGAAGAAAAAAAACAAAAACCTAAACCAAAAAAAAACTCAAAAGATGTTTGAGGAAGTTCCTAAAAATGGAAAGCAAGATGAGTGACGGGATAGAGTGTTGCAACGTCAAAAGAAATGCCGCAGGAAAAAGGCTACACCGGACACCGGTGAAAGAAACAGCCAGTCAGACCGAACTAAAGGAAGACAGCAGCACTGGGATCAACTTCCAGACCATCAGAGGAAAGAAATAGAAGGAAAGGAGGGAAGAACATACAACGGAGTCAATGGGAAGGAGGGGATCAGTACGCCGGGGACAAGGAATGAAGTTGTCGAGATAGAAAAACAATTGGTTAGAGAGAAGGACCCGCGGAAAACCACCAAAAAAAGGGGTTCCGGTGCGAGGTGAACATTGGTTTGTGTGGGAAATGGGGAGAGGGAAGAACAAATGTTGGGTAGACACTCGAAAAGTCAAAAACATAAAAGCCAACTGGAAAAAATCATAGTCGTGGGTGTTTGGAGGGATCTGGAAAGGGGGTCCTTGTGAGGCTACATAGTGGGGGGTGGGCAAAGGGGGCCGGTGGGGGAATTGGGGGGGCGAAAAATAAGTCCGATAAACGGGCAAAAAAAAACCAAGACAGGGGACACTGCACCTAAACAGGTAAAAGGGGGACAAGGAAAAACTGTTGGCCACTAAAGAGAAGATGCGGGAGAGGGGGAGTCTGCATGAAGACTAAGAGGATGGGGGGGTATCTAAGGGGGTTTCCCTGGATCCACTGGGAGTGCAGAGAAAAAATATTACAGGGTTCAAGGAAAGTCAAAAAGAAAAAGAAGGGGGGATATCCAAAAGGGTCAAGGAGGGGCCTGTGGATGAAGAGGGTGGAGTCAAAAAAAAGGCAAGGGGAGAAAGGGAAATTGGAGGTCCAGATATATAGGTCAAATGCCCGGTAGGGGCCAAAAAAAGATGCACCCAAGATACGCATACAATATGAAATACAACCGGGAGAAGAGTGAAAAGTCGGTATTGATTAAATAGGACAGGTGCCGAGGGGGCACTAAAAACTGACGTTAAGAAAGAAGGATGAAAAGTTGAAATGGTGAAAGAAAACCAAAGATGCATCAAAAAAGGTTGGACTGGGTTGTCATATTCAATGCGCACAAATGGCAAGGGGGGGGGGGAGAAGAAAAGTGGACCCTACTACTGGGGAAATTGGTGGGAAAAAAAAAGGGGTTTGATATTGAAGTTGTTTGGGTGGAAAAACCATAAGAGAGGAAAACTCATCACAACCCAAAAAACAAGAGGGAGAGAGACAGGAAAGGGGTCTCAACAACAGAATATCAACCGTTATATGGGGAAAGAGGGGCAAAATTGTGGACACTGGGGCAGTGGGACAGATAAAAGTGGCCGCCCTCGGAGAAACAAAACTCCTCACAGGATGCATACGGGTTCCTTACTGTCACTCAGGGGGAACTTAACAAGGGGGGAAATTCAGGGGGGATAGGGGAAAAGAAGGAACGTCATAAAAAAGTTGGGGGGGAAAGGAGATACTGTAGTTTTTGAGTCAAGAATAGGAAAGTCGGGAAATCAGGGTGTCAGAATTCGGCGCAAAAACACGCACGGGAGAGACAGACAGCAAAGCAGAGAGAAAGGATCAATATCTCTAAAAATATTGTTGCGAAGAAAGGGAGGGGTCATCCATAAAAACGGGTGTGATCCATAGGGCAGTTTAGGGAATGTGATTGGATATGGATATTGTTGGGATCATAAGGAGTGAACGCTGGAAGAATGCCTGGGAACCCGATAAGGAAGTTCTAGGGAAAATGATAAAAAAAGGAAGAACTTTTTCCCAGCACAAGGTGAGGGGATAGGGGCCCTCAACCACTGGGGGGGGGGGGTGGTAAAAAGTGTGGGGAAGGGGGGGGTCAAGTGCATGGGTACCGGGTGCGGGGCGCGTGCAAAGTGTGGGGAGATAAGAAGGGACTCAACCTGGAACCAAATTTGCCAACCGCAAGAACCGGAAAAGGGAAAGAATTCAACCGCACAGGATTCATGAGGAAAGGGTCAAAAAAGAAAGAACCTCACCCAACAACCAAGAAAAAAATGGGAGATTCGTCCAGGTGCGTGAGGGTACCCTCGGGGGGAAGGGATGAAACAAACGAGAAAATAGGGGGGGGGGAGGTGACAACTCAAAAAAAAAAGAATCAAGGACCCCCATTGAGCAGGGGAACAGAAAAGGAGAAATCAGAACTACATTTGTCTGGGGGGAAGGGGTTTTTTGTTGGGCAGAAAATTACCTATGAATATTGTGCACGGCAGTATAATGGCAAAAAGGGAGGAAGATGTCGCAACAGTATGGAGTCAGTCAAGGGGACACTGGGCGTGGGCGGGAGTGGGCTGCTATTCCCAGGAAAAAGGAAAAGGGTCCCCTGAAAGGGTTGCAGTCCCCCCGATCGTAGACGACAGTTGTGCCGAAGGAGTGGAACAAGGGGGGAGACGATGGTATGTGAAGGGGGGGTAAGTGCCAAATATATGAGGGAAAACTCAAGGAATGAAGATCCTTTTTTTTTCGGTAGGAAGGGGGGGGATGTCCACAAAGTTTCCGGGGAAGGGAAGCTGGGGTGTGCAAAAACTATGGGAGGGAATACCGAATGAAAAAGACGGAACCAAAAAGGGGAAAATGACAAAACGAGTTGGGGAAAAGAGTATGTGCGAAGGAGGGCTTGTCATAAGGGCGACCATGGGAGACCCGGTGGAGGGGGGGGGAAAGGGATATGAACCGACAAAATCCGAGGAAGATGGTTGGGAACAAGGAAAACTGTTACCCGGCCCTGCAAGGAATAGCGGGAAAAGAGAAGAAAATGCACAATAAGACAAGAAAGGTGAGAGGAAAAAAGGGGGAGTTAAACCATGTGGAGTGGGGGGGGGGGGGAACAGGAGGAGGAAAAGGCAAACCACAGAAGGGGTAACTCAGGGCAGGGAAACTCACCAGAGTCAAAAAAACCAAATGGATGGGAAAACCAAAAAGGGGGGGAAAACGGGAGAGCGAGGGGGGGGGGGGAAGTTTGCAGCAAGGCCAAAAAAGATCAAGAAAGGACCAGGCTGGGAAAAAAAGAGCCAGACTCGCAAAGGAAACAAGGGAGGAAAAAAACTAAAAGGAAAAAAAAAAACGTAAGTTTTAGAAGGGGTTGGTGAAGTGGGGGGGCTCTCATTATATGTGGGGGGTGAAGTGGGAGGGAGAAAAAAAGGTCGTCAGCAGGTCCCTTAACAAAATCAAAAAACCCAAAGAGGTTAAAGGCTAGAAGCAAGGCTAAATAAAAAAGAACCATTAAAAACAGAAAGCCTCTTCGGTAAGACCTCAGAAGAAAGATGGCAGAAACGTCAAGAAGGAGCCAATTGGTGGAGGGAGAATAAAATGGAAAGGGAAACAATTTGACCCATGAAGAGAGGAAAAGAAAAAAAATAGAAAGAAAGAGCCATGCAGAAAAATCACGAAGGAAAACTACTGAAAGGGCAATACTGTGCACGGGGGAGGAGGTTATAAAAATGAACGGAAAATGTTCCTGAAGGGGGGAGAGAAGGGGGTCGACAATTGGGCGCCTCAAAAAAAGCCGGGAGCAAACACTGTCCTGTCAACCTAAAAGAAAAAAGGGGCCAGGGTGGAAACGGAAAACGTGTCACCGCGGACAGCATGAAAATGGACCGCCTTTGTCCGCAAGCAGATGAGGAAAAATTGTCGGGAGACGGACCTCGAGGTAAACCGCAGATAGGAATTAGGATTGAGTGGGGGGGAAGACGCATGGCCAAAGGGACCGAAAACATCAGTCCGTGTTTAGCGCAAGAAAAGGTATTGCAAACCATGAACCATGCCGGAAAGGGGCCCTGGTTGATCCGTCCAAGGAGAAGGGATTGCTTAAAAAAAAGGGCTGGAAACAGGGGGGGGAAAGAAAAAGGGAAAATTTCTGACAACATCAAACCGCGAGTAGTACGAAATTGGGAAAAAAAGAGGGGGGGACCTGAGGTCTACAAGAGCAAAAAAAACAGCTTTCAATGGTACGGAAACTTGGTAGGTTTGGGAAAAGAGAGGAAAGAAACGTAAGTTCAAAATTTCATCGTGGGCGGGAAGGTTTTGTAATCAACTTAAAAGTAAACGGCCGGGGGACAGGCCGAGGGGTCAACACTTGTAAACAAAAAAATAGAGGAAGACATAGACCCAAAAAAACGAAAAAGGGAGAAGGGTACAGGGGACATGAACTCCGGCAAAAGGAGTGTTTTCCCACTCAAAAAGATAAGGGTGCTCTGGGAAGGGAATAACAGGTGTCATCCCTCCCGGAGGGGGAGGAACCTTATGGTGGGGCCAAGGGGAAAAGGCCACAGTAATGAAGAAAAGGAAAAAGGCCACCCTGAGGTAAAGCCCGCCAAATGGAAGGGGGGGGAGTTTCCCGAGCTGGGGGAAAAGGAAGTGGGTTGGGGAAAAGGGGACATTCAACAAAAAGAATAAGGGGAGAAACATTACTTTTGACCCGGGGTCAAAAATAAACGTCTGAACCTGGTATAAATCGGGAAGACGGACAACGGTAACATTTGGGGGGCCAAAGGGGGTTGGGGAAAAAAGTCTTGTCATCCCGGAGAAGGAAGGTCGGGGAAAAAAACACAAAAAACGAAGAAAGGAGGAAGGTAGGCCACCAGAAGCGAGGAGGAGTACCAGAAGTTTGCTAATCGGAAAAAAACAGGGTGGGAAAAAGGAAGGATGTCCGGAGGGAAGTCAGACATCTGTTGGCACATTGAAATAAGAAAAAGAAAATGGGCAGGGAAGCCACAGAATTCAAATAATAAAGGGGTTTAGTTGAACTTATCCAGAGTTCCATGGGAAGGAATGAGGTGAAAGTAAAAAAGGAACATCATTGAAACGCTGGGAATAAAAAAAAAAAGGAGCACACAAGGAGGGAAGCGAACAAGGAAAAAGGATTACAATGAAGAAGCCAAAAGGGAGCCACGGGAAG
>Ga0179591_1330276_pt1 | contig 16669 bp, 15 predicted proteins | sample CZOMad2_1_08_16f_FD_182891 | JGI IMG/M metagenome (GOLD analysis project Ga0179591, IMG submission 182891) | Vadose zone soil fungal communities from Angelo Coast Range Reserve, California, USA - CZOMad2_1_08_16fungal (PacBio error correction) | ecosystem: Environmental > Terrestrial > Soil >...
CCAAAAGAGGGTGGGTGATCTCTAGTGGGGATTCTCCATGCGGGACCGAACTGGTCACCACGCAAGTTATAAGATTCCGCATAGGGTGGGTGGGCTATCTGAAACTGGCCTCGCCGAAAACTCTGGGTGGTAGAAGTATTTGGAGGTGGTAGAAGGAAAGAAAAAAATAGGTAGATTGCACGCCCAGCCAAAGAGACTATGGGGATATAAAGTTCAAACAGGGATGGTCCGTAGATCTTGAGTGGAAAGCCAAAAAGCTATGGGGGACCGCCACACGAAGCGTCCTTTTCAAAAGGTCCTACTCTTCCAACGCCCTATTTAAGAACTTGTACAGGAGTAAATGGGGCGGGATCCCTCCAGTAGTTACCAAAGGCCTCGAAGATAAAAGAAGAACGCATCTGGGGCTCCGAAGTCGCAAGGCTTTAATTTGCAAAGAAATAAAACACGTCATCAAAAGTCTGAATCGGCCAAGCGCGGGCGAAGCGCGCGCAAAAAACCAGACGAAACGGATCCACCCCTTCAAAAACGCACCAAGGGGCAACCACGCCAGAGCGGTGCCCGCGGCGAGAACTTGCGGCGCCCGCCAGTCGTGCCCATCGCGAGGGCTCTCGAGGAAGAGGCGTCTCTTCTTAAACTAGGAGAGAAGTTGAAAAAACGCATTGAAAAAAAAACCCTACTCGCGGGCGGCGCTAGCCGGGAAAATAAGCCGAATTCTCATTGTCCGGGGGAAAGGGACAGGGCAGGGCAGAAAAACGAGTCGGGGTTCATGAATCGCTGGTGTCATCAGAATCTTTGACGCTCCATCCTGAGAGGAGGAGGCGTAAAGGAGACTGCCTGGCAACTATAACTGCACTTAAAGCGCGTAATCCCGCACAAAACGGACAAGACACAAAGTAGTGTGGCTGCTTTAAATTTGGGAACGTTACACATCAACGGGGAAAAGGGGGCCAAAGAAGTTAGCAGAAGGGGGGACGGTGAAGTAAGCGCCTCTCGGTCACGTACGGGGATTGCGTCAACGAAGGAAGCGAATGAAACAAGTAAGCTTCGACGAAACAAACAACGTATTAGGGATTAAAAAATAGATCTAATGGTTGGAGGAAGGAAGAACGGACGTGAAGAAAAAGGAGGAAGGGACTCTCCTTAAGGAAGACAGGAAGATGGCGAAAAAAAGAGCCATTGGGGAACATAGGAACCTGAATCGAAAGGCGTCCCCTACTGTCAAGGATGGCAAAAAACTTCAGGAGGGGAAGGAAGTACAAAAAAAAGGGAGGGGGGCGGATGAGCAGGGAAAGGAGTAAGGAAGAAAAAGTCCCGGATGAGAATCAATAAGTTGATCAGGAAACCGAAGCGGAAGGAGACTCAGATGGGAACTAAGTGGGAGAAGGGGGAAGAAGAAAGGCGCAAAAGGACCGGAGGAAAAAAAGGAAGAGTCGCCGTTAAAAGAAACATAGCCAAAGTCGCGAGGTTTACCAGTTGGTACATCCGCGTCGAAGAAACAATGCTGAAAGAATCAGGGCGTAAAACAGTCTAAGGGGGACCAGACACGGGGGAAAGCAATCCTTGGCAAAGAGGAAAAGAGAGTTCGTTAAAGGTTTGGGGGTTTGGTTGTCTAGGCGGCGCGTTTTGCGCGTGGGGATAAACGCCCGACGCAAGGGCAGGGGGAAAGGGGGAGAACGGTTGATTACGACGACGCAGTTTCACCCCCATTACGAAGCTAGGTTAAAATGCGTTGCGTAGTGGACTTCGCGCAGGTACCTCTGGGAAAGGAAGAAAACCTAATCGGCGTGCGAGCGTTTAGAGAGGGGGAGGGCAAACTCGTTGGGCGGGCAACGGAAAATGTTTCGGGTGACCATATTAGCTTGTTGGCACAGCAAAAGGCAAACCACCCACAAAGGACAAACAGTTTAAGGAAACCCCTAGTCGGTTTAGCTGGCCTACTGGGTTTGAGGTAATGATTATCCTCCAACTTATCAAAGTCTGGGCGCGGCCATCATCTCATACATTCGGGCAAAAAATCCGAAAAGGAGCGGCCGGGGTGGAAAGTCGGTCTTTCTCATAACTCCGACCAGAGAAAACCTCAAGGGTAAAAATAAAAAATGACGTGGCCGAGATGCGGTCGAATTGAAAAAAAGGCCCGTCAATTTGCGGATTAAGTCCGCACGAGTAGCGGGGACGAGTGGTCGCAACGCGGGGTCCGCTAACTGCTGTACTTCATTGATCTTAAAGGACTCTCTCATTAGCCCGAAATGGAACCATTAAGCGTCGCGGGCCAAGAAATAGCACCACATAATGACATCACCGATTATAACGAGGGCTCAGGGTCGATAACAGCAAATAACAAAAAAGCAACTTAACAGGACATGCAGAGAATACGTCAAGAACGAGACCGTCCACCACCGGTGGAAGAACAACGGGGACCTGGTCCTTGCTACCTAGCGTGGAATAAGGGCAATTCGTCCTCATTCCGTTTGATAAAGCATCCTCAACGAGCCAAGAAAAAAATCAACGCAAGATGGTATCTCGAGGGCGACGAGACTGGCAAGGAATATGCGCACCATCAATTGACAATTAAAATCCCAGTCCCGCACTCCAGAAAAGGAGGAAAAAGGGGACCTAAATGACGGAAATGTCGCGAAGCGAGCTGGGAAGAGAGCCAAAGTGTGTACAGTCCATGATGAGAGGCAAGGCTTACGATAAAAGAAATCAACAACAACAGGATTGTAGTGAGCAAATAGAAGAGTAATGCCTCTATCACAGAAGAAAAAGGGGAACAAGAGACGAAACGAGGAAAGAGCGAGCGGCAAGTAAAGAAGAGCTGCTTAATTGGGTCTAACGAGGACGAGATGTGTGAGGAGATGGAAAAGAGTTGGGAGGCAAGTTTCAAAAATCCTTATCAAAAAGAGGGAGGAGAAACTCGAGGAGAATTATGAAAAAAATCTCTATCGGAATTGATTTATTGTGGTGCTAGTATCTTTTTCCAGTGCGTCTATTTTAATGAAAGGAAAAAAAAAGGATTGGAGCACCAAGGAAGAAAAAGGAGGTAAGGCGTGGTACGTGGGTGGATGGAGCGTTCTTGACTGGAAGTAAAGACTGACAATGGCGGCGTCGGCAAGTTGTCTGTTCTACCAGTAATGAATCGTTAGGTCATTACTAAGAAAAGATCAATGTGGAAAGGCGTAGAAAAAGCTTGTTCTTTCAGGGCCACCGGTAGTCTTAGCAACGCTGCATTTCTGGATCTGAAAGGACCGAGGGGGAGACCAAAGCAGGACGAGAAGGAGGAGGGGCCTGTAAGAACTGAAGTGTACATCAGACCATAAAGGAAAAGAAAAGACAACCAAAAAAGAGGATGATTCCGATTGCACCGTCTCAAAACGAATAGAAGAAGGGGGGGAAACAAAGGGAAAAGGAAGAGAGGGAAGAAGAATGGAATGAGAAAAGAACAGGGCGTGTTGCGGATAATCAATAAAACCAAAAGTGAAGCGCGCTATGCTATGTGTGGGGATGAAAAATGAAAAGGGGTGACAACGGTGGGGAGGGGGAAGGTAAGAAAGGTAGAAGCCGCAAGATGCGACCCAACAAGATAAAAGGACGGGGACTACGAAAGTTGACGAAACAGAGGTTATTACAATAAGGGTATCACCTAACCATAAAAATCAAATACGAAAAGAGGGGAACGAAGCGCAGTCTGGGAAAGGGGAAGGGGCGGCAGGAAAAAAAGGTGGGAAGACGAGTCTAACGCGAGCCACCCATAAAAGAAAAGTATCCCCACACCTTCAAAAAACAAAGGCCCCCAAGAAAGGGAAAGCGTCAAAAAGGACCGCGCCGGTAAAGAACGCGCGTTGGATCATCGCGGCCTAGGGAACGGAGTTTAACCCAAGGGGGTAAACCAGACAAGATAAGGAGGAGGGCTATTGAAAATCAGGGGAAAAGGAAGCGGAGGCGGGGGGAGGAAGGAATCCAACCACGGAGGGCGAGGGGCCTAGTCGGGAGCTTTTTTCCAGAGGAACTGCCAAGACAAGAGAGGAGGAGAGGGAGGAAAGGAAAGGGGCCGAACGTCGGTATTCAGGCAGTAATCGCCTCACAACTTGTGAAAGCGGGAAAAAAGTAGGGTGGCAAAGGGGAAGGATGGAGCCTCAAAGGGAGAAAGGGGGGAGAAAAAAGGGAATTTCAGGGGACAGAAGGCTTCACGTAGGAATGGCGGGTAATTAACAGGGAGGTAAGAACCAACAACAATATATGATAGGGGGAAGATGTTTGTGGACCATTGCTGGTCCGGAAGAAAAAAAAAGGTACGTTAAACTTACGAGAGAGGAATGCCGAACGTATAAAAGGGAAAAATTAGATTTGTAGAGTTTCCCCGAGACCTGGAAGCGATGGAAAAACGGGAGAATTGAGGAGGGGGAACCTCAGAAAGAACGTGGGAAGTCTGCACTAAAGCAAGATTTGATCGCGGCAGAGAGGGGAGTGAAAAAAAAGGGAAGGACTCCGATGCCCGTGGACCTAGGAAAAGAAAGGGACGGAAATGGAAATCGCCAGTAAGCCTGGAAAAAAAACTGTCGAGGGTAAACGGTGGACACCTCCGACGATAAAACGCGACCTAAGCTGAGCGCTAAGTCCGACAATGGCAACAACTTCAAGGGACTCAGAGTCGAAAAGGGGGAGTTTGTGGTGGCTGCTAAGTGACGGACTAGGGGGGCGCGATGGCTCATTCGCCCTTAGCGACCGTGGGGGAGAAAGTTGATGACGACGACGCCAGGGAGAAAAGGATAAAATGCAGAATCGGAGAAAAAAAAGATTCTTGGGAGAATCAGGTTCCCAGAACTAAAGAAACCGAGAGGGAGGGTGGAAGAGGAAGCCGCACAGGCAACTTCGGGGGCAGGTTCTAGGGGAAAAAGAGAGTGAGGGGGGGAGAAGACGATCAGCCATAGAAAAAACTGTGAACAAACTTACCCGTATGAGCGAGACTTTGGACTTGGAGGGGAGAGCACAAGAAATCGTATAAGCGCGGGCGTGGTGAGACTTCTTGAGCGACAAGGAGAAGACTCCGGTTGTGATTCGGTATTCGTCATACCTGCCGTCGAGAGGAAGCTGCTTGAGGTCGGGAGAGTGGAAGATTGGGGGGCAGGAATCGGAAATTAAAGACCGTACGTAGAGGAAGACCTGAGGAGACGGTGGTCCGAAAACGAGGGGGAGATAAAAGAATAAAGGTCCTGGCGCTTGGCTTCAATCCCCCAAGATGGCCCGGAATGTAAGTATCGAGAGACATTTAAAGGGGAGGGGAGATTAACATGAAATCACGCTTTTCTTCATTGGGCGATGAAACAAGGCCGACGCCGCCATGCAAGAAAAGTTAACGGGGGGGAAAAAGAAAACTGGAAACACAGTTGGAAGCACCAATAACGCGCGGTTAGAAGACCTTTCTATCATGTCGCATATGAACTTCTTCCACCGCCCAAGGAGACATCCGACGCCAACGAAAAGAAATCTCATCGGTTCAAACAAACGAAAGTGAAAAAGGGAACTGCCGCCCGAAAAGTGGGTATAAAAAAAAATTGCCTAAGCTCAAGCGCTAAAAAAATTCTCGCCTCGGAGACCTTGGAAAAGGAGGGATAGTTCGCCGAGAGCCAAGATCTCAATTGAAATAATCTCCCAAGCTAATGGAGAGAGAGTAAAAGGATTTAAAATCAGAAAAAAAACAAGGAGGAGAAAAAGAGAGAAGAAGGTAACCGATAGCCAGACAGACGGGAAAAACCTTGGGGAAAGAAAATAAATACCCGATCGTCTGGCGAGTACAGAAGCGACTTTCTTCAAAATGGGAAGGATTCGTTATGGGAGAAAAAAATAATGGCAAAGCAATGTGGGATCGATGAGCAGGCGAAAAAAAAAAAAAAGAGATTAAGCAGTCGAAGTCGTACATGAATGAGCAAGCGGAAGGGGGCTACTTAGATACCAAAATGCGCACGCGCTAGGAAGGAAACGTTCAACCAGGGTTGAAAAACGGGTGTGTACGAAGAGTGACGGTAGCAACTGCGAAAGTCAACCTGGAGGTTAGGGGAAACTCGAAGTTAATCGGTTATTTCATATGTGACGACATCAGCAATGTGGAAACCGGAAAAACACTCCAGGAAGGGGAAAAACCGATGAATCGCACGCAATGCAGTTTGGCGCGTGGAGACACATACCGCGGTGCGTCGACCGCCGTACGGAGCAAAGGTCCGACCTCAGAAGGAGGTTCAATGAAAATCAATAGCAACCAGCCCAACCAGGGTGATCTCTGTAAAAGGGATCACAGGCAAGAACTGGTCACAAAAGGCAGGGAAGCTGAGCAAGCAGAAGGGCGTAATGAACTGGACAGACGAAGAAAAATCTGGATGTGGAAGGTCCATCCCCAATGCCGCGGCCAGTAACTCTAGTCAGGTGGCAACGCCATAGCGGGATGGGAGAAAAACGATTTCCTCAGGGGCTACACAATCCGTGACCAAACTAAGATTTTTCCGAATGGGGGCGAAGCAACCACAGTTAATAGCCGAGTAAAGGAAAAAACCAGTCGGACCAGACGACCAAAGAAGGTGTAAAAAAAACAGCAGCTGGAAGGGTTTAACAGGCGTCGCTTATCGTGATGACAATCGCAAAGAGCTAAGGAAGAAGGGCCCTCTCAAACACAACGGAAAAGAAAAACCAAGAAAAACGTCACCAAAACGGATGTCCCGCCGGATGAAAAAGGGGAATCAAAAAACAATCGCCAGCTTCGGGCTTCACGGGCGAAGGGCGGTTTAAACCACGAAAAGGGGTTAACAAAAAAAACTCTACAAGAGGCGCTTTCCGGAGATGACCGCAGAAAAAGGGCTTCAGAAGTTGGTATAGGGAAATAGGAGTCCGGCAGTACATCAGTAGCTTCTCACTCTCTTGTAGAGAAAATCCTGAAAGGGTCACCGGTCGATTAGGGGCTTCCCGCGACACCGAAACAAGATTCACGAAAAATAATCAGCAAACTGATCCACAGAGTTCCATCGCGAAGGTCCTCTGGAACTATACAAGGGGGAAGGATGGAGCCCCGAGGAAAGTTCGAATCAACTGTAACAACGAAAATAAAGTAAAAAAAAATCGTAAACTTAAGCGAATGCATAACCAATCTCTAAACCAAACACAGTATTATAAAGGAGAGATCAGAATTAATGTTTTGACTGCTTAGGGAAAGTACTTTACTAGGGACCTCCTGGAAACAGACGATAAATATCCATTTGCAAACATCCTTCAAAAAGCCTTAAAAAACTAAAAAAAAACCGATGACCAGTGGACACGACCTAGGGGGGTACGTGAGGAGAGCGCAGAAACTAAAAAGGCGATCACGTTTCAGGCATAGGGCAACGGCAAAATGAAAACAGAGAAATGGAAAAATGAAGAAAGCTGTCGCAGAGAAAGACTACTAGGGAAAGAGCATTTAAGACCCCCTAGCCCTAAAAGACCGGGCTGACCAGAGTTGGGTGGAAACCGCAGTTCGCAGAACGCAAGACGCAATCTGGCAGAAATGTACTAAAAAATTAAGAGGGAGCACGAAGAGATGGAGGGGGGATTTTAGCACCTTCTGCGGGGTTGTGAAAATGGTGTTCTCGCCTTCTACGCTTAGGGAACGAGTTTGAAACGAGCCATTGCAGAACAGGACATAAAACGGACAACCAAGATAAGGGTTTTCGTATTATCTTGCAGGTCCAAACTGGCGGAAGCAAGGCAACTAGGGGCTCGCATCAGTAGGCCGTAAATGCAAAAACCGGAGATTGTGCTGGAACATATAAAATTAAGACACCGACGCTAAGAGGCCAGAAACGTTGCACAACGATGATAAGGGTGGGCCACATTATGAGGGGGGGGAAACGCACACTGCCCGCGTTATGCGCCAAAAAAATAAATGATTGCTCGAAGTCGTAACGAGGGTGGGTTCTTTCGCAAAACGGCAAAATAGGAAATAAGCAAGGGGTGTCTGGGTAAAATTGCGGTCAGGGATTAACCAACCCGGCCGAGGGATTCAGGGGCACTCAGGGGAAAGTGTAAAAAAACTCGGAGGGGAGAAAAAAAAGAAGTCCGCTGAATCACCTCAAAAAGATAAAAAGAATGGGGAAGGCCGCTTGATCGAGAAAACGGGAAACCGTGAAAAGGATGGCCGGAGCCCACAGTAATAAAAGTCACCGTCAAATGGGTCAAACACGGGGGGAAAAACTGAAACGAGGAAAAAACCAACCGTGAGCACCATCCTCGAAGGTACTTCTAAAGCGCATAGATTGGAAAAAAATTCGTCAAATAGCCGGATGTCGGAACACCCTCCTCCAGAAAGATCAAAGACGCCGCGAATAGTTAGAACAAATAAAAGGGAGATCAAAGGATGTCAAATCGAGGCAGCAAAAAATCACATAGAACCAGTGCTTTTCCAGCGGAACCTCCGACCCAAGACCCTTGGGTGCAAAAGAAGGTACTATAGAAAGGTCCGCCGGAAAGCGCCCGATCTATCAGGGAATGATCACTTTCTTCCCATTGTCTTTATCAGGGCTCGATCCACACAAAAAATCGGAAAAGGATGAGACTTCCCTAAAGAAAAAAAAATTGGGGAAAAACGAGGCGAAGATCAGTCCAAAACAGGATCGCGAGGAAGGGAAATCTTCGAAATCTGTCGCTAAAAGGATGTACGGGAGCAAGAAAAGAGATGGAGCATATGGATTAAATCATCTCGAGAAACGCGAGAGCAAATGATCCACAATTAAGAGTTTCGAAATCTTTGATGGGAAAAAGGGGCAGCATGGGGGGAAAAAAAATGATGAGAATTACAAATTTCCGCACAGGAAAGGATCCCGTCACACGAAGGATGGGAGACCAAACGGGGGGTACTCTTAAAAACCTGGGTCGCAGAAAAGTGGGGGGGAGGAAGGTACAAGTGCAAATCTTTTACAGGCAAACACCGCACAAACGGCGCTCGAGCAATCGAAGGGGACAACGGCCAAAGGAAAGTCAGACACTCCTCACGCGCTGAGAAGGAAGCCGTTAAGTAAAAACGTACGACTGAAGACAGGAATCCGCCAGAAGGAAAGAGTGGGGTAATTTCCGATTTCCATGGAGGAAACCCAACAATCGTGGGAGAGTGAAGTCTTGGCCATGCCTCGGGACACAATTGAACCCAAAATCATAGCTGAGCAGCGAATTTAGGGAAAAGGAAACGGGCCTCGACGAAGATTGGTCGGAATAACACCCGAAAGACTTACTATTTGTTGCTTCCAACAATGACCTTAATGCAAGGGTGATAGTGAACAAAAAACGACATGCGGCAAAACCGAGGGTGCCGTGTTCCACTGAAAGATACAGGAGGTCAAAACTCTATGAGAACCGATTAAGGGAGAAAAGGGATAGGACGATGGTAACGCCGCGAAGATAACAAATACGAAGTTTCTCAATAAGTATGGGGTTGAGCAAGCTCGGGCGTAAAAAAAAAAAGTGATTACAGAAAGTCCAAGCGTAAGAGAGGTCGCTGGGAAGCCAAAAAGCGCGAAAAAATCAGGAAACCCACCACAAATCGAACAATAAAAAAAGGGACCAAAATTGAGACAGCAGGAAAGAGCCATTTCGGAACTCCACTTAAAGAGTACTGGAGTGAGAAGGAGAGGAGTTGTTACCACGCTTGGAACACATCTCTAGAAACTGGACGGAAGAAAAAGGACCGTGAAAAATAGAGTAACCAATGGAGCTCCATCTTCAGGTCCGACCTCGTCTGGGGAATAAGAGAATAGCGCTATCAAACAGCCATACCAAGAAAGTACAAAGAGAGCGGAGGGAATCCGAAATTAATACAACCCTCCTCCAGAATGGGGGGTTCAAAGCGATTGAAAAAGGTCAGGGAAGTTATCACTCTAGTGATTTGATCAAGGAGAAGGCTAAAGCCCAGGGAAATGTAGAAAAACGGGTATAAGCAATCTAGCACTTACGGGAAAGTCAAGTACTAAAACGAAGCCAGAAAAAATTAAGGAGAGATATCAAACAACACACTGGTAATAATTTTCCTCGAAAGGGAAGAAGGAATTAACTACAGGAAGATACGAGTCGTCGACAGGAATCCAAGGAGCAACTTGGGCTCACATCCCTCAGCCTGAGGGGCACTCGGCCCCATGAATAAGAAAAACGAGTGCATGGAGGGGGCCTTTCTTATAACAAAAAAAGGTGAAGAGAGGGCGGGGTCGTATTAAAAAGAAGAGCAGCAGCCAGCCCGAGGAGCTGCTTCATGGTACACAAATAAAGGAACGGGAAAGGAAGAGGCCGAAAAGGCTAAGAAATTAGGATCAGCCTTCAATCGGGAGGCGACGGTTATTTTTAAGCTATTGGGACGACTCAAATAATTTTGGGGAGAGAACGGGGGAGGAGAAGAGGGCTCGACTTTCGAGTACAAAATATGGCTAGTAGGCAGTCGGGAGATATTGGAATTTCGCAAAGGGCATTGTTTGAGTTTGGGGGGCAAAGGGCCGCTCGTGGGGGGGAAAATGTGTAGAGACCCTATGCCTCTCCGGGTAAGAACTTGGGGGGGGAAAAATAGCGGCCCTCCAAGCAAGCAGTCAGAATGAAGGATAAAAACAAATTGGTCGGAGGGAGGACAATAGGAGGAGTAAAAGAAACGGAATCTAACGTAAGATATGCGTTGGAGGTTTGCTAGGAATCAGGGGAGGGACGTCCAAGCGCGGTAGGTGGAACTGCAGTCATGAAGGTGAAACGAAATAGTCCTTTGGTTGGGGGAGTAAAAGACTCCGACGGCCATACACAACGGTCAAACGGTATCAAGCAAAACAGAGAAAGTTCTCTTAAAGTTAGGAGTGGAGGAACCCTCATATCTGGGCAGAAAGGACAAAAAATCAAAAGAAATTACCTGGGAAATTAGAAGCTCGAACACCAGCCAGGGTTGGAAAAAAAAGGAATTGACTATTCAGGAGGCAAACAAAGGTAAAGAACCTAGATGGGGGGGTCGTCGATTGTCTAGGGGGGCTGTCGGGTTACTTTGAAAAAAAAAAAAGGAACCAAGGCCCGGCCTTCGTCTTGCAGATTCTGATGGGTCGTGGTAATTGGAAAAAACACGGGTAATGCAAACTCACCTCTCTCAACTGGACCTGACGCGCGCTACACAAAGCCCGGAACGTGTACCACGGAGACCTAACGAAAACACCGAGAGAGGGAGAGAACCTGACGAAAAGCAACGACACAAGGCTGACCGCGGATCTTTCGAAGAAGCTTGCCTGGGCATTGAGGAGCCCAAGAGGAAAAGAAATTGGAAAACTTAACGTGATCATGGTGTAAAGGGGGGACACATCCAGCAGGAATGGAGGTCAGGAACCCCCTGTATCGGGGGGAAAAGGGTAGAAGGAAGAAAAAGAAGTAAATGGGAGTAGAATCACAGAGGCAGGAAATTCTGAGGGAAAACGAGAAACCACCAAAGAAATGGGAAAAAAATTCCTAAAAAAAGAAGAGGGAGAAATAAACAGCTTCAATGTGAATAGGGTTCAAAAAATACATGGCCTAACAGGTGGATTTGGAAGAAGACGCTACCATCACTTTCGCCACTATTAGAGTAGAAACTTGGGGGACTAAAAAATAAATATGTACAGGCGGAAAAGAGATACTGGGTAATTGGAGAGGTTCAAGCTCTGGGGCGACAAGTGGGACAGGAGGCAGGAGGATATAGACTTTTTATACAACAAAACAAGGGGGGGGGGGGAGGGAAAAAGAGGGAAAAAAGAAAGAATTGGTTAGCTAGCTCAAGAATCAGGATATAAAAAAAGGTGGGAAGAAACGAGTAAATACCAAAGGAAAAAGTGAAGCTAGAGGTGTCGTGGGCAAAAGATTCCGAGAGGGAAGTTAGGGAGAAACAGAATGGGCGTGAGGTCTGGGAAGATGTAGATAATCAAAAGAAAGAAGGGATGGAGTAAGGACGTGCGCGAGAGAGAGACGAGGGGGGGCGGGGAAACTGAATGAGGGGTCGAGTTGAAAAAGGAGCGGGGTTCCTGAAAGGAACTTCGGTGGAGCTAAAGGGCAAAAATAATTGGGAGAAAGATTTATAAAGAAAAAAAATAGATTATGGGGGAGAAAAAAAGGGGGGGTTGGTGGGATGAGAGGGACAGGACTGTGGCCCTGCAAAACCGGGGTGAGGGGAAGTCCCCAGGACCGAAGTGGCCAAGAGGGATGGTTCATAGTGGGAAGGCTAAAGAGGGGTGACAAGGGAAGGATACGAAGATATATCATAAGGGAAAAGACCTGGAAGGGAAAAAGTCCTGGGAATCCGGACACTTCAGGAGTGAAGAGGAAGGACGAGGGGAGACCCGTGGGGGTCCTTTAAGAGTTAGAATACTGGCCGGGGTAAAAAGACGAAGTTTCAAGAAAAAAAGGATAATACAAGAAAAAAAATGGTGAAAGAGAGGGGGGGGTCCGTCTTGGACCAAAGAAAAACTACTCAGGGAAACGAAAAAAGTGTATGGAGAGGGGAAAGGCCAGCTACGGGAAAAATCTAAGTGGGGAGGGAAGCCATAAAAAAAAAGAAAAAGAAGGATGCAAGAAATAAATTCCTTTGGAGACCATGTCAAGGGGTGGAGGGAAGTAGAAAGATGGTACTCTCTAATAAAAGGGTCAGCCAACGGAAAAAGATTACCCTTTGACAAGGAAGGAAGAACATCTGTAGAACAACAATAGGTTACGAAGAGTCGAGGAGAAATCCGGTAGGTAGGCATAAGAGAAAAAAAGAACTACTCAGGGGGGGGGGATACTACTCTCGGTATGGGGATAGATGGAGGAGTAGTCATCACAAGAAATAGGAAAGGAGCTAAGGGAGAATGCTTATCCTATCAAAGAAGAAAAGAGCCTGAATTAGAAAAAAAAAACCGGGGAAAGTGAAAAAAAGGACCGAGAAATAGAGGGGTAAATCATTCGGCCCTGTCCAGAAAAGGAGGGAAAAAATCTCTGGTGTAAAGCTGGAGTCTTCTGTAGGAGGGGAAAAGAGAAGATTACCAATTGTAAACCAAAACGCGAAGTTGAGGAAAATGTAAAGGCAGGGCCACTGCGAAAAGGAGGGAGGATCCGGTAGAATAAGAAGGGACAAAAAGGGACGAGGCGAAATCAGTCTGAGGTAGGAGGAACGAATGGGTGAGATCCGAAGATCAGGGGGAGGTCGGTACCTTCTAAAAGGGAAGAAGTTGAAGGGATAGAAATAAACTACAATGTGGGGATACGGAGAGGGAAGCATGGATGATAGTCACACGAGTTGGGGGGGTTATAAAGGGTTAGCAGGGAGAAAGACGAAAAGGGATACTTGAGCTTCAGTAAGTAAGGCGGATACTAAGAGGAAAAGGCAGAAAAAAAAAGTAAAGTAGAAATATCTAATAAAACAAATGTTGAGAAAAGAATATATATATATAAAGGGAAGTGGGGGAGGAATAGATGACAGCGTTAAAATAAAATGAAAAGATACTTGTAAAGGCTCTACTTCCGACTATCGAAAACGGGAGAAAAATTTGATCCAGCAGTAACAAGAATGTGGACGCTTCAAACTAATTGAAAGAGAGTTGGTCAAAAGAAAGGGGGAGGGTTCGTTAAAAACTGGGAAGCAGGGGAGGGATCCAATGCAATCGTCAGGAAGCAAAGTATCGCGGCAGATCTATTAGCCAGTAGGGAACTAAGAAACTGAAAGACGAACCCGTGGGCCTAAAAGAAAAAAAAAAAAAAAAAATTGGGGGCAGTAAAGTGAACAGAAAGCAAGGTTCAGGGCCTCCAACATGAAGTGAGTTGGGAAACTCATAAGACAGGACATATATTGGCGCAACCAATGCTGAAGCCTGGCACCCTTCGCGCCAATCTTGTCAAGGAGGCTTAAACGAGAGAGGCCGTGAAGAGACGGGGGGGTTGGATGTGGGGGTTGGAATATGAACGTTTTCGCGTGGGGACGCCTCTCTTACTAGTTGGGGGAAGTGGGGGGGGTCAGCAACGGGGGGGGTGGAGAGACTCACTCCGTGACAAGAAATTCAGAAAAGGACTAGGTAGGAGCAAACCCAAAGGATAGTATTGACGAATAGAACACTGGGGGAGGGAAGAAAACTTCTAGTAGTTATAAAGGGTTGATCAAACAATCAGGGCTCTTTAGTGGCAGGGTTTTTGGGGAGCGGTGTCGGGACCAAGAGATTTTGGGATCACAGAATTACTCATTGACCACGGGAAAAAAAAGAGTAAGGGGCGAGGGAAACTCCTATTTTCTGGGAGGGATTAGAAAACACAATCAAGTAGCCCGCGTCTGTAATACATGCAGGAGGATCTTAGGGAAGTCGTTACCAAGTCGGTCCTATTCAAGGGGACAAGACCGGTAAAAAGGAAAAAGGTTGTCGGTGATGTTGTCAAGTAGGAAAGAATGGGAAAAAAAACCAGGAAATGAGGGCGGATGAGAAGGTCGCTGGGGATTTTTCGCAAAACAAAAAAGGTATGGCGATCATAAGAGAAAATCATGGAGCTGGAAAGAAATTCGCTTAGGGGGGCCTGAAAGGGATCGGGAAGGGCCTGGGTAATGCTGATTATCCCAATGATAAAGTATTGGGGAGAAAAGGAAGCAGGGGTCTAGAAAAAAAAAAACTGTTGCCGAAGATGGCTTGAACGCGTCCAAATTGAGCACCGTAATACGCGGGGGAATTTTAAAAAGGTAAGAAGATCGGGCCTGAAGAGAAGGAATTCTAGGATCACTCAAAGAAGGAGAAACTAAAAGAGGACTAAAGCAAAAACTAAATAAAGAACACAAAGGTAAATCGGGATCAGCTCGTCAAAAGGCCGACATGGGCGAAAATAGGGGTTCATCAAATAACCCAGGGGGAAAGCAAAACGAAACCCATTCTCTAACGAATCCCAAGGGCCGAAAGTAATAAAGAGGGGGGAAAAAAGAAAAGAATCCGAAAACGATAGAGAGGGGATGATAGTTTTGGCCCAAGAAAAAAAAGCAAAGATGAGAGAAAAGGAAGGTCTTAGAATCTCGAAACAACAACGGCAAAAAAGATAGAAAAAGAAGGAAGATAGAAGACTATGCTATTTTTGAAGAAAAAGGGGAAGGGTACCAAAGGGAGGATGAGAGGCTAGATCGGGAAGAGGAAGGGCGGCAAAAGGGGCTACGCGGAAAAAAGAGAATTCGTGAGGGAGGAGCTCTGGAAAAGATAGTCAGCACTTGGGAATGGGGCGCAGAGTTGGGGCAGGGGAAAAGGAGGGCTGGAGAAAAGCTGGGCGGGCACCGCGGGGAGAGACGTCGGCCGCTGAGCTTGGATTGGAGGTTGCTTCTATCCGGGGGGGAAATAGTCAAAGGGTAGATTCTCAAATCAGGAAACAAATAGGAAGTAACCTGGTCAGCAACGGAGCCTTTAATCAAACGGGGGGGTGGAAGAATCAGGGACTTGAATTTCCTGCCTCAAAGGGAGGAAAAGAAACGTGGTGAGGGTAGACACATAAAAGGAAATTGGAAATCGGGAAGGGTCATGGCGAAAGAAACAACCAATGTCGTACTCTAAAAGTCTCTCAGGTTCAGGGGAAAAGAAATGAGGATGAAAAAAGAGAAGAGAAAGGGTCAGGTGGTCTGGATTTCGTACGCTCCACGGACGGCTGAGGAGGAGGGCGAAACTGAATAAGACTGGTTAAATTGAAGAAGAAGAAAAGGGGAGAAAGAAGCAAAGGAAAAATACGCACAACAGCGGTCTTTATCAACTGCCAAAAGGCCGAATAACCGAAACTGGGAAAAGGTAAGTGGGACAATAATGACAAAGCGAAAAAGAGGGGTAGGGGTGAGGGGAGTCAAGGAAGTCCAAGAGGCAGCCTACTTATCGGACTGAAAACTCAAGTTGGGGGACCCAGGGTGGCATGTGCCGTAGCTCGGGAGAAGCAAAGCGCATAAGGAGCACAAAGAGAAAAGAAGAAGTGCCACGTCCTCCCCCCGATTTAAGGACGTACCGGTACTTCCTTCTCAAAGAAATACAAGGAAGAGAAGGAAGACAAAAACATAAAGCATCTCTCAGAGCGCATCTGAATGCCAAGGGAGTCAGGCGTCATCAAAAAGTGAATGAAGGAGTCCAAATCTAAGGAAATGAAGAGAAAAAGAGGAGGGGGGAAAAACGCTCTTCCTCAACCCCACCTACAAGAAACCACGGGGAACGACAGCTCTTTCCAGGAAAGGGGACCGTCAAGGGGGAGAAGGAGACAGTTTCTGGGCAAAAGGGCTTCAGCCTGTCGGCTTGAGGGGAGCGGGGAGAAGAAAAAAAGGAAAGGCGGTGGAAAAATCGGAACAACGACGGAGTGGGACCAGGGAAGATTAAGGAGGGACGAGGACGGAAGTTCTTAGGCATAGAACAAGACGCGAGAAAGAAGAGGGAGGCTTCCAGAGTAAAGAAGAGACTTCGCGAGAAGAATTGCTTGCTGGGAGAGGATGGAAATGCGACCGGGAATAGTGAGAACTTTGAAGCAAGGACCTAAAGAAAGGTTTTCCATGGAGGAGGGGGGGAAGGGGAGGGAGAGAAAATAAGGATGGTGGGGAAAAGGGGGGGGGCCCAGCACCGTTAGGAAGGAGGAAAGGACACGCGCAGAAAAAACTTAAATGGGAGGAACGGAAGAAGAGGAAAGGCAAGGGAAAAAAAGGAAAAAA
>Ga0179591_1148405_pt1 | contig 16665 bp, 16 predicted proteins | sample CZOMad2_1_08_16f_FD_182891 | JGI IMG/M metagenome (GOLD analysis project Ga0179591, IMG submission 182891) | Vadose zone soil fungal communities from Angelo Coast Range Reserve, California, USA - CZOMad2_1_08_16fungal (PacBio error correction) | ecosystem: Environmental > Terrestrial > Soil >...
TTGGAAGATCAAAGAGTGGCCGGCGTAGCAAAAATACGCCCCAAGTATTCACTGTATACTAAAAAAATGCCTCGCGAACCTACTGCCGTGCAATCCCTTAATCAGACGGCTCGTTGCAGAGGAGGGGGTGCGGCGGCATCAAGATCGAGGGAAGAAAGCCTCAGGACCGGTAGCGCCGGGAGAACATGCAGTGCGATACAAACCAGAAGCGCATCAGTGAGTGGGGGATGAAGTGAAGGTGGCGGTGAAACAGTTTAGAATCTGCACTCTAAGGAGCACGGAGCACCAGTTACGGATACCATACAAAGAGGGGATTCCGAAAGGAAAAATGGCGGAAACACAGTCAAAACAAGCCGGGGGTCCGAGCGAAGTGCAGTTGTTCACACTAGGAAAAAAGAAAGGAAAACAAAAAGCACGCCGCTTTGTGACGGAAGACACGTGCCATGGGATCAGAAGGGGCGGTGTGTAAGTTCCGCCTTCGACGAGATGGAAGAAAACCCTGCTAAAAACGGGAGCCGGCACCCCTGGGACCGCACGTGATTCGTGAAAGGATGCCACCCCCTGGTAGGTCAAATGTCAGGCAAGTCGCGGTCAAACTCGTGCAGTTTCGCTGGCCAACGCTCAACGTCATGGAGGAAGCCGCTTCGGCCAATTCTCGGACATCTCCCTGAACGGTTTGATGTCCCGCCGAGCTTAGGGGAGGTCTCCGCCGGTAGGCGCCTTTAGGTTTGTTCGAAAAGATGTGTCGGCGCAGCGGGGGGTCAGACCGCCGGGCGGCTCAGCAAAGCCTTCCTCTAGAGTGAAGAAGCCGCGGGCTTGTGCCGGTCATCGCAATCAGCGGGGACGGTAGCAATCTAAAGGGGCGGCTTCAAAACCTCCGGAGAAGGCGCAATTGGATAAGGAGTTGGGGGGTAATCTAGGGAAGCTTGAAAGGGGGTGTAATCGGGAACGCCCACGGCCGTTTTTTCGCGGAGAAAAGGGCGTGGACTACTTCACCGGTAAAAAAAGGCCCGCATGCCCCGGGAGGTGGGAGCCAAGACGGAGAGGAGAGCTGATCGGTCCCGGAGCGGGATGACGAAAGTTTCTGAAGTCCATCTTTCGATGTGGAAAAGGCCGATGAGTCGCTGCGGCCACCCAATCGAGCGCTGTGGGTGGAACGTTGAAGGAAGCCGGCAGTCATAGGGTGTCTTGGAGTGGGCTGGACCACGTCGGGACTGAGGAGAACTGAAACGGGGTTTTTGAAGGACGCCTGTTTGTGTAGCGAGAAAAGTCTGTAGTCAGTTTGGCCGCAGGGGGGGGAGGGTGGTCGGTTCTCCGCCCATCGGGTCGATAGCAAAACATTCCTCCCGAGTCGACGGTCCGCTACAACGTCGGCAAAGTGCTGGAGGGCCCACTATCTGTGGAAGCTGTGCAAAACGTGACCGACGGTGTCCGGTTGGTTGGAAGGAAAACAGTTCCACCGGCGCGGGCTTTCACGATAAACACACATCTCCGATGCATCAGCTGGTAGAACAAAGGAAACGTCTGATATCGACCCCCGACAAGTCTCGCTAGGGAAGGCGTGAAGAGTAGTACTCTATTGGCGTCTCAAACGGAAGAAAAACGGTGGATTTGGGGCCCCGGCTGTGCGCCATTCTATATGAGTGAAAGGGTGCTCGGAAATCGGCCACAACCTGTCGAAAAGAAGTCGGGCCTCTACACGGCAAACGTGCAAGAGCGGGCTGCTATCGAACAGGAGAAGCAGAGGCCTTAAGGCAGGGACGCGTCTGGGACCACAGGCAGGAAGGAGCCGGAGTCAGCGCACATATACTACCTTCCCACGAAGAAGTGTGGAAAACAACAAGATCCAGACGAGCAAAACGAACGTGGGCGCGCGTAAAAGTAAGAGAGAAACAGTCCGGATCAATAGGAAACTCGTCAGCGTGCTCTGGGACGGCGGAGGGAAAAAAAAAGATCTCTCACAAACACACGGGAGGAGGAAGAAATCTGGTCTGCAGACCGAAGAAACATCCTGGCCTCAAAAAGAGTAAAGTGTGTTACTCGCTGCCCACGTGCTGGGGTCAGCAAATGGAAAGGAGTTGGCCTGTTGGGGAAGGTAACTCGAGGCGCTTCGAAATGTAGGTTGTGCAGGTCCGAGACGCCGAGCGTGACCAAAGGTGAAGAAGGTCGGTCAGGTGTCCCAAGAATAAGTCGGACTGCATCTTGTGACTGGGGAAGGGGAAAGGGTCGACGCAAAGTCTACGCGATCCCGCGGCACTGATGGGAGGGGCCAACGGTCCGCGGCGTTTAGCATCAGGGGTGGGGATTTAGATCAACACCATTTAATAAGAGGAGGGACGCTATTCGGGCTAAGAACCCGTTTAGAGACGACAGCCAAGCAAATGCGGTTTCAACGCTCCTGCAGAGCAAGGAAAGGTTCGGTTGATGAGAGAGACATAATCCAATGTGGCGCAAGAAATGAATAAAGGAGGCGAGGATAAGGTGCGCCGTTTTCACGAGGTAAGGGTAGCAGTCAACCGGACCCTTCGGATTGAAGCGAACCAGCCGTTGAAACGCCAAAAATGGGGAAAGAGCACGGTGTTGGGCGCCGTTTGGTAGCAGGGGGGGGACTCGTCGGTGAGCTAGAGAGACTTATAACGGCTACCATCAAAAAAGAGACTGCCAATAAGGGATTACGGCCGAGCTCGAAAAAAAAAACACGGTCTCGAGAAAGCAACGACATCCTTGCGACCTGTGGAAGAACAATTCAGGGTGTCGAAGCCCCGAGAAAGGAAAGGGGTCCAAATGGCACCCCCGGGAGGAGAGGGTAGCTGGTTGCAGTCGGCCGAAATATGTAATACCCACGAATATGAGAAAGGGAAAGAGCGATAATCCTTTCCCCCCAACAAACTACCGACGCCGTGATAGGAGAGGCTAAGAGGGGTGGAACGGCCCATCCGTGGTTTTGATGCAATGGAAGGAAAACAAGCAGATGCTGTGTAGTGAGACGAGCCGGGTGAATGCCGGAAGAGTACTCCTAGAAAAACGAGCATCTTCCCTCATTTGGGAAAAAGCGGAAATTTTTGCAAATCACTGAAGAACACTCCTGCAGGGAAACAAAGTAACCAAGTGCAGCGACTAAAAGCTGTGAGGGATCTTAGACCTTCCGCGCAGCTCAGAGAGAAAGAGGCCAGGATAGGTTAAGGTGGTGAAGGCCTCCCGCGTGAGACAAGGAACTCCCGTGCTAGCAGAAAAAGATGCGACAGAAAAACCGAAGGAAAAGACGATGAAGATGAACAACCGGAGAAAGACACGTCGGACATAATGGAGTTAGGACTGCGGGGTAGGAGGAAGATTGACTGGTATCAGTGGGGAGCAAAGATATCTGTATGACTCGATTGAAAGGTCCCAGGGGGTGTCCTCCAAAGGATAACCGATAGGAAAGGGGTTAAACGGCTACTGATTCTCTCATGGGGGTTGGAGACAAATAATTTCTCGTAGAAAGACAGGATGATACGGTATAGCCGGTCGATGAACCCCGCGCGGTCATGAACAAAGGAGGGGGTCGCGAGCCGATCAACAAGGAGGGAGAGTAGGGATCCTAAAGCCTAACACGCCGTAGGAAAAACGAACAAGATCTAAACAGCAGGGGTAACCCGGAGGGAAGAAGGGTTCCGACTGAAAGGGTCGGCCCGGGGGGAGCTCTTCATGGAAGCTATGAGCGAGGGGAGAAAAAAGAAGGACCCTTCACTTCAAAAAGAGAACCGTCAAGGGGGGTCTCACGGTGCGAATTGGACCGGAGCGAAAGGAACAGAGAGAGTCCTGATGACGATGAAAAGCACGAACGAGCCGCGCAAATAAAAGGGGAGAGGCCCTCTTAATGGTTACTGCGAGGGGGAAGGCTTGGGAGAGCATGTTCATTGGCATGGTCAGACGGAGTACATTTGCTTCCGCCTTCCAGGGGGAGCTTCGACTGCGAAACGCACAGGTGAGATAAGAGTGGGGGCTGAGTCTACCTACTCTTTCCGCAAGAAATCCTGCGCACCACGTCGAACTGAGAAATTGAAAAGCGACGCAACCTCTCACACGACAGGGATACCGGAGAAGAGAAGTGATTGTGGGCTAGGCGGGGGGAGAAAGGCTGTCTTCAATCAGGAAAATAGAGACAATGATAGGGAAGGAGAGCCTTCAGCTCGTGTCAGGTGCTAGCAACAGAGAGGGGTGTCGTTACTGTGCAGGGGGGGGCTCACACAGATTCATCGGGCAGAGACCCGAGGGGGCCGGAGGCGCACCCGTTAACTGGAGGACTCGGAGGACCTCGGATGGGGAAAATTATGCTCAAAAGAAGGGGGGGGGAGGGGGTTGTTCTTCTTTGGAAAGACCAAAGGTAAACTGTGGCTCTGACGTAAGAAAAATCTGGACCCCGCTTGGGAGGAAGGGGCGGTCAATCCCTTTCGTCTATCACGAGAAGGGGGCAGACCTGACTTGAGAGAAAAGAAGGACCTCAAGGAAAGAACCACTTGCGGAAAGGTCTGGGACAGAAGGACAAACGGTCACCTTAAGAGGGAGGTCAGCTCAGGCGGATCGCGGGGGACCACGCTCACGAAGAGACAAAGAGAAAAGTCGTCAAAAGTCTAGGTCCGAGCTCGCAGTTGGTTGGGGAGACCTTCGACAAGGGTTGGATGGTCGAAGAAAACGAAGTTGTGATGTCCCCCCCGCAAAACAAAGGAAAAGTTGGATGTCTCCCGGGAAGGGAGGGGGAAAAGTTCACGCTGTTCCGCTACTATTAAAGCGAAAATTGTGAGGGAGGCAAGAGAGCAGAGGGGTTTATCAGCTGAATCACTTATTCCACCTTGAAAGGGGGAGCAACCGACGTATTTTCTGAAAACTGCAGGGAACGGGCTTTTTACACGGGGGAGGGTACGTGACAGGGACGAAAAAAAGGGTTCGTCTTAGAATCCATAAAAAGGAAAACCAGGCTTTGAAACAAAAGGTAAAAGCAAATACCCCTCCAGTCAAGGGATGGGGGGGGGGAAAGGTAACGTGTTCGCCTAAGGGGGCTGCTGGCGTTCGGGAAGGAAGTAGCTAGATCCATTGCTGGAGGTCACGTGAGAGTGAGGTCCAGCGGGTGGAGAGAACATCTGCGCGCAGCCCAAAGGGAGGTGGAAATGTCGCTTTCCCGGCGCTGGACGTCAGAGGGAACTTTCTACCCTACGGGGGTGGCTTGAAAAGAAGTGACTCAGTGAATGCGGGTCGTGGGGTGAGGAGCTCAAAAATGGTTTGGACTCGTCCTAGAGGAGGAAATGTGGACGTCGGGTGTGTCGGATTGTAAGAGGGGGGGGGGAGACGCCGCCGAAGTGTGTCGATAGCGATCATGGGATGACCGGGTCGCGCCGCCTACGTTGGGAAAAAATAGTCATGGCGTACCCACCGGAGGAAGTGACGTGGAACCTATTGAGAAAAGGAATTTTACGGGCTTGCAACAGCCCTCGGAAGGGGGGAGTGAACCTAGCCTCTGAACCGGTGAGAAGAGGAACAACTAGTATTCTGAAAAGCAAAAAACGTTGCCGCGCAAGGGAGCGGGAGAAATGGGTGCGCCTATACGGCTACGCAGCGCCAACCCGGTGGGGAGGGTGGTCTCCTATGGGGGGGGGAACAAACCTTGCATTGACTTGAGTAAAGGGGTCTCAGAAAGACGGCCCACACAACGTTTCACACGTAACCTGCTGAGGCCCAGAGAAAACTGTCGACTCTTGTCGATAGGAGAGGCCTACCAACTGCAGCTCACCGAGGCCTTCAAAAGAGGGGGGAAAAACCGATGAGCCGCTTTTCAGTGGCGGTTTGGGGGGGGACCGGAACGCGAAGCTACAGAAGAAAATAAAGGGCGAAAACTAGTACTGTGTTGCTGGGGGGAAATAAGATCGTGAGACCTTGCTTACTATCACCGCAAGTGGGAAAAAAGAGAGGAAAGCCTAGATCTTAAGGTCAGGAACTCACCAAACCTGCTCGACGGTTCGTCTTCGACAAAGTATAAAACAGTATTAGGAGGAGATAGGATTTCTGGGGGGAGGAAAAAGACCGTTCGGGAGCCTGGCTGCGAGGTATCGAGAAGGGAGAGGGGGAGGGCACAGCTGGTACTCACAAGACTGTTTGAGGGAGAAAAGAGAGGTATACCGGGTTGATCGAACAAATACTGAGAGAGAAGAATTGGGTTGTCATGTCGAGCGGCGCAGGAGGAGCAATAAAGCTTCTAAGAAGGAGGGGGAAAGAATCTAAGTAGGCTACTGCCTCAGGGGAGATGTAGTTTCTGCTTGTTTCCGAAAGTAAGATAACTTGCTCGGTTTCCTTGGTGGAAAGGGCAAGAGGATTTTATGAAGGGGTGGGGAAGGTCGATCAAACACCGGAAGGAAAAGAGGAAATGGGAGCCCCGGTGCGAACTCCACTTGGGAAGTGAGAAGACTATAAGCTCTTTTCACAAGAAAATAAGAAGGGACCGGTGGTTTTCGATCATAATCCGGGGGAGGTGAAAATTTAAAGAACTCTTCAGGGGTCCAAAGTTCAGAAGGGAGACCATCATCCCGTGGAAAAAAGTGGCGGTGTTGAAAAAAGAACCTGTACGCATTAGGGGGAGGGAACAAGCAGCATGTTCCAGAAAGAGTTTGACAATACATCACTTTTTTGAGCCTTGGAGGGCTGAGAATATGGCTCGGTGAAGAAAAGGAAAGATTCATTGATACGAGACCAGCAAAAGGGAAAACTGCAGGAATATTGCGTCAAAAAAGGGGACAAAAAAGAGGGAAGGTCTCGGACTGAACAAAAAGCACAAACGCCGAAGTCCGGACTCAGGAGACACTTGATTGGAGAATACAAAAAATGCCCGTAATTTAAAGAAAACAAGGCAAGGGCTGCTGACAGAGGATTGGTGGGGAAGAAGTATACAGCGCCATCCGTTCAAAGACAGAGGGAAGAAACAAATGCCTATCGATAATGTCGGACTACGGGGGGGGAAAGGAAGCCGGCGGAATTGAGGCCGTTTCTTTGCTGACCAACGAAGGGCCAGCAAGGGGGGGGGAAATTGACAGGTGACCACGACCGGGAAGGAAGGATGTTATACCGAGAACCGACCGTTTGCAGAAGGAAGGTAAAAAGGCTGATCTGGTACTCGAGTGAAGGCCCGAGGGGCCAAAGGCAGACAAGTAGAACAAGAATTCAAATCAAGTTAATCCACGTCCTCAAGGGTGGGGGCAGAAAGGGAGAGACAACCAGCTGCTTTCTGAGAGAAGAACCACGCAGGAGGGCGTCCTCGAAAAATGTAATGAGGGGAAAAGGGGATGAGTCCCCGGGGAAAGAAAGGGACTCCAAAGAGGAAACAACCCCGCCGAACGGCGAAACCATCCAACCACTTAGATCCGCCCGCAGAAGAAAAAAAGGACCAAAAAAAGAGAGTGGGGGTGAAGGGAGCGGAAGAATTGAGGGGGTCCCAGAGAAAAACTGATTCCAACTGGCTATACGTTTATAAGGAGGGGAGAACCCAGTTCAAGAAAGGGGAAAGGCCCAATCGGGCCCAGGGAAGGTGAGAGACGGGTGACTACGTTTTGGGGAAAAGGGGAACAGTCTCTTGCGAGAGAAGAAGGAAAGGGGGCCCAGAGAACAGCCTTCTCCAGATGGGGAACAGAGGGAGAGACGTAAAGATGAAACCGCTCCAGGGGGGAATGGGGGTGGCGGCGTCCTAAGAAGGAAGAAAATCGTGCACACTTAGACCTCTAGCGACAAGCGTGGGGAACCGTCCTAAAAAAAGAAGGGTACTGTTTAGGGAAAGAACTTCAGTCTAGTCTATTACTCAGTGTGGGGAGAAAAGAAAGGAGGAGTAAGAAAAAAAGAATGCGCCGTCAAAGGTGGCGGAAGAGACTTCGCGAACTTTTACAGGCGGAGTCCGTCGAGCGCTTTAGTAGAATGAAAAGCAGTCAAAACAAGAAAGAGAAGGAGCGGAACGCGTCGATCGTGAGAGATCGGGCTCGAGCATGGGGGGAGAAGAATTGGCCGTGTTCTCAGGTGGGGGGGAATGGCTACCTAGGAATTCGTGAGGGGCGGATTACAAATCACAACACAACAAATTAAAAGAGAGGGGGACGAATGAGACCTAAAAGGACTTAGGCAAATGAGAGAGAACCCCCTCTACACATAAGGATCCATGAGACCATTCTCTCGCAAGGACAGGAAGACAAGTCGACGCGGCCTCGAAAAGTTTGAAGGAGGGGTTTCAAAACTTAAGGACATCGTCGACAATCAGAGGGAGTAGACGACGGTGACCGTCTTCGAATCCAGGCGAAAGGAGAAATAAAACCAGGACGTGGCATCGGTGGGGGCGGAAGAAGGGGGGTTGCACACACTGAGTCCTCATCCGAAAGCGACGCCAAGGAAGAAAACGTCGGACAGGGGGAAGGGGACGGTACAAGGAAGGGTCGATACGAAAGAAGCCGGGCGGTGTTCTTCTTAAGGAAAGCCACTCGGGGTCTTCAATGCGGGGTGATAGATAATAAAATAGGGGGAAGAGGGAGGACCTCTTGTATCTGAAAGGGAGGAAGATGTCAATCATGTAGATAAGGCACGATACTTTGGGATAAACAAATGGAAGTCGAGAACCAGGGAGGAAGGGATTAATGCCCTTGTCTGGGGGAGAGGGCTTCTGGGAAAAATTTAAGCTGCAACTTTCACCACGTTATAGGAATATCGACTTTCTGATGAGAGGGAACACTCGAACGTCATCGTACCGGTAGGGGGAGCACCAAGAGGCAAAGCGATTCTAGCCCGGGGACGTGTTGATTCGCCAAGGGCAGGGGTCTACCTGTGGGGGTGCGTCAGGGCCTTCGGACAAATTGGGGGGATTGTAGAAAGGACGGGGCTTGAGAAGGAGGGTTGATGTCTAACTCCCGCTGAGGGAGAAGAAGGAGGGGTCCACATCCGGCAAGAGACCTGCGCGGTACTAAGCTTAGCTTGCCGGTAATATAGAAGAAAGCGCACAATCTTATTGCCAAAGGAAGGGGAATTACCCCTGAGTTTATCGCGATGGGGGACGGTGCCGCGGGTGTGTTCAAACGGGTTAAGAAGAAAGTAGAGAGGAGGTCGTGACCACCTGCCTTCACCCGTCTGTGAGAAGAACGAAAGACCGAAGAGGCTTTGCGAAGGTAGGGAAAATAACACAGCATGTCCCTTTATTTGTGGCAAAGGGAGGTTTGAATATACTGTAATCGTTGCTAGAGGGAGGGGAAGACATCTCAGAAGGGAGGGAAGTAGAAAATAGGTGTGAATGGAATTTGCGAATTAAGACGCTTAGAAGATCTACGTCGCAGCCTCCCTGGGGGCGGGGTGGGTCCCGGTAGATGGGAGGGGAAACGGGGAGTAGAACGGTTGATGGGAAAAACAGAGTCGTCCAGTTTCGCGGAAGAGGGGAGGGGGTTCAGCATCTCTTAAAGAGGCTGGTGGCGGACCGGCTTAACTCAAGGAATTAAGGGGGGCGAAGGGGTTTCGATGGGGGAAGGAAAGGTGGTATCTTCCTGCCTAAGGAGGAGGGAAGGCACAACCTGAGAATTCCCTAGGTTTCCATTAAAAAACGGTCACAAGTGAGGACCAAAAAGATGGTTAAAGGCTTTTTCCCGAAGGGGACGGCCAGGAGGGGGGGGGGTCCGGGTGAAATGTTCTGGAAACACAAGAACATAGAGTCAGCTTAGGGACCAAGAAGCGGAAGAACGAAGAAGGGGAATTGCTCCCATCCAAAAGGGGAGGGTCTCAACGCACAGTTGAGAGGAGAGGAGAGGGGAAACTCGATGCTCCTATTGGAGTAGAAACTCGGACAACCGTGGAGTTTATGGAAAAAGTGAAACGGGAAGAGCCACGGGGGGGGCACTCTAACTCGAAAAAACGGTCACACCGAGGAAAAGAACTGGCCCAGACACTTCCACCGCGCAACGAGCTATGAGGTAGAGGGAGAGCCACTCAAGAAAAGAAAGCTACACGGGAGGAAGAAAAGGGGAACGTACTTTGGGGCAACCTTCCCCAATTCTAATAGGTAAGAGAATCGCGGAGCTCTACCTGAAAAAATAGACTAGTTAGAGGAGGAAGGGGGGACTAGACACAAGGATAAGATCGGGATCCTAAACTAAGACGTGGAGGCGCGTAAAAGAGAGTAGCCCTGGTAGTAAAGAGGGGAGCAACTTAAGGGAGGGGTCTGCTACCAACCATAGGGATAAAAAAAAGAGGATTGAGGAAATAGATAGATGTCTGGTGGTCAGGACCAAAAGGGAGAGCATGGCAGCAGGGTAAAGGGCCCAGGCCGGGGAGCTGTCTACTCGGAGGCCACGCTGGGGGGGAGAAAGACAGAAATCTTTAGCAGGGGGTCAAACTCGCGGCGATATAACGATTGGGGTGGGAGCGGACAAGCGTTGGGGAGCCTGCCGAAAGAGAGGCTGAACAGGGTAGACTGCGAAAAGAGGGGTTTGAGAAGGGGAGATCGTACGCTGATACCTACCAGAAGGGCGAGGTTGCCGTGTCGGGGCAGCACGAAGGACGCTTCTGTGCACCGTTTGGGGGGCAGTTTAGAAAAGGGGAACTCTGCAATGGGGTGCAAAACTTGGCGATAAAAATGGGGAGGGAGTGAGACCCATATCTTCCATCGGTTCAAAAGGAAAACTTCCAGCGGCGTCGAAGGGAGAGGGTTGAAATAGGAAGGGAGGGGTAGAAAGTTAAAAATTCCAAGGAGAGATTCAGTCGAGGCTCGGTTCCTTATTCGTGGGGGGAGAGGGGCTGATGTCAAGCCGGCACCCTACCCGAGGGCAAAACCCCTGGTTAACATGCAAAAAAAAAAAGAATTTTGTCAGAACAGCATTTGGGGGACGGGGGTAGGAGGAAGAAAGGGGGAAGAGGTAATTACTTCGTTTAGGATAGAAAAGATCGTCGGCAGGAGACCAAAGGAAAACAAAACCCTTATCAAAGTTGAGGAAGTCGTGCCAACAACATCGCGAAAAAAGAGAGAGGGAAAAAACAACTCAAGGGCCGCCGAGAGACTGGAAGACCTGTGGCCAGAGAAAGAAAGAAAAAGGGTTAGAAACGAGAATGGGGGAAAAAGGGAAAGGCCCCAACTTTCCAACCAAAGGGAGCGACTTACTTTTTGGCCTCAGAGGGTCTATCGGCATCCGTTAAGACAGATGACATAAGGAATGCGTAGAGGTCTCTACCCGGGAGGGAAAGCACGATTCATCTTCTCTGAGAAAAAAAGGGGGAGGGGGAAATCACGGGCCATGCCGTGGGAATGGTAAGGGACTTGACCGGGGAATAACCTCCGTCTTCGAAGGTAAAAGGGTAAAGAACCATGAAACACTGAAGGGGACCTAGCCGAAGCGAAAGGGGAAGTACACCCTTCGATTTGAACCACCACGCGGCCACTTCAGACAGTAGATAGGCACATAAATGGAGGGAAAACAAAGTGGGGACCACTCCTATTTCGCGCTAAAAAAGGCGGTATTGATCGGAGAAAACGCCACGAAGGGGGCTCCTCCCTATCGAAGTTTAACAAAACCCCAGAAGGACGATCCAAAAAAGCGGTATCCTCAACAAGTCGGCTGGATAAAAAAGGGCCGCCCCTTCGGAGAAATACAAACAGGGAAGAACCTAGTAAGACAAACCTTAGTGGAGCCAATAAATTTTGAAGAGGGGGATTGGTCCTCTAGGGAAGGGCGTTTTGTGGCAAGAGGAAGGCGATAGAAGTGATTACCTCTGACGGATGATGCGAGACACCGGGGGACTCCGGCACTACCTTCACCCAGAAACAGAAGATGTGCTGAAAAGATTCCTCGGTGCGGTGTTTCGGAAACATAGCGGCTGAACGAAAAAAGGACCTTGATCACGAAAGGAAAAGGAAAGCGGACTTCAGAAAGGTTTCGTCTCGAAAGAACGCGTCAGACATCTCTTTGCAGGGTGCATAGAAAAAGACATGCGGCTAAATCGTGAGACTAAGAGATTCAAATTCCCGAAACCTCCAGGTAATCCGAGAGAGGGAGCGTGGCCGTCGCGCTTAGGGGCTCGGGATACGGAGTACCACGCAGCGCAAGGTATCCAAAAGAGGAGGGTCCTTTTGGTAGGAGAAGGGCAGAGTATCAAAAGGGAGAAAGGTAAGGACTCTTAGCGGGAAAAGCACGCTTGATTAAGATGAATAAGTCAAACCTAGTCCAGAAGGTATTCTAGACAACCCGGTCGACCGGTCGTTGCTAGTCCGGAGCTAGTAAAGAAAGGTCAGGGGGGGAAGGGGGGGAAAACTTGTATGTTCAGTCGTGAGTTCTCATTAGCAAAAATATCTCAAAAAAACAGGAGGAAGGTAAAAAATATATTGTGGAGTGAAACGACACTCTGGAGGTCGCCAAGGGAAAGAGAAACAAGAGCCAGTCAAGAGTTCTCCCATTCGCACATGGAAACGAAAAAAGGCCGATGCAAGACCGGAAAAACCTGGCCTCAACGGCTATGTAGCCGTAGAGGGTTTGAGGCTTCAATCTGCATCAAGCGTAAGAGGGAGAAAGACGAAAAGTTCCGGAGGACCGTGTCCGCTTCATTGCATGAAAAGGGCGCATCGGGTGGAAGGTGAAAGGTGCCAAGCGTAGACAAAAGAGGCAGAGCCGTGCACTGAGAAAGAGTCCTGGGAACCCAGTACGGAGGGCTGGATTCGCAAGGCGGGATAGGAGGTCGATACAAATCTAGATAGACAGAAGGTGAGTGTGAGTGAAAGCGGGGAGCGGGGGTTTAAATCTTCTCTCTAAGAAAAAAAAGGAGAGGGCCGAACGCTGTATAGAGGGAGGAGAATGTCGCTCTGACGAGAATTGTTTAAAGAAAACTGACTGGGATATCCTTACCCGAGAAGGAAAAGGCCTTTCTTTGAAGGGAGGAAAGGGAAGGGCCACCCCAGTTTATCTGCACGGAGAGTTACGAGGATCACTCGTGAGTGGGTCGCTGTTGAGCAGCACTTAGAAGCGACCAATAGGGACCACCTTATCGTCTATAATAAAGAAAGGGGGGAGTAGCCTAACGGGGAGCTCTGTTGGGGGGGAGGGAAAAAGGAAAGTTCTTCTCTTTTTGGTAGAGAGGTGCGGCTCCGAGTTGTTCGCGCAGGCTGAGGTGAAAAATCCTCAATCTCTCTGACGCGACTAAAAGCAGAGTTGGATGTAGACTCAGAAAGCTGTTGATTGCCGGGCAAGGTCCCACCTTGGGACGTGTGTGCATTACCGCCGGAGGAGGACGAGACAGAGGGGGGAAAATTCAAGGCAGGGGGGGTTGGAAGAGGAGAAGCTGACATCTGTTTACTCGTAGCGCAAATTGGAGAAGTAACAAGAAAAGCTTTTCCGAGAAATCAATGAACACGCCGAAAAGAGTGCTAGTCCACAACGGGGGGGAATACACAAGCGGCCGTTATGGGTTCGGTACACGAACAAGGTTAGTCGATAAGCTGACGAATCAGGCTTGAGGACTGACAAGAGAGGAGGCCTGGCTTGTTCAAGCTTCAGGGGGTTGTGGATGGGGGACTTAACTAGGGGGAACGGGCAAAACCACTACGACAGAGAAAGCCCTGGAGAGGTGATGGAATGTAACCTCGACTGGCGGAGGCAGTCGGAACAACGACTTTGTGCGGGAAAGAGGGTAAGGGCCGTATTCGCAGCGTTGATGGTGTTAGCCTAATGACCAGAATGTTGGTTTCAAGAGACTAGGAAGCGCATTCGGGGGGGCAGAGAAAGGGTTTTAGGATTTTCTACAGTTTGGGTACGCAGAAGAAAAAAGTGTCGATAGCGCAACCTACGAATGAAAGAGGCGGCGGGAAAACACGGCGCCACACCGTGCTGGACGGACAACTGGACCATCTTTGGGAAATAACGGAAGAGAGTGGGACTGAATTGACACCAGCAACGTTGAAAAAGGGGGAACTGGGAACACCGATCCTCTAAGGGAAAAAAAGAAAAAAGGGGTGTAAATTTTCAGCCAAAGGATTCCGGGTAGAATCGAGGAAAAGGGAGAGGGCTCGGCATTATTCGTTAATAGTGGAAGCCTAAATGTGGGACACTTAAGACAAGACCGGTGGGAGGAAGGGGTCTCAAACTGGACCTGCGTGAAGGGGTTTGCTCTAACTCGAAAGGGGTAAAGGGGGCTGCCCGTCGGGCCTGGAAACGAGAAGACCAGCACGAGGGCGATATATTAAGGGGAGAGGAGGGAAAAAAAAAAAAAAGCTCAAAAGTAGTCCTTCGCCGAAGGAGGGGATGGTCACACCTCCAGAGTCGCACGCTGGAGAGGAAAAAAGGGACGCCGTAAGCTCGACCTGCCCACTATACGTTCATCGGACGCTCAGGGTAACGAGGACAAAGGATCGGAGAGAGTGAGGAAACAACCTCACTTTTGAGCGCAGCAAATAGGGGGACAAACTCCTCGATAAGCCGGATCCAAGGGGAGAAGAGCAAATTGCTACGGTGAAGGTCGCGAACCAAGACATCTAAAAAACGGGGGAGGAAAAGAGGAGGGGCCAGGTTGTGTCTCACGACCGGAGGGAAATCTATCAACGTGCCGTCCTCAGGGGAGGAGGAGGAAGAGGGGGCGGGACGCCCTTTCTTTTCCTATCCGAAAGCTCACGCCTGTTTTGAATCAAAAGTACGAGAAGAGGACGGACGGGGGGGCATGTCATCTTCCGCAAGTGAAACCGCAAGATGAATTCTTGCAATTTGGAACAATACGTACGCGGCAAGGAGATGAGAGGTGAGCTCGGTGGAGGAGGGGGGGGGGGGGAAGAAAGAGAATATCAGGGACGAGAGAGGCATGTTCTTGCCATTCCCGAAGCAGCGCGCTGAACAAGTTATTGGTCATTGCAAAACACACATGGATCTTCACGGGGTGGAGGATAATTCTTGGAGAAAAAAAAAGTGCGGATCGGGACTGCTCCAATAGTCTCCAACGGCGGGAAAAAACTGCCGAGGCGGCAAGGGGGGATTGGTCAAAGATTTGGCGGGAAATTTAACGCTGCGCATAATCTAACTTAGTCGGGGAGTTGCGAAGAGTTTTAAGAAAAAAAAGTGATAGGAAAAATGACACGTCTTAAGGAAAAGAGGCCAGATCCACGGTTGGGTCCCCTACCGAGTGTGGCGGGTTGTATGCGAGACCAGATAATTGAGGAAGGCTCTAGAACGACGTCTCGAGGGGAAGTTCGACCATAAGAAAATGACCGCAAGAGGAGCGGCATCGGACCAACAACATCGCTGCCTTCCTCGACACCCAAGAAAAAAATGTGTCATCCACGGAAAAATGTTGTCCCAGCACCACGTCGGGTGACAAATAGACCATCAGCGGCCCCACAGAGCAAAAGAAAGGAATCCAACCACAATAGGGAGGTGAAAGATCGTAGCGAGGTTTTCCGAAGGTACTAGAGGAAATCAGGACATAAACAGAAAGGAAAAGAAGTCTAAATTTCCTATATAAAGTCGGCTTACCGCCAGCGACAAAAGGGGGGCAGCGGAGCGTCTATAACAGGCGGGGGGGAGAACAACTCCAAGGACCGAATGCACGGGGTATTGGCTGCCTGTGGAAAGAAGCACGACTCCGTCGAGGGACAGGGGATGGAGACGCTAACCAAAGGGGGAAGGAACGTTCGTCCCACGATCTGGACGGTAAATCGAGGGAAGCTTACCCTGTAGTTACAACAGAGGCACGGTGTCTCCAATTGCTCTCTGGGACAGAAAGAGAGGGGGTGAGAAACTTCAGAAATGGGGGTCGACGAGTGCGCTCTAACGCTGCGTGTATTGATAGTCTACCCTTAAAAAATCCAGAGGGGACCTACAGGGGGAGAGGGCGTGAAGGATTGTGGAGAAAGCCCCGGCTTGACGGGACATCAACAGAGAGTAGCCCGCAAAGCGTGAGAACATCCCCCCTGGAGCACGACTACTTAGTACGAATAAAAACGGGGAAGCCCGCGGCGACAGCAGAGGCTGCTAGGAAGAGACTGGGGTTCCGAGTCTGTAAAGCGGGGCAAACTACAGTGTGTTAAAAGGCTGGACAAAAGAAACTGAAGTCCAGTGTTTGCTTACCTTGGCTCCATTGTGGCCTACGGAACGAAAGGACCACCTCAAGGCGGGCCACCAAGGTGAGAATGAATCGAAGTGGGAAAGGGGTTTCGAAAGCAATTGAGAAAAGAAGGAAAGTTTGATCCACTTGAAGCTTCCAACGCTGCGGCTGAAATATTAACTCGATTTGTCAATGCAGGGGAAAGAGGGAGAAGAGCCTCCACGCTTGAACGTCTCCGCGAAAAAATAGGGAGGTCTGATCCTCGATCTTATCGCCACAAAATTAAAAAGTCACAAAGTCCAGGTATCCGAATCAAGTGCAAGCAGGAGGGGAAGGGAGGAATCTGAGATGACTCTTTCTGAGACGGGGAGGAAAAAGATTCCCGTCCTGGGGAAAGGCACGTAAAATCATCGTGAGATAAGGGAATAAAGGGGCAAGAGAAAGCGTGTAGGAATGAGCAGAAAAAGAGAGCCAGCACATCCGTCTGCGTTCCGGGCGTAGGGTAGGGGCATCGGCGGTATGAGCGAGCATGTGCCAGTGAGACTGAAAAAAAGGGTCCAGAAGGGGGGAGGACTTTTGGGCGCCCGAATCGGAGGTCGATTCGCCCAG
>Ga0179591_1310033_pt1 | contig 16665 bp, 11 predicted proteins | sample CZOMad2_1_08_16f_FD_182891 | JGI IMG/M metagenome (GOLD analysis project Ga0179591, IMG submission 182891) | Vadose zone soil fungal communities from Angelo Coast Range Reserve, California, USA - CZOMad2_1_08_16fungal (PacBio error correction) | ecosystem: Environmental > Terrestrial > Soil >...
GAAGTACTGACATTGCAAAATAGGGAAATAGATCGAGGAAAAGAGCGCATCGAGCGGTCTGAGACAATCCGAGAAACTAACCAGAGCAGGAAAAACAATCAGCAATTCCCTCGACGTCAGTAAAAAAAACGGCGCGAGTAGACGGCAGGGCGCGCGTGGCAACCTCGAGGTAGGAGGAAAGAGAAAAAAGCTGAAGGGATCCTCACTAGAGGAGTAGGAGACACAACAGCTCCCGAAAAGGACGTAAGTCAAATACTACGGCCTTACTATAGTGAAGGACCGGAGGCTCGCGCTTTGGAACTCACGAGCAACGGATCATGGAAACTATCAAAGAAAAAACTCTGTAAAGGGTTCGAACAGTAGGTAGGGCCTCGGGTCGACAATGGAGGCAGGAGCCAGACTTTTTCCTGACGCACGCCGTCAACCGTGTCCAAAAGGGCGATCGAGGTGGAGGAGGAACTACCATTACGACGGGCTACGCTAGCGACCTAATGACTACAATCCTCGTAATAAACCCTGCGTGCACGAAAGGAGAGACGGGGGAAGAGAAAGGTAACGGAAGGAGGTCTCAACGCGAGTCAGAAATCCGGGGGGGGGAGGAATCAGATGGTCTTGGGAAGAGGGGAGAATTGGCTTCACCGATCGCTTCAAAGCAAGAGACGAAGGGGCAGGGCGAGCAGGGAGGAGAAAGCGCCGGATCCCTCCGTTCGGGAGAGGCCATTCGACGATGCTGAATTACCGAGAGAATACCATACATCGACCTGCTACAGACTCGAAACAGACACACCGGTGAGAGGAGGGAGAAGGGGGAAAAAAGAGAGATATTCTGCCCTAGTTGAGGAGACGGTCCTTGGCAGAACTCCGTCTAATAAGGAAGATCAAAGAGTCTCTTAGGTAGAGGTACTCTTAGAAGAGAAAGGAAATGATCGGAAAAAAGTCGGGATAATGGGAAAGAGGAGAAATCGGTGAAAGGGAAATTACTTATTCACCGTCAGGCAGAGATATCAACAAAGGAAGAGAGACATGTCTGCAGGAGGGGGAAACCTTTTCAAGAGAAGTAGAAGAAGCCCAGTCTGTAGAGTTACTTTCAAGAGGGGGTACGCCCCTATGAAAAAGAGAGGTGAGGAAATGAGGGGGGATTAGAGGCTGCGCGGGTCGAAGTCGTTGAAAGAACCAAAGCGATACTAATTCTGGAACCATCTGAAGGAAGGAGGGCGGAAAAAGTTAAGCTAGGGAAGGGCGAAGCCGGGGAAAAAACCAACTGCGAAAAATCCTTCCCAGTTTGCTAAAAACTATTGACATGAGGGAGCGTTTATTTCTAGGCAGTCGCCACTGGAGGGGGATCAGCGGAGGCTATCCACTAAAGGAGAAGCCTTCCTTCTGTAAAATATCTCCCTATACGGGTGGGGTTTGGCGAGATAGGCAAGTAAATTTCTTGGCGTGCTAAGAAGTCAGGATCGCATCTGGGATCGAACATCTGTAACATCTAAAGACGAAAGCAATAGAGAAGGCAAGACAAGGCAGATAATCTTAGTGTTGCGCCGTCCGAAAATGGGGTCTACTTGGGCGCAAAGTCACTCGGTCTTACGCTGTGAAGGGTCAATCGGGCGATCTCGCGGACGAAATAATATTGCCCAAACGCATGGAGGGCGATCTGCAAAAAACGCGACAGGTCGAGGCCCTGAAACACGGCAAGAAAGGAGCACCGTGCTGCTCGTAAATTAAGTGAGAAGTCAGGACCGTCGCAAAGGTAAGCAAGAACGAAAGACTAGTCGAGTCCGGTCAACTAAGCAGCCTCCGGGAGCTTTTTGGGGGGGGGAAGAGCAACGTCCGAAAGAGCCACCAAAAAGCGCGCGGAAAGATGAAAAATTAAAAGGAATCCGAGCTGAAGACACGCGCTAAGGCCCAAGCCGTGGGGGAGCATCAGCTCGTCGGCGAAGGGAAAACAACATCAAAACCACGACATAAGGAAAAACGACGTCCCCTCAACAAACAGCACAAAAAAGGAACAAAGAACGTGCAAGAAGGGTGGGGGTGAGCTAAAGAGCCCAAAAACAAACCACGCCGAGAAAACTGCCCAGAGACGAGCGGAATGCTGAGGCGAGGGAGAAAGGGATTAAGATCACAAACTCTCGGAACGGCTCCGCAGGAAACAATAGTGGGGGATGAAGAAGCACTCTCAGCGTCGGGGGACATCGGTGCACTGACAATACCGCGCCGGAGAAGTAAAAACGTGGAGAAAATCACGAAAGCAAAAATAGATCACAATACACTAACAGCCGCTCGAGCGAAAAAAACTCAGACAAACACGAGCCCTAGAGCGAAAAAGAGGTAAGAGCAAGTCTTGGAAGTTGTGAAAAAGCCTCGGAAGCAACAAGAAAAATCGTCGCGTTGGGGAAACCGGGTGCTGGCCCGCGAACGGAGAAAAGAAGGTGATCACGACCGATGGGTGTCTAGAGTGACAGGACCAAGGCTGCACGGAAGGGTCGTACCAACTTGGCGACAAAGCTCCCCAGCGGGGCACTTAACAGAAAGTGATTGCGTAGAGAAAAAAAACGCCAAGGAAAAGAATTGGTGAAAGTTAAATAGGAGGAAATCAGACAAGGTTCGGGGACGGGGAATTCAGAAAGTCAACCTTCCCGAAAAAGGACGAGCCGAAGTTGGCCAAGAGACGGCCAACCTAAATCGAAAAAAGACAGACAAGTGTCCAAGCCCCCCCATGCGTGCGTTTGTGGGTCAGCCGTTCAGGGGTCCTCGGAGTCGGTCACGGGAAATGCCCACTTTGACCGGATAGAGATCCTCAGGAGTCGCTGCGAAGAACGCTTCGGAGGACCCAGATTCACTACATCCGTTGGGTTGCCGAGGGAGAGGTGGGCGAAACACGAAGTTCATCTCGTCAGAGAAGAGGAACAATGGGGATAGCGCTCGATGATGAAGAGGGGGGTTTGTACGGGGAGAAGAGGTTCAAGCGGAAGAGGGGGACGCGCTGGCCAGAGTGCAAAGATACTAGGTCCATAGGTCGGCCATCTCGAGCAACGGGAGATCACAAGGAAAAGAATGAACAGATCAGTAGAGAGATCCTTTTGAGAGAAGAAGGAAACTGGATCTTTAGAACCTCGATAGAGGATCAGATAACAAGAGTCCAGGAAGAGATGGAAATTGAACGTATAAGAGATTTAGGACACTCTCATCTTCTTCCACAAAGAACGGCTACAAGTGCCACAGTTAATGGTCCAGCCCCATATGCCAATATTTGCCACCCTTACAAAAGACACTAATATTTTGAGGTAATTTTCTGTCCCCGGCAGTGGTCCATACTGTATATAAGTGATAGAAAAGAAATAAAAAAAAGAAAATATTCCGCTAAGCTGCAGGTTGAGAGAAAATAAGTCCGAAGGGGGACATCCACTTCCAAAAAAAATGGGGAAAAAAACTTTAATATAAAGGGGGGGACAGGCAAAAAGTAGAGTGACTGTTGGGAGAAGAAATTTAAGGGATTTGAAAAAAGTAAAACGAACGGAGAAGGCTTTTATGCCGAAAGGAGAATCGGATGCAAAAAACGGTCCTCAATGTGGGAATCGAGCAAACAATTCTGGGAAAATTGAACAAAGAAGAACAATGCACAAGGAACCCAAAGACTGAGGGAGAAATTCAAGAAAATGTACAGGAAAAAAATAAGGGGGTTGGCCAGCAAGTGAACTGAACACTGGGTTACCAGAATGTGGCAGGGAAGAGCAGGATGACAGAATAAAAAAGGGGAGGCGAAGCGATCACGGAGGAAGGAGGCTCTCGGAAAAGGACCAGGCCCCCCACGTAGACAAAAAGGAACCGATCTTCGGTTGGGGGGAAGGCAAAGAAAACAACGGCTGCCTGTGGCCATCCTTGGGCCAAACCAGGTGAGGAGAAAACCGGGAGGCAAGGTCGCACGGGGCCAATCTACTGCTACCCGAAGCCAAATATGGCAAATGGCCGTGTATGAAGTGACCGTCAACCGGGATCGTAACGGGCTATCTCGATAGATGATGGGTTTAAAGAAAAGAGTAGGGGTATTATTGAAAAAAAAAAATCTGTTTGGCAACGGGGACAATGATGCTGGAGTACTGTAGATAAGGTCCATCAGGAAAAGGTGTGGATATAATACACCTACCGGACGAGAAAAAAAAAAGAAAAAAAACCAAAAAAAACACAGAAAACAACCCAACCATAAAGACCGACTAACACTCCTTGGGAATGGGCAGAGAGGGGTTTGAACATTTATCACTTCAAGACAAGGCTCCATGCGTAATATTGGGCACTATAAGTATAAAGCTGCACGGAAGGCAAATGAGCCGGACATCAAAAAAGGAAACCTAATGGAAAGGCCCCCTAGGAGAAAAAGTACAAACACATACTCGGAAAAATGCACATTTACAAGAAGTAACACCCATGACAGCTAAGAGTTTTGAATAATTTTGTGAGCTGGAAAAAAAGTGGATATGGCCAGGGGGGGAGAGGAAAAAAGAAGGTCAGAGGACAAAGGAGTGGGTAATCGGTGTCGCTCTCCAGGTTGTTTAAGATAAGAGGACCTATCCAACAACCAGGAAACCTTTAGAGAGGAGAAATAAATTCATTGCATCTTTCGGGGAAGAAGTTTTTTTACGTTATACAAAGGAATCAGGAGGTTTTTAAGAGGAGTGGGGAGGGAACTTTGGGGTTTACGGTAACAACTGGGAAGTACATTTAAAACCCTGAGAACAACTTATAAAACGCAATAAGGTTTAGTCCGGTTAACCAAAAGGGGGCTGGATCTCCAAGCCCCATCCACTGGGGGGCGTATACAAAACGTGCGGTCTAGGCAGGGGGGGGGACTGGGTCATAATCGGGCGTAATTAATGGGGAGAAGGTATTCAGGGAAAGGAATGGTCATGGAAATTTTTTTTGAAACCGGACTGTAACGGGGAAAAAGGGGCAAGAAGTCACCGCCAGCATAGGGGGGGGAAAAATAGGGGATTCTGCGGTCAAAAAAAGCTTTTGGGGGCTTCGAAGGGTTCTGTAGACTTTAAACGGCTTTCGCTACCACGGTGGATAAAGGGACGTCTAAACTCGATGGCAAGGAAAGTGGGGGATGCAAAGGAACTAGACGAAAAAAAATTGAAGGGGGGGGGAATGGGAAATGACACTGTGCTTTTGGAAAGGGGGTCATGTCGTGTCCTGAGCCTTCAAACAGATTAAGAACGGTTAGGTAAACTCGTTCTGGGATCCTGGGAAAGACAATACAAGTGGGTAACATTTAAACATATTTGCTATAAGGTATAAAAAGCAACGGGTTAATAAAGAAGTAAATCTTTAGGAGTATGATCCGGGTGAAAATGGTTTTGTGAAAGAACGTGGTTTCAGTGTTTTGAATGTATGGAAAACCGCCCAGTTGGTGAATTTTGGTTATGTGGAGTTTTTGCGGGGGAGATGGGGTTAATGGGGAAGTATCAGAAAAAAGTGGCACCATAGGAGATGACCAAGGGAGGAACAGCGAACGCTCAAATCAAGTGGGGTAGCTGACGCAGTAGATGAGATAGGAGGGATGTGAAAAAGGGACCGATACTAGTACAAACGATCAGGGGGTGGGACTTTGCATCTCCAAAAGAAGGGTACAGCGGGGCAAATATGGTGCCATGAAGCGACTTACTGGGCATAGGCACAATTGAGGTCTTGGGGGGGGGGGAGGAGGATCGAACCCAAAGAAAGGGCCAAGGGTACAAAGGGGGGGGGGTATCGTGGTTTCAGCCCGAACAGAAGGGGGAAAACCATCTCTTATATACTGCTTCACTGGGGCTGGTAAGCACAAAAAAAGAGGAAGGGGAGCCAAGGAATTTTCAAGTCTTATTCTAAGAAGGGGAAGAGAAGGAAAGTATGCTGCTGAAAAAACCATGGGCCTGGTCTGAGTGTACACCAAACAAATGGATGATCCCACTTCAAGGAACAAGTAAAAAAAAGGGAAAGCAAATAAGGACTAAATTCCGGCGACATCAGCAGATACTTCAGACGAAGACAAGAGAAAAAAAAATTGACTGTCAGATGTATCGTGCAAGCGGTTTACTCCCATACTTATGGGATAATCAAAGGGGGTACAACCGAAACTCAAAAAATGACAACTACACAAGGTATCATGTGGGAGCAGGGACGGAAACAAAATCGTGGAACGAATTACCCTCTTTATTTGGAAATACAAAGGCAAAAAAGAGTGGGCGTTTGGACCTATTAGGATAGAAGTGGGGTGGTGGTGTACTATCAAAAAAGTATACTGTATCAAATAATTAACAGAAAAGGAAAAATATGGGTTGTGATGGTGGCAAAGTGCCTACTTCTTACCGGGGCACAAAAAGCCGAATAAAAGAAAAAGGAAGAGGTTTGGAGAAAATATGACTCAGAAGGACAGGGGGAGGGGGCAGATGACGTAAAGCTTAGTTACCAAAGCAATTTGGTAATTGTGGAGCACGGGTGTCTAGAATCAGAAAAAAGGTTATGATACTAAAGGACAAGCACTAGGAATTTGAAATCGGGGGGGAAAGCGAGAAAATATTGGGACTATCGCATAGGGGACATTAGCGGCCGTCAAGCAAAAGGAGGAATGGTATACAGCAGGCAAGCGGGAGGGGTGGTCGGGAAAGGCATAAACCAGGGAGGGAACCAGCTGGCTTTTTGAGTGGCAGGGGGGAAGGGGCCGCTGAAGACAAAAATTGGTGCGCTCCATCGGGAAAGAATCCCCGTCGAACTAGATCACCCACAACAACAGGGGGAGGGGACGACACAGGACAACACAGAGGGAGAAGGTATCTAAGAAGGGGGAGGCAATTACCGGGAAATACTTTTTTGTTTTGTTGGGGGTGACGTCGAGAGACTGGGTACCCTGCCATAAAAAACAGAGACAGCGGTTAATACCTCGGGTGGGATTAAAAAGAGCAACAGACTGCGGCGACAACGGTTTGTTAAAAGAATGAAAGGAACAAAGACTTCTCTGGAACAGGTGACACGCGGGGGTGCAGAGAGACATATTATGGCACCCAATAAATTGGAAACGGGTCCTCTTATTGACACCACGATTGGACAATGATAGTGATCAAGAATAAAGAAATAGGGAGCACGGGGATGGATCAAAGTATGCCCCAGAGGCAAATTATGAGAAATAGGGCACAGGTTCGCAAAATGGTGCCGAATGGAGGGGAGCACGAAGCTTAATTGCAAATTAAACACGGACGGGGAACTACGGGAAAGAAAATAACGAGAAACAGGGAGTGGAATATAGTTCAAACTCTCTGGGGGAGGTGTCGGGGGTTTTGTTGTTGACGAGTTCAGTATGCTGCAAAACCACAGACACAAAACAATAGCTCTCATGATCAATAAGTAGGTGTTTAGGGAGAGGGTGTTACACAGCCATTGGGGGGATCTTGTCAAACAAAGTTCTAATTATATAATAGAAACCAAAAAATGAATTTCCCTTTGTGATGTTTCAAAAAAGCGGACACCAAAAGGGTATTTACAGGACGGGGGGCAGGGGCAAAAAATAAGTTTCAAGGGAAATACACGTACATACACCTTGAACTGTAAAAAGTTGGGATATTTTCGAAAGTCATGTGATCTTCCCGGTAGCTAAAAAGGAGGTAGTGGAAATAAAATCTGAAGTAACAATTAAGTTTTAAAGGGTGTATTCAAAAGGCAGTTATCTTCCTGAAAGTAACGGAGATTGTAGGGTAAGAAAAAAGTGTTTTTTTACTGGGGCGTTTTAGGGCTTGCAGGAAAGTATGGGTGTAGGAATGGGGGAAAAACTGGCCAGGAGAACAGGGATAACTGTAGGTTCAGCCTTGGGACTCTGGTTGGGGGGAATGAGTTACTCCTCAGGGTACTGCCGTACCTAAATGAAGGTGTGGGCTTACCATACAAAAGTTAAGAGGTATCAAAATACACAGGGGACCTATTGATGTGCGGGGGGAAACGATGAATCGATGACAACAGTTAAGACCATGTTTGATACAAAGTATACCCAATACCCACGTGTTTATCAGAACCTCCTAAGCATTCAGATCAAGGAAACTACTGGTCAGGTATCAAAATCAGCGGATCACCGCAATCACTAAACAGGGCAGGTGCCACCCAACTGGGGGGGGGAGTGGGTGCGGGCGGAGCAATGGGCGTCCTAGAACAGCAAAAACAAAAAAAGTGAGCGTTGGGATCGCGACACAAATTGGGGGGGACCCAAGTGGCCCGTAAAAAATAACTAAACAGAAGGGGGCATCAGTCCAAGTAGGGAGTTGTTCAGAATAGCAATTTAAAGTAAAGGAGAGGGTATGGGGACGTGGGAATAATAAGTACACCACTAACAAACGATCACTACAAACCAAAACAATAATATGTAATCAAGGTACGTAAAAAGAGGGTTGTCGGAAGTTGCCTTTAGCTAAAAAAGGATGAAAGGACTATAAACAAGGGGTTAGTAATACTGTAAAGGACAAACACCAGGTGAAGGAGATTTAACGAGTAGATGTAGGGAACGGTAATAAAAAAAAGGACGAGGGTGGGCATGCAAGGAGTGGGGGGGCAAAGGGCACTACAAAAACCCAAATCCCCCAGCTGGGGGTTCAAGGCCATAAAAAAACTGGAGTAAGGTGATTTATTATTAATGGTGCAGAACATTGGGGGAACTGGCATAGATATTAAAATTAAAGAGGAAACATGTGAACAGCAAAGCAAAAGTGGAGTAAATAGGTAAAAAGAAGCTGCAGAAAGGGAAAATTTTAACAAGTAAAAAGGGGGAGGCAAAAACAGAGGGAGAGTCCCGGGGGTATTTCCAACATTGGAACGGGCCGGAAAAGGGAATACCAACTCGGGACATCATCAAAATTCCAATAAGTATGGTATGACTGGACACGTTGGGGCCCTACAAAGGCCGTTAAAAAAAAAAAAGTAAAACATAAGTCAAGGGGGGGGGTCCAAACTCATTAAACCAGAAAGTGGGTAATAATCAGTCAAAGTTGGTCTTCGGGGATGGAGAGATACAAACAACAACAAGAAAAAACAGACCGTTGGAGGGAACTATAAAGGAAAGGTGATTACCGTAAGGTGAGAAGGTTTTAACACATTCCCGGAAAGGAGGGAACAAAAAGTTTGAAACATCCATGTAACCAGTCAAAAAACTACTACTCCTACCCAGCCTAAGGATTATTGGATCAGTAAGAAACTTCTCAAACCTGGGGAACCAGGTCAAAAACTCAATTGGGTTCGAATCAGAAAGGTGTGACTGTTTTGGAGTGTTAAGAAGAAAGAAACCGGCAAGGGAAAGGGTTCTTCAAAAAATTCATTGTAACTAAGGGAAAGCGGAACCAACTGGGTATGACTGGTTTTTTGAAAGAACTCAAAAAGCAATAAAGTAAAAAACTGAAGGACGGTTTACATAGCCTGGGGGCAGTTAGGGAGGTTGTTCTGTGAGGGTGAAAAGGCTATGCAGAGTGGCCGCAGTCAGGGTCAGTTTTGAAGGCAAGGTAAACAACGGGGTTTGCATTTTTGGTAATTAAAATTGGGGGGGTATACTTACCATATGCAGGACGTAAAGAAAACTTACGATGGCAAACTGAAAGTGAAAAGGCAGGGAAAGACGAGAACCCGAAAACAGGAGAACAGTAATCCTTTATGGAGACATGTAAGGCGGGTTAGGGAAAACACAGTTCAGGAAGGCAGCTGGTCCGGATCTACAGTGAGTGGGAAGAAAATTTGGAAAAAGTAAAAAGGAAAAAAAATAAAATAAGGAAATAGAAAATCACATTAAATGCAAAAGGTCTTTAAAAAAATCAGCAAGGCCAATATTGCAGGAATTGGAATCAGTTAGAAACAAGGGTGCCACCGGACCTGGTGCAAAAGGTAAAGGGAAAAACGGGGAATGTGACTAAAAAAAAAAAGAAGAAAAAATTCTGGTGGTGGGGGGAAAGTGATACGTAAACAAAGCCGATGGACCGGATGGGACAAGACAGTAGCTATGGGGAACTGGTAGTGAGGAATTCCGGAAAGTTTGGAACAATGGGTGTCAGTTACATCTGACCAAAAAGAACCATAAGTTTAAAGTACCACTATAAGACGCAAAAGAGGTGGTGGGAAGAAATATTTAACGACGTTGTATCATACATAAAACTTTGCGGGCAAAACGGGGGTCATTATATGTCATACTGGGGAGCTAAATTAAAAAGGGTAAAAAGTATTAGGAACAGTTTTCAACCGAAGTTGGGGGCAGGCATAATACGGGTGGGGGGGGAAAACATTGGTGGGCCTGATGGTTGCCCCCGTGGTGGGCAGCTTAAACACAAAAGAACCGAAAAAGTACACGGAGGGGTTTCCCTGTAAAAGGGGTCGATCGGGAGGCGGCGTAAGGATCGCGCCGCCCAGAGAGGAGTATTAGCGCAAAAGGAAAACGAGAGCAAAAAATCGGTTCTGAGGGGTCTAGGGAGGGCAATATGGCAATTACGTGGCCATAGTGAGGTAAGTACGGTAAAAAAGGAAAGCTTCGCCTTAAGGACGAAGAAAAGCCTGCGGCAAGGGCCAGCAACTCGGGCCGACAGGAAAGAAAAAAAAAATGCGGCAACGCGTGGAACAACCAGCGGCGTTGTCGGGCAGAAAAAAGAGCAAGCGCAAAAGCGGTGTCGGAATTGTTGGAGTCCCGGGCCCCGAAAACGCCATCAGTTGAAAGATAAAAAAAAACTCGAACGAACCGTGCAAGAAGAGTTGGGTCCCGAAAAAACGAGAAAAAAACCCGCTTTCGGCGTGAGTCGCTGGGGAGGAAAAGAATCACGAATCACCACCCGCCGCCTCCACACCCAACCACAAACCAATCAAGAGCTTCACAGGAAGCCCCGGAATGCGACCATGTCGCTCTGCACAGAAGAACAGGCTTAAATTGCGGTGAGGCAAAAATCAATAAGGGCGAGCGTCGCCCTCATTCTTCTCAGCCAAACGAGAGTGTGGGAAAGGATACCCTAAAAAAAAAAACGAGTAACGTGCGAAACAGGCAGGCCCAGCGAAGGTTCGACTGTAAAAGGTAAAAACACCTACAAAAAAAAACAACCTTACAAACCCTAAAACACGCGTCAGTGAGGCTGACCGGTCACGGTTGGGGATCGACGTCAAGGCTCCATGTTACCGGCGAATTGAGACTTATTTCGTTTTGGCGTTTCCGGGGGGGCTCGGTATATTTTCCAAAAAAACAAATTACTACTAGCGGAAAAAAAAAGGGCCTAAACGTGGCGTACATAACCAGAGACAGACTGCACGTGCGTACAAATGAGCGAAACGGCGCAAAGTACGCAAGGACGACAAGCGGGAGATCAACAGGCCGCGGGTGGGTCTAAACCGGACGTACGAACAGAAGGTCAGAACCGGCTCAAACCCTCTTTAGCGCGTAATTAAGGGGCAACCCGTATGACGCGCAACCTTCAACTTGGGGCAGTAATTTGGGCTGAAACTTCTTAGTCGAAACAAGGAATAAAAAGGTAGATATCCCAAAGTACAAGACTCTCCGTCGACAAGAATTGGGGCTTCCACGAGGTCAGAAGAAAAAGCGAGAACGGCGGTCAACTCCCGGCAGACGGGAAAAGGGGAAGAATTAAGTTCTTAACTACTTCGTTGACTAAAAAAAAACATCCCCTCTACTGGGAACCTACGCGCGTGGAATCGAGGATGGAACGACGACGCTCAACCAACAGACCTCAAACAGAACGGCACAAGACGGCAGCGTCCTGTTAAAGGGGGAAGAGCAAATCTATTTTCGAACATTAGGTCTAAGCTTCTGCTTCCATCTCCACATTAAATCGCATTAAAGAGGTTCTATCGGAAGTTCCGAGAATTGTCTCACGGCTGGAGATCAAAAGAAGGACCTGCCGAGGAGTAAACGAATCCGTCGAACCAGACCGTTAAGGCGATGCAGCTCGGGAACGTTGAAAGAAATCGGACGCCTAAGAGCTGGGGCTAAGAAACTCTGAAACTTAACAGAAAGGTCTGCGGGAAGCTCCTCGTGCTGACGTTATCAGAAAGTCGTGAAAACTTTCTGGAGTTGAAGTAAAACTGAAGCCGAAGAGAAAGAGCGTTCGAATTGCGAGGAATCATTTCCAGATCCTTCTCTCTGGGACCTCCCTGGGGCCCTCGGGGTAATACAACTCCTAACCCTGGAACTCGCCAAAACCCTAAACCCGAAGCTCTACGCCCCTCTGCGCGAGAGGAAGGAGAAAATACAGGAGGAGGTCGTCGGTTAGAAACCACAAAGCAAACAAAATAATCCAAGCAGCCGGACGGGCGGATCGACGAACTAGGCTTGGCTAACTTAAAAATCCCCAGGGGGAACTTTACTGGCTCATCGAATAATTTCGTCCAGCTATTCTTGAAAATGAACGTCAGGAACGAAGGATCAGTTCAAAGTCGCAGAACCAAGGGCACTGTGGATAGAACGCAGGAATCGGCTACGCGGGAAGGCCATTCGCTCGTGTAGGGTCGGAGACTATGGAAAACACACAAAAACATAAAAAGGAACACAAACAACGCTCAGGGGGGCTCGCTAACACCTTACGATAGTCAATAAAAGGCGTGAAAGCAATAAAAAACACTAACCATGATAAAAGCGGAGAACCCACAAAACAAAACCCCGGCCCAAGGCTACAAGACAAGGGGAGAAGCTGCGTCTCAAGAGATCCTTAAGAAGGGGGTCTCGGTAGACAGAGAGAGGTGAGAACGGAGGGGGGCCCTAACCTACACCATAAAGAGACCGGGAAGGAGGCGGGACTGTACGCTATAGCGTCGGGGGGAAAGAGAAGGAGGGGGGGGGGAGGGAAGAAAATGGTAGGGAACAGAGGTGGGTGAGGCAGGGATGTGCAAGCTATTCCGCCTCTTCAACTACTCTCTCCCTGATCCGTCGGGAAAAGGATATAGACCGGGGTCTATCGTAAACTGATGTAGGCCATCGGCCAAAAAACTCTTACCTTCGGAGGGAGGAAACTTTTCCGCTAGTCTTAAGGTCTAGGGATAAATTATAAAACCTATAACGTAGTAGACCTCACAAGCTCAACTCAGAACCAATCTCACGCAGTCACATGTGAAATGAAAACGTCAAAAAAACCGATGCCTTAACCCATGACGTGAGGGTTTGATACACCCGGAGGCACTGGCGCGAACATAGCGGGGGGGGTCTAGCCTTCTCTCACGTGGTGTCCTTAACGGTCCCCCACTTGCCCAGGGGAAGACGGGTGTCCGACGAGGATGGGGTAACGAACTCAGACCGACCGACGATCAAGCCAGGACGCAGAAAGTACAAGAAGCTTCGAGTACTCCGTTACAGTGGGTAAACCAAAAGACCGGGGACTATCGCTGAAAACTTGCGAGCTACTTTCCATTCAAAAAAAGAGTCAGGGGAAAGAAGGGGGACTATCTATCGGACACCGTTCTTACGCTGACTTGAAACAAATAGCTAACAAAATATTTCGTGAGAAGGGAAATGAAACTGTCATAACCCCGTAAACAGGGGAATTCATACCAAAAATGAGCAACCACACAGGAAAACACTTTTCCACGAAGGCGGGGAAAAGATAGCGGGCTCATAGACAGGGAACCGTCACCAAAAGACTCGACGGGTGTCAATGCTCAGAAACTTCGACGAATTAATGTGGGAACGAAACGAAGGGAAAAAAAAATAAAAAAAAAAGCGCCGCGTTGAGGCACTAAAAAGCAACACAACACCTTAGGAGGGAAGAGGAGTTTCACTAAATAGGATGAAGCCTTCCTCAGGCAGAGACTAGGGATCTACGCCGAAAAACCGAGAGGGAGGATGCACTCACGAGAAGGATTCTTTTGAAAACGCGAGGTGCAGGGGGGAAGCGTATTAGCGATATTGCAGGCAAGTCTTCAAAAAAACGAGCAGCCAAAAAAGCAAGGATCTGCCGACGCACCTTACTCAGCGCAGGAAGCACGCTTCACGGGAGATTGCACGGTGGCGGTTCAACGGTAGATCGGAGGCGAAATTCGGGCAGGGTGCGAAAGTGGTCAGGTCGTGGAAAAGTAAAAAGCATCAGCATCGTCCGATGATAAACACGTCTTCCCACTTGATTTCTGAGCGGTAACCTGAATAGGTGCCTCATCCTGTATCAACTCGAACTTGCAGAATAAATAAAATGCCGTGGGCTAGGAAGTTGATCTCTTCTCCGTGAGCGTAAATCACGCCGGCCAAACTGACTCCGCGGGCGTTTTCAGCAGGAAAAGATACGGCCAAGAAAGCTCAAGGACTCAGGGATCGGTGGCTAGGCACCGAACATCTCACGTCGCTACGATCGGTGAAAGAATTAACCTAGAGCCAGCTGCTAAAGCGCCGCCGAAAATTCTAGACCGCGCTGGAGGGAAGACTCGATGAAACGGCATCTAATTTAGGAAGTCCGGACGAACTAGGGCTCTGACGAAAGGAGGGGGACTGGCGAGGGCTCCACAACTGGGGGAAGCAATAAGATCACACCATTTCGCTTTAGCGTGAGCACAGAAGGTCGATCAAATCTTGCGCGAGAAATCGTCCAAAAGCCGCGGAAATCAGCACGACCACGTCGATTCCTTGTGCCGCGAATCTCTTTTCAGTAGGGGGCTATGGAACGCAAAATTACCAGATCCTCCTCGGTGAGGCCAGGTTCTGAAGCGAACAGGGAAGCGGGAAAGGGCTAGTGCACCTTATGTGCACACGCAGTCTTCCCGAAATAGCGTCTAGGGACGGACGTACGCGTCTCAACGTCGTGTCTGCGAACGACGTAACCTCGCTGGATGGGGAGGATCAAGGAAAAGGATGCGGGATCAACGCGACGTCCGAAATCCGCGGAGGACGAATTCGACGGATGTCCCAATCAAAAGCTCGTCAGAGCGGCGTTCTCGGAGGTTGGGGGTGAAAGAGATCCATGATACCCTTGTGGGGACAGGGGACAGTCGTAGATTACTCATACTACAGAGCTACGACGATTGACGCGGACCGTCTATAATACAAGAAGGAAATCGACATTCTATCCCTGCTTTACGAACAGCTACACGGGGTATCATCGTGCTCATGTCGAGCGAAGAATCCGGAGAGAACTTCTCGCAGCGACGGCAAGAAAAAAAAAAATCAGGTTAAGAAAGACGATTTCATCGAGTAGAGGAAAGCTTTGACCGGCCATTGGTCGTCCTTGCACCGCGCCTGCAGATGAAGGAACAGGCTTAAATTTAACATTTTGGGCCTGGGAAGAAAGATCATGGCGGGAGAGGTCAAGCCGAGTAAACTTAAATGTCCCTCCTCATCAACTTTGGGTGGATCACGGTCCAAGTCGCGCATCCCTTTTACTGCACTCTATCTCTGGAGCGGCGGGAGCAAATAACCCGTCTTGAACTCCGAGGAACAACGATAGGGCACGCTTCTGGGTGGAAAACGCACACGAAAAAGGGGGGAAATCTTAGAGCGCGACATGGGTCCGCCGAGTCGATCTAGGGGGGGGGGAGCGGCGGCTTAAAAACGCGGAACTGGAAAAAAACTGAAAAAAGCAAAAACGTGCGAGTGGTCGGAAAAAATCAAAACGACCCGGGACGAAAGCTCCTCTATAGCTTGGAGGCGCGAAAGGAAAAAAAGAAACCGGAAAAAAATCAAGCGAAGCAGGCGGATAACTTGGCAATCACTACTCGCGGGCAACGGACGAGGGAAGAGATTTAAGCAGTAAAAGGCGACGAATCCAAAGTTAAGGGGGGGAAAAAAATAGTAATTGAACTATCAATATAATAACATAAAAAACTACTATGTGTCACGGGGAGCGAATACTAGATGGCGAAGCTTATACAGGGAAGGGAATCCACAGAATGCAGGTACTTCAGGGGGAAGAAAGCCAAAAGTGTAATCCAACTTCCAAAACAAACCACTGAAGAAGACGAAAAAAGTAGGCTGCAATCTTGTGAATAATAAAGGAACCTCAAGTAGAAGGTTTTTATTCCATGGGTATAATGCACAAAGTGGCAACCTAAATTTGTCTCAAAGTCCTTTAATCTGACCAATAGTCACCACCTTGATCAAAACTGTAATGATGGGGGGGGGGGGGGGGGGGGTGGTCGCATTGAAAACACATTTGTAACTCAAGTATAAATACAGTTTATACTTTAATCTAATATGATGGCACTTCCAGCCCACGGGAGCCAAATTAACGGGATGCTTGGGGGGGGAGGTGCAAAGCTGTGGGGGGAACCTGTGGCACCAGCAGGCAAAGGTTAAAAACAGGGAAAAGAATGGCCAATACTAAGCAAAGCCAGGTGTAATTTTCAACCCGGTATTTAATAAATTTGAGCTAAAGTGTGTTTAAGTGGGTGAAGTCAAAAGAGCGTTACTATGATTAGATCCGAAAGCCACCTTTGGGGGACAGAAGCCTCTCTAACCCAGTTACCTGTTGCAAAGCTGGTTTGCCGGGGCTAGGAGAGTTTATGCTTATGCCACCGCAGGGTAGAACTTAACAGGGAAAGCAAAGACCTTTGGAAAAAGACAATCCGCAGAAGAAAATAACCCTGCACCTTCGTAAAATCTGGCTACAAATGTACCTAAAAAACCTACCTGCCAACAAAATGGAACCAGCCCACCACGTATAGTTTTGGGGGTTTTTTGGGGGTAAAAAAGGGCACAGT
>Ga0179591_1316405_pt1 | contig 16665 bp, 14 predicted proteins | sample CZOMad2_1_08_16f_FD_182891 | JGI IMG/M metagenome (GOLD analysis project Ga0179591, IMG submission 182891) | Vadose zone soil fungal communities from Angelo Coast Range Reserve, California, USA - CZOMad2_1_08_16fungal (PacBio error correction) | ecosystem: Environmental > Terrestrial > Soil >...
CGCCCGCGGAAAAGATCACCTTATGGTTCTCGAAGGTCGGTCGTTCTCTCGACCGGTAAAGAAGAAAGCCATCATACAACAAAGCAGACGGCCTCGCCACCTAGGGAGGAAAAGCAACGCGGCGCTAGAACGGTCGGACTTTCGGGCAGGAAGGGAAATTCCCGTCCTGCAGGGGGGGAGGCAAGCCCCACGATCATCAAAAAAAGGACGGTTGTGGGCAAGAAAAAAAAAAGCGCCCCGTCTTCCGGAACCAGTTCACGGACTGCTCATTGGGGGGGAAGGAAGGAAGCTTCAATTAAAGAGGAAAAAAAAGGGCATCATCTAAACCGGAGTCCTAGAAAAGAAGGGGGAGAGGGGGGAAGCACGTGACAAACAGTCCGAAGCTGGAAAGAAAAAGAAAGTCCTCCAACTGGAAAAGAGAGAGAACCCTTCACGCCCGGGGATACGATCCTCTCACCGAAAGGGAAGAAGGCGGGTCCGCTCGATAGAAAGGGGGGGAAGAGGATTTCCTTCACCTGCAAGAAGAGGACCGTCGGTTCTCATCGGAGGGAAAGAAAGCGCTCTCGCATAGGAAGATCTACCTCTGACCAAAAGGAAGGGGCCTCTTCTTCGCGAAGGAGGACGACATTCAAGAGAAGAGACAGCCCGAACTTGTACTCAGGAAAAAGAACCTTTTCGCCGTAGGCGGGCGTACACTACCTTCAAGGCATCGGGGGAGACAAGGTTCGTTTCGATCGAACAGAAAAAGCAGCAAAGAAAAATAACCGAGAGATGCGAAAACACGCCATCCCTAACCGGAGTAGAGAGAAGCCCCCTCGTTAGAAAAAGGAGGGTGCTCTATGTCCGGGGAGGAAGAGACCTACTCCCTCGGGTGGTCGAGAGCTACTTGAGAACGTCACCCCCGGAAAGGGGAGACTACTTCTATCTCGAAAAGAGTACATCGCGGCAGGAGTCTCTGCGAGAGGACCGTGGAGACTCGGAAGGGAGAAGAGTTTAACTCTTCTGCATGCCTGTACAATCATGACGAGAAAAAAGCCTAAAGAGCGGACTGCGCTCGAGTAGGTGCTCGGGTTCTGGCGTGCAAAAAAAAGAGGATGAAAGCTTCGAGAGAGAAAGGGGGAGTAAAAGCGTTAGACTTCCCGTACGGGGGGGGAGTATCTGCAGAAGAAAACTAGAGAGAGTGAAAATAATGGGCTGAATCTCCATATCTACGCGGTGCCTGGCCGCAAAAGAGATGGTGAGCGAGAAGCCTCCGCCTAACTGGACTCGAACCAGCCGTAGAAGGGGGAGAATCGACAGGAAGCCGGAAGATCTTGGAAGAGTCTGTCTGTTTAGGGTCCTCAGGAGAGAGGGGAATATCTTCGAGGAAAAAATGGAGGATATTACCCGATCCGCGTAAGAGAGCTCATAGGGAGAGGCCGATTTAGTAGGACCATGGGATTTCATCTCGAGGGGGGAAGGATATCACGAGAGGGGGGAAAAAGTAGTAAGAAAATCCCTCCCTACCCCCCAAGGAGGATCCTTTTTATTCGGAGGTCCCGGGCTGACTAAGTAAGAATTTTCTCTAAAGACGAAATCATCTCCGCGTAAAAATCATCTGGCAGAGCTAGAGGGAAGAAGGGAAAAAAAAGGTTTTAAAAAAAGTATTCTAAGGAAGAATCCGGGACCCGGGAAAAAAAATCTCTCTATTAAGGGAGATCCTTTTGCCAGAAAGAAGGTGAGAAGGAGGAGGAAACAAGCATGTTTCCCGAAAAAAAAGTCGCCGTGAGGCGTCTGGGGGGAAGCGGGGGGAAAGGCCATCTTGGAAAAGAGGGGACGTTCAGGCATAAAGGGGGGAAATGACGGGGTAGCGAACTTTGAGCGGAAAATTTTGGGGGGCTAAGAACTTTTAGATCTTGAATACTTCCGTCGAAAAGAGGTTTTGGGTTTTTTGGAGGCGCCGAACGCTGGGAAAATTGGCCAGCCCCGCGCCCGAAAAGAAAATCCAGCCGGCCATCGTAAGCAGCACGAGAGGGAGAGACGACGCGAAAAAGAGGCGGAGGAGATCGAGAAGGTCGGGGGGCCCTCCTCCGGAAAGTCCCAGAAAAGTCTCTTCTGCGAAGGAGGGAAAAAGACGCGGGTCGTCCATCTCTTGCCTGGGGGGCCGCAAGAAGGGCACTAGAAAGGAAGGAATTCCCGCGAAAGCCCCAGCGAAGCAACTCGGATCAGAGGGGCAGGGCCTCTGGCAGAAAAACTATTTCCCAGGAAGAATTATCGCCGAAGGGGGGGGGGAAAAGGGGGGGTCGGCGACCGTGTTAAACCGGAGCGTCCGGTGGCGGAAGGGGCGGGAATCTCGGGGCGTCGAACTAGCGGGAAGGTCGCGGGCCGAAGCCGCGAAAAAAAGCGGACCAGAGAGGCGGTCGCTGGTGGCTCACCCGGTCCGGCGCGGGGGGAAGAAACGGCAAAAAAAGGGCAGGGCTATCAGTCGGAGGCTCCGCGGTGAAAAGATGGGGAAGGGAGGAAATTCCCATTTCTATCAACAACAACAAAAAGATAGAGATCCATGGTCCGGAAAAAAAAGTTGTCCTGGGGGAAAAAAAATATTCCTCTTCAAGGCGTGATGCGCCGAAGACTCCGGCCTTGGGGGGAGGCGGGGTAAGAGAAGGTACCGGAGGAAGGTTATCACCCTACCGGCCGCCTCCTCTTAATTGTCGAGCTCGGAAAAGAAAGAGTAAAAGCCCTCCGAGATACGACCTTCTCAGTCAAAAGAGGGGAGCGCGCCGTCTAAAAAGGACCTCCCGCCCGGCGCGGGAATGGGGATTACCCGAAAGGAAAGACCTACTACTTGTCCGGGAAAAAGGGCTTTGAGACCGTGCTGGAAACGCGGCCGAAAGAAAGAGATGAAGGGGGAGAACTTTCGGGTCGCTGGTTATTGCGAACGAGGTGCCTCGGGCCGGGTAGGAGGAGAAAAAAAAGGCCTACCGAAGGTACTCGCGCGACGCGCCGCAAAACCGGTACGAGGAATTTCTCTCCAGAAGAGCGCTGCGACAGGAAGAGTCCGACGAAGAAAAGCGGGGCGGCGAAGAAAGGGCCGGGCAAAACCGAGGAGTAATAGGGAGGTCCAAGCTCAAACGCTTGAGGAAGGGCCAAAAAACAACGCGGATCGGCCGGAGAAAACTAGCGCGAAGGCGGGCGTCTATGTCGAAAAGGGGAAATAAGGCCCCGCGTCGAGTGAAAAATACCTCAAAAAGAGGGCGTCGGAACGAGAGCCCCCAAGCGACCTGTGAAGGGCAAGCACCGCCTGAAAATTATCGAAAGATTGCGGGCACCGGACAGCGATGAAAGGCGTTCTTTCAACCAAAAGGGAGGGTTCGACTCAGAACCGCTAGCCCGCGCGATCTTCCAAATCAACGCTTCTCTGACGGATGTTCAAGGACGCGGAAAATTCTCTGTCTCTAATAAGGAAGAAAGAACCCTCGGCCGACGGGGTTGGGGGCGGGAATAGAGGAAATATTTTTTGAAGATCTGGCCATTGCGCTGACCAAGGCCCAGCTCCGCCGGGTCTCTATCGAGCTCGCGGAAGTGAAATAAGAGATCATTGGGAGCTTCTTAAGGGGATCTATTCCTCAAACCATCTCCTTAAACCTAAAAATCCAAGAGGAGTACGATGTAGGGTGCTTCTTTTTCTAGAGAAGGGAGTCAGCTTCTTCGACGACGCAAATGCGGCCTGCGGTTTGAAACCCCCACCCCCTGAAGGTTCCAGGAACCTTCACCCCCCTTCGGTTTTACCAACCCCCCCCCCCAACCGACAAAGAACTCGAGCGTCATCAGCCGCTCAAAAAAGCGGGAAGCGGCGGTAGACCGAAAAAAAGCGCGCCGACGTCGGTCAGCGAAAGGGGCCCAAAAAACCCCCCAAAGCGAGCGCGGCGTCCGAGGAGAAGGCTGGGGAAAGGCAGCGGGTAAAGGGAAAACGCTTTACACTCGGGCAAGGGGTTCCTCCGCGACCGAGCGCCGCGCCGCCGAGAGAATAAAAGATCGAGAGAGTGATCGGGAAAAAAAAGGGGGGCGCTTCTGAGAGAACTACCCCGGGCAGAAGAAAGACCCTCGCGAAACAAGCTGGGTCGTCAAACTAGTGGGAGGGAGCTACCTCTCGCAGAAGAGATGGCTTGGGAGTCGGCGCGGGAGGAGAACGAGAGGGGTGCTCCGCTGAGGGGATCGCCTACTTTACCATGCACAAGCTCGGCTGTCGATCGGTGAGCGCACGAGAAGATGCTGCCAGGTCGATCAGCTCTACGGGGGGGGAGGTGCCCGCCGCGGACTAGCGGAAAGAGTGACATGGGAAACGCGCCTGCTGGTGGTCGCGAAGAAAGACGTGTCGCGATCGTGAAAGACGGGTGTGAGCGCGGGGGGGAGATGAACTGAAAGGAACGGTCTTCCGGGGAAAAAAAGCGACCGGCGTCTGGGCAAAACGGTGTCGCTGAAGGGCAGGGAAAGGACTCTTCTGGAAATCCCCTTTCTTCCTGTTCCGGGCGTAGGTTTAAAACATTAATGGGAGGGGGGGGACCTACTATCCGAACTTTCCAATTTAACTCACCTTCAAGGGGGAAGGCTCGATACGAAATCGTCGGCCGCGTTTGCAGGGCGCGGCCGAACGTGCTTGGTGGGCCGCGATGTACCCGTAAAGGAAAAAACGACCTGTCTCGCTACCAGAGGACGCGGTCTACCTTTATTCTGAAAGCAGCCTCACGACCTACCGAGGGGAGGCGGAAATCTTGGGGAAAAAAAAAGCGTGTTCCTCGTGCCCCGGAGAAACGCTCGTTTGCGCGGGGGAGCGATAACAATCCCGCAAGAAAAAGGGGGTGTTCCTATTCTCCGAGGGGGGGGGAACGACCCTTGTCGCAAAGGAAGGGCGAGCCTCGGTCGCGGTCTCATCGCGCTCAAGACGACCTACTCGACAACGAAAAGCTTCTCTCAACAACAAAGGGGAGAGGCCGATCTCCGCTTGCTTCGGGAGGACCGCGGTGAGTCTGCGACCAGAGAAAGAAATAGCCGTTCAGAAGGGGGGAGCCACTTTTAGAAAAAAAAAAAATAGGCGCCTCTGACCCAAATAGGAAGAGCGTCGTCTGCGCCGAGCAGGCGCAAAAAGAGCGTGAAAAAAGGCCGCGGACACGAGCCCCGGTCGAAGGATCTTGCGGTAGGGTCGTGAGAGGAGGTCAGCATCAAAAAAGAGATCACCTGATTGTCGCAAGGTCGGGCGGTCTCGTCGTCAAGGAGCGGAACCCGCATGAGAAAAACAATCACGGACCCCGCGCACCCGCAGAGCAGAAACGCACGGAAGGAAGGGACGTCCGAAGCCTGCTATCTTCGGCAAACTTCCGGTTGTGGGAAAACAAAAAAACCAAAAAGGAAATCGTACGGTTCACAACTGAAAGGGCACTTTATGGGAATAATCGGGGGGACTTTTGAAACTCTTCCTCAGTAGGGGTTTCATCTAAGGAAAAGGTCGCGTTGATCAAGGAAAAAAAGTCACATAAAGCAGCCGTCGACACGTGAAGTAGACCAAAGAACTCTTAGGTCAAGAAAAAAAGAAAAACCTAACTACTCAAGGATCGCGGGGAAAAGCGGGGTCCCTCGAAAGGAAGGAAAGATATCTCGGAAAAAGGTGCGCATCTCTGGGGAAGCCTCTATCCTCTAGCTGAAGCATCCTTCCGGATCTCTTTCGACGCTGCGCGGAGGATCTACCTGCCCTAGAAGATTCGATCTACAAAGCTTTTTCCCGTAGGGCAAAGGCAAAGCGGGAAAGTTTCGTGGGAGGAAATCAGCAGCGTAACCGAGAAAAGACTCCCACCCAGAATCTGCGAGGTAGAAAGACCCCTCCGGGTGAAAAAAAACATCTTCTCGTGGGATCGAACAGGAGGGGATCCCGCGAAAGAAAGCGTCTATCGAGGAGAAGAGGTCACCAAAAAGCCGATCAAAAAAAAGAAGGGAGTCGCGGACATCGCTGAAACGGCGCTCGGAACTGCGGAGGAACAAACAGGGAACGATGTATCTGGGCAAGAATCCCAGGATGCCGCGGAACCTTCACTGGGGGCCGCCGAAGGGGGGCAGTTCCTGGTTAGAAAAGACGCTTACCGAAGAGCGGCGGGCGTCATCCAACCGAGAGTCCAGGGGAGGAAGGAGTCGCGAGGGAGCGCGAGGCAGTATGCTGTCACGCAGCGCAACTTCCTGCCTCGCTCGGGGGTCCAGCTCCGCCACCTAACTTCTCTCGAGGAAGTTCAACGCATCCATCGACCGAGGGGAACCGTACATTTCACTCGCCGAGGAAGGTCCTCTCTTATCCTCACTTCCGAGAGCTGAGAACGGAACGATCTTGCAAGGAAAGTGCGCTCTTTCATAAAAAGGGAGAGCCAAGTGCTGAACCGAGGTGCAGCGGGAGCCCCTGATGGGTTAATCCCGAAGGAAAAAACTCATCTCCTATTGTCATGATTAGGTATCTCCTGGAAGGTTCTCTCTCTTACGAAAAAAAGCGCCTCGTGCGCTCTGCAGCGGGGCAGAGTCGACGCGAGACGTAGGGTGGAAAGAAAGAAGAGTCGACCAAGCAGAGAAGACGCGAGTTCGATCCGCGGTGCCCCCCTGGACGGGTCGATCAGCATGCTCAGGAAGCGACCAGCCAGTGGGAAAGTGGCAAGTCGCGCGGGGGACGGAGAAGCCGACTACCGAAGGAGGACAGCTTTGATTAAGCTGAACGGGCAGACTGGCGGGAAGCTGCTCTAAGGGAGCGGAAAGGGTTTTCGACATAGAACAAAAAGAGATCTCTCGGAAAAATTGAACTAGAACCTTTTGGAAAAAAAGCCTTTTTCTCGAAGCTCCCTCCCGTTCAGCGGGGGTGACCCTCTCCCGAGGACGAACGGCCAGCCGGAAACAAACGAGAGAGGAAAATGCGTCGTCGTCGAAGAGAACCTTCGAGGCGCTCCGGGAACCAGCCAGGAAACCTAGGAAGAGGCGCCCGGCGTCGCGGCGCGGAGCAAAACGAGCGGAGGACCAGCTCCGGTAGGCCTCAAGAAACGTCACGAGCGGGGCACAAAAACATCCCCAGCGAAAACCAGGCCTCTGTCACAAAAAGAGGGGGCACCTTCCTCTCCTAAGCACTTCTCAGAAGAGAGGGGGAGTCCTTCTCGGGTAAAGACGTTCTTCTTAAATAACAGCTAGCGACTGGCGTTGAAAGAGAATATCTTCAGAGTTCTCTCGCGCGACGAGCAGGGTCGGGGTCGAATTCGAGGATTCTGCTCCGAACTAGCTCGACCCTCTGGGGGAGAAGGGAGTCTCTTCGGGGAGAGGGTTTTCTCAAAAGGGCCACCTCATCCTGGAGGAAAGAAGGTCCTCCGGATCTTCGAGTCCTGGAGGATCGGAAAAACTCCTCTTGGAAAACCTTCGGTCCTCCTCCAAAAACCACTTTTATAAAGAGCTCAACAACACAACTTATAAGGAGGAGATCCATTACCGGATAGTTTAGCTTCGGGGAAATCGGCCGAACCTCTGGGGGAATTCTCCGAATGTAGGTTGAAAGGCCTTTCGGGGATCTCCATTAGGAGGACCTTTCCCTGGACCACGGAAGGGTGTAGCATCCTCTCCATATCGGGGAGCTTTTTCAAAGGGGGGAAAGCGTTTAAACTCCTTGAGACAAAGACTGCAAAAGAACTTCTCTGGTGTACTCTCTAAGGGGCTCTCTAACCGAAAATACCGGCGGGAGAAAAACCGTTTTGGAAAAGCGGCCTACGTTAGGAACGTACTACGGGGTCAGGGGTGAGGGTGCTGGAAGGGTCCGGGGGGCCTTCTCAACTCGGTGAGCGGGGAGGGGATTGCGCTGGAATATAGCTCGTGCCGGTTGGAGGGAAGGCCTACCGGGACGGGAACGCAAAAAGCGCGTTCGGACAAAGACCGCAAGGCGAGTAGAGGCCGAGAAAGTGCTCGCCAGAAAGTTAGGAGGCGCGCTGTATGGGGGAGGGAGGTCCTACTACGACGATGGCTGGCTAAAGAGGGCCGGCGAAGGGGGGGAGGGGAAGCTTTAGGGAACACTTCCATGAGCGCTTCTGCGCCACATAAGATAAAAAGCGGAAAGGAAGATTCCTGCCAAGCGCCTAGCGGATTCGGAAAAGAATCCGAGCCGGACGCAGGAAGGCTGCCGTTCAGGATCCAAAGGTCGGCAAGAGAGTCTTCCCCGAGAGAGCGCCTCCCCGGCAAAGTCGGGCACCTCGGACGGGGAAAAGGGAAAAGACCCTTCTTCGTATTGGGGGGAGAGAGACTCCCCACGCTGTTCGCGGTCAAGGGGAAATAAAAAAAAAAACCCGCCGGGAAGGAGAGCTCTGCGCTGCTGAAGGAAGCGCTGTTCGGCGCCGCGTACGTGCGAAAGAAAGAAGGGCCGGAAAAAGCCGGGTGGGGTCTTTCTTAATCTAGGGAGAAGAAACATCAGTCGGAAGAAAAACGCTGCACCTCCGGGCGAGGGGGCATCAGCCCTGGGGAGAGAGGGAGACTATCACTCTCTCTGAAGTGATGAGAGCAGTGATCCAGCTCAACCTGCTCGAGGCAAAGGAGAAAAACCGACTCGGCGCTTTATGGAAGAAAAAAAAAGGGAGGTCGATGATTCGCTGGAAAAATCGGCTCGGAGGAGAACGCTCCCTCTCTTGAGGGCGCTTCCTCTCTTAAGAGTTTACATCATCTGCAAAAGCGTCATCATCCGGCAGCACCTACTCCATGTCCTGGAAAGGACGCGGCTTACTCCCGGAAGGGGTCAGGTCGTGCGGAGGGAAGCGAGGCCGCGATGATCCGGAGGAGGGAAGGGGGACATCGATTTACAGGGATGTTTGAAGCCAGACTCTTTTACAAAAATGTCCAGGGCAAAAAGCCTCGCGAGAGCGCCGCTCCTCCGAGAAGAGGTCCTCGACGAAGAGCGGCGGCGGGGTGACGGGGCGAAGGCTGACGGAACCCGACGGAGGGAGGGGAAAAAGGTTCGAAGCGTCCCATAGGCGCCCGGAAAGCTGGTGGAAGCAGCGGGCTGCGCTACCGAGAAATTCTTTCTTTCGTGGAGCGGTCGCTGGAGGGGACGACCTCACCTGGTGAGAAGGAGGACGCCTATCTCCGACTTACCAGCGTCCGAGAAAGCCTCGGGCTGTCTAAACAGCGTTCTCTGCACGAAAGTCCTCTCCTCTTTAGAAAAGAGGGCTCCCCTCTCCGAATCCCTGCTCAAAGATCTCTCTTGAGGGGGGAAGAAGAGACTACTCTCGGCTGGGGGGGGGGGGGAAAACGCTTCTTCTTGAGTCGTGACCTAGGGTGTGTCAAGCGGGGCCGTAAAAGAAAGACTGTCTTACTTTCGAATCGCCTCTGATGGGAGACGACCGTCGTGGAACCGGAGGATTTTCTGGGAAAAAACTCTTGACTCATCTTGAAAAAGGCGCTCGACCATAAGCGACTGTTCCGGGAAAAAGACGGGGTTGAAAGGACACCAAAGGATCGTGGGGCTGACCGAAGGGCAGACCGGACGTAAGGCGAAAAAGGTCCGAACTGAAGTGCTCTCACTACGGCGCCGCGTGAGGGGGTTCGGGAACGTGCTTGGTGAGTACGGCCGCTGCTGGCGGGGAGGAAAGAGACCGCCGACCTGTCGAAAAAAAGGACTCGGCGACCGGGATGAGCAGGCAACTAAAGGAAAAGAAGGATGCCGCCTACTCCCGTAAGGAAGCGACGCGTTTCCTCTTGCCAAAGGCGCGGACCCCTCGAGGCCAGTATCGCGCGACAACGAGGGGGGGGGTGGCGCCGTCTTTGGGGGAGGGTCGCCGCTCGGACCTGGAAAGCCCGGTGCTGACCGGCGGCTCGGGAAAGATCGCAGAGATAGCGCTCACAGCGGGAGGAGGGGAAGCGGCTCTTCCTCTAAGAGAAAGAGGAGTAAAAGAGAGATATCAAGGGCGTCGATTAGGTCGCCCGAGGGGATACGAAGCTAGCTCGCAAGGGGGGTGCTGCCTTTCTCCACTGGGGAGGAGAAAAATCGGCGCCTCTTACCAAAAGCCGGGATCGCGTCTCTGCGAAGGAAAAACGCCAGCGCGTTCAAGGGAGGCGGACACTTCCTTCTCGGCCGATCTTTCGAAAACTGCGGTAGTGACAACTCATCATCCAAGAGAGACTCGATCAAAAAAAAACAGGTCGTCGTTCTCGGGACGCCATCAGGGCCAGGACTGAGGGCCGCTCCCACGCTTCTTCAGGAAAACTCTAGCAGTACGAGAAATTTTCTTTGGAAAAAAGACGGACCGAAAAGGCCGTCAGCCCCAACGCTTGACGGTTGTGGGGAGGAACCAAAGAAAGGAACCGCGACTAGGGCCGCACGGGGATGGGGAGCTTAAGGGGAAAAGTCCCTCGGTAAAGAGCTTACACAGGTGACAGGAGGGGAGAAAAACTTTCTCGTGAAGTGCCTGCTCTTCGCTTCATCCCAAGCCTCGGAAACCTTGCAAAAAGAAAAACATCCCGTCAAGCCCGCGGGAGAACGACGCCCAGGGAGACCACGGAGGAATCCGAAGCGGGGAGACCAAGATCGCTCCGCAAGGAACGCGCGGGCAACGAGCGCGAAGGGTCCGCTGCATAAAGGGCGCTTCTTTAATCCCGTCTGGGAACCCTTCTTGTAACGAAGGATTACGCAAAAAAAACTTCTTCTCCTCGCTTCAGAGGCAGTGCGCACCTCTTAAGCGAAAACCGATCACGACTAAAGGAACCCGCTTCTTGGAGAGGGGGTATCTCATTAAAAGGGAAAGACCAGCGGCTCGTGCCGGCGAGAGGGGGATCGATAACAGGGGAAGAACGCTTTCTCCGAGGAGAACTTGAACCGCGGAAGACGACGTCGAGAGGGGGGGAAAGGAGCTGCCATATAGGGGGCGCTAGAAGTGAGCGCGGAAGGTCTTAAAGAGTTAAAAGACGGAGGGAAACTCCCCTTACATCGATGAAAAAAATCCACTGACGACGAGGAACCGCGCGAAAGGGTAGTTCTCCGCACGACGAGAAGGTCCTCAGAGCGGGTAAAAAAAGGTCTACCGCAGCCAAAGTCAGGGTAAAGGAGAGTCTGACGCGCGAGGGAGTGCATATACACCGCGCAAGATCGGACAGCCTGAAAGCTTGGAGGCGTCGCAAATCCGCCGCCGAAGAAGAGGCCAGCGCATAAAGAGGAATCTACTACGAGCTCGGGGCCGTACATCACTCGCAGTGGGAAAGCGATTGGAAAAGGAGAAAGAGCCATTATCGAGTATTTATCAGCGATCTTGGACGGCCTGGGGAAGCTTGAGAGGAGAGGCTCTTCCAAAGGGGAGAGGCCTCCCATTAGAACAACATGGGCCGAGAGAATGGGTTGGAGAAAAATATTTAAAAAAGGGAAGCCCTACCCACAAAAACTTCGCCTAGGGAGAGGTACTTCCTTCGCGAATGCTCCCTTACGGAAAAGAAAGGCTCCGCGGGAATCTTCATCATCTGGGGGATCCGCTTGCCCCTCTGCGAGCTGGGGGCAGCGTATGCGTCGAAAAAAATCCGAACATCAGAAGGCTGAAGGTGCCCTCCATAAAAAAGGTCGATCAGGGTTGCTTCCGGGAATGACCATCAGGGTCAAAAACGACCACAGGAAGGGACAGTTCGCTGGGAAAACGACGAGCGCTCAAGCGCGTGGAGAAGCCTGAGTCATCGAGAAAGGAAAGGATTCAGTCGTGAGGATCCGTTGAAAAGCCGCCAATTCGGCGAAATCGGGGAGAGCCTGCCGAGAAAACCTTCGCCGTCTCCGAACAGGCGCCGCCTGAAGGGCCATAAAAAGGCCCGCCCCTCGCTAAAAAAACGGCTTTCCCAAAGTTCTCCCCAAATAAAAAAAAAAGATTCTTCCGGAGGGGGAGAAGGGACCGCTCATCACCTTCAATCCGGGCTTTGGAAGGAGCATGGAATCCTCCACGGCCTCTTACAGAAGGAGCGGCTCTTTTAAGAAAATCCCGTCTGCCAGCAAGAAAAAATCGGGATCCGCCTCAAACACCGGCAAGTCACAAGCCCCTCCTCTCCCAGAAAAGAACGAACTCTCACAATCAGCGAGTGGAGGCCGAGGGGCCGGCCTCAAGCACGGTCGAAGAAAGAAGGAGTACCGGAGGGAACGAAGGGGCTCCGGACTCTCCCAACAGGACTTCAGAGGGGCGAGCGGAGGCGCGCGGAGTCCATAAGCAGGTCGAAGGACGCACAGCGTTGCGCGCGAGAGGAGGAGCCGCTTCCTCGGTCTGAACTTTCTGTGCAACCGAAGTCCTCCGGAAAGAGACCTCTATCCGTGATGACCGTCGTCGAAACTCGGAAGAGAGCACTCCCTCAGGGACGGCAGAGGAGGCACCTCCCCTTCAAGCCTTTCTAGAAAGGGCTTCTTCCCCTCTCTCAGTCCTGCTCCGGGAAACAAACCTCTGAAACCCCAGAGGTGCGCCTAACGACCTTACGGACAAGTCTCCCTCTAGGCCCTCTTCTTTCACGCCACCCTCCCGCCAGAGAGAAATGCCAGGAATCTCTCAAATAGGTACCGGCGCAGCAAGGGAACCTAAAAGGCTCCCGCCGCGCTAGGGGGGGGGAAAACTATCGCTACTCGAGAGACCGCCGGAGAACTGTGGAGTACTGCCGAAGAAGACGTTTGAAGCTTCTATCAGTGATACCGGGGAAGAAGGGGGCTAGTCCGGCTGCAAGCACTCTCTTGACCGAGTTCGTGCTTTCGAGGGGGGGAAATCAGTGGCGCTCGAGAGGAAGGTTGGCGACATCAACTAGGGGAAAGGTCCGAGCTTGGACCGACGGAACGTTCTTAATACGCGCAGGAAGAGGAGATTACTATTCCGAAGTTGCTGCCAGCCCAGAGAGACGGGGGGGCCGAAGGTTCCGCATCTTCGAGGAAACTCGCGCGAGGTTTTGGGGCGATGGGAAGGGTCCTCATTCTCTTCTGGGGGGTTAATTTGCAAGCCTCCTTGCGAATCTCTTGAGATCCCCTGTTTCAGAGGTTCTCTCCGGAGAAAAACGACTCTTCCTAAAAAAGTTCTATGTCGCCAAAAGGATCAAGAAGTCGGCGAGAGGCGCGCTTCAGGAAGGACCTCGGAAAAATGGGCGGCAAGAAGCTCAGGAAGGCCCCGAGGAAAAAAAAGAATTCACTGAGAAGCGGTCAACCTTCTGGTAGGACGGCACGCCCGCTCCTGAATAGGGAAACACCGCGGGGAGGGGGAGGGAACTGCGGCTTTTAGGGAGCCGCCTGTGAGAGAGGTCCACACGCAAGAAGCGGATCGCGAAGGAAAAGAGAAAGATGCCTCTGCTCTCGCAAGAACGGCGCGTACGGCTTCGCAAGGGAAAGAGGCCTTACCTCGGCGACAGGGGAGGATAGGGCGGGGGGGCCACATCAGGGAGCGGCCAGGCGCTGCACCCTCGGGAGGGGAAAATGCCGCGCATACGGGAAAGGCGGCGGCCTTATTCGTGGAATGATCCATCGTCGGACTTTAGAGAGGACCATCGCTGAAACCAATGCGAAGTAAAAAACAAAAAAAAAAAAAAAAAAAAAAAAAGGCGAGGAAGCGCGGCTGTTTAGGAGCGGCGGAGGTCATCGGAACCTAGTGAACTTCGCTCGAGAGGGAAAAGGGAGGCGGTTACCGCATCGGGAAAGCGCTGATAGACTCGGAACCCGGGAAGCGGAGGAAAAGACGCGGCTGACTCAAGAAGCTACGGGGGCGGGCACGAACGCAAAGAAAAAAGAGAGCGGCGAAGCGGGAGGGCAAAGTGACGGTGCGGAGAGCAAGGGAGTGGGGGAACCCAGACGCTTTACAAAAGCGAGGGACAGTTTGTGGAAAAGGCGCACACGGCCGATCGCCGAAAGCTGTCCGGACGAACGTCGAAATCGTCGGAGGAGGGGGGGGAAGAGCGCTCGACGCGGGCGGAAAGGGACGTCGCCCTTTTCGAAAGCCGCACGGCAACAAACCGTCACGCAGCTGCTCTAAAAAGCTTTTCGTTCTTTCTTTTTAGAGGCGCGCCTTCTGAACCTAATGTTTCTAAAAAAAGGAAGAGGCTTTCCCCGATCGCCAGGGAAGCGCGCGTCGATCTCCGGGGGCTGTCGATAAAAAAAGGGGACTCTTGGAGGAAAAGGATTCTGCCGAGATCCTCGCGATCTAGGAGAGATCGACGGAATCTGCTTCGCGAGAAAAGGAGGGGACTGCCAGCTCGAGGGAAAAAGGAGGCTTGTGGTCGCGATCACGCTCGTCGGAGATCTGTGACTGGTGGGGGGAAAAGCCCGTGCACGTTAGGAGTGACTGTCGAGAAACGGTCGCAATGCAACGCGACAAAGGGCCCGGAGCTCGAAAGAAGGGCGGCAGAAAGCTGGTCCTTGACTCCGCCAGCCGTGCGGCGTGAAAAGGTTCCGGCGAAGCGCTGGTTGCCTGCCACAGGGAAATCGGGGGGGTCTGACCGAAAAAAAAACGGGCCTTGAAAGACCGCGCCCGCACTGATGCTTCGATACGCTCAGAAAGCATTGTGCCGCTGTTGGGGCGGAAGGGGGGGGGGGTCTTAAGGAGGAAGGCTGGCACTACCGCCGACCTGTCTCGCCGAAAAACCGGGGAAAATGCCTGACCGGGAAAAACGACCTCCCGCAAGATGGAGAAGCGTGTCTGGGGGGCGCGACGGAAAAAAAAAACCTCGTTACCTCGCGGACCAAAAGAAGAGGGCTCGGCGCAGAAAGAAAAAGCTTGCGGCGCCGCGTAAGCCTGGTCGCGCGCTCGGGGAGGAAAGGGGAGTCCTTCAGCCCGGGGAAGAGACGTCGCGGTCTCTCACGAGAAAGGAGACCTACTCGACCCCGCACGCGGAAATATAAACAAAAGAATAGGATGAGGAAAGAAAAGAGGAAAGCCGCCGTGTCTTCGGTTAGGAGAAAAGCGGTGATCTCTATCGAGGGCGACGCGAGCTAGGGGAAGCCACGGGTCAGGGAAAAGGACAATCTCGGCGCCTCGGAAAAAAGGCGGATCGGCGAAAGGGGGCGTCCGCGCCAACGAGAGGAACGAACCGCGTACACGAAGGAGACGAAAGCTGTCGACGGAAAAAACTTGCGTTAGTGAGCTTTGCCTCCGAAAAAACGGGAGACGCGGGAAAAAAAAAAAAAAAAAGAAAACCTGATTGTCAAAAAGCACAGTTCGGAAGGGGGTCATCAGTCGCCAGCAGAAGCAAAGCATACGAACCAAAAAAGGAGGACCCAGTTTCACCCGCCAAAGGAAGAGCTTCCCTCTAGAGCGACGTCGGAATGTACAAGAGAAAGGTCCTGTCTGATCGGAGAAAGAAAACCGCCCTTCCTTTGTGAAGCGAACACAAAGAGAACGAAAAAGAACGTGAAGAGTGGTCGATCGCCGAAAGGACCAGATGCCGTCAAAGAAAGCGACACCGGGGAGAAAAAACGAAGGGAGGGGGTTGATCACGGAAACGGCGACCTTCATGCAGAAAAGCCCGTCGACACGGGAGCTCCCTACGAAAAAAAGGCACGATCCGCGCACAGGGGAGAGTTTCCGAGACGACCATACTCTATCTGGGGGAGGGGGGGAGAGGGCTCCTCCTATCCCTTCGGGGGAAAGTCACCATCTCTAGAGTTATCTATCGCCATCATCCCGGGAATCTCTCTCGAGGCGCATCAAGGCGACAGCCTAGCTTGGAGACGCCGCGGGGGTCCCAAGGCACGAACAGGCAGAGGACATTTTCGGGGAGCATCAGCAGCGACCCCTCGCGACATCCCAAAAAAAGACCGCTTCTTGAGAAGCCGTGCACGATCTGGGGGAACGTGGTGGCTCGAGGACGCTAAGGCTAACCGAGGATTTTCTCCTCGAGGGAGTCGACTGCAACTAACCCCGTAAAAAAGAACTACGGCAGAGAAAAGAGGGGCGAATCTGCAACGCGGGGCAGGAACAAACGGAAAGGGGTAAAGCGTTTGCCTGTAGGAAAGGAGATGCCAGCCGCACCGTCCACGAAGGCGGGACGAGCGCTCGCGTTGCGTGCAGAAAAGGGAGGCTCCTCACTACTCTGACAGTTTTGAGCTCTCGCTTCGTTTCTACAAGAAGCTCCTCTTCACCAGGGGGAAAAATTCTTAGCCGTCGCTGAGGGAAGAAGTTTCGGTCAAGCGCAGGCGCCTATCGAAACGGACTTGAGCGCGTTCGAAAAATCCTCCTCCGAAGACAGAAACCAGCTCATCATCTACCTGCGAGAGTTGGGGCCAGGACATCACTCTCACGGAGAAGGGTTCTCTCGGGGAAGGAGATAGCTCAAGTAGGATCATGCTCGCCGAGAAACTGCCGCGAGGAGGACTCTATCTTCGAAGGGGGCCTGAGCAAAAAGGATCCCTAGGTTGACAAAAGCGCCTGGTTGGACAATATTTAAAGGACCCGCCCGACCCACAAACGAGTTTTCATGCCGAGAAGATGCGAAAAGGAGACTTTCTCGGGGGAAGATCCTCCTAACAAGACGGGAAGGCAGAACTTTCATCTCTCTGAAAACGATCTTTTTTACAAAAGTTCTTCGAACAGGAGGAAAAACTTTAACCTCCTAACATTCCGAGGGAATTCGAAGTGCCTCCATACTCAGAGAGCGCCGCGTGGGAAAAAGACCAGCAGGTTGCACCAGCAGTCTCAGGGGATCGTTCCG
>Ga0179591_1313362_pt1 | contig 16664 bp, 17 predicted proteins | sample CZOMad2_1_08_16f_FD_182891 | JGI IMG/M metagenome (GOLD analysis project Ga0179591, IMG submission 182891) | Vadose zone soil fungal communities from Angelo Coast Range Reserve, California, USA - CZOMad2_1_08_16fungal (PacBio error correction) | ecosystem: Environmental > Terrestrial > Soil >...
AAAGAAGACCTACGTAAAAGGGGTCATTTAAACATCTCTCACTCGAATGCAACGAACAGAAGCATCCTAGGAAAAAAAAGACCGGAGGTTTTCTATTCAGATAGACAGAAGTAACAACCACGTGCGTAAGGGTGGAAAAGGAGCATTTAGACTTACTCTGAAGGGAAAAGTCGACTCCATCAATTGACCAGGGGGTCTATTGGAGTGATAATTTAAGAAGCCCGAGGTGGGCCGACCGATTCCCCCGACCGAGAAAGAAGTGGTCAGGCGCTATCCAACTGCACTAGCAAGACACGTTGTATTCATAAAAGGGGGGAAGAGTATAGGAAATTCACATCGGACGCGGAACCGTAGGACTGTGAGGAAGGGAAAAGAAGGACGTCGTCGTTCCGAACACGCATCAGGGAAAAGGAGGAACTAAGGAAGGAAAGGTATTCTGTATGCCACTCAAGGAAGGGAGATGGGGGGAAACACTCTGAAAACGAGATATGGCGAGGAGCTCGGCTTGTTGGAAAAGAGGTGTGGTAGGGTAAAAAAGTCCGAGGATTGCGGAAAAAGGCCGAGGAGTCCGGGGATAGAAAGGAGAGTAAGCTCTCATCGATCTAATGGCATCAGGGAAAAACGTGCTGGCCACTTTCTACGACCTAAGGAAGGACATGAGGATCATCCAACTCTCGAGACCTATATAAAAGAGTCAGAGGGGGCTAAGACTCAGGGAGATTGTCTCAAAAAAGAAGAAACGCGGTCTTCTACTACCAACTTACAGAGGAAATCTTTCCGTTACAGCTTCTCGCAATTGGGTTTCGCAGAGAACGAATCCTTCGGAGAAGGTACTTCGAACAATGACGAGAGAGAGGAAGGTTAACAAGATTGAACCATCAAGCGACGGGCAGAGTTTCCAAAGAAGAGACTCAAACTTTCAGGAGTAGATAAACGATAGTAGAGTGTACGAGTACTCTCCTTCCCAAAAGGTGAGGTGAATGATTCTTAGGAATACCTGGGGGAAGTCGAAGAAATGGACTGACCTGGCAAGGATAATCAGGATAGGTGTTATAAACTCAAACAATCAGATGAACTTGATGGACTCCGCGTCCGAGTCAGCATCTCAGGGAGGAGGAGTACAAAAAGGAAAACTAATCGTTTGCGGACAGAAGTAATGAAGACAGTGTGATGTAGTAATGCGCCTGACAGAACAAAGAGGAAGGTTGTAGATGTTGGAAGAACGTTGGCCTTCGGAGGGAGGCAGGAAAGCGTCAAAGGGAATTAGAAAGAAAGACAATCACTGATCTGTCTCTCTCAGAAAGGGAAGTCACTCGTTTCAAATTCACCGGCCGAGAATATAGAAACACAAAAAGAGGATTAGGATGAAAAGAGAAGAGATTGAAAACAAAGAAGAAAAAAGGACTTGACCAATTAAAATGGAGGGGGTCGGAAAGAGGAATGTGCCTGTTATCTGAAACATGGCCGTTAACTAACTGGGGCGGAAGGAGAGGCAGACTCCACTTACTCGGGGAAAGTGCCGAACCAAACCGTTCGGGAATGGGAACGCCGGCACTTAACCGAAGGCGACCGTAGTATAAAGGAACAAATGGGGAGCAAAAGGGGTAGAAAGCTGGTAAGTGCGTAAAAGCCAGGCTCTCTACGAAAAGATGCTTCCTCTTAATCAGAAGGTCGCCTTGAGGGAGATATCTAAAACTATCGAAGGAGGGGAAGGAGGCCATCCGGAAGGAAGAAATGTGTTATAAGCCAAGGAAAAACCAATGTCGTCAGAAATCAGTTCATCACGAAGAGGCAAAAGCAGCGACGGAGAGGTCATAGAACCTAATCGACGAGAAAAGCTCCTCTTACGGGGGCGTCCGGAAAAAGTGCTTCTGGGAATGTGGGAGCATGAGTGATCTGCGAAGGCGCGTCTCTGAGGCGACTTTCACTCACGGACGGCTGTGCGCTTGGACTGAACAGGAGAGAAAAAGAGAAAAGAGTATCTGGGTTGTTTGTGGGGGGAAACCGACGAAGAAAAGACTTGTGGGGGAGAGGCCAGCCAAAAGAAGCAGACGAAAAAAAGGAAGAAGAGAGAAGGAGGGGGGGGGGGGGGAGAGTAAAGAGGGATATGGGGGGGCGAGGCCGAGCTTTCCAGAGGGAGGGAAGCATCCTCGACTCTTCGGCAGAAGAGACTGAGCTCTTAAGTAGAGAAAGCGAGAAAAGACTAGCGGCGTACTCAGTGCGAAGGAAAAGATAGGAAGCAAAAAACCCCGAAAACACCAAAAACAACAAAAGAAAGCGGACAGACCCTCTCGCGTTTCTTGGGTAGAAGTGGTTCAATTCGTCTTTACCTACGGAAAAAAGACAGGAAGATCAGGCCTACCAGCCGGAGGAGGAAGAATGAACCGCTCATAGAAAACAGAAGGTCAAAGCTTAAGGGAAGTCCGAAAAGTCTATAAGGAGCGAATCTCGGGGCCAGAGAAGATGAGCACCTCTAAAAAGAACAACTGAAACGAGGGCACTGGTCTAGCATAAGAACGAAACGTTTCAGGGGAATTTCTTAAAAAAAAGGGGCGGTCTTTCAATTCGGAAGAAATAATTTAGGAAATCACAGTTAGAGAGACTAGGGGACGAAGAGAAGAGTAAATGCGAGATGACGGGTGAACCAACCTCCGAGGGTGGTACTTGAGCTGGGATAGAAAGGAAGAAAGAGGAATGCGTCTTGTCTTATCTCGAGAGTTACCTCTCGAGTGGTGGAGGTTTCAGATATGTAAACTAAGATGACGGGGAACGGTTCGACCGCACTTCAAAGACAAGGAGGTATGAAGGAAAAGCCGTCATCCATCCGGAATACCTCATTGAAGATCGAAAACTAGAGGAAAATAGCCGAGTAAGTCCAGTCTATAGAGACTCAGGAAAACTCTTGACTGAGGGGGGGAACTCATAGTCCAAAAAGAAGGAAGTTTCCCCTCATCGGAGAAACTGGAGGGGAACTAGAAGTCCCGCCAGAAGTTTGCTAAAGAGGAATGGAGATTGAAAGAAGTCAGTTTGAGTTTTGGGAAAAGTTCCCCCCCAGCCCTCTAAATGCCATCTGAAGAAGGCTCGGTTAGTGGGAAGAATCTGGGTAGGGGCGGATACGTTATCGAAGGAAAAAAGCCGCTCCTTCATGCCTTTGGAAGGGTTTCCAAGCGAGATGTGGAAGAGAACGAAGAACCTCGGATGACGTCCGAGGCATGGTAGAAGTTTCTTCAAGGAACTTGGGCGCACAGCACCCGGGGACCGCGAAACGCCAATGGAGAACCAGACAGAGAGGCGAGGAAAAGAGAGAAAGGTTTTTCGTGGCCAGTACGGGAGAGAAAGGTCCGTCAAGAAGCGCACGCGAGAGGCAGGGGGCTGCACGAGTCTAGTCCGCTCTAGAAGCATCCAAGGTCGAGAAGTCTTTCCAACGATAAACCGCCACCGCACGGACTAGGCGAGAACCGCGGAAGAGACCACTTCCTCGCAACCTGAAGGGCACTAACGCTTAGGCGAGGGAGATTTAATAATGTCGAAACAAAAAAAGACAGGAATTGCATAAGAAACAAAAGGAACACAGATCAAGGCCGACAGCAAGTGTGTTGGACTAACCTAGCACAAGCCGTCGTCGGTTAATTTCGAAAGAAAGACGAGTTCGCGAATGGGTGGGGCAGCATCAAGAAAAAGAAAGAAGAATCGGGGGGAAAAAGCCGGATCACGAAACCGTTCAAGAGAGACAAGCAGCTTTCAGATGAAGAGGACTCTCCGTGTCTCCGATGGAAAAGATTAAGGAGCTTTAGGAAGAAACCTGTAAGGCGATCCTCGGACAGGGTTTTCCTTGCAGATCGTCACAGAAGCCACGGCGACTGGTCTTACGAAGAAAAAACGGCGAAAACGAGGATTCAAGACAACCCCTCGGGGGGGAAAAAAGAAAAACCGGGCAGAACAGGGTCGAACTTCAAGAGCAGGGCATCAATTGTGGGGGGGGGTGGGGTTACTTGCTAAAACAAAAGGGTCGAGGGAGAAAAGCCGAAGTTACGGAGGAACATTGTCACTCTGAAAGGGGGGGGGTCGTCATCTTTGATCAGGTGAGAGGAGGGAGGATTCAACGGTGAATCTGACGAAAGAGTAACAGAAACGGGCCAGCCCGGTCTTAATAAAAGGAGAATCACTTGTCGATAGCGCAGAGAGAATTCCTTCATCACTCGGGGTCACGAGGGGAAAGATCTCAGAAAGAAAAAAACGGAGGAGAAAGAGAGTTGATAGGGGGAAGGAGCAGGTACCGTGAAGGAATGCATCTAGGGAGGGAGGGCACAGATTGTTTTAAAGACTTTTAGAAAGGGAAAGGTGAACTACTTCGGGAAATCGGGCTCGCAAAAAAGCCGCAAAAACGAAAGCCAAAAGGAGTAAAAAGGGAAAAAAGGTTACGAGTGTCATACGACGGCAACGTGAAAAATTCGTCCAGAGGAAAAAGGCCCAAGGATGGAGTTCATCAACTGGGGACATTCTCAGGGTCTTCTGGAATCCGAGGCCTATGGGACGGAGCGAGAAAGGTTGCGAAGTTGTCTTTTAAAAGGATGGGGGTCGCTAAACGAAAGAAGGGAACATGAAAAAATTGCCGAGCAGGACAAAAAAACCATGTAGGGGAGTTCCGCAAGAAGGGGGGCATAAAGAAGAATTAACACGCGCCTCACCTAGGCGGATATAGTCGCAACCGACTTAGATGAGTTAGACTCCGCGGTAAGGGGCAGATACTTTTGGAAACCGAGTTCCAAGTATGACAATCGCTTATGGCTTGATCCTGAAGTCCAGATAAGAAGTCAGCGGCATGGTCTACTTGAGAGAAGAAAGGAGGCTAATGGAAAAAAAATTCTAGACAGAAAAAGAGTTGTTGTTGTAGTATCGACGAAGGCAACTGTTTTGAGTAAAAAAGAAGCTAACCCTGGGAAGACGAAGAACACGGCGTTAGAAATAGGTCGCGAGTAATCTGGGGGGGATTGGCTTCGCTGTTCACGAAACTTGACGGGGATAAGGGGGGGCATCATAAGACGGCGGACATGAGTAGATGATAGCGATGTCCGATCAATCTAGCCAATCACGGAATCCAGCGCTCTTACTGGAGGGTCGAACTAGGCCCTCCCAAAACAGACAACAGCAGAGCAGAGGAACTGAACTCGCCGTTCTGGGCGCAAAGGCACGAACTATATGCGGGAGCGAAAGACGCAATCCGATAATCCGGAGAACCAAGAAAAGTCGGACGACCGGCAGGGGCGATGAAACCCATACAAAAACGTAATCCTTCTGTCTCCAGACCACTGATAGAAGAGGGAGCTCGCTTCGATTTGTCATGATCGACCTCCTGCCTAAAACACCGAACCGGACCCTAGATGGCAAGATGGGATATCGCCGCACCTTAATCAGTTTGAATCTGGACGAAATCACTGGGATTACAAAATTAACAACCATCGCTCATCTTATGCTCGGGAAGGCTGCGCTAGGGGAAAAAAGAAAACCATGTGTCGCGTAGACTTTTTCAAAGAGACCCATGTGGGTGTACTATGACCCTAATCCTCAGGGTATTGGACGTATCGCTAGAAGAAGAGTACGGAGGAGTTCGTTGCTAAGTCAGTCTAACGGAAAAAACGTTCCCGGATGGCGACTGGGGAGGTCGATCAACACAACAAACGTAGGACAAGGAAGAGAAATCCTCCATAGGCAGTAAGAAGAAGGTACACTTCATGCAACTAACAAGAAGGAGTAAATCCTCTCATCACGGAAGCGGGAGTCGGGGAGAGGGAAAAAGAAGGCCGCAAAACAAAAGGGCGGAAATGTAGCACGGGAAAACGTCTCCGCAAGCAGTTCGAGAAACAGAGAATTTAAAAACGCGGGTGATTTGTGAGGGAAGGGGAAAAACCAACCTCCCCTCTACGTAAGCATAGAGGTTCCGTGTCTGTTAGAGAACAGTTTGGAGAGAGGGAATCGAGACAAAACAGAAGGGAAAAGGATCCTTTTTATATGACTGACAGGGGAACCCTTCTCTTGTGCCCGGATTCCAGGGAAAGAGAACGGGTTCGGCCGATGAGGAGAGAAGACCTGGAGGATAAGGGTAATAAGACATTCCATGGTCGCCCATAACTCTGGGAGCTTACTCTCGGCTGGATACGGTGGGGTTGAAAGTCCAAATAGAAAATATGACGAGGAATCAAAAAGAGTAGGAACAGGGGATGAGCAGCTCTATTACTTCACAGCGCTGAAGGAGATTTCCGTAGGACATGTTCAGACGTAAGTGAAAGTTCCTCAAAGGGAAGAACGCAACAGGACATCAGATGCCAAAAATTCTTCCACTACTCAGAACATTCTCTCATTTTTCGAGATCTTGTAAAAGAAAGAAGGGAAAGTCAACTGGGACTCGATAAACGACAAATAAACCCTAGAAGAGGTCACAGCGTCGCGTTTGTAACCCAAGCGAACTCAGACGGAGGAAAATGGAATCGCCCTGACGCAAAGAGAAGATGGCGAATTTGGTGACAAACTCAAGCAAAAAATCGGAGGGATCGTTTGCAAACACCATCAGAACGCATAGGAGGCCAGCCGGTTCTCAAACGGGTGAAGGAAAAGTCACCTAGGGGAGTCTCTTTATTAAAGAGGAGAAGACGGTGGGTGTCGGAAATCAAGGTCTTTAAGGGAGAGGAGGAAGAGCGGGCTTCGTTGTGTTCTTACTCGAAGAAAAAAACGTCGACCCGCTGGATAAGAAGAAGGGCCACCAAGAAAACAAGTAAGACGCCTGATGGGAAGAATACCAGAATCCTGTGAATATTAAATACCCGTTTGGGAGAGGAGACAATTTTACTACGGGAAAGAGGACTCAGGGAAAGAGGAGGAGTGCCGAAATACAAAACTCGAACTGGGAAGAATGGGGATCCGAGAATGAGTTAGGGAGGAGTACCTTTCTGCTAAGCGGATTTCCCTCCTTCGTTAAAAGAGAAAACGATTTCTCATCACTCTGCGCTGCAATCTTGTTGAAAAGTGAAAACGGAGAGAAAATCGAACTCTCAAAAAGAAGGAAGGAAAAAGAGGGGGGCAAGAGAGAGCCCGACTTGAAAAAATGAAGAACAAAAAAAAAAGTGGCCTCTCTGCAATGATCGAGCACATCATAGTGAGGGGAAAGTTGTATCTGGTTGAACGACGGAACACGCCAGAATACCAGGAAGAAGCCAAGAAGAGTGACACTGACCTAGAGAAAGGAAAAACTAGAGTGTACATTGAAAGAACTTACGAAATCAACAGGGCTTCCTAGTCGCAAAAACACCCCATATTTATTGAAGAGGAAAGGGAGGAAATTCTCGGTGCAAATAAAAGACTCTGACTGGATCTTTCGACTTAGATGGGAGAAGGTCGAGTGGCTTGGTCAGAGGTAAAAAGATTCCCTTGCCTATCAATAAAATTTCGATTCGTTCCTGCACTTACCGAAAAAAAAAAAATGAGAAAGCTCAGTCCTCAACCTCACCCGGCGACCAGTCGCGACAGAATTACCTGAGAGAAAGAAAAAAGGGGAAAGTGCGGATCCGTATGGGGAACTGTCCCTTATCACTGCTTGCGAGTAAAAGAGTAGTACGAGGAAGGTAAGTCACTTCAAAGAAAAAAAAGAGAGGCAAAAAACAGAGCGAGAGGGAAGGAAGAGGAATCGGGTTGTTCATTTTAAGAAGCCTTCTGGGACCGAGCACAAGAAAAAAGAACGAAACGAAAGGAGTGGAAGTAGGTGGGGAGAGAAGTTGGGGTTAATTGGCGAGCAGGTCAAGCCGGACTGGTCCTTTCGGGAAGGAAAAAAACGTACTACGGCGGCCCTGATAGAGGAGATCCGCGTGGGAAGAAGGAAGCCTCAGGAGGAGCTAGGGAAAGCGAGAGAGATGACAAATCAAACAAAAAAATCACAGAATCTTAAGGAAGCAAAAGGTTGTCTGGGATCCATGTCCATCGGAGAATATCTGGTCTGGCGGACAAAAAAAAAAAATTCCTAAACAGTCCAGGACTGCACCGGGATTGACTAAGAGATGCAACAGACGAAAATCCGAAGGGGAATCTCGAAGAAGAAGGTATATGCGTCTTTTCTAGGGAGGGGAAAACGAAGCGAACTCTCCTCACATGAATCAACACGTCCCTCTAAGGCCGCGAGCACGAACTTAGGGGGGGAGGGGGATCGAGGGAAAACAAAGAAGACATTCGCTTGCACAAAACAATTAGAACGGGAGGGTTAGAGAAGGGACTGGAGGGACGGGACTTATCCAGAGAAGCGCGATTAACGGGCAATTGAAGCAAAGTGGGTGGGGTACTATTCTGCCAGAAAGGGGGGATCAAAGGGTCAAGACCTAAAGTCTGGATCGCTCAAGATATTACAAAGCAAGAGGTCTTTTGGACATTTGCCGAGTGGGCGGAGAATCTACCAAAGGGCCGCGGGGGTGCAAAGCAGTCAAACAAAAAGGAGGAAGAATTAACGAATATAGCAGGGCGCGTCATCGGTCGGTGAGAAAAAAGAGGAGACAAAAAAACCGACCCTCTCGAGGAAGAACTCGATCGAGGAGGGATTTGGATAGTTTGAATAAGGCCTCATATTAGGACAACGTGCTAAGGGTTAAAGGAGAGAGAACATGAGCGGTAGACTGTCGGTACCGAGAGGAGAAAAAGCAAGTTGCTAAGGGAAGAGGTAGGTAGCTTAAGGGGCTGAGGGTGGTTGGGTCGTTCAAAAAAGAACGGAAAAAGAACCAAGACAAGAGCGTCCTCGGCAAGTAGCGGGGAGTGAGGGGGTAAAGCGCATGTGAGTATCTTCGAAAAGGGGAATGATAATTCGCACACACACGCGAGGGGAAGTTCCGAAGGCGGCGTGCGTGAATCGAGACGAGAATCATCTGAAGGTCCGCGCTGGAGAAGGCCGTATTCGAAATTGCGCATCCTCCTCAGAAGATCAAAGAATGGGGGGCGCCCAGTAAAACGATAGTAGGAAGAGAGTGGGTGAGGTGGGGGATGGGAAAAGGCGGAGAAAAGAGAAGGAAAAGAGTCAGGTGTATTCTCTCCTAGAAGGCTCTCGCTAGCGTACTGGAAATCTAGGGGGATGCTGGGAAGGGGATAAAACTTCAAAAAAAAGGAACTCGCTGGACAGAATCAAAAACTCGGAATCGCTCCGGCTGTCGAACTAAAGTCGGAGATAGGTAGCAAGATTGAAAGGGGGGCTCACACGCAGGACTTCTGTGAGAAAAGCTACTCAACTTTTACACAATCCTCTTAAGATCTCGGAAGGGTTGGGAAGGGGACAGAGACGACGCCGCCGAGAGAAGGGAAAAAGATAATTAGACGAGAAATTAGTGGAAAGGAAAAAAGGGAAAGCATAAAAAGATCTTGAAAAGAGTTTGAAAAAAGGATTCTCACAGTTACAGATTCTCGAGGGAAAAGATGGCTACACTTTCTCTACTACTCCGTAAGTGCTCGGGAGTATGAAGAAAGGGTTTTTAAATTGACCGCCGATGGATGACTGACTCGCGGGGAATAACCAAAAATATTTTATAAATAGAAAAAAGAAAAGGAGGAAAAGGAGGGGCCCGCTAACTCCTCTCCTCTGAAAAAGGAAGGCTAAGCTTACCAGAGCTTTTCTTCTTCAAAGTTACTCAAGGGAGAAAGGTCCTCAGTTATTGTTTTCAATGGCGGAAATGAACCAAAAAGTAACAAATCTTGGAAAAGAGAGAGGGGGAAGGGAAGTCGGATTTCCCGCCCGGGAGGGACCAGAAGGGAATCAACAGTCTCAATCACTCTTCTCTGAGAAACGAAGGAAGAAGGGCAAAGAAAGGAGAGATAGAGAGAATAGATCGCAAAAAAAAAACGGAGGGGAGAAGAGTATTGCTGGTCGCGAAGCTTTGAACGAAAAGGGAGGGAAAGAAGAGATAGCCATAAGCAAGTGATTTTAAAGGGGGGAAACTTGTCTGAACAGCGGACGAAGATACTCCGCCATAAAGGAAACAGGTGGCACGTGCCTGTGGTCCATGCCGCCGGCACGTGATAAAGAGGAAATTGAGAAAGGAGTCAAGGGAAAAGCAAACTTTATTAAAGATGATATTCTCTTTAAGGAGGAATCTCTCTTCTACGCGCGGAGGGCAAGAGACAGAAGGGAGAAGGGGGATGTCGAGTAGACGAGCACGAAGGGAATGGGGCAAAGGCAGACCATGTCCGGGTCTCAACCAAGGTATTGAGGAGAATACACTGAAAAGCAAAATCGCCTAGAAGGCGAGACGCGAATGCGAAGGAAAGAGAAAATCAAATCGTCACTGAGGGCCCGAGGCGGATGTATGGGACTTCTTTACAAAATCGAAAATAGTCCTCTGATAAGTTCAAAGGAAAAGGGGAAAAAAGTCTCTTGCGGAAAAAGGGCTAGGGAGGGCAATAGGGAATCGGGGGTTAAGTATTGGTCGGAAAAAGACGTCCTGCTTGTGGAAACGTCAAAAATAGAGGGAAAAAGACACGTCAAAGGAGGACCGTCGTATAGTCGGGGCAGAGTGGGCTTGAGAGGGGTTCGCCGAAGCCGCTGGAAGGGGAGAAAGGTCGAAAAGGGACGCTGCGGGGCGGGCGCGCATTAAGTAAGAGGGAAGCATCAAACAGACTCTCGCAGGCGCGCTGGGATGGAGCTCTACTTTCCACATCCCCAACAAGAATATCTCTTACGCAATCAGATTAAGGTGGGTCAAATGGGGGCAGGGAGGCGGTGAGCCGAAGGAGCGGTCTCATCAGAAGAGAAAAAGTATCGGACTCATTACCCGAGGCATCTCGCAAAGGAGGAACATACTACTTCGAAACGTCCAGGGAGGGTACCTTCTAGTGTGAGAAATTAGATTAGCCACAGACCATAAAAATGAGTCTTGGAAACTACATGCCCTCGGGCAAGATGGCTATCAGACGCAGGGGAAGAGGGGAGGATCGGTCTACAAAACTCCCCTCTTCGGTGGAGGGAGCCAACAAAGGATCTTATTCTTTTAGAGAATCCTATTTTAAAGATCGATCCCGTTAGCTATTACGGGGTTCCACTTACCCCAGGGGTGGGACTGGAGAATTATATCAAGAAAATCCGCCAGGGAGGGGAACGAGGCTCTTTCTAAAATTGATTGTGACGAGTGGAGAGAATGGGATACCTTAACGAGAAGGAGTGCCCGTGGCCTAGGAGAGCGAAAGAACCAAACCAACGGGAAAGAGCGTATAGCCTTCTAAGAAAGGCCCTACTTCCACGGTACAGGTAAGGCGACAAATCGAAAGGGAAAAAGATCGCGAGTAAATCATCGCCTCGGAAAGAAAGGGTTGCATATTGGAACCTTCCGCATATTAAACCCAAGGGCTGAAGGTGGACAAGTCGCGCTAACAGGGGCTCTATCCAAGGAAAGTGTCTACGACAAAAGATTAGCTGATGGCCGCAGAAAAAGGGAAATCCTCATTTTGAGTTGCCGCGAAAAAAACGGTTAGGAGATAAAATACAGAGATAGCTGGCCGGGGAGTGTAGAGCAGGTGTGGAGAAAGCGAAGAGAAATCGGGAAAAAAAAAACCTGAGATTCTAGAAGGGGGGGGGACTTTCCAGAATTCTTCCTTAAAGAAGGGGTAGAGTAAATACTTGCCCTCGAAATCTTCACGAATGCTGGTCGGACGGATCTGCTTGTTGCGCACGCAAAGCAAGCTCAGCCTGAGGGAAATGGAGAACACGCTATCAGGGTTGCGCGTAAGCGAAGAGATTGGGGGGGAGCTTTTTTTGATGGAACTGAAGCCGGGAGAACGGAGAGATGCCGTATGATCACTGTAATTAAGCCTCAGCTCAATCCGAAGGAGGGGAAAGAGGGAGAGGGTAACAAAGTCTAACCTCGGAATCTACTATCACCTCGAGAGGACCACTCTTGAAAAAAGCTCGACGATCCATCGGAGCAGAACGGCTAATTGGGTAAAAAGCGTTGAAAAAGCGGGACGAGGGGAAAAAGTCATGACGCAACTTAACAAATAATCTGGGGCAAGACTGGGGAGGCACTGGGGGAACGAGCAAGCCTTTCGTCGAAGTTAGAAAAAAGAAACAATTATAAGACCCTGAAAGAGAGGAAGGAGGGGGTGACAAATAAGGGACCGCCCCTTTCATAGGCTAGCCGTAGGTGAGAAGTAGGGTCGAGGGACAAAATCAAGGAGGTGGCTGCGCGTGAAGTCTGCTTATTGGGGGTTTGAAGGGAGGAAAGACAGGTCTTCCTGCTAGCACTTTCCTCAGGAAAAAAGGAAAAAAATCGTTGTGTCCTACAAACTCGCCTGAGACAAGCAGGGCGATTAGAAGCCTGGCTGAGAATGAAGCCGGATAGGAAATAAGGGGCTCTAACATAAGGGACCCGGAGACGATGCGGGAGCTACGAAAAAGAGGCATACAAGAGGAAGTGTCGGGGTGAACTCAGGGGAACTGCGGCTTGAGAAAAAGTGGGATCTGCGAGCTATTTAACCGCCGGATCAAATGTCAGAGGGGCTCAAATAAGAGGAAGCTAGCTATATCGAGGGAATGAAGTCCTCGGGGCATCCCGAGACGCGAGAAATCAAAAAAACAGGGTGGGATGAAAGAAGAGGAGATGGAACAAAACTTTTAACCCGGAGTGAGGTGGAGAGTGTGATCGATCAGAGCCTAGTGTTTAGACCGGGTCTTAACGGTCAGGGAAAGAGCTCAGAGAAGCTCCTAGGTGCAAAGGATGAACCCAGGAAAAAGGAACGATTGGCTTTCCTAAGAAAGTGAGAAGAGAACTATGTACTCACCTTCTGTAAAGAGGGGGGGAGAAGCATACTGAGAATAGCGAGGTACCATAAAGTCTCAGGACTTACTCTTCCTCGGTAGAGAGGTAAAGTTGATTGAGTATGTAAAACGAGCCGGCAAGACAAGAAGGAGAATTCAAAAATGTGAATAGGGAAAGAACCCGTCTTCATAAGCAGCCTTCATCACAAAAAGAAAAGACTTAGATTCTCTAACCACGAAACGAACGGAAAAGTTGGAGGAGCCTTATGGTGGGAAACGAGAAGAAGCGCTGCCCTTTATTGGAGTTAATTGGAGGGGAAAAATCGCGAATCTCGTCCTAAGTTGTGGAAAGGCCGAGACAGGGAGGGCTATAGAGGGACGGAAACAGCTGCGACGCTTTTCCTAAGGGGGGAGTTTTACGCTTTTTCGGAGAAAACGATGGGGGGGAAGAGGGACAACGAAGGGGAGAGGGAATCCCTGACCGGCCGAGCGAGAGGCGAGGAAAATGGAGATTGCTTCGCGTTCGACGAGGGCCGCGGTGAGGGGTATTAAAAGTGAAAAAAGAGTGGGCCATTATAGAGCTGAGGCGCTAGGGACTTCTATCATCAACTTACTCTAAACACTAAGGTGATTCAGATCTAGACAGGGCACCCAATAAAAAAGAGGAGCGTAAAAAGCCACCTGAGCGACGTTTGCCTGAGGGTATCTTCGGAGGAGGGCCAAGAAGCCGGCAAGACCATGAAGGAGGAGGAAAAGATGCGTCCTCTTCGCGGGTAAGACATACGAAGAGGGAACTTCCCTACAAAGGATAGAGGCAGGAGGGCAAGTACTTCTATTGTAGAAAAAGAGACTCACACTGGACGCTTGTACAACTAGGGGGAAAACCAGGAGAAAACGTCTTTCTATCTTCCGCACGGCATAGGGAAAACAAATAACAGTCGGATGGGAAGATTACCGAGCCGGCTTCAACGTGTCGGCGAGCAAATGGCGGGACAGAAGGGAAGATCCAGATTAAAGGTCAAAAAAAAAATGAACGGTTCCAAACCGCCCACCCCGCTCTCCCCCCAAAAAAACCAAATCCCCTCCCCACTAGGGAAGACCACATTGGTTTGGAATAGTCAATAAGACGCCTCCGTTCTTTGCCGGGGATGCTTACGAGGTCTAGGGTTGGAAAGGATGTCTCTATGTCGACATGACTAGAGACAGGTAAACCTTCTTTCTACCGGCTCTCGATAACAGAGAAAATATGATATAATTCCGAGCACTACGGGCCGTAATCAGTTGAATACCTCAGACCACTCCATTGAGAAACAGGGTATATCAAAACAGGAAACAACGGCGTATGTGGCTCTTTATATCACAAAAAAAGAATTACCCACCATGTGTCGGAGTGAAAGGCAAAAAGTGATAGGAGAGGGGACCCTCCAGCCTGACAAAAAGTAACCACAATTAGTATACGAGGGGGAAGAAATGGGGGAAAAGAAGGGGGGGGTTTCCTGAAGTATTCCAATCAGGCTCTAGCCAGAATCACTAGGGGTCCTTTTTTCCAGGTGGGGGGAATTTGTTTGATAACGCCAATCGAAAAACCGTCTATCCTTTGAAGACGGTAAAGAGGAAGTGATGGTGTCTAGAGACTAGACGTCCTCGGTAGGGGGTACGAAGGCCTGAAAAGGAGGAACTCTCGGCTTTAGCCAGAAGACGGAAAAAAGAAAGCCCCGTGTCATTTGCCCAGAACTCTAGAGGGGGGAAAAAAAGCGCAAGGGGGATCGGTGGGTTGAGGGTGGGGAAGAGTCAATTCTAGACCCCTCGATCACGTGGATAGAAGGTGAGAGGGGAAGAACTCAGTCATCTCATGGCCTCCCTGAGGAGGATGGATGGAATCAAACGGGAGGAAAGATAGGAAACTCCAACGTCTTCCCTCGATACCTATCTTAGAAGACGTGAGCATGTTCGCGCACGGTCACGGGAAACGTAGGAGGATCGAACTTAAACAGAATAGGTGGACTCGGTAGTCTCATGGTTTCCGCCAAGCTCCAGCCAGGAGAAAGAGTGAAGTCGACCAGGCTCTAGAAGAAAAGAGAAGGATCATCCATCAGGAAATTAAGGATTGCCAACTACAAAAAACAAAAGCAAAGTCAAGATAAGATAGGAAGAAGACTGGGCCGCTACGCGAAACTAAGTAGACGAGGTCGGGAGTAGGAAGGAAACGGGGTAGGACAAGAGGGAGTCAGATAGGCAAGGGAGAGCGGTTGTTCTAAGCGCGACAATCAACTTCTAAAAGGATCAAAAACTACTCCCGCGCCGCTCCGGCAATGAGGTAGAAGATAAAGTATCCATGGGGACTATTATAACTACCGTGACTAATAAAATTACAGATCCAAATTGAAGGGGATACGGGAGGCAATCAGGGAACGGTTGGTCGCAAGAGGGTTTAATAAGTGGAACCTTAGGAGGCGGAATTCCCGTTTTATTCTGCTTAGAAGGAAAAGGAAGAGGTCCATCCATTTTCTATCAGGCCACTCGCTCTGATAGGGGATTCAAGGAAAGAGGGGGAGGGAAAATCACGAGTACTATAAAAAAAAAAAGGGGAGTGGAAAAAAGAAAGAGAGTGAGAGAGAGAGGAACAGGAAGGAAGGAGAGGAGAGAAGTGATGTGAGCAGGTTATAGGAGGTCAAGGTGGACGACGTCTGTACTAGCTCGGACGACGCCCCAGGCAGAAGGGTCCATCACGATGACGAAAACAGTTAAATATACGGAACGTAAAGACTCATGAGGACTAGTTCATCACAAGGATACACAGGTTGCGCTCAACGATGTAGAAATTAAGGAGAACAGTTCGCATCCATGCGCTGAAAAAAAGCAAGTAGAGGAGAAGAGGGGAGGCGTGGACGGAGGGAAAAAAAAAAGCCGAAGAAGAGAAAGTGAAACATCCTCAGGAAGGAAGAAAGGGTCAAAAATTTCCTTCCTAAGAAAAAACGCGCAGCCCTATCGACGAGATTCAGGCAGGGAAAGTTAAAACGAAAACGCTCTGAAGGGGAGGACACCGTAAATCTCTGAGGGGGGGAGAGCCGACCAAGAGCGAAGATAGGATACGACTTCAAAGGCGAAACGGCGACTGGGCGTAAACAAAGCGTAGACTAACATGGTGAGATCGTTTGTGAAGTGGTCGTAAAGACTTCCTGCTGTGTTTATACCCTACGACGCCAATAGCGAGATGAGCCGACGCCGAGAGGGGAGAAGGGTCGAGGATAATGCGTTGGTCGCTTTTCGAGCAGTACTTTCGGAGAGGGGGGTAGAACTTTTCAAGCATCAGATACTGGCGTTCCTATTAGAGAGGGAGGGAATACCGGCGAGATCACACACAGACGCAGGCGCTTGAGATATAAGAGAAGACACAAAAAGGACTACAAGCGCGTACACGAGTCTGCTCTGTTACTGGGAAAACAGCAAATGAACCTAGATCGAAGCGGGAAAGGAGAAAGCGCCGGGAAAATGAAGGACCGCAAGGGAAAAAGGGAGGCTCGTAGAGAGGAACAAAGGACTAAGGACTCCTTCGGGATAGGCCTATCAAAGGCATGGCGAAAGATTTCAACGGGCTCGACGATGACTAAAGAGAGGTACAGAAGAAAAGGACCGCTGATGAGGAAGCACGTCAGGGGGCAGGGGGGGATAGGTAGGAAACACCCCTGCGGATTTTCAATTTCAAAAAAACAGCCTTGCGGCCTGTCGATAACAAACTCCTCTAATGGTCTGAACGGGGACAACGTCCAAATAAGGTGTGATATGCGGCCAAAAAACAGCACGAACCGGGATCGAGGAGATTCTTACACTCTCAGAGGGTTCGTTTAAGGGAAGAGCTGATGTCTAATGACCGGATAAGTAGGAAAGGTCCTGG